>WNGL01006625.1_pt1 | contig 24971 bp, 23 predicted proteins | sample 5400591 | NCBI WGS metagenome assembly WNGL01 (sample SAMN13153377, study PRJNA577476) | soil metagenome | isolation source: 80 cm soil or saprolite under Garry oak tree replicate 1 | place: USA:California | collected 2016-06-15 | reverse complement strand
TGCGCTGGCGCAACTTGTGGTGGAGCAGGAAGCGCCGGGGGTTGCGGGACTGGATCCGCCAGTCGGATCCACCGATGCGTAGTTGGTGATCGAGCCCCCAGAGGACGGCGCGGTGGTGGTGATCGTGAATGCGGAGGTCCCATTACTGGCGCCGGCAGCCAGGCCGCTGGACAGCGTGACTGTGCAGCTCAACAACGCTCCCGCGGAGTTGAGATTCGTGCAGCTCACGGAACTGACGCCCGTGCCCGCTGTCGCTGCCGTTGCCGTTACGCCGGCGGGAAGCTGATCCTTCACGGTTGCCGATGTGCCCGATGCGGTTCCGCCGCTGTTGCCCAGGCCGATGGTGTACGTCAACCCGCCGTTGGTCAACACGGTCGCCGCACCAGACTTGCTCATCGTGATGTTCGAAGGCGTGTTGACCGTGGTTGTTGCGCTCCCGCAACTTGTGGTGGAGCAGGAAGCGCCGGGGGTTGTGGGACTGGATCCGCCGGTCGGATCCACCGATGCGTAGTTGGTGATGGATCCCGCAGATGAGGGCGCGGTGGCAGTAATGGTGAAGGCCGCCGTGCCTGGAGGTGCCGCAGACGCGAGCGCACTCGTCAAACTGACGGTGCAAGTGAGCAGCGCTCCGGTCGAGTTCAGGTTGGTACAGCTCACCGATGAGACGCCGGTGCCGGCCGTAGCGGCCGTTGCCATGACGCCGGACGGCAGCTGATCCGCGACCGTGGCGGAAGTACCGGACGCAGAACCCCCATCGTTACCCAAACTCAGTGTGTAGGTGATGGTCGCACCTGCCTGAACCGTTGAAGTTGCAGACTTCGAAAGGGACAAATTGGCGCTCGTCGGCGTCGCTGTGACCGTGGCAATACTGGACGAGATAGCGGTCGTTCCATCGAGCGATATGATGGCGCCATTGGCGCCTTTGATGAAGAACGCCTGGCTCTGTGTATTGGGCGCCGTAGACGTCAAGGTCACGTAGTAATTTCCGGTCGCCAGTGACTGCACCGAGCTGAACGAAAAATCAACAGGGTTGAACTGCCCGGTGAAGCTGGAAGCTGTCTTGGTCACCGTCGCGAGAACCGTACCTGAAGTGCTGCTGCCCTGATACAAAGTGAGTGTCACGTCAGCCGTTGCCGACGATCCCTCCTTCATAGTGAAGTTCCCGCCGCCCAAACTGAGAGGACCGCTCACCACATGCAGATACCAACTGCTGGTATGGCTAGTGTCGATTTGCGTTTGCGCCGAGCTCTGGCCTGTATAGATGTAATACGGCGATTGGGCGAGGGCCGGAAGCTCCAGGCAAACGCCAGCGATGATCAAAATCAATAGAGGTCTAGAAAGCGTGGGCGAACGTCTATTCACTGGTAACATCCATGTATTTGGAACCGTTCGGTTCTGTTGTTGTTTTGGGGAAGTTCTGCCTGTCTTGAAACTGCGCGCCACTTCCGCTGTCCTGCTCTTCATGAAGCAATGCCGTCTTTCAGATCCGATTCACGCTTATGCCTGGCATGAAATACAGTGCGGTACCCGGCGGTTTGAACTTATGACACGCTGGGCGGGCAGGGGGAATGAGAAGGAGCCTGCAGAAGTTGTTGGCCAATTCGTGGCTCCTGGTTTGCGCCTTTGAGGAAGAACTATAAGCATCGCGACCCTTGTGCAGCTTAGCTTCCACTAGGCGCGCCCGCACTAACGTCCTTGGTTATCGGAGATTTAGAGCGGACCGATGTGCCCGATCCGTCGTTTTCGTCCAGTAAATTCGTTGATGAGCGTCAATAATTCGTTGTCGAGCGTCAATAAATTGAACCGGTGGGAGACGGTCCATCAGGGAAAAACGGCGTAAGCATGCGAAAAAAAGCGGCGCTGTAAGTATTGGCGTATCGGGAACCCAACGGGCCGTCTTGGAAGTGACGTATAAAGTGTGCGCGCTAGAGGCCCGGCGTGATTCTGACGTGCGGAGGACCGGATCTGAACCGGCCCTCCACTACACGGAATTACGCGGCTTCCAGCATGATCCTACTTAGCCGTTAACGGGCGGTGACTGGCACGATGCTGGAGTCGCCCTCCTTGCCTGCCGTATCGAAGGTCTTTACCTGCAGCTGGTAGGTTCTGTTTCCTGGTGCCGGCACCGACCAGTCGCACGTATATGCAGTTGACGAACAGATGACGCTTGAGTTGACGAGGAAGTCGACGCGGCTAATCGAATTACTCGACACCGAAGCGGTGATCCTTACTGTAGACTTGCGCGCCACCGTCGAATTATTGGCCGGACTTGTGATGGAAACCGCGGGTGCCGGCCCTCCGGCAGCACCTGCTACAGTAGTGGTGATTGATGCCGATGTGGCCGAGTTCCCGGCATTGTCAGCGGCGACGGCATAGAGGGTATGCGTTCCTGCCGCTGCCGTACTGGTGTCCCAGGAGATGCTGTAAGGCGATACCGTTGCGCTGCCAATGAAGACACCGGAGCTGTCTCGATAGAAATCCACTCTCTGGACGCCCGATCCCGCGTCCGAAGCGCTGGCGCTAACGGTGATGACCCCTGACACGGTTGAGACCGGCGCGGGGCTTGTCATACTCACCGAGGGTCGCGTCGTATCAACGGTCGCTGGCGGAGTTACCACAACGTACGCCGACAGAACGTCAAAGTTAAAGCTGTTATCCTCGGCCTCCAGAGAAAGCCAATAGGTGCCCGGCGTATCGAAGAAGCAGCTTCCGTGCGAACTCGGTGAACCCGACGTGAAGGCACCGCCACCGCAGTTCATGGAATAGCCAATGATCGTTCCGTCCGGATCGGTGCTGCCGCTCATATCGATGTTGACCGTCAGGGGAGCCGTGCCGTTGACCTTGTCCAGTACAGCGCTGGCGATCGGGGGCACACCGGTGGCGCCTCCAATCCGCACCACTGCAGACTGCCTGGTGGAAAGGTTCAGCTCGCGGTCGATCGCCTGTGTGCTGAAGCGATACACGCCCGCGTTGTTGAGCGTGACAGTCGTCGAGGAGCCGCTGTAGCAGCAAGAGCCGCTCGTACCGCTGCGCATCCCGATCCACAAGTCCCAGAACACGGGGCCGGCCTCCGGATCGGTGGCGGGGAAGCTGACGTTAATTGTTGAGCCGGCCGGTGCAGTGGTCGGCGACACCGTGAGTGTACCCGATGGAGGTTGCCCAGGATTGGCGGATGGCGAGACAGTGACGTAATCGCGCCCGTGAGCACCTCCTCCACGGCCGTCAGCAACAGACGCATCGTAAGCTATCACTGCCGTCCGTGCGGGCGAGGGCGCAGTGAACGAGACCGAGTTGCCACTGGCATTGGGAAAGAGTGAATTGAGCATGGACCCGAACAACCAAAGCGAACCGGCATTCGCCGATTTGGTCCAAACCATCCGCAACGGATCATTGTCCGCGTCCGCGACGGACGCCGTGAGGTTGACCAGGCCTCCTGCGGCGACGGACACGTTGGGACCCATCGAGAGCACGGGAAAGTTATTCAACTTGGGTGAAAACAGGAGGGGGTTCGCAATGGACTTCGCGAAATTGAGGCGGCCGCCAGTCGAACTCGTGCTTGCCAAAGTATCGCTCAGTGCATCGTAGCTAGCCGGGTCCAGCAGCACGTCACGGGCTTGGTTAGCAGTCAACGCTGAATTCTTGTGGAACATCGCCGCCAGCACGCCGGAGACGTGTGGCGTTGCCATCGAAGTTCCGGACAGGAGCTTATATCCACTCGGATCGCAAAGCGCGCACGAACTGGTGGGTACGGTGGAAAGCGTGTTTACACCAGGCGCCGCGATATCGACGCTGGCAAGTCCATAGTTGGTGAAGCCCGCGCCGGCGTCGTTTTGATCGGAGGCTAGCACGGAGATGATGCCACGGTTGTCATAAGCTGCCGGGTACATCGGCGACGCATCCGCGTTCAGTCCACTGTTGCCGGCGGCGCAGACGTTCACCGCGCCCGCGGCCTCTACTCGCGACATCGCGTCTTTGAGGGTTTGGCTGAAACCTCCGCCACCCCAGGAGTTATTTGTCACGCGGATGTTGAAGCCCTGCTGCATGAGCGACAGGATCTTATCAAAGCTGAGCGCTGCGTCCGAAATAAGTCCGCTGCCGTTGGAATCGAGGAACTTGACCGACAGGAGTTGCACCTTCCAGTTGACGCCGGCAATGCCGCCGCCATTGTTGGCTAGTGCGCCAATTGTGCCCGCCACATGTGTGCCGTGCCCGAAGTCGTCGTTTCCACCCACCGAGCATGTGCCGTTCACGCACGTGAATCCATGCGTGGTGCTGTTGCCTGGATCGGTCCAGAGGTTGCCCTGCAGGTCGGGATGGGTAAAATCAATCCCCGTATCAATGATCGCCACGATCACATCCCCTGCATTGGTCTGTGTGTCCCACGCCGCAGGCGCCGCGATCTTCACCATGTCGTACTGTTGGCTCCACTGTGGATCCGTTGGAGTGGTGGTAATTGCCTGGACGTAATAGTCTGGCTCGGCATAAAGGACGTTGGGATTGCCGTGATAGCGATTCACCGCTTCTGCCACCGAGAGACCGGGCGGGTTGTTCACCAGAAACAACCCGGGAAGTGCGGGAATAGGAACTACGGAGCCGGAGCCTGCATGAAACACCGGTGCAGCGCCCGGCCGGAAGCGGACCATGGTGTGGCCAGGATGGAAAGCATGCCCTCGCGGCCCCCTAATCGCGACCTTGCCGTTTTGGATAGAGGTCGACGCCTGACTCGCAGGTTGCGCGTACGCAGCTGGCGCGAGCCAGAAGGCGAGCAGGACAACCATCTCCAGTAAATGCCAGCTAGTAAGCTGGCGCAGAAAATTCATCGGACTCCAAGATCGGCGGTTCATTGATCCCCCTCGTTTGGTTTTTAACATCTGCTGCCATGTCGAATTCCCCTCTGCCGCACAATCTGTACAAGTCCGCTGAGCCCCTCCGAATTTTCTTTGTCGGACAGGATTCTCCTTGTTACCGGCTTCCTTGCGCGACTTTTAGTCGGGTTTGCTGCTATAGGCAGACGAGTTGCCAAAAGATCACGCTCGGACCAGTGAGCTGCTTAAGTGGAAGGATCAGCAGTTCTCTCGCCCGGATCGCCTTGCCAACTCGTCATCAGTTATAAAGTGGTCCATCAAAGTGATAAAAGTTTGTCGTCAAGTGGTAAAAATTTGCCATCAAGTGGTAACAGCCGCTCATAGTTACTCCCGCAAATAGCACTAAGTTTTCGAACGACAGTCGGGTAAAGGCCTCGACAGCTCTTGGTGGCTTTTTAGCGCAAAGGGCTAATGATCTGGTACGCTGTTCGAATTATGCGAACTATAGTGACGGCGATTTTCATTTTGACGAGCTGCCTGCTGGCTCTTGCGGTTCAGAGGCCTCAGCCGAACCCGGTAGGAAAATGGGAAGCTTCGGAGCTCATACGTCCGCAGGAACTGAGCGTTAAGATTCGTGACAACGGCGCATCCAAACCGCTGATTGTTTTTGTCGGCTTTGCTCAGACCTACCGGGCAGCGCACATTCCTGGAGCGGTTCTGGGTGGTCCCGCATCGAGTGTAGCGGGCCTGGAGACTTTAGAAAGTGCCGTTGCCAGCGTTCCGAAGAGTCGCGACATTGTTATCTATTGCGCCTGTTGCCCATGGGAAGCATGCCCCAATGTGCGGCCCGCTTTCGAGTTGCTGCACCAACTGGGTTATAAGCAGGTGAAAGCGCTCGTCATCCCTTCCAATCTTGAAACAGATTGGGCCGACAAAGGATATCCACTTCAAAAAGGCCAGTAGCGACGTTCTTTTAGCAGCTGTAGGGGCGGTCTATGACGTCTATGACCGCCCGCGATGTCTCGTTTCAACATTGTGGGCGGTCATAGACCGCCCCTACAGCACCTTCGTCGTTTCGAATGTTGTACGAAAATCGCCCAGATTTTTATTGTCAATCGCGAAGCAGGGTGGTACACGTGAAGCAATCGAGTCGGGGAGGCTAACTCATGAGTATCAGGCGCCTGGCGGGGTGCTCAATCGTCATGCTGGTGTTCGTGAACGGCGTTTTTGCGGCCAGTGCTGATCTCGCGGACGCTGTCATGAAAGGGAATAAAGCGGCCGTGCGTTCGTTGTTGCAGAAGAAGGCGGATGTCAATGCGGCGCAAAGTGACGGCACCACAGCACTTCATTGGGCCGCGCGCCTGGACGACCTGGAGATGGCAGACCTGTTGATCCACTCGGGCGCGAATGTGTCGGCCGCCACGCGCGGGGGCGCCACACCGCTGGAGCTTGCCGCAGTTAATGGCAGCGCAGCCATGATCGAAAAGCTCATCAAGGCTGGAGCGGATGTGAATGCGCGGCTGACGAAGTATGGAGACACCGCGCTCATGATGGCCGCGCGGACAGGCAAGCCCGACGCCGTCAAGGTGCTCCTGGATAACGGATCTCAGATCAATTCCGCAGAGACCTGGGGCGGCACGACAGCTTTGATGTGGGCCGTTTCGGAGAGCCATCCTGACGCCGCGAAGTTGCTCATTGATCGCGGAGCGAATGTCAACGCGCGGTCGAAGATCGTACCTTCGGAAGGCCGCCGTGGCGGCTCGACAGCGAACTCCAGTGTGTCAAGCCTGCCGCGGGATCCTCAGCCCGGTGAAAAGCCGAAGAAAGATTATTATGGAGGATTCACTCCGTTGCACTTTGCAGTGCGACAGGGAGACATGGAATCGACACGCCTTTTGGTGGCCGCCGGCGCGGATGTGAACACCATTACGGCGGACGGAAAAGGTTCCTTGGAGCTGGCGATCTACAATGGGAATTACGAAATTGCCTCGTTTCTCATCGACAACAAGGCCAACCTGAACCATGCTGATGCTGAAGGGTTTACTCCGCTGTTTTGGGCCGTCGACCGGCGAAATATGGAAACGAACCCCGGTATGCCGTGGATGGTGACTGCCGACCCGCTTCCCTTGATCAAAAAACTCTTGGCATCGGGAGCCAATCCGAATGCGTTCGTCGACAATATTCCAACCTCCCGCAGATCGGCTCTGAATTTGACGCCGCGAACCACGTTCGCTACCGCATTGGCGCGTGCCGCATTTTCCGCAGATCTGGAACTGGTCGAGATCCTGCTGTCCTATGGCGCCGACCCCAACATTGCCTCCGGCCACGACGAGACGGCGCTGATGCAGGCCGCCGGATATGCGTGGATCGACGGTTATAGCAGGGGGAAATCCAACGCTGAAAGGCTGCAGGTCATCAAGCTTCTCGTGGAACTTGGGGCTAACGTGAATGCCGCTGACGATATGGGTATCACGGCGCTGATGGCTGCCGGCCACTTAGGGGATCCTCCGATCATCCAGTACCTTATCGATGTGGGTGCTGATTTGGGAGCACACGATTTGGGTAAGAAAAATGACGGGCAATTCGGGGGGAGCATCGAACCGTTGATGCCGATCGATTACGCGATAGGTGTCGGCACATTCCGTCCCAACAACTCGATCGTTCTCCAGGAGAAGGCAGTAGAACTTATGACCCGCCTGATGAAAGAGAAGGGAATCAAGCACACCACTTCAGAGTGTACGCTGCGAGGATTTACGTGCGGCGATGTCGATCCGATGGGTGCCTCACCCGCAGAGATCGCCAAGATCAGAGCTATCGCGATCGGAAATCAGGTCCAGGGTATTGTGGGAGGGCTCGGCCAAACCCAGAAGTAGGAGACTGTAGCCACAAAAAAGCACTACTGCCCGCACATCGAATCCAGCATCGTCATCGAACTCAAACTGATGCGCTCGGCACCGGGCTGTCGTGTCAGGTAACCTTTCGCCTGCACCTTATGGCCCTTATGCGAATCGGGTACGAAATCGGGAACCGCTTCCAAGTCTGCAAGGCGGAAAATCAGGAACCCGGGCCGCTTTTGGGATGAAGCATTCAATTCAGGAGGGGTCGATGTGGTTGAGCGGCGGACGCGCACCGGTTCCGTTGCGCTGAACAAAATCCACACCCCATCCCGAGCTTGAGATAGGCAACCGACGGTCACGACGAGAGATCCATCCGGCACCGGTTGCGGCCCATTCTTTCCAACCAGCATGACCCTTTCGACTAGATCGGCAGTCAGATCACTTGCGCCCGCCCGAAAACCATTCACGTTCAAGATATGTGTGAGGATGTCGAGGTAATCGGTATCCGGAATTCGTGGAGCATCCGGCGCGCGGCCCTGAGGCATGTTGTCTTTGATGTAATTGTAGATGGTGTCGAGCATGTCTTCACGCCAGCGTTCCAGAAAGCGAGTGCCTTTGAGCTCCGGAGCCGAAACTCCCTCGAGATCCGCACCGTGACAGACACCACAATTTGCCGCGTATGCGGCTTCTCCGCGTTTCGCCTGGGCCTCCGAGAAAACGCCGTCCAACACGGTCTTGACCGGCGCCTGCGGCCTGGCCTCAATGACGGGAACGGCCACAAAAAGGCACAAAAAGACCAAGGAGGACATTTTTGTGACTTTTGTGCCTCTTTGTGGCATGTTTCCCGATTTTATACGCACACAATGATCAAATATAAGAAAATGCCTCGTCGATGAAATGGGAGGTCCTATGCACAAGACATTGCTGTCCGTCATTGCTTTGACTCTGTTGCTTCAGATCGCAGCCGCCCGGCCGCAGAACCCTCGAGAACAGGAACACAAATCGCTGGACATCTACTATATCGACACAGAGGGCGGAAAGGCCGTGCTATTTATATCGCCGGCGGGGGAGACGCTGTTGTACGACACCGGCACAGGAGGCGATGGCAACCGCGATCTGGATCGGATCCTGGCCGTCATCAAGGCCGCGAATCTGCCGGTCGAGCAGCTGGATCATGTCATCGTCTCGCATTACCACGGCGATCACGCGGGCAACGCTGCTGCGCTTGCCGACAAGCTGCCCATTCGGAACTTCTACGACCATGGCGGATGGACTGTGGAACTTCAGCCCAACCGTTCCGCAGCGTTCAACGCGTATCGCCCGATTCGCGACAAAGCACATGTCACAGTGCCGAAGCCCGGCGCCAAGATTCCGATTACCGGTTTTGATGTGACGGTGGTCGCAAACGCGGGCGAGATCATCACGAGTGCGGTCTCCGGTATGCCGGGAGCAGGTACGCCGAATCCGCAGTGCCGTCAATTTGTGCCGAAAATTCAAGACGCCACGCCCGAAAACCACTACGCGATGGGTGTGGTCATCAAGTATGGCAATTTCAAAATGCTCGATCTGTCGGACCTCACATGGAATCAGGAGAAAGACTTGGTCTGCCCCAACAATCTGCTCGGCACGAATTTCGATGTCTATAACACGTCGCGCCATGGCACAGACTTCGCAGGAAATCCGGTTCTGGTGCATGCGGCGCGGCCCAGGGTGGCTATCATGAACAACAGCCCAACGAAGGGGGGAACTCCGGATACGTTCAGGATCGTCAAGAGCTCACCGGGACTCCTCGACTTCTGGCAATTACATTACTCGGAGAACGTGAGCAAGGATGTTAACTCTCCGAATGCGTTCATCGCGAACATCGACTCGATGCCGACGAACCACCCCGCACACTACTTCAAGCTCTCAGCGCGCTCCGACGGCAGCTTTACCGTTACAAATGAGCGAACCGGATTCAGCAAGGAATACCCCGCGCCGAAGCCGTAGATTCCCCTCCTCTGCGAGGAGGGGAGGCGCGACAGCTTAATAGAAGCCGGCGCGCCGGGCGCGAAGCGCGATCCCGATAGGGCGAAGCCTCAATTAGTGGTCAGTTCGGCCAGACTTTCGCCGTCCTGACCACCCCGTCTGCGCCTTCGCTGCGCTCGGCGCATCCACCCCTCCTCTGCGAGCTCTGCGAGGAGGGGAATACGTCACTTGACCGGTTCCCAAGTCCCCTGTTATCGTGGCGCGCATTGTAATTCCGCATCGGTTAACGAAACTTTGGCGGGAAGGTCTTCCGTTTTTGTGGCGTGGAGGGGGAAATGAAACGCATTGCTGTTTACATTTTTGCTGCATTGAGTGCAATCGCAGTGGTGGCCCCAACGGCGGGAGCGCAATCCACTACCGCTCAGATTAGCGGCACCATCAAGGACCAATCGGGCGCCGTTCTGCCTGGTGTCGAAGTCACCGTCACGCAAACTGCCACCGGAGCCAAAAGAACTGCCGTCTCCAATGAGACCGGCAACTACGTCCTCGCCAGCCTGCCGCTTGGACCCTACATGCTGGAGGCCGCGCTTCCGGGGTTCAAGAGCTACGTGCAAAGCGGGATTGTCCTGCAAGTCGACGCGAGTCCAACGATCAACATCGTGCTCGAAGTCGGACAGGTGACCGATCAGGTAGAAGTTCAGTCCAACGCCGCGCTGGTCGAAACGCACAGCAGCGGCTTGGGAACGGTGGTTGACAATCAAAGGGTCATCGAGCTGCCACTGAATGGACGCAACGTCACCGAACTGGTTTTCCTTGCCGGCTTGGCAAATGTCGGGGGCAGCGGCTTTTTGAACTCGGTACGAAACTATCCCACTGTGATGATTTCGGTGGCCGGCGGGATCGCGAACTGGACGGCATATAACTTCGACGGCGCTGCGCACAATGATGCTTACAACAGCCTGAATCTGCCGTTGCCTTTTCCCGATGCCGTACAGGAATTCAAAGTCGAATCCAGCGCCCTGCAGGCGCAGTATGGCGTGCACGCATCGGCGAATGTGAACGTCGTCACCAAGTCGGGTACGAACGACCTGCACGGCGATGCGTTTGAATTTGTACGAAATGGAATTTTCAACGCGCGAAACTTCTTTGCGCCGAAACGCGACACGCTGAAGCGAAATCAGTTTGGGGGAACGGTCGGCGGGCCCATCGTGAAGAACAAGCTGTTCTTCTTTGGCGGATATCAGGGAACCATTCAGCGATCCGAGCCGACGCAAAACACCGCCTACGTTCCAACAGCGGCAATGCTTCGGGGCGATTTCACGACCTTTGCCGGCCCCACGTGTCGGACCAGCCCCCTGACGCTGGCCCCATCACAGGGATTCGTGAATAACCAGATTTCGCCGTCCCTGATCAGTCCTTTCGCGTTGAAAGTCGTGGCGCGGCTGCCGCAGACGAGTGACCCATGCGGCAAAGTAAACTTCGGACTGAGGAGCAATCAAAGCGAGCACATGGAAATTGCCAGGCTCGATTGGCAAGCGAGCGAGAAGAACTCGATATTCGGACGATTCTTCGTCACGAATTTGAACATCCCCACAACATTTGATGGGTCGAATGGGCTGACATTGAACCGAAACGGCCAGTCCGATCGGGTTTATGCGCTTTCGATCGGAAGTACCTACTTGATTAGCGCTAACGTCGTGAATTCCTTCCGTATCGGAGCCAACCGGCAGGAAATTCCAAAGATTCAGGGGGCGGAGGAAATGGCTTCAACATCGGTGGGGGCTCCGCCATCATCAATACCGATTACGGTGGGCCCAATGCGAACCTTAGCGACGATATCAGTTGGGTGAGAGGATCGCATCAGTTCGGTTTCGGAGCGAGTTACATCCATACCGGTCTCAACTACAAGTCGGGAATTAACGCGACCGGCTTGATGACCTTCAACGGGACTTTTACCCTCCACGGCATGGCCGATTTTCTAATCGGCAAGCCCGTCACCTGGTCGCAGGGCAACGTTCAATCGTACTTGTACAACCGGCAAGAGTATTTCGGCGCCTATGTGCAGGATTCATGGAAGGCGACGCAGCGTCTCACCATCAATTACGGTCTGCGTTGGGAACCATTCTTCGCATTCAAAAACAAACACGGATGGTTCGACCATTTCGACCTGGACTTGTTCAATCAGAACGTGCACAGCACGGTTTATCCGAACGCGCCCGCCGGCCTGATTTTCCCCGGCGATCCGCAGTGGACGTGGGGACAGAAGAGCATCGCATACAACCGGTACAACATTTTTACGCCTCGTTTGGGTTTGGCGTGGGATCCGAACGGGGATGGCAAAATGTCGGTGCGGGCTTCGGCGGGAATCTTCACCGACCGGGGCGCTTTGTATTCGATGAGCGCGATGGCGCAGGATGCGCCGTTCGGAAACGTGCTCACGGTGAACAACCCGAAGGTGGATGATCCATGGAGCAGTTATCCAGGCGGAAATCCTTTGCCGATTATGCTGAACAGAAACATTAGCTTCCCTTCGTTTGCCGCCTATGTGACGTACGATCCGCATTGGTATCCGACGACAGTAAACCAGTTCTCGTTGAGCTTGCAGAGGCAATTCGGTCAGGACTGGCTGTTATCGGTAAATTATATCGGCAACACGATTTCACATCTGATCAATGAGCAACAGATCAATCCCGCGGTGTACTTCTTCAACGAAACCAATGTTTGCACGCTGCCCAACGGAGCGATGATCAGTGGGCCTGCTCCAGTTGCGAATGATCCAACCAGCGGCCGGCAATGTTCCACGACTGGCAATACGAACCAGCGCCGGGTTCTTAATCTGAAGAACCCGGCGCTTGGCCAGTACTACGGGATCATTGCGACGAGCTACTCTGATGGAACGGGCAATTACAACGCCATGTACGTGCAGATCCAGAAACGGCTGAGCCGCGGCACGACCGTCCTTGCCAATTACACGTGGTCGCACTGCATCAGTGATTTGTGGAATGGTAATCCCGGAAACACGGGGCAGTCGAACGCCACGCCGGGCGACCGCCGTTTTGACCGTGGATCATGCGACGACAGCGGTGTACAGAGTACGGACCAGCGTCACGTGTTCAATCTTTCCGCCGTGGCGCAGGTGCCGGCGTTCTCGAACAATATTCTGCGACGCGTTGCGAGCGACTGGCAGCTCTCTCCAATCCTGAAGGTGAAATCGGGGGCATACTTCACGCCCAACTTGGGAACCGACAATCTTCTCAACGGAGAAACGGGCGGATACCAGCGCCCGAATCGGGTACCAGGCGTCAGTTCTTATATGGATCACAAGAGCGTGGACGGATGGCTGAATCCGAAAGCCTTCGCCGTTCCGCCCCCGGGCACCATGGGCGATGTGCCTCGAAACTCCGTCCAGGCTCCCGGAATGATTCAATTCGATCTATCTCTATCCAGGACGTTCCGGATTGCGGAAGGAAAGTCGATTCAGCTACGCGCTGAGGTGTTCAACCTTCCAAATCGCCTGAATGCCGGGCTTCCCATAGCGGCCCTCAACTCGGGAACTTTCGGAAAAATTCAACAGGACATCAGCGGCATCAGCAGCAGTTTGTACTCAGGCGATCAGCGCATTCTCCAGTTCGCGCTGAAGTACGTGTTTTGAGTGTGCCCAAAGGGGGCACAAGGTTGCGGAAGCTTGGGCACGACCTGCGCAAAGGAGGGCACGACGGTGAATCCCTCCACACTGAGAGGTATTCATCATCGGCAGCGTTCTCGAATCGTTTGATGTAAGCCATCCCGCCTTCCGGCAGACCAGGATGGACACTTTGGCCAGTGAATGACATTTGGCCCGAGTGGTAATCCGATTCCGCCGATAAGCCATTCAAAATGCATTGTTGTCAGTGTTAGTCCTATATGTGCTAGCGTACAGAGATGCACGCATGCGCGTGATTTGGGGGTGTCAGAGACCGTGCCGCAGAACGGCGAAATCAACGATGGATTTGGAGTGTATAAAAGCGTCTGCTGCGGCTCAGAAATTATCATCACCAAAGGTGCAATCTTCCCCAACTGTCCGAACCATCCACGGTACACCACCATTTGGAAGCTACATTCAGACGAGAACACGATCCGACTGACGGTTAAGAAAAAATCGGAATCAAAGCCTGCCGCTTAGCCTGCCGTTATGGAAGCTCCGAAGCAACAACAGTCTACAACGCACATTGAGTACGGGCGCCTACTGGATATCGCCGGCGGGCGTACCAAAAGAGAAGAGTGGGAGCAAGACCATCTTCATGGCTGCCGCGTCTGTCACAGCGTCTACGTCTACCTCAATCAACGGACCACTGAGCCGTCCGAAAAGTTTGAATCCGAAGACGACGCGGCGTAGCGTTTCGTGATCGGAATAGTCATGCCACGCTTCGGAGCCGGTGATCCCGTCTACATCCTGTCGAAGTATGCTCACTGCAGGCCTCACGGCGGGCCGTTGAATATGCTGGTGGTTATTCCTCAGGCCATGAGACGCATTTTAGGGGCGTTCTCGATCTGAACGCAGTCTCCCCAGGGATTAAAGTCCTCCAAATTTTTGCCGATAACATGATGGGGTACCACGATGTTCACATGCGCGAATGCGTGGAGGCCATACGCCGCTGCTTGGACTCGCCGCCCAACCCAACGAGCTTTGGTATTGGGTAAGGCAGGTCATTGAAGATGAAAGCGACCATCACACGCCGTGTTGACGAGTGCACTTTCCAGTGCGGCTATGAAATGCGGCGCTGCACGGCCTGCGGCAAGTCTGCACGCACCGTGCCCGTACTCCTGTCCCTCGAATGCGGCGCGGAACTGATGGGATTTGTGTGCAAGACCTGCGTTCACGCCGCCGACCTCGAAGATACGCGGCCTCATGTGCATGTCGGCCCCGAAGCCCAGATCGTCCCTTCGACATCGCACAAGCATCTTGTCATGGAAATCGCGCGAATGGCTACACGCATGGCGCATACGAGTTACGATCCCGTTGACTGTCGGGTTGTGATTCATACTGCCGAATTTCCTGTGCGGTTGTGCAACTTCAATGGAGCCGCTAATCGGGAGCCGGCCCGCACCCCTAACAACACCGGTTCTTGATCGCGGCGCGTTTATGTTGTTTGTGCCAGCAATTGGATTCGTTGTGATCCCGGTCCTCGTTCACCGGAAGGATTCGCATGGGGCCTCATCAATCCGACTCCACATGGTCAGAGCCAGCCGGTAACCAAGATAGACACTTTCCGGTTTTATTTTTTTGATCACATCAAAAGTCGTGTGCAGGATCGACTGCCACTCATTCGAGAGACCACTTAGCGTAACTGCGGGAATCTTTTTGGCTATGAACGAACTGGAATCCGAGTCTGCCGCATTTATGCGGATTCTTTCAAAAGGGATCTGCATTTGATTCGATACTTCTTCCGCGAGCGTCATGAGTTTCTTCGATGAACTGCCCCTTTCGACGCACGCTGAATTCTGGTTTCAAGTGATCTTCGAATGTCCCTTGAAACAAAAGCCGCAGAAACCGCGTGCAGCTGGCACTGCCAGAATTCGTCAAGTGTCCAGCCCTGATGCCTGAACAGGTTCTGGAATTCACGCGTGCAAGAAGTCGCTGACAGGGTCCGGCCATCTGTATTGACCGTAACGCGCAAGCCGCGCTTCAAGAGGTTGTCTATAGGATGAGCTTCAAGAGAGTCCACAGCGCGAGTCTGCACATTGGACTGTGGGCAAACTTCCAGAGCAACAGCTTTGTCTTTCAGTAGTGACATCAACCGTGGATTCTCGACGACGCGGATGCCGTGACCGATACGTTCGGCGTGAAGCACATCGATTGCTTCTTGAATTCGATCGCTTCCCGCAGCTTCTCCGGCGTGGACGGTTCGACGAAGTCCGGCGCGTTCCGCCAGTATGAAAGCATTTACGTGTGGATTGCCGGGAAAGCCGAATTCGTCCCCAGCGAGGTCGATTCCGCAGACTTTGTCCTGATTGTCGGCCGCCAGCTTCGTTATTTCAAAGCTCACCGATGGGTCTTGCTGCCGGATGCAGCACAAAATCAATGATGTCAAAACACCGTACCGCTGCTTGCCTTCTTCTAAACCCGCATGGACCGCGTTCACAACCTGCTGTAGGGAGAGCCCACGCTTCGTATGTAGTTGTGGGGCAAACCGAACTTCGGCGTAAATGACGCCATCGGCTTGAAAGTCTTCCCCAAGTTCACATGCAATCCGCCGAAGGTCCCCTTCGCGTTGCATGGCTTCGAGAGCCAGATCGATCCTCCGCAGGTAGTCCATCAGACCATCACACACCGGGGGCGCGATGAGCGCCGCTTCGAGGGAATCGGGAAGAACCAGTCCCAGCTGTTTCCCGATCTCAGCCACTGTCGAAACCCGGACACACGCGTCCAGATGGCAGTGCAAATCAATCTTTGGTAATTCGCGAAGATCCATACATGAATTCCGGCGAAGACTATTATGCGCTGGGAAATTGTACACATTTGGTATGGTCGAGGAGTTCATTCTGCCTTTTGTGCTCGACCACGTCCGTCCTGGAGCATACTGACAGAATAAAATTTTTTTGATCGAATGTCGATTTGACCGCCCGCCGTTCGACTTATTGGTAGAGAAACAAATTCTGAGGGAGATAAAACAATGCGATTCATGATGATAGTGAAGGCCAGTAAGGAGTCGGAAGCCGGTGTCATGCCCTCGAACGAACTCATTGCTGCAATGACCAGGTACAATGAGGAACTGATGAAGGCCGGCGTCCTGCTGGACCTGTCCGGATTACAGCCCAGCTCGAAGGGCTCACGCGTAAAATTCTCGGGCGGCAAGACGACCGTCATCGATGGGCCGTTTCCCGAGACGAAGGAACTGATCGCTGGATATTGGATCATCCAGGTGAAATCCAAACAGGAAGCCATCGAATGGGCAAAGCGTGCGCCCGCGCCCCACAACAATGGAGAAGGTGAAATCGAGATCCGCCAGTTTTTCGAGCTGGATGATTTTGAACCGGGCCCGGCGGTCGACCGCGCGCGAGAACTGGAGAAAGGACTGCCGAAGAAACAATGAAATACATGTTGCTGGTTTATCGATGAGGCGATCGCTATCGCCGGGCAAATCCCCGCAGCCCGGGTGGGTACGATCGAAATCCGGCCCGTGATGGAGATCTCGGGCCTGCCGGCGAAATAGGAGAGGAGTATGAATATTTTTGGCAAGCCTTTGTCAGACTATGTCCGATTTTCAAGACTGTTTCTTGTCTTGATCGCCGTCACCGGTCTGGTACGGCTGGCGCTCTCACTGGGCGGTGTTCCGAATTCAACGGTAAAGTGGTTCAGCATGACCGGGCTGATGTGGATTGCGGTTGTGTATTACGCGATCCGTGTCCATAAGACCGGTTTTGGCACCTACAAACATCTGCTGCCGGTTCTGGCCGTTCTCAACGTCGTTTTCCAGGCGATTGCCATTGCGGGAATCCTTAGCGCAATCCTCACAGGAAACGCGAACGTATTCAGCGCGCCGGAGTACGCCTTCGGTGGAGACGGCAAGACGTGGTCTCACTTGCTCGCCCACGTCTTCATCGGAACAACGTTGGGCACGGTCTTGCCATGGGCCATAGGGTGCGCAATCCTGGCGGCAACTCGTAAATTGTCGGGAGGGAAGACTTATGAGAGCAATCGTCATGTACCTCAATTTTGACGGAAACACGCGCGTTGCGATGACGTTCTATCATCGCTGCCTCGGCGGAGAACTCCTGATGGCACCGTTCTCCGAAATGCCCTCAGCGTGATTTCGGCCCGGTCCTAAATTAGATTCGTGCCGCAAACAAACGCACAGACAACAAAGGGGGGCGCGTCCCACAACCCGCCGTGGTTATTCGGAATCCTTTCGATTCCTTACGGCATCTTCAACGGCATTCTGGTTGTTTTGATACCGTTTCTGCTTCGCAAGCATGGTGTTTCCCCTGATCGGATCGCGAATGTGATCGCGATTTCGTCGATTCCGAATGTCTGGTATTTCCTATGGTCTCCGGTTGTCGACACGGGACTGCTGCGGCGTACATGGGTTCTCATCGCTGCCGGCGTGTCGGGCCTTTGTGGATCGGTTGCGATTGCCGCGACATCGCTATCACTGGCGCAACTCACAATTCTTCTGCTAGCGGGAAACGTTGTCGCAATGTTGCTGTCATCGGCATGCGGTGCAGTTCTGACGATGTTAAATCCTGACAAACGCGGCAGAGCCAGCGGCTGGTATCAGGCAGGTAATCTTGGTGGCGGCTCATTGGCCGCGGGAGCCGCAATCTGGCTCGCCGACAAACTTCCGCTTCCCATTTTGGCTGCGGCGGCCGGGTCGATGGTATTCCTTCCCGCATTGGCGGCCTTGCTCATCTCCGAAGAGCGATTTCCGCGCCTGGGGCTGGTTCCGCTGTTTCGCGCGCTCGGCCGTGACGTGTGGGATGTGCTCCGCGCTCGAGCGACCTTGATCGGATTAGTGTTCTTTCTTTCTCCCGTCGGGAGCTCCGCCGTAGCGAATCTGATTTCGAGTGTGGGACCGGACTATCATGCATCCGATGCTCAGGTGGCGTGGGTATCCGGGCTGGCGGGAGGTGTGCTGTCGGCGTTGGGATGTGTGTTGGGAGGCTTCGTCTGCGATCGTGTGAATCGGATGACTGCTTACGCATTAGCGGGTCTGCTGTCGGCGATCTTCTCGGCCTGGATGGCTCTGGGTTCTCCGACGCCGCTTACGTACGCCGGCGGATACATCGGCTACGCGTTGGCGGCAGGAGTCGCATATGCCGCTTTTACGGCACTGGAACTGGATGTCCTGGGCAAACGGCGTCACGCTGCGGGCACCGCCTATTCCTTGCTTGGCGCAAGCGGGAATTTGCCGATCGCGTATATGACCTGGTTCGACGGAATCGGCTATAAATATTCCGGAGCCCGCGGTCTCATGGCTGTGGATTCGCTGGCCAATGGAATCGGAGGAGTGGTCCTGCTTTTATTTGCGGCGTATTCCGCGCGAGCGTATCTACAAACTCCAAGAGATTAGACCTGCCAAAAGTTGCCGCGAAGCGCAAGCCCGCGCGAAGCGCAAGCGCGATAGCGCGCAGCCTCAAGGAAAGGGCGAAGCCTAAATAGAAGGCCTGCGATCGGCGACCTCCAGCAACTTTTGTATCAAATGGCCGGAGTGCAACCTGGAAGAAGGAATCGACGATTTGCTGAGCACGACACCGTCGCTTCTCAATCGATGGTGGATGGCTTCAAGAAGGGCCGCTTGCCGGTATTGTTTCAGGACATGGCAACCGCCTTTCTTCGCGAATTGCCGAACCACCTGTGAGCAGCCGGACGTTGCGTAAGCGTAATCGCACGCCTCCAGCATTGCGATGTCTCTTCGGAATCGCCGATTGCGGCAAGCCGCGCATTGCTACCGATGTAGCGCTTCACAAATCGGACTGCCGGTCCTTTTCCCGTCTGCTTCTGAACGATGTGAGTGCCGCTTTTCCTTGAAATGTGAGCCGGTCGTGCACACCTGTTTCCGCAAGGCCGCCGCTTTAAGCCGCCCGAGAAACGGGCCATATGCAGCTCGAAGGCTCTGCCGTACCTGTCCGACAGTTCAATCGCGAACACCCGTTTTTCACGCGTGATGGCCCTCTTTGGAATGTTCGGCCAGACGAGCATTGAGCCGATTTATACGATCGTCATCGATGACGCGAAAGCCCGTTGAACCGGAAGACGCGAAGTATTCCGCACACCAGGATTCGACGGCTTTCGGCTTCAACAATTCGGTTTTGTATAGCTCGGTGGACCGAACGGTAAAGACGGTCATGCCTTCTTTGATGCCGGCGAGTTCCATCCAATGTGGTTCGGCTGCATGGGTTGGCGCCAGGACCGAAATCCGTTCGGGCTTTATTTTCGACTTCTGGAGAATCTGAAGCGTGAGGCGCAATGTCTTACCTGTGGCTGGATAATCGTCCACCACAAGCACGCGTGAGTCATGTCGCGCCGCAGATCTCAATTGCCATTGTTCCCAGACAGAGATTCCACTCTTAGGGCGACCGGCAGTCATAGACCGCCGCTACAGTGGGGGAACGAGCGGTTACTGGAGTGGAAGTTCCATGCTCAACTTTCACGCTCTCTAACGGAAATCGGTGGCGATTTCAGCGATGAACCGGTTCATGTCGCGCCGCAGTTCGTCTAAAGGCCGGAACATGGTTGGAACGAACACCATTGTGGCACCGGCGGACTGTAGCCGCCGTAATTGTTCACGGATCTGATCGGGCGTTCCAGCCAGACAGGTATCGCGAGCGTCAGCGGCATGACTTCCCATACGTGCTGCGATGGTCTCAGCCAACCGATCAATGTCGGCTTTGCTGTTAGTGATCAGCAACGCCATATTGACCGACCGGTTGATGCTCTTGCTGTCCCGTCCGAGTTTGGAACAATGCTCTTCGAGCACGGCGCTTTTGCGTGCGAGAACTTTCGCTCCGCCCCAGACGTTCCAGTGGTCGGCGTGCTTGGCGGCAATGCGGAGCGTGACGCGTTCGCCGCCGCCTCCAATCATCAGTTCCGGGTGCGGCTTCTGCACGGGCTTGGGATCGAGGGGGGCGTCGGCGAGTTGGTAGTAGCGGCCATTGAAATTGCTGCGGCGCTCGGTCCAGAGCAATCGGATCACTGTGCACGCCTCATCGAGTCTCTCGAGCCGTTCGCGCATCGTGTAAAAGGGGATGCCATAGGCCTCGTGCTCGTTGCGTTGCCAGGCCGCGCCAATGCCGAACAGGAGCCGTCCACCGGAGATGATGTCGACCTGCGCTGCCATCTTTGCGACGACGGCTGGGTGACGGTAGGTATTGCCGAGCACAATAGTACCAATCCTCATCCGGGGCACGACTGCCGCGAGTGCGGAAAGTGTACTCCAGGCTTCCAGCACCGCGCCTTCGCGTTCGCGCGTATTCGGCATGAAATGGTCCGACACGCAGGCAGTGTCCCATCCCGTCGATTCGAGATGTTGCCAAAGCTCCAATACACCTGGCCACGTCTGCCCCATCAAGCTCGTGAATACACCGAAGCGCATCTACATGGCCTGGGATTTGGTTGGGTCGTGTCGCGGGTCCACGTAGGTCGTATCCGACGGTCCGATTCCCGTCATTTGAATCAGGACTTCTTCTTTGGTGAGCCCGAAATGATTCACGCCGGGCGGTTCAGTGTAGAAGCTTCCCGGAGGCAATTCTTTCAGTGCGGATTCATCAAATGTATCTCCATAACCAAAGTACCAGGTGCCGGACACGACGGTCGCGATCCGGTCGTCTCCATGAGAATGAGGCTGAATCCTCGTATTCGGAGCAATGCGAAGAAGGATGGTGTAAAGGCCGGGCTTCGAAGGATCGCCCTTGAGAACGGCGGTTTCAACCTCACGCATGAGGGACGTCCCAACGCTGGGGCCTGCCCCGGCCGCCCAAGCAAATTCATTCGGACTGATTCGGATCTCAGACGCTTTATCGCGTTTATCCATTCTTGCCATCGCTCGTCTCCTTGATTCCGTAAATTTCAACTCATTGGGACGGCAAGCGTCAACTGTGGCGGTGCTCTATGGACGTTTGAATAAAAAGGCGGTCCCTCTCCCAGGCGAGAGGGTGGATCAACAAGAAAGGCCGCAAGATTGGTTCTTGCGGGCTGACTTGGTTTTGCTGACGCCCTCAGCGTTTTTGGAGTTCTCTTTGAATCGACTCCGCTTCCTCGAGATGATGGCGAAGAGTCGGCAGCATATCTCTGGCAAAATCGGCAGTGTCCGTATCTTTGTTCAGATCCGAGCGAGAGTACTTTTGATCGCCCGAAGTTGGTTTTGCCGCGCCGACTGCTGCCCGGTAGGTCGATCCGTATTGGAACGGCTAAGCGGTAGGTTTCAAGTCCCGCTCGCAAGATCTTGTGTACGTCTTCCCGGAAGCATATAGTGGACGGTAACGGGTTCGCCGGTGGGAGTCACCGTCAGAGCTCTTGCCCTGACTCTTAGAAAAAAAGGCCGCTCGCCACCAGGGGAACCCGTTTCCCCTGTCGGTTTCCTATTCTCGTCGTTTAAGTCCCGTTGTTGGATCCTTGACTCCATTTTTGGAATTGCTCTTCTCTTGAGGCTGCGCGCGGGCTTGCGCTGCGCGGGTGATGGCCCGTCGGGGTCGAGGTTATCCGGAGCGGGCATTAATATGGTTTATAATAAGGTCTCGATCGTTGAATGGCGCCGTACCCAAGTGGCTAAGGGAGAGGTCTGCAAAACCTTTATGCATCGGTTCGAATCCGATCGGCGCCTCTCCACACCGTTTTCATGCGTCCCGACCACATCCATGAAGTTGTCCGCATTTTACGGAAAGAGATACTTCAGTGGCCCGTCCCCGCGATTGGCCATTACGTCGAGACTCCGTTCACTGTACTGATTTCCTGCATTCTGAGCCTCCGCACACAGGACAAAACGACAAACGCCGCAAGCGAACGGCTATTCGCGATTGCAGCGGCACCAAAAAAGATGTTGGCGACACCGGTCGGTACAATTGAAAGAGTGATCTATCCGGTTTCGTTCTATCGCGTGAAGGCAAGGACTATCCACGCGATCTCCGGGCAATTGCTGACCAGATATAAAGGCCAGGTGCCGTCACGCATGGAAGACCTTCTCGAACTGCCGGGGGTCGGACGCAAGACGGCGAACATCGTCATGACGCTCGGTTTTCGTAAGGCGGGAATTGCGGTCGACACGCACGTGCACCGCATTTCGAACAGGCTCGGCTATGTCCGAACCAAAACCCCTGAAGATACGGAAATGGCTCTGCGCAGGAAACTGCCGCGCCGGTATTGGATCAGGTTCAATGATTTGCTTGTCACTTACGGGCAGAATCTGTGCAAGCCCATCAGCCCGGTCTGCTCCCGATGCAAGATCGCACCCTACTGCCGGCGAGTCGGAGTCACGATCTCGCGCTGACAAAAGGTCACTTCTCCAGCTCGCCCGCGATGATATTGAATGAGCCGAGGGCTGCAACTGCATCCGAGAGGTATCCGCCTTTCACAAGGTGATTGAATGCCTGAAAAATATAGAAACATGGACCTCGGCACCGTAAGCGGTAAGGCCGCTTGCTGCCGTCGCTGATCAGATAAAAGCCGAGCTCGCCATTCGCTGCTTCCCAATACGAATAGACCTCGCCGATCGGCGGAAGGATGCCGTCCTGAATCAGCTCGAAATGATTCATCAGGTCTTCGATGTTGGAATACACACCTTTCTTGGGGGGCAGGCTGATCCGGCGATCATGAATCTGAGCTGGACCCTCCGGCAGGTTTTCGAGCGCTTGTTTGATGATACGGAGACTTTGGCGGATTTCCTCAATGCGCACGAGATAACGATCGTACACATCACCGGCCTCGCCAATGGGAATCTCGAATTCAAACTTGTCGTAATCATAATTTGGAAACCACTTCCGAATATCGTATGGGACACCGGCGGCGCGAAGCACGGGACCAGTGAAACCCCAGTCGATCGCATCTTCGGTGGAGATTGCGGTGATTCCTTCCGTCCGCATTTTGAAAATTTTGTTGTGGCGATTCATCTTCTCAATATCGTCCACATATTTCGGGATGCTATCGAGCAGAGCCCGCGAGCGCGTCACGAAATCCGCCGGAACGTCCTCGGCGACACCGCCGATACGGACATAGCTGACCGTCAGACGTCCTCCGCAACAAGACTCGATCAGATCGTAGATTTCCTCGCGGGGGCGGAACCCATACCAGAAATTGGTGATGGCGCCCAGATCGACCAGATTCGTTCCGATGCAGACGAGGTGATCGGCAATCCGGCTGAATTCCGAGAGAATGACCCGGATGTACTGGGCGCGCTTCGGTATTTCTACTCCGAACATCTTCTCGACCGCCATGGCATAGGCGACGCCGTTCATCATCGCAGACATGTAATTCAAGCGATCGGTGAAGGGAATGACCTGCCAGTACATGTGCGTCTCAGCCATTTTTTCGAAGCATCGATGAAGGAATCCAATTTCAGTATCGGCGTCGATGATCTTTTCACCGTCGACAGCCGCCTGAAGCCGGAATGTCCCATGCATTGCCGGATGCTGCGGTCCAATGTTGAGTATTTGAGGATGCGCCAGTCCCATTGATTCCGCGTATTTCCTGGCGCGTTCGACGACCGGCAAATCGACCGTGTCGGTGCAGGGAGTACGTTGTCCAGGCGGAAAATCCTTTCGCAGCGCGTGACCGGCAAATTGTGCATGCGTGAGGATCCGACGCAAATCCGGATGCCCCTTGAATTGGATGCCGAACATGTCATAGGCCTCGCGCTCCGCCCAATCTGCAGCCTTCCAGATATCGATGGCGGAGTCGATCGCCGGATCTTCGCCGGGCACAGGAACTTTCAATCGCAAACGATGCTTGTTTGAAAGCGAAAGCAAGTGGTAGACGACATCGTAGCGCGATGCGCGCTCGGAAAGGTAGTCGACGGCAGTCACATCCAACAGCAATTTGAAATCGAAGGCCGGATCGTGCTTCAGGGTGCGCAGGATTTCCTTCACATTATCGCGTTTGACTGTGATCGAAAGATCTCCGCGAAATTCGCGCATGTGCACGAGGTCATCCGGAAAACGCTGCTTGAATGCCGTTGCGATCGGCCCCTGAATTTCCTGATTCTCTTCCAGGAACCGCACAACCGTGCGCGGTGGACCTTGAAGGTCATGAACAGTCGCATCGAATTCGGGGGTCTTCAGGCGGGTCTGCCTTGGATGACGTTCATAGGAGAGCCGCGTATCGTTCTCCACTTGCTGCTGAAGCTTGATTATGGCGTCCAGGACTGCCTCCGGGGTTGGAGGACATCCGGGAATATAGACATCAACGGGAATGATTTCGTCGATGCCTTGCATCACGTGATAGGCGCGATAAAATCCTCCGCAAGTGGCGCACGCGCCCATCGAGATGACCCATTTCGGCTCGGCCATCTGATCATAAATTTGTTTGAGGACAGGCCCCATCTTGTCGTTAATCGTGCCGAGCACCATTAAAACATCCGACTGTTTGGGCGAGAAGCGGACGACTTCGGACCCGAATCGCGCGATGTCGTAGTGCGAGGATACAACCGACATGAATTCGATGGCGCAACACGCCGTACCGAATGGATACGGCCACAGCGAGCTCTTGCGGGCCCAATTGACCAGAGATGCGTAGGTCGTCGTGAAAAAGCTTTCGTGCTCTCTCTTTGTTTCGATCTCCGCGACGCTCATCAATTCGAGTGTAACATTCCCCTCCTCGCAGAGGAGGGTGGATGCGCCGAGCGAAGCGAAGGCGCAGACGGGGTGGTCAGAACGGAATCATGATGCCTCTCAT
>WNGL01001986.1_pt1 | contig 24983 bp, 22 predicted proteins | sample 5400591 | NCBI WGS metagenome assembly WNGL01 (sample SAMN13153377, study PRJNA577476) | soil metagenome | isolation source: 80 cm soil or saprolite under Garry oak tree replicate 1 | place: USA:California | collected 2016-06-15 | reverse complement strand
AGCGCCACCGAGCGCACCTCGAATGGCTCCTTCTCGTCGGGCGCCGGCATCGCGCCCGCGCGGGCGTCCACCCGCCGGTGCGCCACGCGCCCCTCCACGGTGAACTCGTTGTCGACGAACTCGCCCTGGACCCACTCCAGGAAGAACAGGCGCGGACAGTAGGTGAACTCGTTCAGCATGCGGACGGGCATGAGTTGCCCGACCTCGACGGCCTCGTCGGCTCCCAGGTGCATGGCGGTCCTCGTGGCGCCGGCATGGCGCTCAGGAGGAAGGCTAGCGAGCACGTGCGTCAGGGCGGGTCACGGTTGCAGGCTCGAAAGAGCGAGCCGGAAGTTGCATCGAGGCCCCGGTAAGGTGATGTTACTTACATGGCACTTTCTCGAAAGAAGGCAACCACCATCGCGCTCGAGCCGAGCATGGACGCGCTCCTCTCCCGCGCCGCGGAGGAGCGCGGCGTGTCGCGGTCCGAGTTCATCCGGCAGCAGCTGGCGCTGGTCCTGGAGCAGTACCGCCGCCATCCGCGACCCAAGGCCGCGGGGATCATCCGCCGCGAGCTGCCCGACCGCGGCGACGAGGCGGAGCTCTACGCCGACCGGCGTCGATGAGCACGGCAGCGCTGATCTGCGATACCGGCGCGCTCCTCGACTACCTCGTCGCAGCAGCGCCGGACCATCGCGCCTTCCGTGACGCGATCGATCGGTCCCGGACCCGCTACGTCCCGGGCCTGGTGCTCGCGGAGGTCGACTACTTCCTCCGGAAGGAGCGCGCGGCGATGGCCGCCTTGATTCGCGACCTCTCTCGGGGCGCCTTCACGTACGCCGCCCCCACGCTCACGACCCTGGACCGGGCCATGGACCTCGATCGCCAGTACGCCGATCTCGGGCTCGGCCTCGTCGACGCCTCGATCGTCGCGTTGGCGGAAGAGCTTGGCGTGCACCGCCTGGCCACCCGCGACGTGCGCCATTTCAGCGCGGTCAGGTTGCGCGGCGGAATGCGGTTCGACCTCGTCGTTCAACCGACGCGGCCGGAGCGCGGGGTGCGTGAACGGTGAACCAGCGCTCGTTGGTCATCGTCGCCAGCAGGCGCCGGTTCTTCGGGGTCTTGGGGGCATCAGTCATGTGACTCGCTGTCGTCGGTTGCGACGCCGAGGTGCTTCTTCACATTGAGCGCCTTCCACTTGAGGCCCGGATGGTCCCGGAGGATCGCGTGCATGGCCGGATCGCCGGTGAGGCTCTCGGGGACGATGTTCCCCGCCCCGTTGAGCCGCTCCAGGAACTCCAGCTCGTGAGCCTGAAGCGGGAGAACGATCGCAAGCCGCGCACGACACTCGGCCACGAGCTGGTCGAGCCATTGGGGGACGTCTCCGCGCGCCGGCGCGAGGTCAGCGCGAAGCATCGGGACAAGGTCGCGCGGCGCGTCGGCCGGATTGCCCTTCACGTCCTCGGGCGACACCGTCCGCCAGTCCTTCCGGTTCATCCCACCGTAGACGACGAATCCGAGGCGAAGCCGCGCGTGGTCGAGGCCGGGGGCGCCGAGGAGCCGATGGGCGTCGAAGATGTCGCGGTTGGCGCCTCGCGCGAGCAGTGCCGCCAGCTTGCCTGCGGCGAGCTCGTGAGGGTCGAGGACGGTGACGGGAGCCGCCTTGAAGGAACCCACCGGAAAGCATTGGGCGATCCTGGGAGACCAGAGCGGCGTGCGGAGCATGAAGTTGACGTCGAGCTCCAGGTTGCCCGAGCTGCCCGTCGACGCGCCGTAGGTCAACCGCCACTTGCCGCCAGCGTGCTCGGAGGGCATCCGCCTGACCGTGAGCCCCTCGCGGGAGCAGACGGCCTGCACCGCCTGCTCCAACTTCGGGCGCTCCGCCAGCATCGTCGCGCGGTCGGCCGCCCCGATGTAGTTGAGATCGATGTCCACCGACAGGCGCGGCACGTCGAAGTAGAACAGGTTGAGCGCCGTACCGCCCTTCAAGGCGATCCGCTTCTTCAGGAATGGGTGACTGTTCAGCGCGTCGAGCAGGGCGATCAGGCGGAAGACCTTCTCGAGCGGTTCACCGCCGAAGCCGGTCGACGTCACTTCGCGTGACAGGTCTCGCGGGGTCAGGTTCATGCCACCTCTGCCCAGGTCCGGTTCACCACGCGTTCGGGTACCACGAGGTTCCACCGGGTGAGAAGCTTGCCCGGCTCACGCTTGCCGCGCTCCAGGTACATCGGCTGGGATGGTGCGTGCTCCTGGAGGCGCTTGAGATGGCTCTCCTCGAGCATGAGCTCCTCCCGGTGTTGCTCGAGAAAGAAGCCGACCTTCGCCACCGTGACGGCCGAGCCCAGCTTCAGGGCGTAGTCGGTGACCGCGTCGACGTCGAAGAACTCGACTGATTCGAGCGAGCGCCAGATCTCCTCCCAGCCGCCGCCATGGCGGGGCGCAGCGAGGACGTCGACCAGCGTCCGCTCGAGCGTGGTCACGCGCACCGCCAGGCCGTTGCGCGAGACCTCGACAAAGCCTCCGCCCAGGTCGGGCAGCCGGCGCAAAGAAGGAGGCACCGGAACGGGGATGAACTCGGCACCGCGGAACTCGAACGGCTTCGCGCGCGTACAGGTCAGGTACGTGACGCGCCGCGATAGGGAGTGGGCCCGGCCGTGAAGCTGCAGCGCTGCGTGGTAGGCGATCATCGCGTCCGGTGCGGCCCGGCTCGCCAGGAGAAACGGGTCGACCTGCAGCTTCTCTGCTGAGGTGCCGCGGGGCACGACCGCGTACAGGCCGCGCCGGACATGAAGCAGGTGGCCAGCGCGGAGGTGCTGCTGGAGGACCGCCTTGCTCGCCGTGGGCTTGCGCGCGTCACCCTTCCGGTGCGCGGACGCGAAGTCCTCGAACCGGAACACGGGGTGGGTGGCGAGGTAGTCGATGGGCTTCATTGACTTGCCGTTAGTATTCACAAGGCATATAAACCATGGCGCCTGTGGGCATCAACGGCAAGTAGCCCCTGGCCGACTTGTCGTATATCGCCACAACGGCAGTAAAGGGTCCGTCTATCGGATGGAACCGGCAAGTTTCTCCGGCCGTGTCCCCGATCAGGGCCCTGGCCCCGGTGGCCTTTCCTTGAGGAGTGCGAGGGCCGATCGACGCCGTGATGACTGGCCGGCGTGCCGCCGCGGGCTGCTCACCCCGCTTACGGACGGACTTCCGGCACGAACTGGCCGAGTCCGAAGTGCGACCCGTAGCCGAGCGTGAGCGGCCCGCGGAACTCCTGGGTAAACATCAGTCGAAGACCCACGCCGCCCCATGCCATAGGTGCACGCCCTTTGTTGCGTCGGTTGGTGCTGAATCGGCGCCATGCCGTCGAGAGTCGCGGGGCATGCGCGCTCGTGCCAGCCACCGCTGAACGGTTCGACTCATCCGGCCCGCCAGACGCAAACGAGACCAGACCCGTGCGCCGATGCCAGAGGGGCCAGAATTCACGAGCAGCGAGCCACTCCCGGTCGCCTTCGAGCTGCACCTCGACGCTTGCGAACTCCTGGAGAACGTCACGCCACTGCAGCTCGGCACGAATCTGCCCTTCCAGTGAGCTCGGTCCCCGTTCCTTCAGGAAGCGCGCGGGAAGAAAAGGCGTCGAGCTCACCCATGTCCGTGCTGATCGAACTTGCGGGACGTGGTGGACGAAGTCGCCGCGGCGTCCCATGCCTACCAGCGTGACGTAGATCTTCGGCAGCTTCGACGCCCAGGTTGCGGTGACGCTGGTCAACGCAGCCTGCGCGCGTGCATCGAAGCCCATCGGCGCGTGGACGAGCACATGGTCCATACGTCCATCGCCGTCCAGATCGAGGGGAAGCAGCGAAGCGTGGCGATGCCCGCGGATCTCCGCACCTGAGTCGCCGCGTGCTGTGAAGCACGGCGATGGACCCCTGCCGATGCCAGCCTTGTCGGAGAGCGAGACCAGCGTCTCGTGAAGCACGTCAGCGCGCAGGATCGCGTCCTCCATGCGCGGGAGAACCTCGCGGTTCACCGAATCGGAGGCGAGAGCGAGGAGCGCCGTGTCGGCGTCGATGGCGCGCACGCGCCCTGCGATGCGGGACGCCGGCATGGAGGAGAGCTGGCCCTCCGAACGCCAGTACGAAAGCCAGCGAGTGCCAGGAGGCTGGCTCCAGCCGGCCTTCTGGAGCGTCCCCGTGTCGGCAACCAGCACACCGAGGATATCGGCAGGGAGCCCGTTCGCGGCCTTCTTGCTCTTCCGGGCTCTGCCGCCCTTTCCCGCGCCTTCCTTCGTCGACGGCTCCTCGGGGGAGGCAGCCTCGTACTCGGCTATCCACGCTGTGAACTGCTCCTGTGTCATGGGCGCAAGCAGCGGCACGCGCTCGAAGCCGGGGCCCGGCGGCCCCTCCGACGCGGCGCAACGTGCGAGGCCCTCAGGGGCCGCGTCGATGCGCCTTGCTTCGATGAGTGACTCGGCTCGACCGAGGTACCCGAGGCCAGCGAGAAGGTCGTCGAGCAGCTTCGCCTCCTCCCCATCGAGAGTCGCCGGCCACTCGACTACGAGCGCATCGCGCTCCCCGTGGCCGACCCACGCGAACGCGTCGAGTACCTTGTCGGTCTTCGCGTTGGTCTTCGCGTTGTTCGGCATGTAATGGCGAGTGTGGGCGGCAGTCGTTTCCGGGAGGTGAAACACCGGCGGCTCGGCTGCGACCTTCTCGATCAGGACGCGAGCGGTTTGGGGAACGTCTTCCCAGCCCAGCTTCGTGAATCCGACCGAGATGAACGCTCGCAGAAGCCGCCACGGGCTCGGTGGCCACTCGATGGCTCCCTCGTTCACATGCCGGCCCCACGGCGTGGCGTGATAGCGCCCCGCTGGGAACCGCAACTCGATGTGAATCATGGGCTCACGCCGCCTTGAAGGTGACGATCGTCTCGCCGTTCTTTCCGCCGAAGTGGCTGGCGCATGCACCGATCTGAGCCTTGAGCGCCGTCGCGAGCTCCCCGAGTGGAGGAAGCACGAAGTCCTTCGGCCGGGTAGCCTTGATCGACAGCACGTCGAGGTCGCAGGCCGTTCGCAGCCGGAGCCCACCATCAAGGAGGGCGCGGATCTTGTAGAGCGCGAGGACAACGAGAAGCTTCTCGACGTCCGCGCCGAGGGCGTAGCCGCGGATCTGAGCGAGATCGAGGCTGAAGTACGCGACGATCCGGTCCGCGGTGTACTCGTCGCGCTGGAACGGCACGTTTCCGAAGCCGGTCTTGGCGTCTCCCTTGGGGTTCACGTGGTCGTTCTTCACCCCACCGGATGCGGCGACCCGCACTCCCTCCGCCTCGATGAACGCGGTGAGAGCGCGCGCCACGCGAAGTCGACCGCCGGCGAGGTCGCTCTTCGCTAGAAACACCCCGTGAAGCAGCGAGTTTACGTCGTACTTGAGCAGGGTCGCCGCCAGGATCTTGCGGTTGATCGGCCCCTCGGCCATCGCGTCGAGCTCCTTGCGAAGCTGCCCGTAGAATTCTTTGTCCTTGCTCTCCAGGATGTACGGCGAGTTGAGCCGGTGCGCCTCGGTGACGGAACTCGTCAGGTACTTGTCGTCCTTCACCACCTTCACGTACGAGAGCCCGGGAATGCGAAGGCTTCCGTTTGCCTCGTCCCAGAGCGTTCCCTCGAGTCGGTTGGCCATGCTCTGGGCGCTCTCGACGAGCAGGCGGGTGCCCTCCCGCGTTTCGAAGACGGCTGCGCCGAGATCCGGAAACCCCGTGGGCTGGAACCGGCTCCCCTGGGCAGGCTTCAGATCCGCCTCGATCAGCAGACGAGCCGGTGGATCCTTCGGCGGCAACAGCGGGGACAGAGAGGCGTCGGGGGTCATGAGTTTCTCCTCAGCGGTTGGGGATGGTGTTTCGGAACGGGTCAGCAACTCTCTTCGGGCTTGGTCACCGCGCGCTTCAGCCGGTCGAGGTCGGCGCGAGCGATTGGGATCGCCAGGCTTGCCGCGAGCCGGCGAGCGAGGATGGCGCTGCCCGCGACCAGGCGGATTTTCGGGCGCATTCCGCTCGAGACAAGGCGCTGAAGAGCGACGCGTGCCGCAGCGTCGAGCCCTCCCGCGAGCAGCAGGCGAAGCGGAGCACGATCGAGCCCGATGGCCACGTCGTCTAGCGGCTCCGAGAGATGCGTCAACCGGAAGATGGCATGCAGAGCCATGGGCCGACCATCCACCGCCTCTTGGTTGACGCGCGTCCGGTGTTCGGTGCCGCACTTCTCCCAGTCGAGCGCCATGAGTCCACGCGCCAGTGAGGCGATCCGGGGGTCGTCCGTGGCGCCTTTGATGAAGAGGCCCACATCGTCCAGACCTGGGAAAACCCTTCCGACGAGAGGAAACCTTCCGAGCCCGAGCCGCGCGCCGTCGACCAGTCGCCTCTGAGCGACCGAGGCCAGGCTCATTACGAGATCGCCCCTCCACACGACGGACGGATCCTTGAGGAGCGCTCCGGCCCCCGTCGCGAACGTCGGCTGCCGCCGTTGCAGGTCGAGTGGAATGCAGTTGGCGCGGATCGGACCGATTGTGTCTCTCTCCTTCGCAGGCGCGAGCTGGGACGCAATGGCGGCGGCGAGCCGAAACTCGACGCTTCCGTCGCGCGCCAGGTCGAGCCAGTCCATCGAGAGGCGCGGCGCGGGCTTGAGTCGTGCCTCGGCAGTGAACTTCGGTCGGGACGCGAGAAGATCTTCAGCCTCGCCGATCCGGATGAGTAGCTCGCCCCACCGGAAAGGGACCCCCGGATCGCGGGCCAGGGTGAGGAGCGCGTCGTCGATGCGCCGCGCCGTTGCCCCGAGAGACCTCGGCGCCACGTTCGACTCCGCCTTCTGACGGAGTTCTTCGGTCCACGGCGTGATCTCGTCGAGGAGCCGCGCCGACGGGCGCTGAGCCACCGCCCAACGGCCGAGCGGTACGGCAAGATTGGACTGCCCATTGCGCTCCGCGTAGCCGAACCGCTCGAACGCCCCCACGCCGCGTGCCGCCCCCAGATGCGAAAGCGCCTGTGCCGCCTGAACTGCGGTCACTGCGCGCGAGGCCCCCGCCTGCAATCGGCCCTCAGCAAACAGCGCTTCAACCTCTGGGAACGTCGCCGCATGGCTCCAGAGCGGCATCCACTGCTCTCCGCGCGCGCTCTCGTCCGAAGGCGCCGCGCTCGCGTAGCCGCTTGCGCGCGGCCGGACCGCAAATGGCGCTGCGGCCTGCGGAAGGCCGGATCCATCGAGGCGCCTGAGAGCGGCTACCGGGAGTGCGAGTGCGCCCTCGAGCATGAGGACGAAGTCCCATCTGTTGACGATGCTGCTCCCGGAAAAGCCCGGGCCACTGTTGGCGCCACCCGCGCCGCCCGGGTGGAACTGGCCGATCGACGCCTTGACCAGACCGGCGCATGGCGACCCGATGAGCGCGCTGCGAATGAGCGGCTCTGCATCGGCCGATGCGGTGCCCGAGCCGACGTCGAAGAGCTCCGAAAGACGTTGCATGAAGTTATTGGGGAAGTCGAGGCGGCCATCGTTGCCGCCGGTCCCAAGAAGCGCGGGGTACATCACGCCGTCACCGGCGAGCACAAGGGCGGCATCGAGCCAACGAAGGCGCTCCTTGGGCCAGGTTCGTCTGCATACGGCGATGAGTGCCGCCTTCTCCTCGTCCGAAGGGCGCTCCGTTCGTCCATTCACGAGAGCGCGTGTGTCGCGAATCGCCTCCCGGTAGCTCGCGAAGCGCTTCGCGTTCGACGCCACGAGCGCGTCCGGTCCCTCGGTGTTGTCTTTCGGGTAGAAGCCGCTTCCGCCGTTCCACGGATCGACCAGGGGCGCTGGTTCGTACTCGTCGAGAAAGAACCGAATCAGGTCGGCCATATCGAGCCGCGTAGCCAGCATGAACGCATCGTTCCGCCAGAAGCCTCTGGCGTCGGGATCCTTCTGCTCGGCGACGAGCCGCAGCACGCCGAGCGCCTTCAGGTAGTGGGCTAGAGGGCTCGGCCGGCATCCCTCCAGCCGGTGAACGTGGATGCTCATGGGCGCACCTTCCCTGGTGACGGGCTGCCCTCAATGGAAGCGCGCACATCGGCAGCGCGGAGTAGCGCCTCCAGGTACGCGAGGCGGAACGGCCCATGGCGGCGTAGCAGCCCGGCCACGCGCTCGCCCCACGACGCACCGTACTTCGCCCCGAGGCCCATCTCCGCGGCGGCGAGCGATAGCTCAAGCTCAGGGAGCGTACCGCTGCCGCCAGGGGACGCGAGGTCGAGCACCGGGAGGGCGTCGCCTTCGCATACGCCATGGATGCCGCCGTGCCCCTTCTCCTGGTCGTGCGGCGTGGAGGCCCATGCGCAACGAACCTTCCCGTGGTGTGTGCACACGAGCCACGCGAGTAGATCGAACGACTCGGCGTCGAGCGTTGCGATCTCGCTCGCGAGCGGGTGGTCTTCAGCGACGCGGAGCTCGGCGGGCAAGGGGATCGGCGCTTCGCCGAGCGCCTCGAGGACGTCGAGGTGTCGCCCCACCAGTGCCTTGTGGCGGGGCGCGACGCGGCGAAGGACCTCGAAGAGCGCCAGCGTGCTGGCCAGCTCGTGCCGGAAGCCCGGCCGCTCAGGGTACGGAGGGCTCTTCCACGCCGACTCCGGTGCCTTGGCGAGATCCCTCCGCAGCCCGGCGGGCTTCGCGAGCTCGCGCTCGGGGTCCTTGATGGCCGACTGAAAGACCCGGTGCGCCTTTCCGGCGTCATGCCAACGTCCGGCGAGGTCGAGTAGATCCGCGAGGACGTCGTCGAGGCCAAGTTCCCTCGCGATCCGGCGCGCGTGCTGTCCTGCCTCCCGCCCGTGAACCTCGATCGTCTTCCAAGCCGACGCTGGAAGCATCGAGAGCGCTTCTTCCTCCTCGGACTCGGAGGCCGATTCGAAGCTCTCGTCGCCAACGTCCAGGGCGGCGCTCGTCTGCGGAGCCGTCACGTCGTCGGAGGAGCCCGGCGAGAACCCGCGGTGGAGGTCGTAGCCTCCGGATCTCGAAGAGAGCAGCAACTGCTGCCCTGGGATCACGCGCTCCGGGTCGACCTTGAGCCAACCGCCGTCGAGATAATTGAACCGGTAGGCTGGGATCCTTTTCCGCTTGAGCCATTCCTTCAGCTTCCCGATAGCGACGGGGCAGAGCTCATTGCGGGCAACGCGGCCGATCTGTTTGTTCGGAAGGGTCCGCGCGGCCTGCTCGGGATCGATCTCCGCCCGCCAGAACACCTGAACGTCGCGCTCGTCGCCGGTGCGGATGTATCGGCTCACGTCGAGGTCGGAGCCGCTGAGATCGGGCGTAGTGTCGAAGAGCTGATCCAAGTCGGTACGCCGCAGGACGTGGCGCGGTGCGTACGGGTAGAGCTGCTCCAATGCACCGGGGGTGGAGCGAAGCACCTCCTCGAATGCATCGAGCGACGATGGTGCCGCGTCTCCCTGGTCTTTGATGAGCCGATCGAGCGAAGCGTCGCTCGCCTGAAGCTCATCGAGCGCATACGGCAGCCCGCTCGCCTCGCCTTCCGGGCTCCCGCCCACGACGCAGATCTCTCCGGTCTCTCCTTCGTAACGCGCGACGCGTCCGAAGCGCTGCACGAGCGACGGCCACGGAGCGAGATCGGTCACGAGGAGCCGCGCCGAGATGTCCACACCTGCCTCGATCACTTGGGTCGCGACAACGATCCGGCCATTCGCCGGAAGATCCGCGTCCCGGCGCAGAAAAGCGGCCGCCCATGCGCGCCGCTCGGCGCCGCGAAAGCGACTGTGTACGAGTCGAAGCTCAGGGGCGCCAGGCGGCGCCACGCGCTGCTTCTTCTTCCCCGTCGTTTCCTCGTTGCTGTAAGCCGCTTCGAGGGCCTCGAAGACCTCGGTCGCTCGGTCGACGGTGTTGACGACGACGAGCGTCAGCGTCCCGGGTTTGTGCTCTCCGGCGACCGTCACGGCGATCTTGGCCGGCGAGGCCTTCCACTCGTCCTGCGTCTTCTTCCCGCTTCCCTTCCCGCCCCGTGGAGCCGGTTCGGCGGTTGAGTTACCGGGAAGCGCTTCACGCCGAATGGCCTTCTTCACCTTCCAGAGTCCCCCAGATCGCTCTGCCTTGGGGATCCGGACCTCCACGTCCTCGAGGGCTTGAACGCGAGGCGCGTGGTCCACCGTCTCGAGCCAGCGCGGCTGGAGGGTCGCGCTCATCCACCATGTCCGCGCAGGGCGAAGCGCGCCCCTCCCGCTGCCGGCGTCCTGCGCCCGGAAGGCCGCGAGCTGCGCGCTCGTCGCGAGCCCGACGTCTTGGAGCTGGACCTCGTCGCACACCCACAGGGCGTCATGGTGGAGAAGGCCGAATTCCACCGGCCAGGCGGCGCGTCCGGCGCCGTAGCCACGATTGAGGGCGCGAGAGAGGAGCATGTCCTGCGTCCCGACGAGCACTGCCGGTCTTTCGGGTTGGAGCCGCCACGGACCAGCATCGTTTCCGCCCATCAAGACGTGCAGGCCGACGCGATCGATGACTCCCGCCTTCTCGAGCCACGCATGGATCGCCGTCTCGGTCTGCTCCACCAGCGTCCGCATCGGCAAGCAGAACACCAGCCGCGTGGGCCACGAGAGGTCGGCACACACCACGCGGTGGAACAGCCACGCCAGCACCGCGCCCGCGGTCTTCCCAAACCCGGTCGGAATTCGGATGAGCCGATCCTGGCAGTTGTCCTCCGCCGCGAGGCGCGCCTGCCAGGGATGCGGCAAGTTGCCGGCCACGTCCTTGAACCACGACTCGAATCCAGGAACCGACATCGGTCTCCCCGGAGTTGCTCCATCAGGGGGCGGACTTCGCTCCGTGTGCGTCGTTGAATCCGCATCACCACGGGACTCCCTCGCGGAATCCCCGTCGAAACCCCACTCCACCGGCTTGCGCGGCTTGGTCATCCCTCCTCCCTTCGATACTTCACCAGCCGCACCGAGCTCTTGAGCTGCCGCCGAGCGGCGTCACCGCGGGCGCAGATCACGACCTCGATGTCGAAGCGCTCCAGGTCGAAGGTGCGGATGATCCGGCGACGCAGGGTTCCGACCATCGCGTTCGCCAGGATCGGGCGCGGCGCAGGGGTCTCCTCCGCGCTGGGGTCATCTTCCCCCTCGTCTTCCTCGGCGCCCGGTGGATCGTCCGCGTCCTTCTCCACGCGTCCGGCCCATTCCACGGGCGCTGCGATCGGAACGGGCGCAGCCACCGGGGGGTCCGGCTGCTCCACCGGCGGCGGCGTCACCGCCGCCTGCCCGGCGCTCCCGAGCGCCTCACGGAACCCCCGGTCGTAGGCCTGCTGCAAGAGCGGCCGCATCGCGTCGCCAGCCTCCGCGCACAGCCCCTCGATGAACTCGTCCACGCTCACGCCTCCACCTCCCCGAGTGCCGCCACCAGCTCCCTCGCGAGCACCCGCGTCGTCTCCTTGCCGCCGCCCGCCGCCTTCGCGCGCCAGGCGCCCGTGGTCTCGAACCGCGCGTCACCGATCTGCGTGGACCATGGGGCCAGCAGGGCGGACACGATCGGTCGCGGGTCCCCGCCCACCTCGTAGACGCGCGCGACGACCGGCTGCGACGCCTGCACGAACGCACGTAGCGCGATGGTCGAGCGCACCGAGTGCTTCTTGCTCTCCCACACGTCGGCGAAAGCGCGCTGCACCTCGCGGAAGTAGAGGCCGTAGAAACGGCGAAGGTTGGCGACGAAGTCCTCGAGCCAGGTGGCGCCTTCGTCGGCGGCGCGAACCGCCTCGATCGCGGCGCGCATCTCCGCTGCGAGGCCGGCCTGCGGGACCCTGCCTGGGCCGACTCCGAGCATCTTCACGTGCCCCGCAAGCGGCGAGCCGCTCTTCCCGTTGAGCTCCTTGATGGCGTCGTGGATCGCCGAGTCGATAGGATCGGGGTAGAGCTGGCGCCCCTTGAGCGAGTAGAGCAGCGAGGGATTGAGCCGTGTGTGCTTCGAGTTGATCGTCACGAACGTCTCGACGACGCTCGGCGCCGGCAGCCCAGCGAAGAGGATCGCCGGCACCTGAACGCCGCGGATCGCGTCCGCTTCCGGGGACCCGAGCATCGCATCGAGCGCAAGCAGCCGATGCTGCCCGTCGAGGACGCGGAGGGTCCCTTCGGACTCGTTCATCTGCAAGAGGCCGACGAACGGGTTCGCTCCCTGAACCACGAACGTCACGGGCTCCTCGCTGACCAGCAGCACCGCGCCGGGGATCGCGGGGACGGCGCCGTCCTCGCGGCACTGCCGGTAATGCTCAGCAAGCTCCTCGATCTTCTTGCGAAGGATCGGCCGCTGGAACGCCTTCTCGGAGGTGTGGACCTTGCGCTCGATCTCGACCCAATTCACGGGCATCGGCCGGGCGCGTCGCGCCGCCCGACGAGCCCCATCGAGACCCGCATCGCCCAGCACCTCGAAGCGCACGAGGCGTTGCACGTCCATCGCCGACAGATTCAGCAGGTAGAACTCCTGCTTGAACTGCTGAATCTTCACGGCTGGAACAGTCAGCATCGCCTCACCCCCCGCCGACGAAGCAGCTTTCAGCGTAGCAGCCTTCACCGACGACGTTCGACTCTTCTTCACCCTAAACCCGACCTGTGTCACGCCGGGTCACGCGTCCCGCGAGCTCAGCCAGAGCGTCGCGGTGCGCCCTCAGCACCGCCTCCCGCAGCTCCCGCGGCTCGATGTCCCTCACCCCCGCGCCAAGCCCGGTCAGGTACGCGACGAGCGGCGGCCCCACTGCTACCGCGAGCTCGACTTCCAGGCTCCCGTCGCTCCGGCGCTGCGCGATCTGGGTGGGGTGGACCTTGCGCTCCATCAAGAGATCCGCGAGCCCCGCAGCGACGATGAAGCGCACCTCCACCGGCCGCCCGCTCCACATCCCGAACCTCGCCCTGAGCAGCGGCTCCGCGTCGAAGCTCGCCGGGCCAGCGAACCTGGCGGCCGTCGCGCACACTCCGTCGAAGCGATCGACGAGGAAGAGCTTCATCTCGTCGCTGCGGTGGCAGCGCGCGACGAGGTAGAGACCCTCCTCCGCCGCGCGCAGCTGATACGGGTCGAGCAACCGCTCCCCGTCGCGAGCGCGTCCCTTCGATGCGCGCGAGCGGTAGCGGGCGGAGATGGTCTGCCGCGCCTCGATCGCCTCGACGAGCCGGCGCACGATCTCGCCGCGCGCATGGTAGTCGCGGCCGCCCTCCGGCGCGGTCACGAGGCGCCCCGAAGCCCGGAAGCGCTCGGCGAGCGCCTTGGGCAGCGTTGCGCGGACCTTCTCGACGGCGCTCACGACACCGTCGTGCAGCATCGTCCCGGCGAGCCCGGCCAGCATCTGCCGGGAGCTCATCAGCGCGACGAGCTCGGCCCAGCTCAGCGACAGCTGGAGGCGATGCCGATACCCGGGCATGATTCGCCACCGCGCGCGTCGGCCGTCGAGCGCCGACGTCAACGGAACGCCCGCATCCTCGAGAACCCGAAAATCGCGGTAAATGGTCCGGCGCCGCGCTCCGAGCTCCGCCGCAGCCTCCTCCAGCTCGACGCCCTCCGACCGTACCTCGAGCAACGCGAGCAGCTTGAGCTGCCGGGCCAAGGCTTCGCCGCGCATGAGGCATACTCATACCGCAAGCGAAGGCCGACGCGCGTGCCGTCGTCCTTGACGCGCGGCTACGGGCGCGGCGAAATGCCACGGGCTGTTCGCCCGTCGGGCAGCGAAAGAAGCCCCGGAGCCTGGAGGTTCCGGGGCTTCTTCTCTCGAAGACCGTCGGTCAGAGCGCGCTGCGGGCCCGGCGGCGCTTCTCGAACCGGTCGTTCACTCGACGTCGATCGAGACCTCGTAGATCTCCGTCGTCGGGTGACCCGCGCGTTCGTGGACCCTGAGCACCGCTTCCTGGCTCGGGCCCTCCGACAGGCAGAAGGCCTTGCCGCTCTTGGGATCGGCCCATGCCTTCGTGAAGTGGACGCCCTCGGCGCCCTCGACCGCCTGATCCTGCTTGTGCGCCTCCGCCAGCTGCTCCTTGGTCACGCCCTTGAACCCCGAATGAACGTCCATGTATCGCGGCATCGTGCGTACCTCCCTTCGCGCGAAGGTAGCCTCGCCGCCGGAGATCCGCCGCAAGGGCGCAGCCGAACCGTCGCCGGCGAGGACTCCAGGCAGCCGCCCCCTCGTCCTCCCAGCGTTCTAGGCCCCGAGCGCGCTCGCGAGCATCTTCGTGCCCATCCCGAGGAGCAGGAGCGCGAAGATCCGCCTGAGCTGCGCGACCGGGAGGGCGTGCGCGAGCCGCGCCCCGATCGGCGCGGTCACGACGCTCAGCGCGGCGATGCCCAGCAGCGCGGGGAGGTAGACGAAGCCGAGGCTGTGGGGCGGCAGGCCCGCCGCCGACGCGCCGTTGGCCGCGTACCCGATCGCGCCGGCGACGGCGATGGGGAAGCCGATCGCCGCCGAGGTGCCGATCGCCTCGTGCACCGACACGTTGCACCAGACCAGGAACGGCACCGACATGCTCCCCCCGCCGATGCCTACCAGGCTCGAGAGGCCGCCGATCACGCTCCCCACCCCGAACAGCCCCCGCGCGCCGGGGAGCTGCCGCGCAGGCCGGGGTCTCGCGCCGAGCAGCATCTGGAGCGCGACGTAGTACAGGAAGGCGACGAAGAACCCCCGGAGGAACCGGGTGGAGAGCTGAGCCGCGAGCCACGAGCCGAGGAGCGTGCCGGCGAGGATCCCCGGCGTGACGCCGCGGAACACCTGCCAGTCGACGGCGCCCTCGCGGTGGTGCGCGCGGAGGCTCGCGACGGACGTGAAGGCGATGCTCGCGAGCGAGGTCCCGAGCGCGAGGTGGAGGACGAGCGGCGCGGGCATCTGCTGCGCGGTGAACAGGAAGGCGAGGATCGGGACGATCACGAGCCCGCCGCCGACGCCGAGGAGCCCGGCGAGGACCCCCGCGACGCCACCCAGGGCCAGGTACAGCAGCCAGTACGTCACCGGTCCTCCTTCCTCACGCGGCGCACGCGCCGGACCGGGCCACGTCCGCGATCAGGTCGTGCCAGGCCATCACCCCGAGCGGATCATCGCCGGTCACGTCGAGGCCCACCATCCGCTCCGTCACGTCGCGCGGCAGGGTCCAGCGGACGACGGCGCGCGTGCGTGCAGGGGTCGATCCGAGCCCCAGCTCGATCGTGATCTCGTCGCCCACGTCCGGCAGCGAGCCGGCCCACCGGATTGCGCAGCCGCCCCTCGACACGTTGAGCGTGGTCGTCCGGGCGCTCGTCCCGCGGTGCTCGACCGCGAGCGCGCGCTCCACCGCGTAGCGCGGCGATCGCCGGGTCGAGGGGGCCGGAGCGGCGGCGACCGGCGCGGCGGCGACCGCGTGCAGGTGGCCGTGGGCCTCGGCGAGGACCTCCTCGGTGTGCTCGCCGAGGAGCGGCGGCCGGCGTCGATACGTCACGGGCGTTCCGGACAGGTGCAGCGGGCTACCGAGCACCTTCACCTCCCCCACCGGGTGCTCGAACTCCACGATCATCCCGCGGTGCAGGACCTGCGGATCGCGCAGGGCCTCCTCCAGCGCGTTCACCGGACCGCAGGGGATCTCGGCGGCCCTCAGCTTCTCGAGCCAGCGTTCCGCGTCTAGGGTTCCGAAGACCGCGTCGAGCAGCGCGGTCACCTCGTCGCGGTTCTGGAGCCGGTCGGCGTTCGTCGCGAAGCGCGGGTCGTCGCGGACTGCGTCGCCGAGCTCGAGCACCTCGCAGAACCGCCGCCAGTGGGCCTCCGTCCCGACCGCCGCGATGACGTGCTTGTCCCTCGCCCGGAACACCTGGTACGGGACGATGTTCGCGTGGCGGTTGCCGAGCCTCGGCGGGGGCTGCCCCGACGCGAGGAACTGGCTCGCCATCACGGCCGCCCAGCTCAGCTGCCCGTCCAGCAGGGCCTGATCGACGAGCTGGCCTTGGCCGGTCCGCTCGCGCGCGTATAGCGCCGTGAGGATGGCCGTCGCCGACCAGAGACCGCTCGACAGATCGGCGATCGCGACCGGCCAGCGGAGGGGCTCGCCGCCCACCTCCCCGGTGGCGGCCATGAGGCCCGCCTCGCCCTGCGCGACCACGTCGTACCCGCCGCGGCCGGAGTACGGCCCCGTCCGACCGTACGCGCTGATCGAGCAGTAGACGAGGCGCGGGTTGACGGCACGCGCCGTCTCCGGGTCGAGCCCGAGCGCCCGGAGCGACTCGAGCCGGCGCACGTTGCAGACGAACACGTCCGCCCGCTCGAGCAGCCGCCGCATCGCGGCGCGGCCCTTGCTCGACTTCACGTCGAGCGCGGCGCTCCGCTTGTTGCGGTTGACCGCGAGGAAGTACGCGCTCTCGCTGCCGACGAAGGGCGGCCCCCACCGCCGGCTCTGGTCGCCCGTCCCCGGCCGCTCGATCTTGATCACGTCGGCGCCCAGGTCGCCGAGGATCATCGTGCAATAGGGTCCGGCGAGCGCTTCTGTGAGATCGAGGACTCGGATGCCTTCCAGCGCTGGGCTCATTGGTGGACCTCCCGAAACCGCATAGACTGCGGGTGCGAGGACCGTACGTCAATGAGTCGCGTGAGACCCGGAGTAACGTATGCCTCACGCCGAGTGCGCCGCGACTCAGGGCAAAGCCGCAAGACCTGCACGCGCGAGTTGCGCGACGAGGGTCTGCTCCCGCCCGCAGCGCCCAGCAGGGGCGGTCGCCGGGCGAGCGCGCGACCGCGCGGGCCCGGCGCACCGAGTCCGGGTCTCAGCGTGCTACGCGGCGGGGAGGCCGCGGAGGTGGGCGCGGGGTGTGGGAGCGGTCGCGCCGTCCGCCTTGTGCCCGCCGCGGGCCGGCCGCTCGCCGATCCGCTGGCCGTCGGCGAGCTTGAAGAACTTCACCGCGACCTCGAGCTGCTCGGCCTGGGCCGAGAGCTCCTGCGCCGTCGCGGAGACCTCCTCGGCCGCCCCGGCGTTCTGCTGCGTCACGCCGTTCAGCTGCTGGATCGCGGAGCTCATCTGGCTCGCGCCGGAGGACTGCTCCTGGGATGCAGCGCTGATCTCCTGCACCAGCGTGGCGGTCTTCTGGATGTCCGGGACGAGCTTCACGAGCAGCTGCCCGGTCCGCTCCGCGACGGCGATGCTGGACGTGGACAGCTTGGCGATCTCGCCCGCCGCCTTCTGGCTGCGCTCCGCCAGCCTGCGGATCTCGGCGGCGACCACCGCGAACCCCTTTCCCTGCGCGCCGGCCCGGGCCGCCTCGATCGCCGCGTTGAGCGCCAGCAGGTTCGTCTGGTGCGCGATCTCCTCGATGATCGCGATCTCCGACGCGATGCTCTTCATCGCGGCGACGGTCTCCGTGACCGCCTTGCCGCTCTCCGCGGCGTCGATCGCGGACTTCTGCGCGATCCGCTCCGTCTTGCTCGCGTTGTCGGCGTTCTGCTGGATCGTGACGCTCATCTGCGAGACCGAGGACGAGGCCTCCTCGGCCGAGGCCGCCTGCGCCGACGCCCCCTGCGACATCTGCACCGCGCCCGAGGACAGCTGCTGGCTCCCCGACGCCACGTTCGCCGACGCGTCCTTCACGTTGGCCACCACCGCCTGGAGCCCGCGAACCATGTTCGCCATCGCGGCACGAAGCTGGCCGATCTCGTCCTTCGACGAGCCGTCGATCGCCACGGTCAGATCTCCCTCGGAGATCCGGTCCGCGACCCGGACCGCCTCCTTGAGAGAGGTCGTGACGATCCGGCTCACGACGACGCTCGCCAGGGCCGACAGCACGACCGCGCTCGCCAGCGCCGCGAAGAGGACCCGCATGACCTCGCCGAAGGTGGCGAGCGACGCCGCGTGCTCGCGGTCGCTCGCCTTGCGCTCGGCGTCCTCGATCTCGTCGAGCGTCGCGCTCAGCACCAGGAACTTCTCGTCCGCGGTGCTCATGTACATCGTCGCGGTGACGAGGTCGCCCGTGGCCAGATCGACGACCTCGGCGGCCTTCTGCTGGTACTCCTTCGCCTGGGCGAGCAGCCGCTGGTTGCGGCCCCGTTCCTCCTCGGTGAGCGTGCGGGACTCGAGGCTGCGTCCGATGCGCTCCACGGTCCCTGCGACCTTCCTCAGCTGCTCCTTGCCGAGCGCGTCGAGCTTGGAGGGGTCGTACCGCGCGGCGGTCCACTCGAGGAGCCGGTACAGGCTCGCGTGGACGTAGGCGAGCTCGCTCTCGGTCGTGGCGGTCGCGTCGTGTGCCCGGAACCTCTCGATGATGGCGCTCGACGCCTGCTGCTGCTTGCTCATCCCGTGGTAGGCCTCCGCGCCGAGCGCGACGAGGCACAGCACCGCGACCAGCGGGGCGAGCATGACCTTCTTCGACATCCGCATGTCGAGGATGAGGTTCTTCACGGCAATCCCCTTCCTGCCGGGCAACGGCTTCCCGGGCGCGCGGCTACTTGTAGACGCCGCAGCTCACGAGAAGGTCGCCGACCTTCTCCGTGTACATGGACTTGCTCCCGAGCTGCTTCGTGGCCGGGTTGATGTACCTGTAGTCAATCCAGAACTGGTCGCGCGTCTTGGCGGCCTCGCTCCGCTCCTTGATGAACGGCTTTCCGTCCGGGTCCTTCAGCTCGATCATGTTCTTGCCGACCATCTTCGGGTTGAAGCCGTGCGCGAGGCAGTTGCCGCTCACGTCGTAGACGGTGACGTAGAGATCTCGGTCCACGAACCGGCCCTTCGGATTGCTGAACTCTGCGAGCGCCTTCTCCCGCCCGTTCGCCTTGAGGAACGCGGTCGCCTTCTTCACCATGGCGATGGCCTCCTCCGGCTTGCCGGGCTTCTCCTCGGCGCGCGCGACGCCCATCCCGACGAGACAGCTCACGAGGACTGCGGCCCACGTCCGGATCATCACTGAATCCTCCCTCTGGCGCGCGGCCGCGGGATCACGGCGGGCGCGCTCATACCCGGGGTGATGCTCGCACGGATTTTCGCGCCGCGTCACTCCCCCGTATGGCCGATGGGGGACTTCACGCAGAGACCGAGTCGCGGCGATGGGTGACTTCACGCAGACCGAGTCGCGGTCGCGCCCCTGGCGTCCCTTTGCCTACACTGTAGGTGAGGCGCGCCCCCGGTGAAGTGTCCCGACGGATGCGCTAGTGGCGCCCGCGCCGGCGACGGCGGCGTCGACCGCCCCCGTCAGGGCCGGCGGCCTGCCCCGGCCCGCCTCCCGCCGGGGCGCCCGGATCCGTCCCGGCGCGGACCGATCCGTGCGTCGGCTGCCCGAGCCGGACCACGCGGATCACCTCGGGCGCCGAGCCGTGGCGCGCCGGGCGTGGGCTCCCCCCGGCGCCACCCCCCGCGGGCGGCGGTCGCGGGCCGCCGCGCTCGTGCGAGCCGCGGCTCGGCCTTTGGCCCCGATCCTGTGCCGGGTGCGAGCCGGGCCGCTGCGGGCCGCCCCGATCCTGTGCCTGGTGCGAGCCGGGCCGCTGCGGGCCGCCCCGATCCTGTGCCGGGTGCGAGCCGGGCCGCTGCGGGCCGCCCCGATCCTGTGCCGGGTGGGAGCCGGGCCGCTGCGGGCCGACGTGGGAGTGGCCGCCGCGCGGCGCGTCGCGCCGGTGGCCCTCTTGCGGTCGCGTGTGCCGCTCCGGCTCGGGAGCCTTCCCCGTCGGGACGAACTCGAGCGTCAGCTCGCGCCGCACGTAGGCCCGCCAGATCTCTCGCCCGTCGCGCTCGTTGGAGCGCAGGGCCGGGTCGAGCGCCGCGAAGTGGCGGTGGACGTTCTGGAGGTCCCGCAGGAAGAACGCCTCGGCCTGGCTGTTGTGCGCGGCGCCGACGACCTGGGGAAAGTCGATCACGACGGGCCCGTTCACGCCGACGAGGACGTTGTAGGGGGAGAGGTCGCCGTGGATGAGGTCGCAGGCGAGCATCCCGATCGCCTGCTTCCGGAGATCCGCGTACATCGCCGCGGCCTGCTCCGGCGGGACGTGCGCGTCGATGAGACGGGGGGCCGGGTGGCCGTCCGCGTCGACCACGACCTCCATGAGGAGGACGCCCTCGAAGAAGAGGACGGGGCGCGGGACCCGCACGCCGGCCGCGTGCAGGCGATGCAGCGCGTCGGACTCCTTCGCCTTCCAGGCGTCCTCGGACGCCGCCTGGCCGAAACGGGAGCCTCGATCCATCGCACGCTGCGTGCGCGTGTTCCGGACCTGCCGGCCCTCCTTGTACGCCGCGTTGTTCTTGAAGTTCCGCGCCTGCCGCGCCTTGTAGACCTTCGCCGCGACGATCTCGTCGCCGTGGCGGACGAGCCACACGTCCGCCTCCTTGCCGCTCTTCAGTCGCGCGACGATCTCGTCGATGACGCCGTCGGCGAGGAGCGGGGCGAGGGGATCGGTCATCCGGCCCGCGCAGGAATAGAGCAGCGGGGCTGGAAGATCAACCCGGGAGGGTCCGGCGAGCCGCCGACCGACCGCGCCGTTATGGGCGAGCCATGGACCACCGCCTGAAGCTCATCTCGTTCGACATCTGCCCGTACGTGGAACGGAGCCGGATCGTGCTCCTGGAGAAGGACCTCCCTCACGAGGTCCAGTTCATCGAGCTGGCGAGCAAGCCCGCCTGGTTCCTCGAGGTGTCGCCGATGGGCCGGGTGCCGGTCCTGCTCGTGGACGACCGGCCGGTGTTCGAGTCGATGGTCATCAACGAGCTCGTGAACGAGCTCCAGCCCGACCCGCCCCTGTTCCCAGGCGACCCCATCGCGCGCGCGGAGGGGCGCGGCTGGATCGTGTTCGCGAACGACGTCGTCATGCCGGCCGGCAGCGCGGCGATGCTCGCGATCGCGGGGGGAGCGAAGGGAGATGCCCTCGCGAAGCCGATCGGGGCGCTGCGCGACGCGTTCACGAAGCTCGAGCGGCAGCTCGCGCGCGGGGGCGGGCCGTACTTCCTCGGGCGGGGCTTCTCGCTCGTCGACGCGAGCTACGCGCCGTTCCTGCGTCGCTGGCGCATGGCCGAGGGCTGGGGCGCCCCGGAGGCGGCGCTCCTGAGGTCGTTCCCGGCGGTGTCGGCGTGGGCGCAGGCCATGCTCTCCCGGAAGACCGTGGAGGCGGCGGAGGCGCCCGAGCTCGACGCGAAGGCCCGCGCTTCTACGCGGAGCGCGCGGCGAAGGCGCGGGCGGCCTGAGCGGCCTCAGCCTCCATCCGGCGCTCCTCCGGCGCGAGCGCGGCGTCGCCGCAGCGCGATCGCCGCGATCAACCGAGGGGCGCGTGGGATGAGCCAGAGCGGCCAGGCGGAGAGCGCCCAGGACGCTCGCCCGGACCCCGGCACGCCCCGTCGGCGCCGCGTCAAAACGGTGGCGGTCCCCCGTGCCCCGGAGCACGTCTGCGTCTCGTCGTCCGCCCGACCGCGCGATCCGACGCGCTCGGATCGGACATTCACGGAGGGGAAACGCGATGACTCGATTGGTGATGGGGATGGTGGCCAGCGTCGCGCTCGCAGGTGGCGCGCACGCGAAGGGGGCCGCGGTGGGTCCCCCGCTCGACAAGACCCTCGCGCAACAGGTGCAGCCGACGCTGCACGCGTTCGAGGAGGCCTGGAACCGGCACGATACGGACGCGATGGCGGCGGCGTTCGCGAACGACGCCGTCCTCGTCAACCCGTCGGGCCGGGTCGCCCGCGGCCCCACCGAGATCGCGAAGCTGTTCGAGGACGAGCATCAGCGCGGCATGATGAAGGGGACCCACTTCAGCCAGCGCGTCACGGGAGCGCGCCAGGTCGCGCCCGGCCTCGCCTTCCTCGACGAGGACGTGACCATCTCGGGCGCGCGCGACCCGAGCGGCCGGGCGCTGCCGGATCAGCACGTGCACGGCGCCCTCCTACTCGCGAGGCAGCACGACGGGAGCTGGCGCGTGATCGAGGGGCGCCCGTACGTGCTCGTCTCCGCGGGCCCGCCGCGCGAAGTCGCCGCGGCCCCGGGCCAGGGCGCCGGGTCCGCCGCGGCGCGACCACAGCAGACGGGCGGCACCGGGAGCGGATCGTCCTCACGGCCGCTCGAGGTCGAGGACACCGCCCACGCCGGTCCATGACCGTCTTCAGCGAAACCGCGACGAACACCAGACCCCGAGGCGGCGGAGGCCTCGCATGAAGCGGTTGCATCGACCCGACCTGTTCACGTGGTCCCGGTACGACGAGCCGCTGCAGGTCGACTTCAACGGGATCCTCTGGCGGCGCGAAGGCGGCAATGTCCTCGTGGACCCGCCTCCCCTCGCAGATCACGACGTGCGGCACCTCGACGAGCTCGGAGGCGCGACGGCGATCGTGCTCACCACCTCCGATCACGTGCGGGGAGCCCGGGAGGTCGCGGCACGGACAGGGGCGCGGCTCCTCGGCCCCGCCGGCGAGCGCGCCGCGTTCCCGGTCGCGTGCGCCGCCTGGCTCTCCGACGGCGACGAGCCGTTCCCGGGCCTCCGGGTGCGCGAGCTCGCCGGGTCGAAGACCGAGGGCGAGCTCGCGCTCGTGCTCGACGAGACGACGGCGATCTTCGGCGACGCGGTGCGCGCGCATCACGCGGGCGCTTTGATGTACCTCCGGCCCGAGAAGCTCCGTGACCCCGCCCGGCTCGTGGAGTCCGTCCGCCGACTGCGGGCGCTTCACCCGCGCGTCGCGCACGTGCTCGTGGGGGACGGCTGGTCCGCCTTCAACGACGGGGGCGCGCTGCTCGACGCGCTCCTCGGGTCGTGATCGGGCCCCTCACTCGCGGGGTCACTTTGCTTCCGCGCGTCCTGGGACCGGTCACGCCTGAAACTTCCGAGCCAGCTTCGCGACGACGCCGGGCAAGGAGCGCACGCGGAGGTTGCGGCCGGCCTCGTCGAACGTCTCGGTGAGGACGCGCGCGCTCTCGTACACCTCGCCGACGAGCCCCTGGTGCGCGTAGGGAATCTGCAGATCGGCCTCGACCATCTGCGCCTCGAAGAAGTCGAGCACGCGCTGCCGAAGCGCGGCAATGTCCTCCGGCGCGTGCGCCGAGAGCAGGAGCGCCTCGGGGAACCTCGCCCGAAGCCGGCTCCGGGTCGCCTGGTCGAGCTGGTCGATCTTGTTGAGCAGCACGAGGCTCGGCACCTCGGCCGCGCCGATCTCGCGCAGGACGGTCCTCGTGACCTCGAGCTGGTCCTCCCACGAGGGATCGGAGGCGTCCGCGACGTACAGCAGCAGCGAGGCCTCCAGGGCCTCGTCGAGCGTGGAGCGGAAGGAGGCGACCAGGTCGTGCGGCAGCTTCCGGAGGAAGCCCACGGTGTCCGACACCAGCACGCGGGGGCGGGACTCCGGCTGGAGCGACCGCACCGTCGTGTCGAGCGTCGCGAACAGCTGGTCGGCGACCAGGACGTCGCTGCCGGTGAGCGCCCGCATCAGCGACGACTTGCCGGCGTTGGTGTAGCCGACCAGGGCCACCCGCAGCTGGTCCCTCCGCGCGGAGCGGCGCTGATCCTGCGCCCGCTGGACCGCCGCCAGCCCCTCGTTCAGCTCCGCGACCCGGTCCCTGATCTTGCGCCGGTCGAGCTCGACCGCGGAGTCGCCCGCGCCCCTCCCCTGCTGGCGCTCCGACCGGCCCGACGACTCGCGCAGCCGGGGCGCAAGGTACTTCAGCCGGGCGATCTCCACCTGCATGCGCGCCTCGCGGCTGCGGGCATGGCGGTGGAAGATGTCGACGATGACGCCGGTGCGATCGAGCACCAGCGCTCCGGTCGCCCTCTCGAGATTCCGCAGCTGGCTCGGTGACAGCTCGTGGTCGACGACCACCACCGTGGGCTTCTCTCCGGCAACGACCTGCGGGTCGGCCGCGACCGGCGCGTCGGCGGGATCCTCGGCGTCCTCTTCCGCGGCGGCCTCCGCCTCCCAGCGCTCCTTTGCCTTCGAGGTGCGGTCGGCGGCCCCCGAGGCGATGACCCCTTGCCCTCCGGTGAGCTTGGCGAGCTCCTTGAGCTTTCCGGTGCCGAGCACCGTGCCCGCCCCGGTCCCCGCGCGCCGCTGGGTGAGCGTGGCGACCGTGTCGTAGCCGAGCGTGCGCACCAGCCTCCCGAGCTCGGCGAGGTGCGTGGCGTGCTCGAGATCAGACACGTCGGGCAGCTGGACGCCGACGAGGACGGCACCCGGCCGATCGGCGGTGGGCTTCGACATGGGGGCCCCTCATACCGCGAACCCGCCCCTCCGCGCTTGCCCCTCCGCTCGCCGGACGGGCGACCGGAGTCCGAGCCGCTGGAATCCTCCTTCACGGCTGCGCATCTTGCGAGAGCGGGAGTCGGCCGCGAAGGAGACACCAATGCGCCGCGCGAGATGGATCGTCGTCGGAGGGTGCACCGGGTTGCTTTTGGCGGGAGGACCCGTCCTGGCGAAGGAGGGCGCCGCGGATCCCGGGACGCAGCGCGCGGGGGACGACCGAGAGTTCCTGAGGCAGGCGCTCGGAGTCAACGCGCTGGAGCTGGAGCTCGGGCGGCTCGCCGCCGCACGGTCCAGCACACCGGAGCTGAGGGCGAAGGCGCAGAAGATGGTCGAGAACCACACGAAGCTCGATCGGCAGCTGCGCGATGCCGCGCATCAGGCGGGCCTCTCGGGAGAACCCGCTCTGTCCGCGGAACAGAACAAGACGCTGGCGAGGGTGAAGGCTCAGCCGGCGAGCGACTTCGACACCGTCTTCAAGCAGACGGTCGACAGCGGGCACGTGGAAGAGCTGGCGATGTATCGGAATGAGGTGAGCCGCACGGCGAATCCGCAGCTCCGTGCGCTCGCGGAGCAGCGGGTGGCGGCGCTCGAGCAGGCGGTCTCCGGGGCGAAGCAGCCCCCCGGCGGGATGGGCAGCGGGGGGCGGTAAGACGATGGCCGCCCGGTCGAGGCGGCCATCGCGGTCCCCGTCGTTCGGGGCGTGGCTACTTCCCTTCCTCGCACCTCTCGAACCAGAACTTCTTGTGGGTGAGCTCGGGCTCGTCCCTGGTGATCACGTTCTTCGTGTCGTCCTTCATCGACCGGAGCACCTGCTGCAGGTACTCGGTCCCGAG
>WNGL01002509.1_pt1 | contig 24986 bp, 20 predicted proteins | sample 5400591 | NCBI WGS metagenome assembly WNGL01 (sample SAMN13153377, study PRJNA577476) | soil metagenome | isolation source: 80 cm soil or saprolite under Garry oak tree replicate 1 | place: USA:California | collected 2016-06-15 | reverse complement strand
GCGCGCAGACCATCACCGTGGACGCGCTGCCAACCGGCACCGTCGCCGGCGACGTCATCGTTCACGACGGCCTGAGCGGCGCGCAGCCGGTGTCTCTCTTCGGCGTGAAGTATCATCAGAACAACGCCACCACCGGCACGTGGCTCAACCTCAACCGCGCTACCTATCCCGTGCAGCTCGCTACCCCGCGCGTCAACGCCGGAAATGCCGCGCTCAGTCCCGGCAACGTCCGGTTGGCCATCAACAAGGTCAGGAAAGCCCTCGGCATCAACCACGTCGGCAAACTCATCGCCTACATGGCCGTCGAGCAGGAGCACGCCTGGGAAAATCTCGGCATCACCGTCTCGCAAATCATCAAGGAGGGCGGAGGCGGCCGCGCCGACGATCTCGACCTGCTCTTTTCCGGGCGCAAGACCATGAGCGGCGTGCCCATAAAGTCTTCGGTCAACGCCGATCAGACCCGCGTGGATTTTCTGGACCTCTCTCACTGGGGCCGCGCCGTCGTGAAAGACATTGACTACTTCGAAGTCAACGGCAACACCGTGTTCCCCATCTACGGCGCCTCCGGCGGAATCGCCGCGTCATATATCTTTTATTTCGACACGGGCTTTCAGGTGTGGTCGGACTCCCCGCGTAGCGGGGCGTTCATCGACACACTCGCCCGGCCCAGCGGCTACTAGTTGCTTCTGGTTGTCATCCCGAGCGCAGCGAGGGATCGCGGCGTTGTTGGGACTCCGGTTGCCGTGTCAACCGCGATCCCTCGGGCTGCGCAACCCGCAACCCTCGGGATGACACCCTCTTTACAATGATCACCATTCTCCGCGAAACGCACGACACTCCACCCGGCATCGCCGAACGTCTCGCGCTCGCCGGCGGCGCGAACCGCTTCGGCGAGTCCAATTTCCGCGCGGTGTGGGGATGGAATCGTCTCGCGTGGATTGGCGGATTATTCGAGGACCGCGACGCCGACGGGACACTTGTGCGCGAAGTGGCCGCGCTGCGCCTCGAGCCCAAGTATCCGCAGCTCAACCGCTGGCACATCGAGCGCTGGCTCCCCCCGGAAGCCTACGGCTCGCCGCGTTTCTGGCATCAGCAAACGCTCGAGGTCTGCGGCGTGCGAAGCATTCCCGCGCTCGGCCCGTATCCGTCGCGCGGCGATTACGAGCACGTCTTCACGCTCGAATCGCTGCGCGGCGAATTCGTGCAGCTCACGCCGACCATCGCCGAGCGCATCGCCCGCGCCATCAGCTTCGCGAGCCGCGTCCCGCGGCTTGCGCGGCGTCGCGCGCTCGACGCGCACCACCGCCGCGCTGAGCGAGACTACGACGCATTCGCCGGGGACGTTCTCGACGACGCCATCCCGGCATTCCACTCGCAGCCGTTTGTCAGCGTGTTGTAGCGCGCGGTAGCACAGGCTTTAGCCTGTGTGCTTCTGCTTCTCTTCGAACACGTGAAATCGCACAGACTAAAGTCTGTGCTACGGAAAGGACCACGCATGAACGCATCACCAGATCACGCCATGCTTTGCAACATCGCTCCCGAAAAATGGCCGCCTCGGCATCGCACCTATTTCGGCTCGATCGAAATCGCCGCCCCCGGGCCCGGCCAGCCTTTCGCGCTCACCAAGGTCACCGAACGCACCGGCAGCATTGACCTCGGCGACAAGCGCACCACGGAATTTCCCATCACCGCGCGCGCCATTGCCGAAGACCTCGCGCGCGAAATCAATTCCGACTCGGGGGAGGGAAGTTTCCACGGCGTGTTTGTCTGCGCCGGCGACAAACCCACTGAGGACGAGCTCGCCGACGCCCGCGCCAAGCTCGAAGCGTTCTACCGCAGACTCGTCGCCGCGGCGGATCTCGAATGGGAGCGTTCGCACTCGCCCCTCTTCATCACCGACCTCGACCGCCGCGCCGCACGCGCCCTCGGCATCGAGAAGCCCTGGCTTTACGACCCGCGTGCGCAAATGGAATGCCCTTTGTGCGCGGAAAAACTCAAACCCGGCGTGGCCGTGTGCCGCGCCTGCGGCGCGATCCTCAAGCCCGAAAAAGCCGCGGAATACGCCTTTGTCACCGCACCACCGCCCGCCGCCGCAGCCAAGCCAAGCGCGCCTGCACCTGCGCCCAAACGCACCTAGGCATCACTACGATGGGAGTCGTGCGTCGCCGCGCCAAAACGAAAGGAAAACAATGATACGATTTCGCGAAATGTACGGAATTTTCTGGACGCTCAAAAGGCTGGCGCAGACGCGGATTGCGCTGGCGCCGGCGGCGCTGCTGGTGTTCGTCGCGCTGGCCCCGCTCGATGCGCGCGCGCAGGGCTCGCGCAAAGATGACATCGTTTTCAATTCGCGCGGAACCCCGCTCGCCGGAGCGACGGTGCGGGTCTGCGCGATGCCTGCTTCCGGACAGCCCTGCACGCCGGTGGCGCTGATTTACTCCGACGTCGGGCTCACCCAGGCGCTCGCCAATCCCACTACCACCGACGGCCTGGGCAATTATTTTTTCTACGCCGCGCCGGGAAAATACGAGATCGAAATCAGCGGTCCGGGCATCACCACCAAGCAGGTCCCCAACGTGATTTTGCCGAGTGACCCGACCTCGCCCACCTTTGCCACGCTCAGCACCACCAGCGGCATCACCGCGTTTTCGCTCACGCTGACCGGCAACCTCACGGCCACCGGCAGCGTCAACGCCTCAGGCAATCTCTCTGGAAACACGCTTACCCTGAACAATCAGTCCACACCGCCCGGAGCATCTTCTGCCGGAACGGTTACCGTTTACACCAAGGCTACCGACAAGCGCCTCTATTACAAAGACGACGCCGGCACGGAGATCGGCCCCATCGCCAACACCACCGGGGCGCAGACCAATGTCACGAACACGTTCACGGCATCGCAAAACTTCGACGCTGGATTCGCTGGCAAAGGGCCATCGCCGTGGTTTGATGTGACGCGCTACGGCGGAGCGTCGTTCCTCTATCCGCCGCAGACCACCACCGGCACAATTAGCGCAGCCAGTACATCGCTCTCCCTGGGAAGCGCCATTGATTTTCAGAACGGGCAGGGAATCGTCATTTATAAGGCAGGCCCCGCGACCACGCTGCAAACACCCATTGCGCCCACTGTTATGCCCGTAGGCATACTAAATGGCGCGACGACCTACAACTACCAAGTTGTCGGGGAAGATTTCAACGGCGGGCTGACTCCGGCAAGTCCGGCTGGCTCGACCGCGACGGGCGCATCCGCGCTCGGTGTCACATCGGCAACGCTCACCAGCGCGGCGCGCACCAGCGGTGTGCTGACGTTTACGACATCGGCGACTCACAATTTCTCGGCGGGAGCAACCGTTGCCGTGACCGGCGCGCAAACGAACTCATCCACTTCTCAGGAATGCAACGGCACGCTCACCATCGTAGCGACGCCAACCGGGACCACTTTCACGGTCAGCCAAGCCGGGCGCGTGGACAACCCGAGCGTCTGCATCGGCGGCACCGCGACGGTGAACGCCGGTAACAAAGTGACTTGGTTCACCTCTGGAAACCCCAGCGTCACTACCCAGAATAATGTCATTCGCTGGTGGATTTACCGCAACAGCGCCTTGGCGGGCGTTTCCTCCGGCGCGGATACCTACTACGTTGACTTCGGTTACGGAATGCAGGCTGGGCTGATTCCCGCATACGTTCCGTCAACGCCTCCGGCGAGCGCGACGCCGGGGTACCTGGCCACAACGATTTCGAGCGGCGGGGGCACCACCACGCTGACACTCGCCGCATCCGCAATCACCAGCGCGACGTCGCAGGTCGTCAGCCACGACACCACGCCCGCGATTCTGGCGGCCGTCAACGCGGCAATTAGCGCAGGGGGAGGAACCGTTTACATTCCTCCGGTGAGCGGCTTCCAGACCATCTATCCCATCAACTCCACGCTGGTGCTGCCAGCCAGTGGCGGCAGCTACGTCCGTTTGTTGTTCAACGGCGGCGTTACCCTTTTTCAATCCGTGGTCATTGGATCGTTCTACACTATCGAAGGACTTCCCGGCAGTGGCAGCTTCAATAACACTGGTTCGTTCGGCGACGCGCCCTATGCCGTGTTCGGCAGCTTGACCACGCCATCGTTTTACGCGATCTGCAAAACGGGAATCTCCTTCAAGAATATCTTCCTCAATCCCAACCAGAACCAGCAAGTCGGCATCCTTCTCGGCGGAAGCGGTTCGCCCTGCGGAAACGCGCAAGTCTCCTTCACCGATACTTACGTGACGACGGGCGGCTTGGGCGGCGAGCCGCTGCGCGTGACGGGCGGCGGCTTTGGCTTTTACTTCCTGCGTGGTGGGATGGTGCAATCGCAAAGCTCGAACGTGGCCTTTGCCAACCCCGGAATGCACTTCACCACCATGTTCGTGCAGCAGGCCAGCAACCAAGTCCCTGGCAACGCTTACGTTGAACAGACCTTTTTGGATACGCAGGGCGTGAGATTGGACAACGATCCCACGTCGGGCTTCCAGACCAGTGGCGGCAGCCAGTGGGTGTTTAAGGACATTTTCTACGAGAGTACCGCGGGGCCGCTGATGCGCGTCAGTCTCACGGGAAACGGGGGCATCGGCCAGTTCTCGTTCATCCACGTGGCGGGGGCGGACGCGGTCACCGGCATTGCCACCCCGGTCTTTGACTTAACCAACAGCGGCACGCTCGCAGGCTTCCTAGTGGAGAACGTATCGTTTGCCAGCGGTAGCTCCCCTTTGTTTGCCGGAGCGGGTGTTGACCGCCTTAGCGCCACCATCCTCAACCCTCCAGGGCAGAATATTGGCCTCGCCAGCGGCTACACCATGCTGACGACCGCGGGTGGCCTGCCATTCATGGAAACCACGGTCACGAGCACGATGCGAAATAACCCGCCGCTTTTGTGGAACTTGGCAACTCCGTCAGCGCCCACGGCGACAGTTCAAGCCGGTGGTTCGCTGGCCGTCAACACATACTATTATTACCTTTCGGCGATTGACACGGATGGGCTGGCGGGCGACAGCGGTGGACCAATTTTGGGCGACACGGTCCCCAGTTTGCCATCAAATTCTTGCGTAACCACCACCGGCAATCAAAAGTGCGCCCTGACTTGGACCACCGTGAGCGGTGCGGCGGGCTACCGAGTCTGGCGCGCCACCAATACGAGCGGAAATCCCTCTGGCTTCCCTTCTATCCTCGTGGCTGGCGGGGCTACCGCCTCCTTCACCGACGATGGCACGGCCGCCACCATTTGCTGCCCGAGCGCTCCGGGATTTACCAACGCAGGCTCCGTGAAGCTGCGCCAGACCGGCGTGATCCTCAACGGCGAAAATATCTCCGGTGCGCCGCGCGGCATCCACAACATATTTCTTCCCGGCGCGCTCACCAGCACGTGGACCGGCGCGACGCTCACGCTCGACAAAGCCATCACCGTGACGCGCGTGCAGGTGCAGGCCAAGACCGCGCCGTCCGGGTGCACCACCAACGCCGTCGTGCGACTCACCGACGGCGCCTCGCCCCTCAACGTCACGCTCAGCTCCGCCGCAAACGATTCCGGGGTACTTTCGCAAAATTATGCCGCCGGAGCCGTGCTCACCGTTTCGGTGCAGACCGCCGCGTCCGGCTGCACCGCCTCGCCGGCCGACGCCAACGTCGTCGTCCAATATCGCATGCAGTAGAAGAGGCTCTGGCCTGAGCCTCTGCTCTCATAAGCACAGATTAAAAGCGCACAGACTGAAGTCTGTGCTACTCCCATGCCCACCTTGCGCATCTGGCTCAAAGGAATTCTCGCTGCGGCCATTTCCGGCGCGGCCGGCGGAGTGCTCACCGGCTTTGCCGCCGTTGGAATTGATCCGCAGCACTTCAATCTGAACGCCGGCATCGGCGCAACGTTCAAAATTGCCGTTGCCGCTGCCACCATCAACGCCGTCGTCGGCGTCGCTGCGTACCTGCAGAAGTCGCCGCTGCCGGAGGAAGGGAAGTAAAGGACGTAAAAGAAGTGAAGGAGGCAAAGGAAGAGAAAGAGCCGAAGCGGCCCTTCGGTCCTTTCCACAGCGCCCTTTACCTCCTCTACATCCTTTTACCTCCTCGGCCTCCTGAACTTCCTAGATTTCCTCGGCCTCAAAGGAAAAGACCATGCCTGTCGTCGGCTCTTCCGCTTATAACACCGCCGGACAAATCACCGCGCTCGCGCGTTCGCTGCTCAACGACGTCTCGGGCGCGCTATTCACCGACAGTGTCCTGCTGCCGTACGTGAACGCTGCGTATCGCAAAGCGCAGCGCGCGCTCGCCAACGTCGGCGCCGGCGCTTTCATCACCGACAACATCGCCTTTGCGGTAACCGCGGTCACCGCCGCCGATCCTTCCGTGCAGGTCTCCATCACCGACGCGACCGCGCCGCCGAATCAGTTGCCCACCGATCTTCTTTTCCCGATGAAATTGTGGGAGCGGCCCAACGGCTCGTCCGACGACTTCATCGAGATGACCGACCTCACGCTTCACGGCGGACTGCCGTCGCGCCCGCAAGGATTGATTCTCAGCGTGTGGGAATGGCGCGCCGACGGAATTTATTTTCTCGGTGCTACGCAGGACACCCAGGTGCGCATGCGCTACCAGAAAGCTCTGCCCGACCTGAGCGATGCGACTTCGCCGGTGCTGATTCGCAACGCGCAAGAAACGCTTGCATACGCGGCCGCAGCGATGGCCGCACTCGCGCGCGGCTCTCCGCTGGCGGAAACCTGGGATTCCGCCGCATCCGATGCGCTCGAGGACCTCGTCGCCTCCGCCACGCGCCGCGAGCAGCAGTCCGTTCGCCGCCGCCGGCCCTTTTCCTCCCGCTCCGGCTATACGCCGTTCTAGTAGCACAGGCTTTAGCCTGTATACCTTTGCCTTTCGTGTAGGACAGCAGCGCACAGACTAAAGTCTGTGCTACTCCCATTCCAACTGGAGCCACACCATGCCCATTACTCTTTCTCTCCAATCCACCAACGTGGATTCGAGCGCCAGCAATTTCGTCTACGCCATCGCCACGCTCACCTTCGCCGGCAGCTACCCCACCGGCGGCGACACGCTTGACTTCACGCAGATTGATTCGCTGATTCCCAGCACGACGATCGTGCAGGCGTTTGCCGAAAGCCAGAACGGCAACTCCGGCTACTACATCCCCGTGCAGGGCTCCGCGCTCAACAACTGGAAGCTGAAATGCTTTCTCGGAGGCGGCACCGAAATCACCGCCGGTGCTTATCCCGCGTCCGTCACCAGCGACATCGTCCAGCTCTCCCTCACCGCGCGCAAATTGCTGTGAGCGGGGTAGCCGCCGCAAGGAATGAAACAGGACTGGCGTGGACGCCTGTCCTACTGCGAATTCGCTACGAGGTCCCATGTCCACTGCAGGTTCACAAGACGCACCCATTGAAATTTTCGGCGGCCTGGTCACCGACATGGCCCCGGCGACGCTCCCGCACGGGGTGTCGCCCGACTGCGCCGACGTGGTTTTCAAAGACGGCGCCGTGCGCACGAGCCCCGGCTTGCTTTCGGTGTTCGCGCCGCTCACGGGAAATCCCACGGTCAATTATCTGAAGGCCTACGTCACGCTCGCCGCCACGCTGCGCACGATGCTGATGGACTCGAACGGCGTGCTCTACAAGGAGACTTCGCCGGGCGTGGTCGCCACCATCGCGGCGAACCAGGCGCTCTCCTCTTACGCCAATTCCACCACGTTGTTTGGCCGCGAGTATCTGGCCATCTCCGACGGCCGCACGGGCAACGACTTGCCGCGCCAGTTCGACGACACCAATTTCGACCGCGTGTCGCAGTCCGGCCCGGGCGCCGGCCCGGCCGGCGCCGCCGACGTTGTCGCCGGCATCGCGAGCATCACGCGCAACTCGAACTTCGTCACCGTCACCACCCAGACCGTGCACAATCTGCTCAGCGGCGATCAAGCGGTCATCGCCGGAGTCACCGGCGGGACGACTTCGTTCAACGGCACGTTTCCCGTCGCCGTCATCCTCGACGCAACCCATTTCACCTACGCGCAAACCGGAGCGAACGAAAGCGGAGCGGCCAATACCGGAACGGCCGCGCCGCTCGGAAACATTCCTGCGGGTGTTCATCAGGTGGAAGTGATTTTCAAAACGCGCCAAGGTTACCTGACCAAGCCTTCGCCGGCGATTTCGTGGACTGCCGCGGGAAGTCGCCGCGTGCAGGTCAGCGGCATTCCTGCCGGCCCCTCAAACGTCGTCGCGCGCATCGTGGCCTTCACCGGTGCGGGCGGCGCGAGCTTTTTCTACGTCGGCGCGGGCGCGCTTCTCCCCGCCGGAAACATGATTGTCGGCGACAATTCCAGTGCGAGCGCCATCCTGGATTTCAGCGACGCCGTTCTTCTCGCCGGCACCTCCGTGGATTATTTGCAGAAGCTCGTCGAGTTGGGCGCGTGCGCCGGCGTAACCGATTATGCGCAACGGCTGTTCTGGTGGGGCGAGCGCAACAAGCTGAACAATTTTCTGAACCTGGGCTTCGATGGGGGATGGAGCGCGGCGAATTTTCCGCTCGGCTGGACAGCCGATGCCACATTTGGCGCGGGCGGCGCGCGCGGAAGCTCCAACGTCGTCTGGGGTGACGCCTACGCGATCTCCGGCGACGGCGCGACGCAGATCCGCGGGCTTATCGCGCAACCGGCGGTCAAGGATTCGCTCGGCGTCGCGCTCATCCAGGCCAACACCGGCTACACCGTCCGCGCGCGTGTCACGAAAAACGCCGCGCTGACGCAAGGCACGCTGCATATCCACCTGTACAGCCCGACCGCGCCGCTCTCCACCACGGGCCTGTTTCTGCTCGCGCAGCAGCTCAGCACGTCGTACGTGGAATTTTCCGCGCAACTCACCGCGCCGCTGGCGATCATCCCCGGCGATCTCGTCCTGCGCATCTACGTGGACGGCACCCCCAACAACGGCGGAACCTTCTTCGTGGACGCCGTCGAAATCGCTCCGAGCGCGCAGCCGGCGAACGCCTCGCTGGTGCGCGCCTCGCGCGTTGAGGACCCCGAAAGCTACGACGGCGTCAACGGCATTCTCTCCGTGGCGGAAAACAACGGCCAGGCCATTCGCTCGGCATTCAAGCTGCGCGAGCGGCTCTACTTCGTGAAGGAGCACTCGCTGTACGTCACGCAGGACGACGGCACCAACGAGCCGGCGCTGTGGCAAATTGCGGAAGTGTCGCGGCGCGTCGGGACGCCCAGCGTCCGCGGCGTAGGCCTCGGCGAGGACTGGGCGGTGATCGCCGACCGCGGCGGGCTTTACATTTTCTACGGAGCGGAGCCCGTAAAGATTTCCCAGGAGCTTCAGCCGCTCTGGAACACCATCAATTGGAGCGCGGCGCAGAACCTCTGGGTCACCGTGGATACCAAGGAGCGGCGCATCTACGTCGGCGTTCCCACCGGGGCGGCCACTTCACCCAACAAGATCCTCATGCTCGATTACCGCGACCTCGACTCCGCCGATGAAATCGCCTCGCGCCCGCCCGTGCACATCACCTTCACGGGCCGCAAAACCGCGCTCGACAAATCGCGCAAGTGGACGCAGTGGAACGTGTCCGCGAATTCCTGCGCCGTGATTGAACGCACCGACGGCACCGCGCAGATTTTCCTCGGCAACGCCGCCGCCAACGGCAAAGTCTATCAGCTCAGCGACACGCAGCTCTCCGACGACGGCGCCGCCATCGGCAGCTACTACACCACGCACTTCATTCCCGAGCGCCAGGTCGAGCAGCAGCTTCAGCTCGGCGCGCACCGCAAATTGTTCACCTACCTGGCGATGTATGTGGAAGGCGCAGGCTCGCTCGCGCTCACCGCGCAGATTGATAACGCCGCCACACCGGTCGCGCTTCAGCCGCTGGCGCTCAGCTCGCCGGCGCTGAAGGACCTCGAGCAGCCCATCAATGTTTCCGGTGAACGCGTGGCCTTCCAGGTCTCCACCGCCGCGTCCGCGCCCGGCTCGTGGTTCCGCCTGCAAAAGTTCGTCCCCTCGGTGCGCCCCGACCCCTGGGCGCCCGTCCGCGGCGGCAATTAGTATCTCAGGCAAACATCGATCGAAGAGGCTCAGAGAATTTCCAGAAGTTGTTCAACGGTGAGATTAGCTTCGTGCAAGATTGCACGGAGTGTACCGGCGCGAAGAGTCTTATGATTCGGGACAACTACGCGGGCATGGGGTGATTCCCGGCGAAGAATAATGTGACTGCCGCGCTGCCTCCGGATCGTAAAGCCGACTCTTTGGAGGGCTTTGACTAGGCCTTGGCCGGAAACGCCGGTCGGCAGCTTGGTCATCTAGCGGTGCGTGGTTACTACGTCGATGTATTCGCGATCATCTTCGACCGGAATCGGCTCACCGGCAGCTTTTACGTCTTCCAGATAGAGCTCGATTGCTTCTTCGATGTTTCGGAGGAGTTCTTCCCGGGAATCACCTTGGGAAACACAGCCGGGCAGAGCCGGAACAGTGCCCACGTAACCCCCGTCGCCCTCTCGCTGTAGGATGACTGTATACTTCATCTGCAGCCTCCCCTGATATCGCGTGGAAACCCTATCCTATCACAAGGCGCGAATCACGCCGCCGAGGGCGCCCTTGCCTTACTCCTCTTTGACCAGCGTCCAGCTCGGGTCCGGGTCGTATTCGGTGATGGCGGCGGCAATTGCCGCAGTATTCGGGCCGAGGTTTTTCTCGTAGATCCGGCCCTGGTTATTGACGATGAAGGTCATCACGCCGGAGCTGCCCCACTTGGCGGGCCACGCGATCAGCGCGTAGCCGGCGATCATGTTGCCGTTGATGATGTAGCTGAATCTTCCTCCCGGAGCATGCGGGCCCTGGCGCGTAAGGATTTTAAAGAAGTACCCGTGATACGGCGAACGGGGCTGCTGCGGAGCATCATCGCTTGCCCCGGCGGCCGTTGGGGTTTCCCCGCCAGTCCGTTGTTGTCCCGGTGTGTAACCCTCCGCGCGCGCGTGGGCCACCAACGCGCCCAGCGGACTCGGCTCTTCGTTCAGGGCGGTGTCCCAGTAGAGGCCGTCGTGCGTGCCGGGCGTGCTCAGGAATTTCTGCGCGTACACGGCCAGCCCGTCTTTGGCAGTGTCCTTCGATTCCGTGTAATACTGCCACTGCGCCAGAACGTACGCGCGGCACGTCAGAATCGCCGACAGTTCATTCTCTCCGATGCGCCGGTTCAGGAGTTCCTCGAGCCCGGCCGCTGTGTCGAACCGCCATTGCTCCCCTTGTTTGACTAGGGGAATGGGAAACGGGTATTTTTCGGCGCCGACCACGAGCGTATACTTCGAATCATTCACCTTCTTCAGCGTCGCGGATTCCGCGAGGCGCAATGCGAAATTGTCCAGCGCGTTGTTGTCTTCCACGGCATCGCCCGACTCCAGTTTCTCGTTGTCCGGCCCGAAGATGGCCCCCAGCGCCGCCCTGTCTTTGGCTTTCACCGCAGACTCGAGCGCCTGCAGCGCCTCTTCGGGAAAAGAAAAGAGTTTTTGCGCCGGAGGCGCTGTATTCTGCCCGCCCATCTGCGCAGCGCGCGCTGTGTGGACGCCGCCGAAGCTCAAGCACAACAACAGTGCGGCGATCATGAGCTTGCTGTGAGAAGCAAATTGCGGTCGTAGCGTGTTCGTCGCGCTCATTGTTTCCTCCCGCCTTTTCCTTTGTTGTCGCCGCCCGATTTCCCACCGCCGCGATTCGGCGGCGGTCCGGAAGGTTTGCTCATCTCGTTCCGACTGTTTTGACCGCGCCGGCTGGCATCGTTCGCGTTGATTGGCCCGCGCCCGCCGCCGTACACCGAAGTATTCGGCCGGTCGGGAACTCGCGGCACCGGCTGGTAGGTGGAGCGGTTCGGCGGGGGTGGCGGCGGATTCGCGTTCGTGCGATTCCGATCGGAACGCACGTCTTCGCTGCGCTGCGGCATCGGTGTTACGGGCACTTGCCCGGGCCGATCCGTGCGCACGTCTTCGCCGCGCTGCGGCATCCCTGTCACAGGGACGTGTCCGCGGTAGGTGTCGATTCTCGGGTCGCGCGTATTGATGTTGCGGTCGATGATTTTGTTGTTGGCGCCGTTGCCGCGCCCCTGATTCCCGGGGTTGCCCGGATTGACGCGATCGTCGCGTCCGCGCCCGCGATCGTCCGGCCGCCCCGCGCCGTTGTCGGGAGCTCCGCCGGGGCCTCTCCGGGCGCGCACGTCGTCATAGTGGACGTCGCGGTGCACGGCATTGTACCGGTTCAGCGAAGTGTAATTCACGGTGTTGTTGATCACCGTTTGGTTGACGGTGACGTTCACGTAGGTCCGGTTGACGTACACGTTGTTGATTTGCACGAACGGCCGGCTGCGCCGCTCCCAGCCGTCATCGCGGTCCCAGCCGTGATAGAACACGCGGCGCTCGCGCCAGTCGCAGTCATGGTTGAGCCACGCGCCGATGACGAAGCGCGTTCCAAAGCCGATCACCAGTCCCGTAAAAAATCCCCGCCGGGGGAAAAACACCACCGCGGGATCGTACACCGGCACGTAGATGTAGCGCGGCTGCGCCGGCCAGACGTAGATGTAACCGTCGGTTTCGACCACTTCCATCTGCTGCGTGGTCACCAGATATCCGGCCTCGCGAGACCGTCTGCGGAGCCGCTGCACCGCCGCCATCACGTCGGTGGATTGGCTGACGTAGGCCTGGCCGAGCGAGGTCGTCCAGTCCAGCTTGTCGGCCATCATGTGCAGCACGGCCGGGTAATGCGCCACGGCCTTGACGCTGACGTCCCAGGGCGCGTAGTCCACGTTGTAGTGGTCGTAGCTGGCGCGCATTTCGCGGTCGGCTTCGTCAATCTGGTCCGGGAAGGTGGCTGCCAGCAGAACCTGTGCCAGCAGCGGATCGGGGTAGAGTGCGATCGGCGCCAGCAGGTTATCCAGTTGTTCCGGCGAGAAATACCCGCCGGCATCGCCTTCGTATTGCACGGCGGAGACGGCCGCGGGCGGGGCAGGGAATTCCCCCGCGCCTGCCGCGACGGAATCAAGCTGCCCGGCGCACTCCGCCAGCGGTGCGTACGCCGCAAAACTAAAGCCCAGTAAGACGGCCAGGAACTTTCGCATGGCTGCACCTCCCGGTGCGACTCTTTTCCCGTGGAGCTCCTCACTAAGATAGAACACTGCCGAGCAGCCAGAGTTTCGAACGAGTTTCTTGTGTGCAACGGGTCAATAGGAATCAGCGGCTAGGCGGCCTCATCCTAGTTCAATTCCCGCCGCATGTCACCGTTCACTAAGAATCACACCGCTCACCAATCGCGAGTCCCGTCATTTATGCTCAACATCGCGCAACTCGCCCCTATCAAAGACCGCGACCCGTACCTCTACGAATCGCTCACGAAGATTGTCTCCGCCGTGAACGCCCTCGGCAACAAGGCGGGCCTGGACGCGCAGGCGCCGGCCGCAGCGCCCGCGCGCATCGCCTCGCTTGCCGTGCAGGCTTCCAACGGCTGGTTCGACCTGGCCATCACCGACAACGCCGACGCGCGCCCCGGCCTTTTTTACTTCGCCGAATCAGACACCACGCTGGCGTTTGCCGCGCCGCGCGTCTATTTTCTCGGCGCCTCGCGCAACATCTATATCCAGCTTGGCAACCAGACCCTGTACTGGCGCGCCTATTCGCAATACATCGGCTCAAACCCGTCGCCGCCGGTGGCGTTCGGTTCGCCGCCCGCCGCAGTCGTCGGAGGCGGCTCTTCGGGGCCCGCGCCGCTTCCCTCCACCGGCAGCGGCGCGTTCTCCGGCATCGGCGGACTCGGCGGCAACGGATTCGGCCGTATCGGCGGCTCGCGCATCTCCCCGGCTTTTTTGTAAGACGCCCAGAGGAGATCGAGGACGTAAAGGAAGTAGAGGAAGCAAAGGAATCCGAGATAAGCGAATCCTTTACCTCCTTTACCTCCTCAGCCTCCTTTGCTTGCTCCACACATGCTCATCCGCGAATACACTCCAACAGATCTCGATGCCTTGCGCGCCTTGCACGCCGCACAGGGCTTCGACTACGCATTTCCTGATCTCGCCGACCCGCTGTTTGTTTCCAAGCTGGTCCTTGAAGAGGAACCGGGGGCGCAGACTATGGTCTGTGTCCCTTCGCAAACCGCACAGGCTGAAGCCTGTGCTACTGCGCCGCGCATCCGCGCCGCCGCTCTGCTTCGGCTGACCTGCGAAGCGTACCTGCTGCTCGACCCGCGCGATGCCGCCCCGCGCGAGCGCTGGGCGCGCATTGTCGCCCTGCAGGAGGCCGCCTCGCGCGACGCCTGGGCCAAAGGCCTCGCCGACGTTCACTGCTGGCTTCCGCCTCGCATCGCGCGTCGCTTCGGACGCCGCCTCGAATCTCTCGGCTGGGTCCGCGACGATTCCTGGACGCCGTTCTGCAAGAGGTTAGAGGGCAGAGGTTAAAAATTAGACCTTGGCTCATCGCGCCCTCCCTCGCAATGCGCATCTTGTCTGCTCCAATTTCTAATCTCCAACCTCGCTCCAGCCTCGAACCTCAAGGGGGTCTCCATGGGACATCAGGCGCCGCGGAAGCGCACAGGACGGGGGCGCCCCTTGCGCGGGCGCCTGTAAGTAGTATAAAGTCATTGACAGGAGATGGTCACGTGTTGTAAATGAGTCCCTGTCCCAACCGAGAGGCTCGGATGGAGAGGGATAAATCATACCTAGAAAGGTAGTGGTAACGGCGTCTAAAGATGTGGGCGATTTTGCTTAACCTCGCTATTATGAAGCACATCCGGCTTGGCAACTGAAGTGCTGCGCATAACCCCGTAGCAGTCTGCGCCACATCTAAAAGCAGGGGCTTGACTACCATGGGCCCCGAGGAGATTTGGATAATGAGCGCCCCACTTCAAGTCGTCGACCTGAGCAATGAGGACGAAGTCCGCGCATACTTCGAGCGCCTTCAGCAGGAGTACCCGCAGGTGTTTGAGGCCATGCGAGTCATGAACATTTCCTATCGACAATATCTTGCTGCCCTTCAAGCCATGAACCAGCGCTCGTCCGTCTCGACGAATTCCACACGCCTGAGCCTCTAGATGCCCGCGTCAGCCTGGAATCGCATCCTCCAAGACGTCATCCGCCTTCAACAAGAAGACCAACAGCAGCCAGCGGCTCCTGGCCAGCCTTCCCGACAAGACCACTATCGTCGTTCCAAGATTGCCGCTGTCGAGAAGGTGACTGGGCGTCGCTTAATTGTTTACGCGAGCGCTTGCACGTCTCCGGCGAAAGCAGTGTCTATCGACATGCTTATGATGGACCCCAGCGACAAGATTGGGTTCAAGGCGGTGACCGAGAACATCCCAGGCCCCAACTTAGATGTTTTATTGCATAGCCCCGGCGGCTATCCGGACGCCGTCGAATCGCTCGTTCAGCAGCTCCGCGGAAAATATACGAGCGTGCGTTTTATCGTACCCTCTTACGCGAAAAGCGCGGCAACAATGTTGGCGATGTCTGGCAATGAGATCCTGATGGATACGGATGCCGAACTTGGTCCAATTGACCCTCAGATGCGGACCCAGACCGGTGCGTCCCCCGCCGAGGCCATCTTGGAGCAATTCCAAAAAGCGCAAGCGGAATTACAGCAGGATGCGACCAAGCTGCCTGGCTGGATGCCGATTCTATCGCAACTTGGACCTTCGCTCCTCGTGGACTGCGGTCATGCGATAGACCTTGCCAAGATTCTCGTCAAAGACTGGACGAAGAGGTACATGCTGAGCGACGACCCTGACGCCGAAGTGAAGTCCACAAGAATTGCGGACTACCTGAGCGACCATGGCAGGTTCAAGTCGCATGGGCGACCCATTAAGATTCCCGACCTTCAGCCACTGGGTGTCAGAGTAGGCGATACGCGGACGAACCCCGCCCTGCAGACGGCTGTAAACGAGCTTTATTGTTGCCTGGATATTCTCCTTGGAAATTCCCCCGTCTTTAAACTGTTTGAGAACAGCGCAGGCGACGCGCTGATACGCCAAACGGCGACATTTCAGGCGCAGTTCATTCAAGCGATACCGGCCCCGCCTCCGGTTGCACCCCCACGGCCGCTAAGTGCCGGGGCAATTAGGGTTGTTGATTCGGTGCTGCGTGCCCGGGTGCCCGAATCTGCCATCCGGCGAGATTAGAGAGGGAGAGTCGTAATATTGTATCTCGTTCGCGGTGCCCAAGGCTTTGATGATGCCGCTTTAAGGCAGGGAGATATCCTCGCGGGTATCCCATACCCCTTGTTAGAGCACGGCAAGACGCATGTCTTGGGTGAAATCGCACAGGACTATGACTATGCGGCCCTGCCAAACATTTCTTCCAAGACGCACGACCACCGTGGTGAAACAGGGTGGGTTACGATACAAGTCCCGGCACGATTCTGTTTTTGTGCCGTTCTCTCAAATTGCTGTGACCTTGAGCCACGCGGTGGAAGAATACGAGCACACGCCGTCCCGCTAGCTCGTTTAAAGACTATCAGCGACGACATTCGGAACGCTGCTGAACGGTTTAACAGTTTGAAAGCCAATAAAGATCCCCGTGACCCGGACGACCCCGGCTACATTGATTACTTCTACCTACAACCACATCCGCTATTGCAAGACCAAGGTTGGTCTGTAGACTTCAGCCAAATAGTCACGCTGCCGACAGCGGACATTGCTTTGTTGCTCCGGAAGAAAATCATTCAACTGGATGACAGAACGCGCATGAAGTTCAAAATCAAACTGGCATTTACACTCGGCCGTCCAAACGATGATGAGTTGGACGCTGGGCTGGAGAATCCTTGGATTGAATTGGCTGCCGTTGCCCCTGTAGTTGCTGCGGCCCCCGCTGCTCCCGCCGTTGATGTCGCTCCAGCTCCCGAGGTTCCTCCCGGACAACCTGTGTAGAACTATGGAAGGCCACAGCCGATTTCGGCGCCCCTACGATTGAAAGCCACCGTGAAATGGTCGGCCTCCGATCATAGCGCCACACCTTCCGGCCGGATCTTTTTCTGACTTCCGATTCCCGACTTCTGACTTCGAATTTCCAATCTCAATCCTCCAGGAGGTCCCCATGGGACGCGGAGCACAAGCATCAACCATCAGAGCTTCCGATCAGGAGCGCGCCGCCGCGGACGCTTTCAATCAGCAGCTTCAGGCGCAGCTGGGACAATCGCGCAACATCCTGCTGCCGCAATATCAGAATATTCTCAACAATCCCGGCCTGTCCGCGGCCGACAAAGCTGCGGTCACCAGCGGCTCACTCGGATCGCTCGCCAGCGCCTTCGACGCGCTGCAGCAATCCGCGGCGAACCGCCTGGCGCGCACGCGCAACTCCGCCGGCTTCGGCGAACTCGCCGACGAGCTGGCGCGCTCGCAGGGCAGGGAAGCGGCCGGCGCCGCGCAGCAAAACGAGCTGGCCTTCTCCAACACGGCGTTCAACCGGCAGATGGCTGCGCTGCAAGGCATCGCCGGACTGTATGGCGTGGACACCGGCTTGCTCGGCCGCGCCCTGGGAATCCCCGCGGAGTTGCTCAATGTCCGCGCCAACGCCGCGCGTCCTTCGGGATTTTTCTCCTCGCTGGGCAGTTCCCTCGGCTCGACGCTCGGCGCCCTCCCCGGCGCACTGTTCTGAGGCTCGAAATGTGGTACCCGCTGCGGAGTGGTACGAAAGGACTATAACTTTGCCCCTAACTCATAAGGGCTTTGGTACCGAGGTCATGTTGACGCCGGTGCCGCCGGGGGACACAATGGTCGCCTGCAATTTCGGCGCGTTCCGGCCGCAAGGACTCCATGGCCTCCAAGAAGCGTCTGGGCGATGTTCTCCGCGAACGGGGGAAGATTTCCGCCGAAGACCTGACCCAAGCGGTTTCCGACCAGCAAGGCAAAGTCCTGAAGCTTGGCGAGCTGCTGCTGGCGCGCGGGACGCTCGACAGAGCCGACTTGATCAGCGCGCTCGAAGAAGTCACCCGCGTCCCCTACCATAATCTCCGCGAATTTCCTCCTTCGGTGGAAGCGCTCGAGTACGTTCCCCGCGAGACGGCGCTGCGCTACTGCGCGGTGCCCTACGATTACGACGATCGCTCCCTGACCGTGGTGATGGCCGAGCCGCAGAACCTCCGCACGCTCGATGAACTGCGCTTCCTGACCGGCAAACTCATCTCCCCGCGCCTGGGCTTCCGCGACGAAATCCTCGCCGCCATTGAAAAACATTACGCCTCGGCCGCCGAAGAGGAAGCCGAAGCCGCGGCCATGGTGGAGTCCAAAGACCCCTCGGACGACACCGGCAAAGACGACGTCGGCGAGATCGAATTCATCTCCGTCAGCTCGCGCGAATCGGCGCGCGAAGCGATGGCCGAGTTTCAGGCCGAGTTGACACACCGCCGCACCCCGGCCGTGCGCCTGGTTTCCCGCATCATCGCCCGCGCGGCCGCCCGCCGCTGCAGCGACATCCACATCGAGCCGATGTCTTCGGCCACCATGGTGCGCATCCGCGTGGACGGCGTGCTGCGCGAACTGATGCAGGTCAAGGGCAAGCTCCAAAATTCGCTGGTGTCGCGCATCAAGGTCCTCTCGGACATGGACATCGCCGAGCGCCGCGCCCCGCAGGACGGCCGTTTCATGGTCAACCTCGCCGGGCGAAAAATCGATTTCCGGATCTCCACGCTTCCCACCAATCACGGCGAAAAAGTCGTGATGCGCCTGCTCGAAGCCACTTCGGCGCTGAGCGCCTTTTCGGATATGGGCATGGACGAGGAAGTCATCGCCGCGCTCAAAAAAATTCTCGCGCAGCCCCAGGGAATGTTGCTGGTCACCGGGCCCACCGGCTCGGGAAAGTCCACCACGCTGTACGCCTCGCTCAATCATCTCCGCCGCCCGGCCGTGAACATCATCACCGTGGAAGACCCGGTGGAATACATGCTCGACGGCGTCAATCAGGTGCAGGTGCACACCAAAGCCGGGCTGACGTTTGCCAGCGCGCTCCGCTCCATTCTTCGCCAGGACCCCAACATCATCATGGTCGGCGAAATCCGCGACGCGGAGACCGCCGAAATCGCGCTGAAGGCTTCGCAGACCGGCCACCTGGTGCTCTCCACGCTGCACACCAACGACAGCGTGAGCGCCATCGTCCGCCTGGTGGACCTGGGCATCCCCGAATACCTGATTGCCAGTTCGCTGAGCGGCATCGTCGCGCAGCGCCTGGTGCGCCGCTTGTGCCGCTGCAAAGCGGCCATGCCGGTTTCGCCGGAGCTGCGCGCGCGCCTGGTGTCCCACGGGCTGGACGACGCTGGAGCCACCGTGTTCGCGCCTATTGGCTGCCCCGAGTGCGGCCGCACCGGCTATCGCGGCCGCGTCGGCGTGTACGAAGTGCTGTCGCTCGATGAGCCCCTCCGCCGCGCCGTTCGCGCCAAAGCCCCGGTCGAAGTCATCCGCCAGCTCGCGCGCTCCGCCGGAATCAAATGGATGCAGGAGGCCGCGCTCGAAAAAGTCCGCGCCGGGCTCACCACGCTCGAGGAAATCCAGCGGGTTATCGCCTTTGACGACCACCGTCCCGACCACTGCGGGAATTGCGGCAAGGAAATCGCTCCCACGTTCTTGTTCTGCCCGTTCTGCGCCACGCGCCGCATCGCCACGGCCCCGGCGGGCGAGTCGCCCGCACGCGTCGCTGCAACTGGCGGCGTCCCGCAGGTCGCGCTGCGTACTCCTCCGGGCGTTACGCCCGATGTGGCGCAGGCGCTGGCACCGTCCCCGACAAGTCGGGGCCCGTCCGCGGTTCCGGACAAGCCTCGGCAGGGCTCCGGAGATGCAGGCAACGGCGAGCCGGCGCATGCGGGGAAATCCGGGAAGTCTGACTTCGCCGAGGTTTCCGCCGAAGTGCAGGACGACGAGGTGGAAGTGGTTCCAGACCGCGACGCCGATCCGGCGGAGTCGGTGGTCCGCGAATTTCGCCGCACCTTCTTTCCGCGCCGGAGGAAACATTGAGCGCGAAGTTCGAAACGCGAAGCTCGCCCTCGCAAAAAGCCCTGGTTTTCGTATTTCGAGTTTCGAATTTCCAGCGAGGCTTTTCGACATGAGCCGTCGTAAAACCGCAACCCGCAAACGCGCCGCCCGCGCCAAACGTCCGCGGCCCGCCGCAAAAACAGCCTCCGGCGGTAATCATCAACCGCACGGCGGGCCATTTTCGTCGCCGCGCGCGACGTTGCGTTTCCCCGCGATCCGTGATCTCACCGTGCTCTACGAAGGCTCCTCGCGCCCCATCAATCTGCGCACGCCCGACATCTCCACGCGCGGCATGTTCATCAATACGGGCGAGCAGTTTCCCCAGGGCGCTGTCCTGCGGCTCAGTTTCCGGCTGCCGCGCTCGCAGCGCCTCATCGAAACGCGCTGTGAAGTGCGCTACTGCCTCCCCGGCGTCGGCATCGGCGTCGAATACGTGGACCTCGGGGATTCTTCCCGCCTCGCCATCGAAGACGAACTCCGACGTATCTAGTGGCACAGGCCTCCCCAAGCCTGTCCCGTTCACGATTGGGAATCGGTTGTCGCGTGAGCGTTTGAACTCTGACCTCCAAGTTCCAAGACCCATGTCTCCTCTCACCCTCACGCTGCTCAACGGTCATCGCCGCCGCGATCTGTAGTCCGCGTCTGTCATCCCGAACCTCCTCGCACCTCCAGAGTCCATGCCTCCCACCCCACTCATCGCTCTCGCGCGGCGCATCGCCGCCGCCCACGCGCTCGATCCGGCGCTGGTGTGCGCCGTCATCGAACAGGAATCCTCCTGGAATCCTTACGCCATGCGCTACGAGCCGACGTTCTTTTCGCGCTACGTCGCGCCGCTTTACACCAACAACAAAATCACTGCATCCGAAGCCTGGGCGCGCGGCTTTTCCTGGGGACTCATGCAGGTGATGGGGCAGGTCGCGCGCGAACATGGCTTCGCGGCCAGTGAACATCCGTTTCTTTCCGAGTTGTGCGATCCGGAGCAGGGAATTGCGGTCGGTTGCCGCGTCCTCTCCGCCAAGCTCGCGCTCGCCGCCAACGACTTCCCCCGCAACGCCGTGCGCGGCTCTGTTTCTGTCAACCCGAGCAGCTATGAGGTCATTCCGAGCGAGCGGAGCGAGTCGAGGAATCCCTCTGCGTCCCCGGCTTCCTCTCCCTCCTCAACCTCCTCTATTTCCTCTGTTTCCTCAGCCTCCTCTACGTCCTCTATCCCCTCTGCCTCTTCTCTCGACCCCGCGCTCCTTACCCGCGCGCTTCTTCTCTGGAACGGCGGCGGCAATCCCAATTACCCCGCGCAAGTCCTCGCACGCCTCCCTCGCTACTCCTAATGCCGGGCTTGCTGTCATCGAAAAACGAAGGGCGCCTCGGAATCGCATTTGAACAATCGCAATTCACAAATCACGAGTCATGACCATGATCTTAGAACTTCTCGCCATGCCGCTTGCTCGGCGCATCCTGGGCGCAGCTCTCGTTTTTGCTGCCCTCGCCGCCATTGTCTTCGCCATTTATCATGCCGGGACGCATGCCGGCGCCACGGCCGAAGCTTCGCGTCAAGTTGCCGCCGGAAAAGCGTCCTTCGAACGCATCGAAGCCGACGTCCGCGGGCGCCTCGACGCCGCCTCCGCCCGCGAACAGCAACTCGCCGCACTCGTGGACAAACTCACGTCGGATTCCGCCGTCGCCTCCGGCCGCGCCACCGCCGCGCAATCCACCGCCGCCGCTGATCGTGCGCGCATCGCTGCGCTCTCCGACTCCGCATTGCGCTCCGATCTCGCCCAGCGCCTCGGTGGTGTCATTCCGAGCGGAGAGCCGATGGGTCTTATCGGCCCGCAGTCGAGGAATCCCTCCGTTTCCGCAGGCAACCCCTCCGCAGCAGGGAAGTACCCCGGAGAAGGGAGCTCGCTTCTCTGGAATTCTGTCAACTCTCCCGCCGCGCTCCGCGCTATTGACGCGCGCCTTTCTGATTGGACGCTCAGCTCGCCGCCACCGCCTCCGAACGCGACGCCGCCCTCGACGCCTACAACCAGCTTGTGCCCTTATATGCCCAAGCGTTTCGAGCCGCCACGCAACGCCGCCGTCGTTGGTTCTGCCTGTTCCTGTGCGCCACCGGGCCCCGGCTGACTTTGCCCCCTCCGCTGACTCTGCGCCCCGCGCTGTCCCCGCCACCACACCAACCTCACGCAAACTGACCCTTCCCTCGCGCCACTGGCAGCCGCCGAGCCCGTGTTGCCCCATCTCGTGCCATCCCGGTGGCTCCCCGGCGCAACTTGACCCTTCCCCTTGCACCGCCTACGGACGCCCGCTACCGCAGGGTGTGTATTGAGCAAGACATGCAATGAGATGTGGCTCCGGCCAAAAATTTGCGAACCCCAGCAAAAACCCTCTCGTCGATAAACCGCGATGAGGGTCTGCGCAGATCACAATTGTCAGACGACCCCCGCCACATCCGCCAAGCGCGCCCGTCCTTCTCTCCATGTGTCATTTTGGTGTCATTGGGCTCTATGACGGAAAACGACGAAATATCGAGAATTCTCTTGACACGCCGTCCCGGTTAGCCCACACTGTATAGGTCCTATAAGTTATATTATGTCGACTAGGACGAAAATGAGGCGTGAAGTTGATTACGGAAGCGCAAATAGGGATCCCCGGAATCGGAAGGTTTCCTTACGGGGAATGGATGTCTTTACCTGTTCCCTGCCGGAACCAGTGAGCCTATAAGTTCTCAAGCCAATGTAGCAAGAGGATCCCACTGAGATCTTCAGATTTGCCAGGGGGAGGTAGCGACGACCCGCTGTTAACGTAAAGCATGGCGGTCTCCCGTTTGGCTGTCCGTTGCTCGACGGAGGTCTCATAGAAGCCAGGGATCGCAGTTTTGTTCAGCGGGCAAATTGCAGATGGAGTTCCGGCCCCCATTCATACAGATGCCGAAGATGAGATTCAATGCGTGACTCTAGCCCCCTTGCTTGTGGGGTTTCGGAACTGGGCGAAGACGCGGAAGCTTGCGATCAGAGGGCCGGGGGCAGGTCGCCGCCCGGTTGGCACCTCAGCAAGAATTAGCATTCCCGCAACAAGAAAGCACATTTCTCGACCAATCTGATTGTTTATCTACCGGTCCGGACTAAGTCCTCTTCTAGGTGTCAACGCGACACGGACGTCATGGCACGAAGCGCTGCGCAATCGGAAACGGGCGCCCGAAGCCGAAGGCTCGTGATGTAATCTTCAAACCGGGCGGAGCCTGCTTGCGTTTGTACTCGTTTCGGTCCACACGGAGAGCCACTTCCCTTACCAGCGCCAGATCAAAGCCATAGTGGTCGGCAATTTCCTGCGGACTGTGTAAATCTTCGATGTACGCTTTGAGGATCCGGTCGAGCACATCGTATGGCGGAAGCGAGTCCTGATCGGTCTGATTCGGGCGAAGCTCTGCCGATGGGGGCTTCTCAATCGTGGCGCGGGGGATGAGTTCCCTTTCCTGATTGATGAATTTGGCGAGCTCGTAGACCATTGTCTTCGGGACGTCCGAGATGGCCGCCAGACCGCCGCACATATCGCCGTAGAGGGTGCAGTATCCGACCGCGAGTTCAGACTTGTTTCCCGTGCTTAACACCATCGCGCCAAACTTATTGGACAAAGCCATCAAGTAATTACCCCGGATCCGTGCCTGCAGATTTTCCTCGGTGACGTCTTCCGGGCGGCCCGCGAAAGCAGGCTGAAGAGCGTGGCGATAGGAACGAAAGACATCATCAATGGGGATCTTGAGGAACTCGATGCCGAGGTTCTTGGCGAGGAGACAGGCGTCGCGGGCGCTCCCCTCCGAAGAGTAAGGACCGGGCATACTCACGCCGGTGACATTCTCTGGGCCCAGGGCGGCAACGGCAATACAGCCGACTACTGCGGAGTCGATCCCGCCGCTCAAGCCGACCAGAACTTTGCGGAATCCGCATTTCCGAACATAGTCGCGCGTGCCGCAAACCAAGGCGAGGTAGGCGTATTCCAATTCGCCAGAGGGTTGCGGATGGATGTCTCCGGCACCGGTCAACGTATCGAACAGAACGATATCTTCTTCAAAAGCGCGAGCCTGCGCCGCCACCTGGCCACTTGCCGCGATGGCGATACTACCGCCGTCAAAAACGAGACTATCATCTCCCCCGACTTGGTTTACGTACAGAACCGGGCGGTGATGTGTCGAAGCAATGGACTGGAGCATTTCCCGACGCAGGCTGCGCTTATCAATGGTATAGGGCGAGGCGGAGATATTCAGAAGCACCGTAGTTCCCTGTCCGATCAATTCTACGACCGGGTCTCGGTCGTAGAGGCGCTTGGCCCAGAAATTCTTGTCATTCCAGATATCCTCACAAATGGTGATGCCGAGATTCTCGCCATCGAACGAAAACGCACGTTGCGTTTTTGCAGGCTGGAAATAGCGCGACTCGTCAAAGACATCGTACGTGGGCAAGAGCATCTTGCTCTGCTCGAAGACCACCCGCCCGCCGGCGACGAGCGCGGCGGAATTGGCTACCGGTTTGCCCGTGTTGTCAGCAGCGCGACCGACATAACCGATGACCGCAGGAATCGGGAGTTGTTTGGCGAGAGAGGCAAGCTCGGTGCGGTTGCGGTCCACAAAAGCAGGCCGTTCGATGAGGTCCTGCGGCAGGTAACCGCACAGGCACAGCTCGGAGAAAACCGCAAGCTGCGCACCCCGCCGCTGAGCCTCCTGAGTGAAATCGCGAATGCAGGCGGCATTGCCGGAGAAATCACCGACCGTGGGATTCAGTTGCGCCAGAGCGATTTTCATGCTCGAAGGAATAGAATACGGTCTCCCCGAAAGGATTGCAAATTCAAGCGAACCGGTCAGCTCGTTTTGCGCGCCAGAATCGAGGCAATTCCCTTCCCGGCAGACATCTCGCGGTAGAAGAGAGTTGTGAGGTCCGGGAATGATTCGCGGAGTTCTCCCGGATTCAAAAGGAATTCCCGGTTGCGGGGACCGGCAGCGAACTG
>WNGL01006742.1_pt1 | contig 24989 bp, 18 predicted proteins | sample 5400591 | NCBI WGS metagenome assembly WNGL01 (sample SAMN13153377, study PRJNA577476) | soil metagenome | isolation source: 80 cm soil or saprolite under Garry oak tree replicate 1 | place: USA:California | collected 2016-06-15 | reverse complement strand
ACGCTCATCTCCATGCACCATCCAGACAAGTTCAGCGCCCTCCCAATGACATTCATACCAGCCCTCCCATTTCATATGCTGCACTCTCCCCAGGTAATGCCATGCCTGAACTGCCGGACGCCGATTGTTGAAGCCATAGCCACTGCCCTCGACGCTGGCAAAGTCTTTACTGTGAAAGATCACCGTCATACTCTTCTTTTCTTACCATTTTCCCTGTTAGAAACGCCACTCTTTGTATTTCAAAAAGATAATACCATAATTTTTCGCCAGATCAACAACCTGTTGCACAATCGTTGCCCCCAGTGGAATAGCCAGGTATAGAGCAACAATCAGGCTGTAAACCACAAAATAAGCCTCGTAGCTCGAAATTTGGCTATGCGCTAGAAAGGGCCGAACCAAAACACTGAGTTGCAGTTGATAGAGACACACATCACCCACGCGTGTACAAACACCCTGCAACGTTTTTTGGTCGAAAACTGCTCCATCGATACCAACCCAAACTGACAATAGAAAGACAACAGCGGTCAGCAGGTTTATTGCAAGAGATGTATTGCGGTAGTGCAGTCGCACGGCTATAGCGAACGAAGCTGGAATCGAGGCGAAGAGAAAAAACCTTGGTCCCCAAAACCACCCTCCGTACCATGCCCACCACGATGAGTAAACAAGTATCATACCCACCAGGAAACACATCCACAGCAAGTAAACCCTATACAGTTCCAGCTTTATTCCTCGCTGCATACGGAGCACACTTTTTCTGATAGGTAACACCAGACCTGCCGCAAAGAACAGGAGGCCTTTACCAAATGAGAACAAAATGGAGATAAGCGCAATGAAGGAGAAACCAAATCCAGGTTCCCCTCCATAACCGCCATTGAATGGGCTGCCACGACGTATCCAGGCTTCGGTCATAATAAGCATAGCGGCCGCCACGACGGCCAGTATATACCTCAACCGCCTGCTATCGTACACCTGTTTAAACACCACACAGCATAGGCCCAGCAGCGTAGCAGGGGCATTGACTACTCCCAGCACAATCGCACTCCAGCCAACCAACCGGGGTCCAATGGTAATAGCAAGAATGCCCACCCCAACACAAATGGCTGTGAACACTTCTGAGTAGTAGTTCGTAATATGGTTTCCGAACATCGAAGCAACGATAAGAATCAGTAAAAATTTATGCAGCAAACTACGATCTATACGATCTTTTAATAGAAAATACATAACCAGCAGCCCAAATGCAAATACAAACAGGTTGTAGCGTTCGCACCACCAGATCGAGGATTCGTACACTTTACCAAGCAGCCAGAAAGGCATAGAAAAAGCTGGTCCAACCAGCGAGTACTTCATATGTGGTATTCTGCCATAAGTAAGTAGATCTGAGATAGCGCGAAAGCGAATCTGCGCATCTGTCCCCAGGACATAATGAGGCAAATACATATACATAGCATACAAACCAAACACAATAAGAACGATTTCAAATAACCTCTGAAAGCGCACAAAGAGTTTGATCTCTGTTTGAGCATCCTGTACGCTTTGGGGTTGTTCGCTTACCAGTGTCTCTTGTGTCTGGCCTTCTCCATCAGCAGGCTGATCTATTTCAGCTAATTTCTCTTTCACTTCCTTACCATTTACCTATCTTTACAGGGAACAATTTCGCTTCTCGAGTGTACCATGCATTCTCGCACACGACAACATTTTCAAGGGTAGCAATCTCATTTTCTATGATATACTACCTCACAATGCAATGATTCATCTGTTCTTGTGATTCTGACTATAGGAAGATGGTAAGGAAAATGACTTCACTCGCGTTTTTGATCGATGTCGACAACACGCTCATCGCTAACGACGAGGTCAAACAGGATTTTGATTCTCATATCCAGGTGCAGTTGGGACCTGCCTTGACTGCTCGCTTTTGGAATATTTATGAGCAGGTGCGCCAGGAGAGTGAGGTCGTCAATATCCCACTTGCGCTGAAAAGGCTCCGTGAAGAAACTTCGCTCGCGGAACTAGATGAGCAGACGTATCTCCATGTTCATTCCATCTTTGATAACTATCCTTTCTTTCAGGCACTCTATCCCTACACCCTTGAAACACTGGCCTACCTCAGCAGCATAGGGCAGACGGTTATTGTCTCAGATGGCGACATGTACTACCAGGCAGAGAAGATTTTCTCTAGCAACCTGGCCGATGCTGTGAAAGGACGAGTATTACTCTTTATTCACAAGCAACAACACCTGGACGAGGTCATGGCACAATATCCCGCCGACCACTATGCGATGATCGATGATAAACCAGAGATTCTTCGCGACGCTAAGGCAATCATGGGAAAACGCCTGACAACTGTCTTCGTCAAACAGGGCAAATATGCGACAGGCCAACCACCTGATTTCGCGCCTGATATCACCACACTGCATGTAGGTGATCTACGACACTTCAAGGCAGAGCAATTTCTTGAAACACATTAATTACCTGGAGAGAGGATGCAATACATGACACTCGAACAGCAAAGACTCCAACAATCACGAGAACGCACCGTTTACTGGAAACGCTGGGGCCCATATCTGAGTGAACGTGCCTGGGGAACTGTCCGTGAAGATTACAGCGCCAACGGCACAGCGTGGGACTATTTTCCTCATGATCTGGCGCGTTCCAAAGCATATCGTTGGGGAGAAGATGGACTGGCAGGTATCTGTGATCGCCATCAACAACTATGCTTTGCGCTGGCATTATGGAATGGTCGCGACCCCATTCTAAAAGAGCGTCTCTTTGGCTTAACTGGACAGGAAGGCAATCATGGCGAAGATGTCAAAGAATATTATTACTATCTCGACAACACCCCCACCCACAGCTATATGAAATACCTGTATAAATATCCTCAGGCTGAATTTCCATACTCCCAGCTTGTCGATGAGAATCGCCGGCGCAATCGCACAAATCCCGAATACGAACTCATTGATACAGGGATTTTCAATGAAGATCGCTATTTCGATGTGTTCGTCGAGTATGCTAAGGCAGGTCCCGAAGATATACTGGTTCGCTTCACTGTCATCAATCGCGGCCCCGAGGAAGCTACACTGGATCTCCTGCCAACTCTCTGGTTTCGCAATACCTGGTCGTGGCTCAGCGACGCGCCTCGCCCATCGCTGAGCCGTTACGAATCCCTTTATCCCTCTTCCTCCTTCGCGGTTGTCAACGCCACCATGAACAACAGCACAGGAGATCATACTGTGGGAACAGGCACATCTAATGGGCAATACTGGCTCTACTGCGAAGGAGAACCAGCCTTGCTCTTTACTGAAAATCAGACCAACACAGAGAAGCTCTATGGTGTGCCGAACACCAGCCCCTATGTGAAAGATAGCATCAACAACTACTTGCTACACGGACAACATGAAGCAATCAATCCCGCCCAGGTAGGCACAAAGGTGGCGGCCCATTATCACTTTACGCTCGCAGCCGCTGAGTCCCGCTCTTTACAACTTCGTCTCAGCAATCGAGCGCCGCAAGATATCCTCCCTTTCGATGAAACATTTGCAGAGGTATTTTCCCAGCGCATACGCGAAGCAGACGAATTTTATGAGGCGGTCATGCCGGAAGATATTGCAGATGATGCCAAAAATGTACAACGCCAGGCATTTGCCGGTATGCTGTGGAGTAAACAATTCTACTTCTATGATATGAAACCCTGGTTATCCGGCGACCCTGCCCAACCACCGCCACCGCCCGAACGGATCATTGGACGTAACCACGAGTGGACGCATCTCTACAATGCAGATATCATTTCAATGCCCGATAAATGGGAATACCCCTGGTATGCCGCCTGGGATCTGGCTTTCCACTGCGTGACGTTCGCATTTATCGACCCAGATTTCGCCAAAGAACAGTTGATACTCATGCTTCGCGAATGGTATATGCGCCCAAACGGGCAGATACCTGCCTATGAATGGGCCTTTGGTGACGTGAACCCTCCTGTTCACGCCTGGGCCGCCTATCACGTTTACAAGATCGAACAACAACTTACCGGCAAGGGAGACCGTGACTTCCTGGAGAGAATCTTCCAGAAGCTCCTGCTTAACTTCACCTGGTGGGTCAATCGCAAAGACTATGAAGGGCAAAATGTCTTCCAGGGCGGCTTTCTGGGCCTGGATAACATAGGCGTTTTTGATCGCAATCTGCCTCTAACTGATGGGAGCTTTATTGAACAATCAGATGGCACGAGCTGGATGGGCATGTATTGTCTGAATATGCTGACAATCGCCCTGGAACTTGCGCAAAACAATTCCGCCTATAGCGATATCGCCAGCAAGTTCTTCGAGCATTTTGTCTTTATCGCACATGCTATGAACGACATGGGAGCAGAGGGTATCGAGTTGTGGAACGAGGAGGATGGTTTCTACTACGATGTGCTGCACCAACAGAACAAGGCACACATCCCTCTCAAAGTACGTTCAATGGTTGGCTTGATCCCCTTATTCGCTATTACCATTCTAGAGTCTAATCTTATCGATAAATTACCGCGCTTTAAGCAGCGCATGCAGTGGTTTATGGATAATTGGGAGGAGATCGATAAGCATTTGGAGCAAAGGGAGGAAGCTGGGCATAATAAGCACCTGCTTCTCTCCATTGTCAATCGTGAGAAGTTGCTGTGCATCCTCAAGGTGTTGCTCGACGAAGCGGAATTTCTCTCTCCCTATGGAGTGCGTTCCCTTTCGCGCTATCACCTGGAGCATCCCTATGAGCTTGATATAAATGGCATCACTCATAGCGTCGATTACGAGCCAGCAGAATCAAATTCTGGCCTTTTTGGCGGAAACTCCAACTGGCGCGGCCCAATCTGGCTGCCAGTAAATTATCTTATCATTGAGTCGTTACAGACCTTCTACCATTTTTACGGCGATGAACTGAAGGCTGAATTCCCCACGGGTTCCGGAAACCTCTTAAACCTTGAAGAGATCGCAGTAGCGCTTTCGCTCCGCCTGACCAACATTTTTCTGCGGGATGGGAAGGGGCGTCGGCCCGTCCACGGCCACATAGAGAATTTCCAGCGCGATCCCTACTGGCGCGACCTGGTCTTATTCTACGAGTATTTTCACGGCGATAATGGTGCTGGTCTCGGCGCCAGCCACCAGACGGGGTGGACAGGATTAGTTGCCAACCTCTTTCTTTTACAAAGCGAGGAAAGTCATGGACAGGCGCTCATGCATGAGATCACAAAGATGCCGGGCTAATCGATTTCTTCTTCCCAAGCTTTATGGTATGGTAAAGACACACGATTTCACTGAATTGAGCTGATAGTTTTTATGCGAAGACATCCAAGCGCGCGGGCTACCATCAGCGCCACTGCGCGGAAAATCCTTTACACAGATGCTTGCCAGCGCCGTCACATTGAAGCATGTGGACTACTGCTAGGTCACATCGACGATCAGGGAAACTGGCATATTGAGCGCGTACTCCCTCTGCGCAATATACGTAATTCGCCCGTCTATTTTGAATTTGCGCCCGAAGATTTACTCGCTGCTGAACTCGTCCATCCCGGACAAATAATCGGGGTATATCATAGCCACCCAGGCGGCTTGACCGTTGCCAGTAGCACCGATCGGGACAATATGAAACGGGTGAATAAAGAACAGCAGATTCCCTGGATATGGTTCATCATCAGTGGTCCTTTTAATGGGTCATTTACGCTTGATAATGAGCAATCTACAAGATCATCGCTTATTGCCTACCATCACTATGATACCCTGGGCCTGCTACAAATTTCCCTCGCATTCGATCAAACCAGGGATCAAGATAGCTGAGATGATTGGCTCAAGGCACTATTCATATCAAAACAAATGCGCTATAATCAACGCTGTTGAAGTATCAGCGGCAACAGGATTTTCAAAGCTACCAGGAAAAGGAATAGCCAATGAGATGCCCAGAGTGCGGAAATGAGGTTAGTCAGGACGAAGCGTTCTGTGGGCAATGTGGCACGCCTTCAAGTCTACCAGCAAAGCAAACCGAAATGGTTCGAGCGCCGCGCAGTGGACTGCTAAAATCTTATAACCAGAACAATCCAGTCATACCCGGAACCTATCCTACTCCATACAATACAAATCCTATGCCCCCAGCCAGCGCGCAAAGCACAAATATGCCCCCCGTCAATAGTGTTTCGTTAGCTCCTCCTAACTCTCCTCCCACTATTACGCCTCCCGGACCCGGCCAACAGAATGGCTTTTATCAGGACGCTACCGAAGCAATGTCTTCGTTACCAAATAATCCCGCTCAAAGCTATCCCGCAAATTACCCACAACAGAGCTTCGCGAAACCTCCTTTGCAGCCCGGATATCCTGTGACCGGACAATACAGCCCTACTCCAGAGGCACAGCCCTACCAGGCAGGCAACTATACTCAGCATGGTTATTCACAAGTTCCGCCATACCCAACAGGACAGAATTATTCGGCTTATCCGGCGCAACCCAGGCTAACTCCTCCACCGGCAAAACAACAAAGTAATACGGCCTTGATCGTCGCGAGTGTTATACTCATCTTTGCCCTCATTATTGTGTCTGTTTTGGGCGCACTTTATTTTTCGCGCGGACATTCTGGTTCAAAACCATCTATCACTCCAACCACCGTGCCAACCAGCGCTCCAAGTCCTACTGCAACTCCCAGCCCTACTCCCACTGCCACTGCTACACCCAGCCCTACTCCCTCACCGACTCCCGCGCCCGACCCGAATTTCGCCTGGTGTGACGCAACATGCACAAATAATGGTTTCATTGTCGAGTACCCTAATGGATGGAATCAGGGACAGACAGGCGACAAAACCGGCGTACAATTCCTCAACCCGTCACAACAAGACCAGTATGCCGCTTTTAAGGTTCCCCCAACGCAAGGAAACGCCAATGCCAGCGACCTGGTCGATACAGATCTGCAAAACATCTATGCTTCACAACCTGGCTACACTCCTCCAACTACAAAATCTGTCACCACAATTGGTGGTGAGACCTGGACCTACGCTATTGCCTATTTCCAGTTGAATGGCCAGAATGAGCGAGTTGCTGTCTATGCTACCGTACACTTGAAAAAGGACTATGTTATTGAGCTACAAGCCGCCGATAGCCAATTTGATGCGGTGAACACACAATACTTTTCTGTCATGATTGCTCGCTTCCAGTTCTTGCCGAGTACATCTTAGAAGACAACATAGAGGGAGTGACTGGTGCGATATTTTCTCATCATCCTGGTTTTTGTCAGCGGTATGACCAGCCTGGCTCTCGAAATGTGCGCTTCTCGTCTGCTCGCAGCATACTTTGGCACGTCACTTTTTATCTGGGCAAATCTTATTGGGATGATCCTGCTCTACCTCACCGTCGGTTACTTTATCGGCGGACGTCTCGCTGACCACAACCCTTCCGAACAGGTACTCTGTACCATCACCGCACTGGCTGCGCTCTCCATTTCAATTCTGCCTTTCATCAGCCAGGGCATTCTCACCTGGTCGATCACTGGCCTGGCACAGGCTTCCGTGAGCATCTTCTTTAGTTCCCTCCTGGGAACCATCCTCCTCTTTGCCGTCCCCGTAACATTACTTGGCCTGGTCTCACCTTTCGCGATCCGCCTCGCGACAAAAGATATTGGAAGAAGCGGGAAGACAAGCGGTTCACTTTACGCTCTATCCACTCTCGGCGGCATCCTGGGCGCGTTTCTCCCTGTCTTGTGGCTCATCCCGACCTTTGGCGTGCGCCGCACCTTGCTCATCCTCGGCGTAATACTTTTTGCGGCTTCACTATGGGGGCTTAGACTTCGCTGGCGCCCGGCAATCGCTCTTGTCCTCATCGCTCTTGTATTACCTCTGGGGCCGCTGAAAGAAATACCGGGTTTGATATACGAGCAGGAATCGCTCTACAACTACATTCAAGTCACTCAGCTCCCTGATGGGACAAGGGAGCTTATCCTCAACGAAGGGCAGGCCATACACTCGATTTACTATCCTGACCCCAATACCGTCTTAACCGGCTGGTACTGGGATTATTTTTTAGCCGCGCCATATTTTAATCCTGGTTTCACGCCACAAAAATTACATCGCGTCGGTATCATCGGCCTTGCGGCAGGTACCATTGCCCACCAGTTCACCAGGGTCTATGGACCGGTGCCTATTGATGGAGTTGAGATTGATCCTGCTATTGTCGATGTGGGACGCAAGTACTTCGCGATGAACGAACCGAACCTGCATGTGCACGTAGAAGATGGGCGCACTTTTCTTGAGACAACGCAGGCACAATACGATGTTGTAGCCATAGACGCGTTTCAACAACCCTATATTCCCTTCCAACTCACGACACGCGAGTTTTTTTCAACCATCCGTTCCCACCTGTCCACTACAGGGGTGGTCGCTCTCAACACAGCACATACCACCCATGATTACCGCCTGGTCCAGGCATTTATCAACACGATGAGCCAGGTTTTTCCCAGCGTGTACGTCTTTAACGTTCCAGGAACATTCAACACTGAAATCATGGCAACGGTACAACCCACCTCCATTACGACATTTCGCGCTAACCTCGCGCAATTTCCTCCGACCAGTATCATGGGCCAGGTCGCAGGTGAAGTGTCTCCGGTAGTTACACAGGGACACAGTGATGGTGGTATCGTTTTCACCGATGATCGTGCCCCCATCGAACAGATCACTGATCAGCTATTGCTGAGCTACATCCAACAACATTAGCCACTGCTATTGACATATATGAAAAATCTGGGGTATTGTTGCAATGGCAATGTACCAAAAGACGAGACGAGAAGGGAATCCACCATGGCGGTAATTGCAGTCATCGGAGCACAGTGGGGAGATGAAGGGAAAGGCAAGATTGTCGACGAATTATCCATGCACGCACAGTATGTCGTGCGCTACCAGGGAGGGAGCAACGCAGGGCATCGGGTCGTGCATGATAAGGGCGAATTCTCCTTTCGCCTTGTCCCGTCTGGCATTCTCTACCCAAACACCACCTGCATTATCGGCAATGGTGTCGTAGTTGACCCAAAAGGTCTCATAATCGAGTTGGACGAACTCAAGCGCCTGGGCGTCGATATTTCTCATCTTTATATCAGCGAACGGGCGCATGTCGTTATGCCTTACCACTTTTTGCTGGATCGCCTCGAGGAAGAGGCGCGAGGAGCGGACAAGATCGATAGCACACAGCGTGGTATTGGCCCTGCCTATGTCGATAAACATGCGCGTATCGGCATCCGTATGGCCGATCTCCTGGATGTCGATACCTTTCGAGCCAAACTTTCCAATATTTTGCAACAGAAGAACCGCATGATCACCCAGATCTATGGTCAACCCCCCCTCTCGCTCGAAGAGATGCATGGCGAATACTTCGGCTATGGCCTGCAACTTCGCCCGCACATCACCGATACACAATCAATGCTGCATGAAGCAGTCTTCGAACGCAAGACGATTCTCCTCGAGGGAGCGCAGGGCGCTCTCCTCGATATCGACTTCGGCACCTATCCCTACGTCACTTCATCCTCGACAATGGCCGCGAACGCTGCCGGCGGTGCTGGATTATCCCCACGCTCGATTGACCGCGTTATCGGTGTATACAAAGCCTATATTACTCGTGTCGGCAGTGGCCCTATGCCCACCGAACTCTTCGATGACAGCGGACGCGAATTACGGGATCGCGGCCATGAATACGGGACAAACACAGGAAGAGAACGGCGCTGTGGCTGGTTTGATGCCGTCGCTGGCCGTTTTGTGGCTCAGTTAAACGGACTAGACGCTGCCGTTATCACCAAACTGGACGTACTCGACACCTTCCCTTCCATTAAAATCTGCACGGCGTACCAACTCCACGGGAAAATCGTCCATAGCCTGCCCGCGAGCATGAGCGATCTCGCCGCCTGTGAGCCTGTCTACGAAGAAGTCGAAGGCTGGCAATGTGACACAACATGCATCTGTACTTATGATGGTCTCCCCACGGCGGCGAAGAAGTACTTGAAACGCCTGGAAGAGCTTTTAGAAACCCCAGTTGCTATGATTTCCGTAAGTCCTCAACGCGGCAAAACAATTCAGGTAAAGGATGTGTTGGCAACACCTGTTCACGATGATCGCTACCCCAAAAACACCATGAGATAACGCGCTGGTAATGAAACTCTGAAGGTTGCTTTTCCGTGTAATTTAGCAGAGAATGCAGGATTGTGGCGTGTCGCCTAGTAGTGTTATCCTGTTAATAGTTTCAATACTTCAATCCAGGTCCATCCGGTGTTTGAGACCTTATGGGAGTTTCCATGAAAAGATACAAGCGACTCTATAGCTTTCTGATTCTGGCCTTATTCCTACTGTTGATGAGTGCCTGTAGTTCAACGACTGGAGCCAGTCAGCTAACACCCGTGCAGGTGCTGCAAAACAGTTCGCATGCCATGAAACAGCTCAAGTCGGCACACTTTGGCTTGAACATAACCACCAATCTGTTGGCGAATGTTGCTGGCACTCCGACAACTGCCACTCCAACAGCAGGCCAGGTGAACGTCAGGGTAATCGGCAGCGGTGACGAAAATCTACCCGATCAGCAATCTCTCCAGGTCACCATCGGCCAGAATATCGCCGGGCCGAATATCAATCTCTCTGAGATTCTGCTGAAGGATAAAGTCTACCTCCAGAATCCCAAAGGCCAATGGTATGTGCTGGACAAAAGTGTTTTGGAGAAGGCTATCGGGAATACTTTCACCGAGATCAACGTAGACCCGCTCGGTTTCTTAGACCTCCTTCAGCATGCTAACCTTATCGATCACGGTACTGAGTCATTGAATGGACAACAGTTGCGTCACATTTCGGCGGACCTTGATAAAGCGGGTCTGAAGTTGCTGCTCACCAGCAATCCACAGCTAAGTAAGCTATTTGGGCAGCAGAACATTACTAGCGTGATCGATCACACGAAAACATTTCAGGCAAGTATCGACCTCTGGATAGATGAGACCAACTTCTACATCCACCGCACGGAACTGAAGTTTGACTTGACCGGGGATCTGAGTTCGCCGGGTAACACGGCAACACCGGCAGCCGGTCCCAATTCCGGCCTGGCGGCCCACTTCGATTCCATTACCGATCTCAGCAACTTCAACCAGCCGGTATCGATTACGCCCCCGGCTAATGCTATTCCCACTGACAACCCGCTCAGCGTCTTTAGTCTTGGTGGATAGGAACTTGTGAGCGATCAATATCGAGATGTAGAGCTAGCATTAGTGGATAGTTCGCGGCGAGCGGGAACTCAGCATGCTTCTCCTCCAGTCCTCCCTCGTCGTCGAAGGGGTTATCTGGCCCGGGCGCTGCTGATACTTGTGCTCGGAGCCGGCTGGTTCGTTGGACTGCGACCCTATCTGCATGGTTTAGCACAGAATCAGATCGATAAAGTATTATCGAATGTCGTCAATCAGATTGCCCTCACGCCCATCTCAATGTTACCCTCTGGCCCGACATCGCTCCCGGTAACCGAAATGACGAGCAAAGGCCAGCTTCAATTAACAAATGTAACAGTTGAGGGCATCTTCTCATTGATCATGTCATCCGGTGAAATAGCCCCAACATTGAATGCTCACCTGCGTGATGCCAGGGCTAAATTACACCGCAGCATTGTTGGCGTCGTCCTCAAAGATCACGAGATGGATATCATGCTCAGTTAGTGCTTCTATAGCTACCTCCTAACGGCCTCTTCGCCATCGCCGCTCCACTGCGCGGATACAGCTTCGGAGACATCCTCTGTTGTTCCCACACCAATAGACGACGACCGTGCTCAAGGCCAGGAAGCAAAACTGCTGTGTCAGATTTCAAAACAACTCCTACCTCTCGAGCTGCCCGTTTTCCCTGAGCCAATTCGTCCTCTAGCGCCCCTTTTTTAAGCAGAACAACACACCCACCTACACGACAAAAAGGGGCAGCGTACTCCAAAAGCGTGGGCAGTGAGGCCACCGCGCGCGCCGTCACCAAGTCAAATGTAGCGCGGTATTCTTGCTTGTGCGCAAACTCCTCTGCCCGCCCATGTACGGCCTCAACATGTTCTAATTGCAGCTGCTCGATCATATGCCGCAAAAAGGCCACTTTCTTTCCAGTAGCCTCTAAGAGCACAACCTCCCATCGTGGGCGCACAATCTTAAGGACTAAGCCAGGAAAACCGGCGCCTGATCCAATATCCAACAGGCGAGTTGAGGATTTGTCGTATACTTTCAACACGGACAGCGAATCAAGGAAATGCTTGAGCAGCACGGCCTCCGGGTCGATAATCGCCGTGAGATTCACGCGGGTGTTCCAGTCAAGCAGTTCCCGGCGGTAACATAAAAACTGTTCTAAGAGCGCATCCTTTGGCTCAACTCTTAGCTGTTTCAGGCCGTCAACGAACAGACCGGGCGAGTTATTGCTCAATGAAAAACCTTCTAATTTGATTAATTTAATCAAAAACTCCCATCCCCTGAGGAATGGGAGTTTTGTCAAGAAACAAACTTCCGCTTGCTATTCAGGTAATCGACCAGCAGGTATTCACCAAGGTTGTACTTATCCGCGTAGAAGGTGCGCCCATGGTTAATCTCTGACATCTGGTTCACAAAAGCAATCATCCAGCTATCGTCCTCCAACATAAAGGTATTAATGGTGATACCCTCACGTGTACAACGCCTGGCCTCCAGCAGCGTTTGCTGCTCAGCCAGGTGATTATAGGGCCAATTGAAATGCCATTCGCCGTCCTCGTACCAGACAGTTGGGCCTCCATCGGTAATCATGATGATCTGCTTGTTCACACCACGATGCCGGGCCAGCAGTTGACGCGAGAGCATCAAACCATGCGCCATATTTGTGCCCTGCTCATTATCAAGCGTGCTCATCTCGATCAGCTCATTGGGCTTAAATTCCCGGGCAATGCGTGAAAAGCCGACGATATACAGGTTGTCACGCGGAAACTGTGAGCGAATCAGGCTCTCCAACGCAACAGCCACCTTCTTTGCTGCAGGTTGACAGCCGTTGTAGACCATGCTCAGGCTCATATCGATCATCAGCACGGTCGATGACTGCGTGGTGAATTCGGTGCGATATACCTCAAAATCTTCTTTTTGCAGTCCAACGGGTGTGCCCGTGCCGCGCCGGTGCAAAGCATTCATCAGCGTCTTTTCCAGGTCGAGCAAGAAGGGATCGCCGAACTGGTAGGGTTTACTCTCGTCGGTACGCTCACCGCCAATCCCACGGAAAGGACTGACATGACGACCGAAGCCGTCGCGTTTGAGCTTGTTAAAAATGTCCTGCAGTGCCTTCTGCCCAATTTTACGAATGCCGCGAGCGGTTAATTCCCAACGATTGCCGCGTTTCCGAATATACCCCGCCTCCTCCAGCATCTTCATCAGCTCCTTCAGTTGCTCGACCGACTGGTACTCCTCGTCACCGAGCAGTTCTTTCACTTTCTCGCTATCAATGGCCTCCAAATTATCCATGCGGCGAGCTTCATCGAACTGATCTTCAAGTCCCTCCATCTGCTGCAAACGGCTCATCATGCGCATCGCTTCATTGAAGGGCAAAGATTCGTTGCCGCGGAAGTCGAAACGCGTGCGCATTTGTTCCATAGGCGCAACAGCTTCGAGATTCTGCGCCAGTTCCATCATGTCCACGCGGATGCGGTCATCGCCCATCAGTTGTTCCATCAGGTTCTGTAACTCTTCTCGCTGCTCCGGCGAGAGGTTATCCATGATGCCCTGCATAGCAGCCATCTGCTGCTGCATCTGCTCGATCAGGTCATCCAGCGAATTGACGCCGGGGAAATACTCGCCATGTTTCTGCATAAACGCGTCGAAATCAGGCTCTTTCCCTTCCTGTCGTTCGCGCAGCATTTTATTCAGATCGCGAATCATTTCGCGCATTTTAGCAATGTCTTCGGGAGTCATGTTCTGCAACGATTGCTGCATACCCTGGAAGAACTGCTGCATCATTTGCTGCTGCAGGCTATCCATTAGTTCTTTGAATTTCTCACGAGCCTGGTCGTCCATGAAGTCATACTCGGAGAGTCCCTTGATCTGGCCAGGAACATCCTGTGGCAGTTTATCAAGGTAATCCTGCTTGCGTTTGGCAATCATCTCCAGCATCTTGCGCTTCTGCTCGGGCGAAAGATCGTCGCCATTCCCGCCGCCGGACTGGCCCTGCTGCCCTTCCTGTCCACTCTGATCTTGACTTTCAGACGACTGCTGGCCCGCCTGTTGCTGTTCTCCATCTGCTGGTTGCTGGCCCGCCTGTTGCTGCTGCTGATTTGTTGGCTCTCCCCCATCTAAGCGACGCTGGATACCTTCGCGTTCCATTTGCTTGATCTCTTCAAGCTTCTCGCGCAAATCATCCATCACACCAGAGGCCATATTGTAGCGATTGAGTTGTTGATTGCGCTGCTCGCGCATCCTCTCCATCAATTCGCGCAGCCCCATTGTGTGGCGACCTTCCTCGCCGCGTATACCACCCTGCATGAGGCGTTTGAGCGCCTGCTGCAGGTTGCCACTTTCCATATAATCATCTGAAAGAGCTTTCAGGATGTCGTCAGCATCAAGTCCCTCGATATTTTGCGTTCCATCCCAGCGAGAATACCCATAGCGATTCTTAAAAAAGCGCTCAAACATGGCAGTGTTCCTTTAGCGTCGATAGCGTATCTTACCACTGACTTCATCCTTATTAAGACGCCGGTTCAGATGTAAACCCTCGAGAATAAACTCTATGCTTGACGCAATACTCGCCGGGCTACCACGCCCATTCAATTTATCGATGGCTTTGCTCAAACCACCTACTTTCGAGAGCTGGTTGACATACTCCATTGACGGCATATCGTCACCTACCTGCACACTCAACCCACGCTCAAAGCCCGCCACAAGTTGCTCAAATTCACGCGTCTCAAAGTAATCACCAAAGACACTGACCATCGCTCCATTGATCAGCTTTTGGACAACCCGGTCTTCTTTGATATCACCAACTGTATCAAGCTCAATTTTGCCACAGGTGGAGGCAAAAATGGCCGAGAGGTCGCTTACCCGCGGCGCCACATTGCGCTCTTTGAGCCGCAGAGCGCGGCGACTGGCACTGCTGAGCACATTCTCAAAATTAGAAACAGAGACACGCACACTCACTCCGGAGCGCTGGCTGATGTCGTTGCTCCGTCTTGCCAATTGTGTAATCTCAGCAATCACTTCTTTCATAAAGCGCGGGAAGATGATATCCAACCCTTCAGTAATAAAGTGATTGCTCTCAGATTCCATGATTTGAATCTCATGCTCCACGGTGCGCGGATAGTGGGTGCGAATTTCGGAACCAACGCGGTCCTTGAGTGGTGTGATAATTCTTCCCCGGTTGGTATAGTCTTCGGGGTTAGCGCTTGCGACAACATACACATCTAATGGCAGGCGAATTTTGTAGCCGCGTATCTGTACATCTCGCTCTTCCATGATGTTCAACAAGCCAACCTGAATACGTTCGGCCAGGTCCGGCAGCTCGTTTATACAGAAAATCCCGCGGTTTGTCCGCGGGATCATGCCGTAGTGAATCGTCAGTTCGTCAGAGAGATAGCGCCCCTCGGCTACTCGCACAGGATCTACCTCACCCACGAGATCAGAGATCGTGATATCGGGGGTCGCCAGTTTCTCACCATAGCGCATATCGCGTGGTAACCATGCAACCTCCACATCATCGCCTCGCTCCTCAACTTTGTCGCGGCACGCCTTACAAATAGGCTCATAAGGATTATCATTGATCTCGCAGCCGGCAATGACCGGCACAACCTCATCTAACAGGTTCACGAGATTACGCGCCATACGCGTCTTTGCCTGGCCGCGCTCGCCAAGAAAGATAATATCCTGGCCGGAGAGTATGGCGTTTTCGATCTGTGGAATGACTGTCTCTTCATAGCCAATAATTCCTGGGAACAACTCTTCCCCTCTCCGTATCTTCTGGATGAGATTTTTCCGCAGCTCTTCTTTGACAGAAAGCAACCTATATCCACTTTCACGCAACTCACTAATAGTGCGTGGACGAGTAGTAATGGTCATTCAGTTATGTGCTACCTTTCTTGGGGCCTGGTCTTGTGGAATGCATGTTTGGGATAGGGACAAGCAACCAATCCTACATGTCCCCCACTGTACCATCTACAGGTGGAACCTTCTTGATTCTACCGCCTCAAGCAAGAAAACGCAAGAGGAAGCTTTTGTGAATGCTACCGAGTATGTAGAGAGAGAGAACGGAGCTACCATCTACTCTTACATTCGGGAACGACCCGGCAGGTGCTGGGGAATGTTTGTCACTACAATGCCAGGGCGGAAAAGCAGCGCTGCTTTCAAACGGAGGGCAGTCTGATTATGTAAGATATGTTCCCACCAATGGGTAACAACAAATTCTGGTAAAATGACGGTCAGTGTATCGTCGGGAAACAGTTCATGGACCGTATCGATATATGCCAGCAGCGGTCGCGCCAGCGATCGATAGGGAGACTCGATCACAATCAAATGGGTCTCATCTTCTTCAGCTAAATGCTGTTGCCACTCGCTCCAGGCAACGCGTACCATATTCGCATCATTCGTATCGACGGCTACGTGCACAGCAGTCACATGATGGGAAATTGAGCGCGCATACGCCAGGCTCTGTACCGAAACACCATCCAGCCCCGCGATGGGTACAATGAGACGATGGTGAATATCTTTGGGGTGGTCGGGAATATCAGTGGTACGAGCACCCTCGACTCGATCATAATGCTTCTGAATGCCGAAAAACATCAACACCAGGAGTGGAATCAGGATAACAACGATCCAGGCGCCCTCAACAAACTTCGTAGTGGCAATCACCAGGGCCACAATCAACGTTGTCAGTGCGCCCAATCCATTAATCGCCATACTGCGCTGCCATCCCTTGTGTTCCCTGCGCAAACGCCACCAGTGACGCACCATACCGCTCTGAGAAAGCGTAAACGACATAAATACACCCACGGCATAGAGGTTAATGAGCTGGGTTGTGTTACCCTCGAAGACGACGAGCAAGATACCCGCCAGCATCGCCAGAAAGATGATGCCAATTGAAAAGGCCAGGCGATCTCCCCTAAAGGCAAACTGATGCGGTAGGAAATTATCTCTCGCCAACAGAGAAGCCAATCTCGGAAAATCCGAATAACTGGTGTTAGCTGCCAGCGTCAAAATAAGCAATGTTGCCAGTTGGAAAACAGGGTACATAAAGTAGAGAGGCCCGGTAAACACGAGTTTCGCAATCTGCGCAATAACGGTAGGATTTCCCGCCGCATTGGCTTCAATGCCATAAGATGTCGCTAAGAATGTAATGCCGATAAAGAGCGTCCCGAGCGTAATAGCCATCCACGTAAGCGTTAAAGTTGCATTGCGCGTCTCCGGCTTCTTAAAAGCCGGTACACCATTTGAAATAGCCTCTACTCCGGTCATCGCCGAACAGCCGGCCGCGAATGATTTTAGGATGAGAAAAATCGTTAGTGGCTCAACACCTGGAACTGGCTGGAAATTGCCCACGATACCATTATGCTGCACGAAAAATGACTTGAAGCTTCCAACCGCGATAAGCACAAGCGCGCTACCAATAAATATATACGTGGGAATGGCAAATATCGAGCCGGATTCACGCACCCCACGTAAGTTAACGACCGTAACCACAATTACAAGCGCCACATCAATAGCGACAACGAAAGACGCCAATGGGGGGAAAAGCGACACCAGGTTCTGTACACCGGCGGCAATACTCACCGAGACGGTGAGCACATAGTCAATGAGGAGCGAGGCAGCAGCAACCAGGCCAGCCAATGTGCCAAGGTTGTCTTTCGCTACGATATATGACCCCCCACCATTGGGATAGGCAGGAATAGTCTGGCGATAAGACATGGCAACGATAGCCAGTAAAGCTACAATCGCGAAGCTGATGGGCAGCGTAACCCAGAGATTGCCGGAACCAGCTACAATTATTGTAACGAGAATTGCCTCAGTGGCATACGCAACGGAAGAGATAGCATCCGAGGAGAGTACCGCCAGCGCTTTAAATTTTGTTAAGCGCTCATGTTCCGCCTGCGAAGAGGCAATAGGCGCGCCTATAAGGAAACGCTTCAGGCGCTCTAATCCAGAATGTGGTTCCTGTACAATGTCCGTCGCTTCTAACAAGCCGGTGCTAATACGCCGAAATGAGGTGTGACTCGGACGCACTAAACGTACGCGAACATTACCGGATATACTGCCTTGACGCTCCTCGGTACGAATCAGCAGCGAAGGATCATCCTCATCGGCCACAGCTTCTTTCTCCGTGCTCTTACCTTGAATAGTATTTCCCTCTTGTGACTGACCGTCTTGCTGATGCATTGGTTTTGTCCCTCATCTACGACTGCATGACCCTAGTATAGTAGTATATTAGAAGAGAAAGAGGCAAGTAATTTACGGCAAAAAACGTCCTCCTTGAGAAATATTTTAGGGTTTGCCTCGTTTTATTGAGCATTCCTTGAGCATAACGACCATTTTCTTGATTGTCCTTTGTGGCTATGTTACACTATGAACATATTTGGCCCTACTCCGATTGGTTGATGGGGGAGGATACAATGGGGTCAACAGGCATACTAATACGTTCCTCGCAAAGGATTACGTCACTATGGCACAGGAAGCAGCGGCGCCAGAAGCATCAAACCATGCTCAGGGAGATGAGCACAGCCATGGTGGAAGTCTACTCGGCCCTCTTCTTTGCTGGGCAGTCGTCTTCGCTGACATTGGTACCTCTGTCTATTACGTACCCGGCATCCTCTATGGCAGTGTGGGACCGCTGGCCGGTTTCTTTGTCTTTTTAACAATGACCGTATTTGTTTTATTGACATTGAAATATGCCGAGGTGACGTATCGCTTCCCTCAAGGTGGCGGTGTTGTGACAGTAGCGGCGCAGGCTATCAATCACTGGGTTGGAGCGCTTGGAGGAATGTTCATTCTGGTGGATTACTTCCTCACTGCCGCCATCAGTTGCCTTTCGGGGATGCTCTATCTGAGCGTGGTTCTTCCGCCAATTAGCCCATTTACTTTATGGATTACTATTGGCGTGCTTGTATCACTGGGCATTCTGAACTGGGTGGGTATTAGCGAAAGCGCCAAAGTGAGCCTGGTCGGGGCAGTCATTGCCTTCATCAGTGATATCGCCATCCTGGTGACCGTCTTTAGTCATATTTCCTTGTCAGCCTTTATAGCGCTCATCCCTGCTATGCTTGCCGGCCACACACTTACGCCAGTCTCTATCCTCGTCGGCTTTGCAGGCTCTTTCCTGGCTTTTTCGGGTCTCGAGAGTATTTCGCAACTCTCTCCAGTTATGAAGACACCTCGTAAGAAAGTCGCCGGTGTGGCGCTCCTGTTCGTGGTGCTCACGATTGGTTTGACCAGCCCCCTGCTGACATTATTTTCGACTCTTTTACAGCCAAAGGCTGCTGCTGATCCAGTGCTTTCTACCCAGCTTATCTCACTGCTCGCCGGGCATTGGGGGAACGTTTTTCTACAAACTGAGGTGGCCATCAGTGCCAGCGCCCTCCTGGTTTTTGCCAGTAATACGGCTATTATCGGCGCCTATCACGTGTTTATGGCACTCTCACGCATGGAGTTCTTTCCCGCTTTCGTCCTACAGCGCAACAAGCTACGCGGAACGCCTCACTATTCGATAGCGCTTGCTACGGTTATACCCATAGCCGTACTAATAGCGGTTAATGGGAATATCAACACTCTCGGTGACATGTATGCCTTTGGTCTATTGGGCGCCTTTACCCTGACCTGCCTGGGCTTAGACCTTATACGCCACCGCGAACGCAAAGCAGCACGAGCAAAAAAATACCAGTCCCCATCAGGGAATTCAGAAAATGGGAATGAACCATCAGTGCCTGCGGGAAATCAGTTTGAGCCTGCTCCTATTGCGACGCAGCAGCAAGACTCTTTCAATGGAGATGCACTGGCAGGTAAAGCAAGGACACAAAAAACACCTTCTACCGCGCAATCAGCTCACAGCAACCAGCTGCCAAAAATCAGTCTGTGGTCCACTGTTGATTTCTGGCTTGGTATACTCACAACTGCACTGGTAATGATCGCGTGGTCTACCAACCTGGTCTCCAAACCGCTCGCGACAGCCTTTGGAGGCTCCGTAGCAGGCCTGGGAATGCTTGTAGCCTACCTGAACTATATGGGTCATAAGCGGCGGGGACGTGTCCCAGTAATGATAACCGGGGTCGAGGGACGTCTACCCGGCTCTATTCTCGCGGTACTCACCAACAGGAATGGACACAACGACGCAGTCATTCGCACAGCCATCAATAACGCCGATGGACATCCCGTGGTTTTTCTTTACGTCAATGATCAAAAACCTACAACTGTACGTGTACCCAGCATGTTCGAGGTTATCGACCCATACTTAGACGACCTGCAGGCCAAAGAGTATTTTGGTAAAGCCGAAAATCTGGCTCAAAAAGCAAAGATTTCACGTCGTTATGTGTACCGGCAACAGGAACCAGGAACGGTCTCGCGCGTCTGGCAAGCAGTTCATCCTCGAGATACAGTAGTTGCAGCAGAATTTGCTTCACAGTTCGAAGACGTCAACCCCGATCGCATCCGCTACGAACTCACTGCAAACGGGAAAGTCGCCCATATGCTTAAACACTGGTAATCATGGACGCTGGCGAGCATCAGTCATCACTGCTGAAGCGATAGCCTACGCCAGATATAGTGAGAATGAAACGTGGATGAGCCGGGTCAGGTTCAATTTTGCGGCGCAACTGTCCAATGTAGACGTGAAGATAGTGGGATTCTGTGCCATAGCCAGTGCCCCACACCTGGGAGAGTAACATGTGGCGTGTCATGATTTTGCCGCGATTCTTTATCAGCGCTTTGAGCAGGTCATACTCAGTAGGAGTCAACTTCATCTCCTGTCCATCGACCTGCACAAGTCGCTGCGCAAAATCAACTTTTAGAGGCCCAGCCGTAAAGGTTGGCTCGGTTCCGGCTTGCGCCTGTGCCGTATGGCGCAGAGCCACCCGTATACGCGCCAGCACTTCGTCCATACCGAAAGGCTTGGGAACGTAGTCATCGGCGCCAAGGTCCAGGGCCTGCACTTTGTCCCGCTCAGCATCTTTGACCGAGAGAACGATAATAGGCAAGTTCGATTGCTCACGCACCCTCTTACAGACCTCTAAACCACTGATACCCGGTAATCCCAGATCGAGCAGCATGATATCCGGCCTGCTACGGCTCACAGCCTCAAGGGCATCCTCTCCGTTACTCGCAGTAAAAACCTCAAAGCCATGCGCCGTCAAACTACGCTGCAACGCGCGCAAAATCTCAATTTCATCGTCAACCACCAGAATCCGTGCGCCACTTTTGCTCATGTGTTATCATCCTCTGTCTTCGTTATTGGTAATGTGAAACGAAATACTGCTCCACCTCCCTCCCGATTTTCAGCCCAGATACGCCCACCGTGAGCTTCAACCAATCCCTTACATACGGCCAGCCCCAGTCCAGAACCCGTTGTGCGTTGAGTGCCCAGCACGCGGTAGAATTTGTCAAAGATTCGCTCAAGATCGATGACAGGCACTCCTGGACCGCGATCAGCGACGCTTATCATCATATTATCGCCCTCGACCTGCGCCGATATTTCGATTGGCGATTCCGGTGGAGTGTACCTGATCGCATTCTCAAGGAGATTAGTCAAAACTTGATCCATCTGCAGATAATCCAACTCTACTGGCGGCAAATCCTCGGGAAGCTTTGTCTCCACCGTGCGATCTCGCAGAAGAGGTTGCATATGACCCACTACGTCGTGTATCAATTCATCAACAGGATACCATTCTTTTTCTGGTTTGAGTGCCCCTCCCTCGATACGCGACATATCCAGCAAATTCCCTACTAAACGATTGAGCCGGTCTGCCTCGTGCTCAATCGCCAGGGCAAAACTTCGCCGCGCTTCCTCATCCCACTGTATATCTTTCTGCAGCAGGCTGCTTGCAGCGGCCTTAATTGACGAAAGGGGCGTTCTAAGGTCATGTGAGACGGAAGAGAGGAGCGCCGCGCGTAACGCATCTGTACGCCGCAAGAGTTCAATTTGCAAGCTTTCATTTCTTAGACGCGCGTGCTCAATGACAGAGGAAGCCTGGTCCAGAAATGTCCAGAAGAACGCTGTTTCGGGAATTGTCCTTTCCCAATCTACACCCAGGCTCTTTTCATGGGTAAAATGCCGCGGATCATCCTCCAACTGTAGGCGTATAACACCAACGACTTTCGCCCCCATTTTCAACGGTATCATGCGCACATAGCGGCGTACCGTGTGGATTGAATCAGAACTGCGCACAATAGCGCGCGGGGAATAGCCAATAGCTTGTCGGGGTGCAAACGAAACATCGTGCAATTCCACCGTTTGAGCCTGTTTCATTACCCAGGATGCTGTCGCCTCCTCGTCGGGAGTAAGCCCGGGTTGCTCTCCCGTGCGCTTCGCGCTAACTCGCATCGCCAGCTTTCCACTCTCATTGGGCAGAAGAATAGCACAATCACGTACACCCCAGGTTGAAAATACGTCAACGACCGCGCGCACTACCACGCTCAGTTGGCGTTCCAGCTCCTCTTCATTGTTCGTGGCACGCACCAATTCATAGAGAATGCGCGTCTCGCGTTCCTGGCGACTGGCTTGCTCAGCGCGTTGATGCAATGCCGAAGCTAGCTGTCCAGTAATGATTGCCGTTGCCAAAAATACGAAGAGAGCGATCCACTCTTCTGGTTTGGCAATAGTAAAGGTGTAGAGGGGAGGCACAAGAAAAAAATCGAAGGTGATAAAAGCCACCAGGGCTGAGAGAACAGCAGCATAAAGTCCTCGTGTGCTTGCCAGGGCCAACACTACGAGCAAATAGGCAAGCGAAATATTTGGTATGTTTGGGTAGAGATGCAATAAATATAGTAGTGCCGTAATCAGTAGCGAACCTGAAATAGCAAGCACACTATCAATGAGATAACGTCTCCACCGTGGCTCTCCCCTCGCTTCCAACGCGGGTAAATGTTCGCTCTGACTCATGGTGTTCCTGTTTTCCTTACTGCGATCTCAATCAGTCATACGAGGTCACATCTATAGAAAGCTTACATTACTTGCTTGACTTTATCCACCCACACAGCTATAGTGCGCTCATGAAACATCAACGTAATTTCATACTTCTGCTGCTCCTGCTTGCCGCTACCACTATAGCGAGCTGTAGCCCTGGACATGTAGGCGGGAATGAAATTGCCTTCCTGCGTGACGGGCGCCTCTGGACAATTGATCCTGATGGCGCCAATGCTTTTGAGGTCTTTGCCGGCAACAATACACCTGTCATCAGTTATGGCTGGTCTCCAAACCATCAAATTCTCACCTTCCGGACGCTCGATGTCGATTTCGCAAAAACATTCCCGGCCAAACATCTCCTTATCAATCCAGTAACAGCATTAGCAGTAGATCTGCCTGCCGCCCTCAATACCGTCGGTATCGATGGCGGCTCCCCCATCCCCATTATTTTCTCCAGCCCCACCTTGCGCAATAGCAATGCCTGGTGGAACACCACTGGAAACCGCTTGCTCTATCGAGAAGAAACCATCCTGGCCATTAACTCTCCTGATACCGTCCTCTGGTGGGTGTCACAAAACGATCAGCCGGGCGGGATCGCTCGTAAGTTGCTGCCACACACATTCTCAATTCCCTCTCTGTCGGCTGATAGCACACTGGTTGCAGGAATCTCCCAGCAGGGGTTATTCACTACCACACTCAACGGCGCCAATATCGCGTATATCTCTCAGGGCAAACTAGCTGGCCATCCCTTGTTCGCCCCCCTGGAACGCGCGCTCTGGCAGCCCGCGCATGAGCAGCCCGCGCTACTGTACGCTGTTGAGTCCTCTACTTCCACACCTGGCACAGACCCTATTAAAGTTCAACTCATGTTGAACGATAGGCATGGTCATATAACCGCCATCGCCTCGTGCGCCTGCACACAATTTGCCTGGGCTCCTGACGGCAACCACATCTTATACAGCGCAGGGCCGGCTTTTACGCTGCTCAATCTCACCGATGGTTCCGCGTATTCTATCTCTGGGGAAGGAGGCGGCGTTCCCTACTGGTCGCCCGACAGCCAGTTTCTGCTCCTCGATGGTCTACATTCGCTGTTTCTCATCAATATCAAGGACCAGCAGCAACAGCTCTTACTGCGTGACTCCAACTTAGCTTCAAGTTCAGCAGCTCAACCAGCAAGTGCAGCAGGTGTTAACGCCTTGCTCCAACCCCTGGCCAACAGCCCGTGGGCAGCTGATAGCCGCCATTTTCTTTTTCCGACGCCCGCGCGTCTTTTCTGGCTGGGGGAAAAAAACCTGGGTTCTGGCGGAGGACTCTATACCGCTGCCATAGATAACCAGGGGCAATTACAGGGTACGCCTGCTCTTGTTGACACAGGGAATGACATCCAGGCAGGATGGAGTTACGAAGATCCCAATACCTCTTTTTTGTACTAACGCTGAACGTAGCGGTTCAGATTATTTTCACTAAAGAATGGAGGACTTATAGATGAGTAAAAAAGATCTCAATGACGTGTCGCCTAAAGAGGAAGCATTCGATGAAAAAAGCGAGGTAGCATTCGACGACCTGGAACTGCTGGAACGGTTGGAATCACTGCGTGAAGATATGGAAGAGTTAGGGATTTCCACGCTCGCGGAGCTTATTGTGCGCATCGAAGCGATGCACAAACGATTGGATGCGCAGTAGAAAAGAGTGATACCGGGCAGGGCACAGGTTGAAGCCCGGAGCGGAAGCACCCTTTTCTCTTTGTTGTGGAACTTCCCCTACGCGCCACCAAGATAGGCCTGGCGCACGAGGTCATTGGTCAACAAGTTTTTAGCGGAATCGCTTAGAACGATCTCACCAGTTTGCAAAACGTAGCCGCGGTCAGCCAGACTGAGAGCCATTGATGCATTTTGCTCCACGAGAAAGA
>WNGL01001984.1_pt1 | contig 24990 bp, 25 predicted proteins | sample 5400591 | NCBI WGS metagenome assembly WNGL01 (sample SAMN13153377, study PRJNA577476) | soil metagenome | isolation source: 80 cm soil or saprolite under Garry oak tree replicate 1 | place: USA:California | collected 2016-06-15 | reverse complement strand
CCACGGTCAGATCGCCGTCCGCCCAGAGGAGCGCCTCGCGGGACGGGAGCAGGAGTCCGGTCTTCTGTGTTTGCTCCGACATTGCGCAATCTCATTCTGTCAGGCTCAAGCAATCGAGAGACTCAAAGAGGGTCAGCGGTGGATGTGGTCGCTCGGCGACTACCCCCGAGTCGCTCAACTGCTCGAACCAGGTGCCCTGGCGCTGGCTGAAGCCTGCGCGATCGCGCCGGGCACGACTGTGCTCGATGTCGCCGCCGGCAACGGCAACTTCTCCCTCGCTGCCGCCCGACGCGGCGCAGTTGTCACCGCCACCGACATTACGCCGAAGATGGTCGAACTCGGCCGCGCGCGCACAGCTGCTGCCGGATTCAGCATCGACTGGTCCGAGGCGGACGCGGAACGGCTGCCGTTCGCGGATGCGAGCTACGACATCGTCGCGTCGGTGTTCGGAGCGATGTTTGCGCCGCAGCCGGCGCTGGTGGTCGCGGAGATGTTCCGCGTGGCCAAGCCTGGAGGCCTGGCGGCGATGGCCAACTACAGCCCCGGTGGCTACCTGGGGAAGCTCTCTCAGCTGATAGCCACGTTCTCAGCGCACCCCGCCTTCGAGCTGCCCTGGCCTTTGCTGTGGGGCGATGAAGAAGAAGCTCGCCGGCGGCTGGGCGGCCTGGCCGATTCGATCGAGGTCATCCATAACACGCTGACTTTCGAGTCAGAGTCTGTCGATAAGTTCGTAGATTTCTGGCAGGCGACCAACGCGCCTCAAGCCGCGCTGAAAGTCATGATGCCGCCCGAGACGTACCAGAAGGTGCTCGACGCGAAGAGGCTGTTGATCGAGGAGCTGAACGAGTCGACTGATGGAAAGGTGAAGCTCAGCTCGCCGTACATCCTGATTTTGGCCCGAAGACCTACATAAGGATCCTGTCGATCTCCCTGAGATCTTCGGGTTTGAAATCCATGTTGTCGAGCGCGCCGAGGTTCTCCTCGAGCTGCTGCACGCTGCTCACACCGACGATCGAGGACGTGACACGCGGATCGCGCAGCACCCACGCCAGCGCCATCTGCGACAACTTCTGTCCCCGGAGCTTTGCGATCTCGTTGAGCGTGCGAACGCGCGTCATGTTCTGATCCACGGTCTCCGGGTTGAGTGAGTAGCCCTGTGTCGCGCGCGAGCCGGCCGGCACCCCGTGAAGGTATTTGTCGGTGAGCATCCCCTGCGCCAGCGGCGAGAAGGCAATGCAGCCGACGCCGAGGTGCTCGAGCGTCGCCAGCAGCTCCGGCTCGACCCAGCGGTTGAGCATCGAGTAGACGGGTTGATGAATCAATAGACGGATACCCATCGCCTCGAGGATCGCCGCCGCCTCGCGCGTTTGCTCTGGCTGGTATTGCGAGATGCCGACATAGAGAGCCTTGCCCTGGTGCACGGCGGTCGCGAGCGCGCCCATCGTCTCCTCCAGCGGGGTCTCGGGATCGGGCCTGTGGTGATAGAAGATGTCGACGTACTCGAGGCCCATGCGGTTCAGGCTCTGGTCGAGGCTGGCGAGCAGGTACTTGCGCGAGCCCCAGTCGCCATACGGTCCTGGCCACATGTCCCATCCGGCCTTGGTCGAGATCACGAGCTCATCGCGGTGGCCGGCCAGGTCGGTGCGAAGGATGCGGCCGAAGTTCGACTCCGCCGATCCGTATGGCGGCCCGTAGTTGTTGGCCAGATCAAAGTGGGTGACGCCAAGCTCGAAGGCGCGGATCAGGATGGCGCGATTCTCGTCCGACGGGAGATTGCCGCCGAAGCGCTGCCATAGGCCAACCGACAGGGCGGGAAGCAAGAGCCCGCTCCGCCCGCTCCGCCTGTAGATCACTTGGGCCAGAGTAGCCTATGACCGTGATCGAAATCGACGAGCTCTCTGGCGTGCTGCCAGCCCTGGTTTCGCCGCTGCACAAAGACGGGAGCGCGGACGAGGCCGGCGTCAAACGGCTCGTCGAGCACGTGATCGCGGGCGGGGTCAGCGGGCTGCTGCCGCTGGGATCGACCGGTGAAGGCGCCTCGCTCGGCGAGCGCACCCGATCGCAGATCCTGCGCTGCGTCGTCGAAGCGTCCGCCGGCCGCGTGCCTGTGATCTGCGGGGTGGCACAGCCAAACCTCGAGGCTGCGCGCGCGGAAGTCGCAGCCGCGTCGAGGCTGGGCGCCAACGCCGCCCTGGTCGTGCCGCCTTTCTACTATCCGACCGACCAGGCAACGGTGCTCGCGTTCTATCGCCGCCTGGCCGCGGAGAGCAAGATCCCGCTGCTGCTCTACAACATCCCCCAGTTCACGAAGGTGATCACGGAACCGGCGACGGTGGCCGAGCTGGCGAGGGAGGGCACGATCGCCGGCATCAAGGACTCCAGTCGCGACTTCGAGTATTTCGAGAACGTTTGCGTGGCGACGCGCGACCTGCCGCGTTTCCGGATCTTCACCGGCAGCGACTCGATGCTGCTGGCATCGCTGGTGATGGGCGGCTCGGGCACGATCTGCGGGGCCGCGAACATCGCCCCCGCGTGGGTCGTTCGCATCTACGAAGACTTCACGCATGGAAACTGGGAGGCCGCGCGCAAACATCAGGACGCGCTGATCGAGCTGGTGATGGCGGTGCGGGCTGGAGTGTTTCCCGCGGCTATCAAAGCTGCGCTTCACATGCAGGGAATTTGCGAGCCCTGGCCGGCTCCGCCAGTGGCTCCTTACGACGATGCCGCGACGGCGCGATTGCGCGAGCGACTCGAACGTTGGGGACTAGTTTCGGCTCTGCGCGACTGAACGCCTGGGGTCCGGATCGGCTGGAGCTCGGCGAAGGCGCCCGATGGGTCGGCGACCGCGTCGTCCTTGTCGACATCCCAACCGGGCGGCTGCTTGAGGCTGATCCCAAGAACCCGGGCCGGCTCCGTGAACTCGTGAAGCTCGACGTGCCTCTCGGGGCCGTGGCGCCACTGGCGAACTCGACCGATGAGTGGATCGCCGCGTGCGGAACCGGTATCGCGCTGATTCGAACCGGTGGCCGGCTCGAATGGCTGGAGAGGCCCGAGGAAGGAAAACCGGTGAAGATGCGGATGAACGACGGCTGCGCCGATCCGCACGGGCGCTTCTGGGCGGGCAGTATGGCGTTCGACTTCACGCCCGACGCCGGCTCGCTCTACCGGATCGATCGCGACGGCCGTGTGACCAGGGTGCTGGACGGCGTCACCATCGCCAACGGTCCCGCATTCGACGCCGCCGGAACGACCATGTACTTCACCGACACCGCGCGCGGGCGCATCGATCGATTCAAAGTCGATCGTGAGTCCGGCGGCCTTGGCGACCGCACCGTTTTCGTGCAGATGAACGGCGGATCCGGGTATCCCGACGGCATGGCCGTCGACGACGAGGACCATGTCTGGGTGGCGATGTGGGGAGCGGCCGAGGTGAGACGTTACCGGCCGGACGGGAGCCTTGCAGAGACGATTTCCGTACCGACTGGGCAGCCGTCGAGCGTGTGCCTGTTGGGGCGAGACGATCCGCGGATGTTCGTCACCACCGCGGCTGAGGGGCTGAAAGATGAATTCGCCGGCGCTCTGTTTGCGATGCCCTCGCGAGTGCGGGCGAGGCCGGCCGACGAGTACCGCCCGGTTTAAACCGCCGGGTGGCGCTCCAGAAGCTCGGCGATCGATCCCTCGAACGTGGCTAGGCGCTTGTGCACCTCGATCACCTCATCAGAGCTGACGGGATCGTTGGAATCGACGTCGGTCTGGTGCTCGGTCCACTCCGTGCCGCATTCGCAGCGGTGGAATAGGTAGCGATCCGTGTGGGAGCGGTAGATATAGACTTCCGCGTCCTTCCGCGGGCGCCCACAGGCACATTTGCCCTTGTCTGGTTCCAGCTTTGACCTTTGCAATGACGTGTTCCTTGACTTCTATAACGAACCAGAGCCTGTTTCAGTTGCGGATACTACTCCGCGTGCACGAATTTGTGACCGTCTAAAAGAACGTAATCGTCCGGCGTCACTGGGTGGAGTTCACATAGTCCAAAAAGGCGTCTATATCCCTGAGCCGCTCCGTTTCGGCGGCGTGCTGGAGCGTCTGGTACTGGGAAAGGACGTCCACGAATCCCTCGCCGACGTCGTAGCCGTGCTTCAGGAGAACTTCCCGGCCTTTGTCTCCGAGGCGGTTGAGGACGTCGCGGACCTTGCTCTGAGGGGTCAGCGGCTGGTCAGGCACTCGGCGGCTCGGGCTTCCGGACGATGACGCGGTGCCCGTGCCAGCGCTCCGGTACTCCCGCCGGCGGCTCCCCCGTGTAGCCAAGCTCCAGGGACCAGATGCCGTCCACCTGCACTGGCGCGGCGATTAGCTTGGTTTTCGGGTTCTGGCGCTGGAGCGCCTGGAGGAGTGCGACGCCGTACAGTACGAGCGCTCCCGGCAGGCTGATGGTGTTGATGCGACCGCCTTCGCTGGAGCCGTCGACGCCCGACGTGCGGGAGCCAAGGGCGTGGGTCACGCCGCACAGATTACCTGCTCTACGCCCCTCTCCCTAACCCTCTCCCCTGCGGGGAGAGGGGATACGTCCAGGGAGGGCGGCCAGGATGGCGGCGATCGTGAAGTCGTAGCCAAGGCGGCCGGTGTCCAGCACCAGGTCGTAGTGCGAGGCAAGGGTCCGGTCGTGCCCGTAAACCTGCTTGATGTAGGACGTCCAGTTCTCGTCCGCCAGCTTCAGCCGGCGGCGCGCCTCCTCCTCGGTCTTGTGCTCGCGCTCCATGATCGTTTTCACCCTGATCGCCGAATCCGCGCGCAGGAACACGTGCAGGGCGCCCGGGTGGTCGGCAAGGATGTACGCGCCCCCGCGGCCGACGATGACGACGTTGTCGGCCTTGGCCGCCTCGCGGATCACCTGCTGCGTGATCTCCAGGACGGCGCGGCGGGTGTCGAAAACGGGGTCGGCGTTGGGCGGGGTCCAGGCTGAGCCGGTTTCGGGCGGGATCATCGGCTCTGTGTTGGCGGCTCCGAGCGCGAGAAGCAGCCGGCTCAGCAGCGACCCTGGCTGCTCATCCTCCGCCTCGACCTCTTCGCGGGGCAGCTCGAGCCTATGGGCGACCTCGTCGATCAGCTCGGAATCGAGGAAGTCGGCCTTGAGCTTGGTCGCCAGCATGTGGCCGACGGTCCTGCCCCCCGCCCCGATCTGCCGCCCGATGGTGATGACAGGCATAGCCCTGCCCCCTCGTGGTTACTCCAGGTAGTCGCGGAGCTTCTTCGAGCGCGAAGGGTGGCGAAGCTTGCGCAGCGCCTTGGCCTCGATCTGGCGGATGCGCTCGCGGGTGACGCCGAAGCGCTTGCCCACCTCTTCCAGCGTCCGCTGATGGCCGTCGATCAGCCCGAAACGCAGCTGCAGCACGCGCCGCTCGCGCGGCGTGAGCGTGTCGAGGACGTCCTCCACCTCCGAGTGGAGCATGGTCAGAGACGCGGCGTCCGAAGGCGATACGGCCTCGCGGTCCTCCACGAAGTCGCCGAGGTGGGAGTCCTCCTCCTCACCGATCGGGGTTTCTAGCGAGACGGGGTCCTGCGAGACCTTCACGATCTCGCGCACCTTCTCGGGCGTGATCCCCATCTCCTCGCCGATCTCCTCGTCGCCCGGCTCGCGGCCCAGCTCCTGGAGCAGCCGGCGCGAGACCCGCACCAGCTTGTTGATCGTCTCCACCATGTGCACGGGAATGCGGATCGTCCGCGCCTGGTCGGCGATGGCGCGCGTGATGGCCTGACGGATCCACCACGTCGCGTAGGTCGAGAACTTGTAGCCCTTGTGGTAGTCGAACTTCTCGACCGCCCGGATCAGGCCCATGTTTCCTTCCTGGATCAAGTCGAGGAACGACATGCCGCGCCCGATGTACTTCTTGGCGATCGACACGACCAGCCGCAGGTTCGCCTCGGTCAGCCGCTGCTTCGCCTCGTACGCGCGCTCGTACCGCTCGGTCAGCCGGTAGCGGGCGATGCGGTACGACTCGAGCGCTTCAGCGCGGACGCGCGGCTTGGCCGCGCCGTTGGCCTGGCGCCGGCGCTCGGCCGCCGCGGCGTCGAGCAGGTTCTGGAGCTTGGCCAGGTCGTTGAGGCCGAGCAGCTCCTGGGCGATATGGGCCTGCTGGCCCTTGCGCTTCACGGTGGCCAGGCGCTCGATGACGTCTGGCAGCATCTCTTCCACTGAACGCTGGCGGCTGTCGATCTCCTCGATCACGTTCAGCGCCTTGAGGGCGTCGTGCAGAGGCTTGGCCTCGATGGCCTGCGCCAGCTCGACCTCGTCGTTGGCGGTGAGCAGGCTCACCCGACCGATCTCTTTGAGGTACATGCGAACGGGGTCGTCCAGCGAGACGGAATCCATCATCTCGATGTCGAGGAGCATCTCGTCGTCGATCTGCTCGACCTCTTCGAAATCCTTCTCGCCGTCGGTGACCTCGATGCCGATCTCTTTGAACGCGGCGAAGATCCGGAAGATCTGGTCCGGCTCGGCGTCGATCTCCGGAAAGCCCTGGAGGATGTCGTCAGGGGTGAGGTAGCCCTGCTCCTTGCCCTTGACGATGAGCTGCTCGGCGACGGCCATCAGCTCGTCTTCGAACTTGTGCTCCGGCTTCTCGACGGCCTTACTGGCCCGGTTCCCGACTTTTGTCACTACTTTGGCTGCGCGCGCGATCGTCACCCTCTCCTTTCCATTTCGGCGATGGCGCGCGCAAGCTCCCTTGCCTCTGCTTCAAGCCGCGCCACCCGTTCCCAGTCCTTCCCTCTTTCCGCCTCGGAAAGCTCGCGGATTATCCCACTGTGGCGGCCTTTCATGCGGTCGAGCCTGATGCGCTCGGCCAATTCCACGGCCACCTCTTCGTCAACATTGGGCGGAGGCGCCGCCCAAGCCCTTCTTATCAGGTCTTGTTCCTCTGCGGGATAACCCGCCAATTCGTTCTCGAGCCCGGACGCACCGCCGCGCTCGTAAGTCTCCAACATCCGTACGTATATACCGCGGTCCTCTTCGTCCAACTCCTCTGGGGTGATCTTTGTTCGAACTCGTTCGAACGCAGCCGGACGAACCGCAAGCAACTGCAGCAGATACCTGCCTACGGTCATCTTTTTCCCCATGTGCGGGGCGCCCAAACCGTTATTACCCGCCTTTTGAGGCCCCGGTCGGCCCGAACTCCGCCTCTCATCCGGGTCCGCGGCGAGGAGGTGGCCGGAGACCCCCATCCAGCGCTTCGCGCGTTCCCGGTACTCCTCCTGCAGGGTGGGCGGGAACTGGGCGATCCATTCCCGCAGCCGCCTCGCCGCGAGCTCGACGTGATTGGCGTTGCTGAGGTTGAGGCCGGCAGCTGCGTCCTCCATGCCGAACTCGAAGCCAGATGGGGCCTTGGCCGCGAGCTCCTCCCATCGCTTTGGCGCCTCGGCGCCCGCCGCGCGTAGGAACTCGTCGGGGTCCTTGGCGCCCTCGATGGCTGCGACGCGCGTGCGCATCTGGTGGGCGGCGGCCAGCACCACCGCCTTCTGAGCAGCGGCGCGGCCGGCCCGGTCCGAGTCGAAGACGAGCAGCAGCTCATCCGTGAAGCGCTTGAGGAGCCGGACCTGGTCGTCGGTCAAGGCGGTACCCGAGCTGGCGACGGCGTGCTTGATGCCTGTGCCGTGCGCTGTGATGACGTCGAACTGGCCCTCCATCAAGAGCGCGTGTCCTTTGCGCGCGATCTCGTCGCGGGCGAGGTCGAGGCCGAAGATAACCCTGCCCTTGACATAGGCCGGCGTCTCCGGCGAGTTGATGTACTTGCGCTGCTCGTCGGCGCGAACCGTGCGCGCGGTGAAGGCCAGCGGCTGGCCGCGCTCGTCCCGGATGGGGATGACCAGGCGCTCGGCGAAGAAGTCGGTGCCGTCTCGGCGCATGAGGCCGGCCTCCTGGGCGTCGGCCAGCGATCGCTTCTTGGCGCGCAGGTACTCGGCAAAGCCGCGGCCGGCCGGGGCATAGCCGAGCTGGAACGCGCGCGCCGTCTCTTCCGTGACCTCGCGCGACGCCAGCAGGCGCCTGCCGGTCTCGCCGGTGGGCGTCGACCAGAGCACGTACTCGTAGTACTGAGCGGCGAGCTTGAGCATGGCGAGGAGACGCCGCCTCGAGTCGGATCGCTCCTTCTGCTCCGGGCTGAGCTTCTTGAGCTCCACGCCCGCGCGTTCCGCGAGCAGCTGCAGGGCGCCTCGCTTGTCGGTCTTTTCGATGAGCTCGACGAACGTGAACACGTCACCAGAACGCTCGCAGCCGAAGCAGTACCACGACTGCATCTGTGGATTGACCTTGAAGCTGGGGCTGTCCTCCTGGTGGAAAGGGCACAGGCCCCAGAAGTCCCTGTTGCGCTTGCTCAGGCGGACATGCTCTTGCACGACCTTCACCAGGTCGACCTTGGCTTTGACCTCGGCGAAGGCGTCGTCGGACGTTGAGGTGGGCACTGTGACTATTGTGATCGGCCATGGTGTCGCGGGCCATCGCCTGGATCAAGGAAGACCCGGCCGGCGCCGAGTTCGCCGACGTCATGATCCAACCTCGGCGCTTGACGGCAACCGGAACGGCCATCGGGTCAGCCCCGGTCGGGTACCGGCTCGATTACAAGCTCGAGACCCTGTCCAATTTCGTCACGTCCGGCCTCCTGGTCACCGCACGGGGCGAGGGCTGGCGGCGCAAGCTCGACCTACGGAGGACCAGGGCCGGCAAATGGAGCATCAGGGCCACAGCTGACGGTCTCGTCGCGCTGCCTGGGCCGGGCGGGGAGGTTGCCGACTTCTCGGAGGCTCTCGACTGCGATCTCGGTCTCTCGCCGCTCACCAACTCGATGCCGGTGCTGCGCCACGACCTGCTTCGTGGCGGCGGGCCGCTCGACCTTTTGATGGCATGGGTGTCGGTGCCAGACCTGAGCGTGCACGCGAGCCGGCAGCGATATACGTTCGTTCGCGCCGCGGCGGGCGGCGCCGTCGTGCGCTACGAGTCGCTCGACAGCGGCTTCACCGCCGACATCACGTTCGACTCCGAAGGGCTGGTCATCGACTACCCCGGGATCGGACGCCGGATGCCTAGCTAGAGGTCCGGTTCGGGAAAGCTGTCGGCCTGAGGAGCCGAGCGGCGCATGGGTTCTTCCGGTGGAACGCGGTTCTCGACAGCCCGTGTGGGGTTCGAGTGGGCAGACAGACTAAGGCCGAGGGGATCAATCACCCCCACCCGGCTGCGCTTAGAGCAGCCGACCTCTCGCCTGCGTGGGAAGGCGAGATTTAGTTCGAGCTCTCGCCGACTCCGAGGGCGGCTTGGGCCGCGGCCAGACGCGCCACCGGGACGCGGAACGGGCTGCACGAGACGTAGTTGAGGCCCAGCTTGTGGCAGAGGTGGATCGAATCCGGGTCCCCGCCGTGCTCGCCGCAGATCCCGATCTCCATCTTCGGCCGGGTCTTGCGGCCCTCCGTGACCGCGATCGCCATGAGGCGGCCCACGCCGTTCTCGTCGATCGTCTCGAAGGGGTTGCGTGGCAGGATCTTGCGCTCGAGGTAGCGGACGATGAAGTGCCGCTCGGCGTCGTCGCGGGAGTAGCCAAACGTCATCTGGGTCAGGTCGTTGGTGCCGAAGGAGAAGAACTCGGCCTCCTTGGCGATCTCGCCCGCCACGAGCGCTGCGCGCGGGATCTCGATCATGGTCCCGAACTTGTAGGGCACCTTGACCCCCTTCTCCTCCTGCACCTGCTCGGCCACAGGCTTCAGCTCCTGGTGCACAGCCTGCAGCTCGGCCACAGTACCGGCCAGCGGGATCATGATCTCGGGCTGAGCGTCGACCTTCTTTTTGCGCAGGTTGCATGCCGCTTCCATGATCGCCCGCACCTGCATGCGGGGAATCTCGGGGAAAAGGATCGACAGGCGCACCCCGCGCAACCCCAGCATGGGGTTGGCCTCGTGCAGCTCCTCGACGCGCGACATGACCTTCTCGGCCTCCTTGAGCCGCTCCGGGTTCTCGCCGGTGTCCTTGAGGTGCGTGGTCTCCCGGATCAGCTCCTCGAGGCTCGGCAGGAACTCGTGCAGGGGCGGGTCGAGGAGGCGAATGATCACCGGGAGGCCGGCCATGGCCTTGAAGATGCCCTCGAAGTCGCCGCGCTGGATCGGGAGCAGCTTCGCGAGCTGCTGCTCGCGTTCTTCTGTGGTGGTGGCCATGATCATCGCCTGCACGATCGGCAGGCGATCCTGCTCCATGAACATGTGCTCGGTGCGGCACAGGCCGACGCCCTGCGCTCCGTTCTCACGTGCCTTGATGGCGTCGCGTGGGTAGTCGGCGTTTGCCCACACCTGCAGCCGGCGGAACTCGTCGGCCCAGCTCAGGATCGCGCTCGCCGCGCGGTGCTTGTTGAGGGATTGCGCCTCGATCGTGGGCACCTTGCCGACGTAGACCTCGCCCGTGGTGCCGTCGATCGTGATCTCCTCGCCTTCCTTGATCATCGTGCCGTTGGCAGAGAACATTCGATTGCGGACGTCGACGTCGATCGAGCTCGCGCCGACCACACACGGCCGACCCATGCCGCGCGCAACCAGCGCCGCATGGCTGGCGGTGCCGCCGGTCTGCGTGAGGATGCCTTTCGCCTCGACCATCCCATGGACGTCGTTCGGGTTGGTCTCGACGCGGACCAGGATCACAGCCTTGCCCTGCCTCCCCCACTCGACCGCGGTGTCGGCGTCGAACACGGCCTCGCCGCTCGCGGCGCCCGGTGATGCGGGCACGCCCTTGGCGATCGGGTGGACCTTGGCGTTAGGGTCGACACGCGGGAACAGCAACTGCTCGAGCTGTCGCGGCTCGATGCGCGCGACGGCCTCTTTTCTGGTGATGAGCTTCTCGGCGACCATGTCGACGGCGATCCTCACGGCGGCCTCGCCGGTGCGCTTTGCGGAACGGGTCTGCAGCATCCAGAGCTTGCCCCGCTCGATCGTGAACTCGAGGTCCTGCACGTCCTTGTAGTGCTTCTCGAGCTTTCGCGCGTAGCCCTCGAACTCCGCGTAGACCTTGGGCATCTGGCGTTTCAGCGCCGAGATCGGCTCTGTGTCGCGCACACCGGCGACGACGTCCTCGCCCTGGGCGTTGGGTAGGTAGTCGCCGTAGAGCTCCTTCTTGCCGGTGATCGGGTTTCGCGTGAAAGCGACGCCCGTACCCGACGTAGGCCCCATGTTGCCGAACACCATTGTCTGGACGTTGACCGCGGTCCCGAGGTCGTCGGGAATGCGCTCCATGCGCCGGTACGTCTTGGCGCGGTCGGTGTTCCATGACTTGAACACCGCCTCGATCGCCGCTCGGAGCTGCACGATCGGGTCGGACGGAAACTCCTGGCCGGTCGCGTCCTTATATATGTCGAGGAACCGCTTCACGAGCGGGCGCAGCTGCTGGGGCTTCAGCTCGGGGTCGGTCTTGACGCCCGCGCGCTTCTTCGCGTCGGTCAACGCGTGCTCGAACTTCTCGCCGTCGATCCCCATCACGGTCTTGCCGAACATCTGGATGAACCGGCGGCGCGCGTCGAGCGCGAAGCGCTCGTCGTTGGTGAGCGCGGCGAGGCCCTTGGTAGTCTCCTCGTTGAGGCCCAGGTTGAGGACGGTGTCCATCATGCCCGGCATCGAGAACTTGGCTCCGGAGCGGACGCTGACGAGAAGCGGGTTGTGCGGGTCCCCAAGGCCCTTACCTGTCTTTCGCTCGAGCCTCTTGAGCGCAGCCAGCGCCTGCTCCCACGTCCCGGGTGGGAACTTGCCTTTGTTGGCGAGATACGCGCGGCAGGCTTCTGTGGTGATGGTGAAGCCCGGTGGTACCGGCATCCCCGCGCGGGTCATCTCCGCCGCGCCCGCGCCCTTGCCGCCGAGCAGGTCGCGCATCTTCGCGGACCCTTCGGTGAAGTGGTAGACCCACTTATGAGCGCTCCGCGAGGTGGCCATCGCTTCGAATTGTATGGAGGACCGACCCGCGGGCGCGGGCACGCACAGGACGGCCAAAAAAGGAAAGGCCCCGCGGCGGTTGCCGCGAGGCCCTATTCGAAACAGCTTTACGCGCGGATCATGCCCCGTCCGATCAGCGCCCGGAAGATGAACAGCAGGATCAGCGCGCCGATGAAGGCGATCACGATCTCGGCCAACAGGCCACCCACCGCGATGCCCAGAGCTCCGGCCAGCCAACCGCCGAGAAACGCACCGAGAACACCGACCACGATGTCCCAGATGAGGCCCATGCCCCTCCCGGTCATCACCTTGCTGGCCAGGAACCCGGCGACGAGACCGACGAGAAGCAAGACGACCAAGTTTTCCATCTTGTTCGAAACCCTCCTGAGTCGCATAGCGGCCCGGCGATTCGAACCGCTTGTGTTAGCGAAACGGGCTGGCCTCCCGTCTTACCCGGTATTTCGAATCTCCGATCTCGCCCGGCGTTGCGCTCTACGCGACTTCGAGCTCTGGCTCGGGAATCGGCTCCACCTTGAAGTCGCCAAGGCCCGCGCGGTCGTAGAGCTTCCGCAGCGGCCGCGGCGCCCACCAGTTCCAGTCGCCCAGCAGGCGCATGACAGCCGGCACCACGAGCGCTCGCACCAGCGTGGCGTCGATGGCGACGGCGACCGCCAGCCCGATGCCGATGGCCTTGATGATCACCACCTCGGCGAGGCCGAAGGCCATGAACACAGTGAACATGATCGCCGCAGCGCCCGTGATGAGGCGTGCGGTCCGCTCGAGGCCGCTCGCCACCGCCCGCGTGTTGTCGCCAGTGCGAACGTACTCCTCGTGGATGCGGCTGACGAGCAGCACCTCGTAGTCCATCGACAGGCCGAACACGATCGAGAACAGGATCACCGGGATGCTCGGGTCGATCGATTGGGGTGTGAAGCCGAGAATGTTTGCCAGGTGGCCCTGCTGGAAGATCCACACCAGCGCTCCGAATGAGGCGCCGATGGACAGAAAGTTCAGCAGCACGGCCTTGACCGGCAGCACCACCGAACCTGTGAGAAGGAACAGGACGACCAGCGTGACCGCCACCACAAACCCGACCGCCAGTGGCGTGCGGTCGACGATGAACTTGATCACGTCGAGATCGATGGCCGTCTGGCCGCCGACCAGCACCTGCGCTCCATCACCGACTCCGCCATCCGCGCGGATTGCGTTGACGATGACACGTGATGCGTCCGACGTCGCCGGCGACGCCGTGCTCGCCTGGATCAGAACGATGTGCTTGCCCACCGTCGCGGCCATCAGCTGACGGGCGGCCGGCGGGACGTTGCTCGGGTCGCCGGTATACAAAGCCTGATAGTCGGTGCGACCGAGGCTGGAGTCGAGGTCGTAGATCGACGTGGTGTGGAGGACGCCCGGGATCGCGGCTACGCGCCGCTCGAAGTCGTACTGGTCCCCGATGCGCGACGTCGTCAGCGGTGAACCGTCCGGGTAGTTGACGACGATGTTGAAGGTGGTCTGGTCCTGGCCGGGGAAGTTGGCGACCATCTGGTCGTAGCCCTGCCTCGCCTCGAGGTGTGAGGGCAGCATATCGACGTCGCCGTTCGCGAGCCGCAGCTGGATGAATGGCGAGGCGGCGAGGAGCAGGAACCCGGTGGCGGGCAGCAGCACGACAAGCGGCCGGCGCATGACCCAGTTCGCCCACCGGCCCCAGAAGCCCACGCCCATCTCGTTTGAGGGGGGGCTCCCCCCTAAGGGCGCGCGGCCCGGTGAAGCCGGCTCCGGGCGCACCCCGCTGCCGGCAGGCCGATGGGACCTGAACAGCGGCATGCGGAGGCGGTTGACGGCGGGGCCGAGCACAGACATCAGCGCCGGCAGGAAGGTGAGCGCATAGACGACGGCGACGGCGACGACGATCGCGCCCGCAGCGCCCATCGAGGCCAGGAAGGTGCCCTGGAAGAAGAGCATCGCAGACAGGCCAACAGCGACGGTGACCCCGGAGAACGTGATCGCGCGACCCGCCGTCGCCATGGTCGTCGCCAGCGCATCTTCGCGGGAAGCGCCACGCGCCAGCTCGTCGCGGAAGCGGTTGACGACGAACAGCGAGTAGTCGATGGAAACCCCGAGGCCGATGAGGGTGACGATGTTGAGGGCGTACTGCGAGACGTCGGTGAAACGGTTGAGGAAGAACGTGCCGGCGAGGCCGCCGACGATCGTGAGGATGCCGACGCCTAGCGGCAGGCCGGCGGCGACGAGCGAGGCAAAGATGATGACCAGCAGGACGAGCGTGACCGGAAGCGTCACCGTCTCGGCTCGCTGCAGGTCGCTCTCGAGCGTCTTGTTGAAGGCTTCGTTGATGGCGACGAATCCAGTCCCGGTCACGGTCAGGGTGTCGGAGTGCACCAGCTTCCGGAGCGCGTCGTAGTCCTTGTGCGCCTGGGTGCCGCTCGACTTGAGGTCGACGCTGACGAGGGCCTGGTGCCCGTCCGTGGACGTGAAGGCCTGGGCGACGCGTGCGTTAGGCGCGTTGTATGGGGTGACGATCGAACTGATTCGCGAGTCGCCTTCGATGGGTGCCAGCGCTGCGGTGACGGCGTCCTTGAACGCCCCATCACCGACCGTCTCGGTCTTGCTCGAAAAGAGCAGGACGAAGTTCGAGGTGACCTTCGAGGCGGCCAGCTCGGAGGTGACGAGGTTGCCGGCGCGCGCCGACTCGAGGTTGCTGGTCAGCGGGCCGCCGCTCGTAAGCGTGCCGCCCATCAGCAGGCCGACGATCGAGATCGCCAGCAGTACGCCCGACCCGACCAGCGTGGCCCATCGGTACCGGAAGACGAAACGGCCCCAGCTCGCGAACATTTCCCCTCTCTCCTTCTCTTCTACGCGCGCCCCGGCAGGGCGGACGGATAAACGGCATGCAGCGCCATCGCCGCCAGTGCGTCGACGGCTTCATCGGCGTTGAACTCCGGGTCGACCATCTTCTGGACCATGATCCCGAGGACTCCTCCCCACACCGCACCCGCGATCGAGCGGGCGGGACCGGGATCGCCTTCGCGCTCGGCGAGGACCTGACGGGCGAGCTCCTCGACATGGCCGCGCTCGGTGCGAATGTTTTCGCGGATACCGGCGCCGATCTCCTTGTCGTGCAGCCCGACGCCGATCAGCTGGATGTAGAGCGTGTGGGCGTCGGGGCGGGTGCGAAGCAGAACCTTGAAGTTTTCGAAGGCTGCCATAGCCCCTTCAGTCCCTTCAGCGGTGTAGACGTCCATCTTCTTGCAGACCTCGAAGAGGACGGCAAGGACCAGCTGCTGCTTGGACTTGAAGTAGTAATGGACCAGGCCCTGAGCCACTCCGGCCTCCTCGGCGATGTCCTTGATCGAGGCGTTCTCGTAGCCCTCTCGGCTCAGGACGGCGAAGGTGGCCTCGAGGATCTTGGCGCGGCTGTCGCTTGGCAATGGGACTCTTTCTCCTGCGGTACTTGCTGTTTGGTTGAACGCTCAACCAAATCTGGTTGGTCATTCAATCACAGTGACTGGGAGAAAGTCAAGAGCGTCGCGGAAAAATCGGATCCGGCGGTCGGGGCGGACCGCCGGCACGGAGTTGGGGAAGGGTACCGCCTCGCCCCTCAGGCGGTGAGGTTATCGACCTTTATTCGTCGCCCACGGTGCCGCAATGATCAGGGACGACACACCGACGACCACCCCGATGGTGGTCACGAACACCGCTACGAAGCGAGCCAACAGGAACCTGGCAATAGGCGTGATCATTGGCGGATCACCTCCGCAGATTGAAACGGCGGCGCGGCCCCAAACTTGCGTACAGTCCGGCGGAGCGGTAAGGAGACGAAGCTGATGACAGAGCCGAGGAAGATCGCGCGTTATGGCTGGATCCCCGACCTCCCCGACGAGCGTGATCACATGTACGCGGCCCCGCCGCAGTTCCTGATCGCGCTACCGGCTTCCGTCGACCTCCGCAAACGCTGCCCGCGCGTGTACGACCAGGGCATGCTGGGGAGCTGCACTGCGAACGCCATCGGGGGCGCGATCGAGTTCGACCGCCTGAAGCAGAAGCTCACGGACTTCGTGCCGTCGCGCCTCTTCATCTATTACAACGAGCGCCGCATCGAGGGCACGGTCGGGATCGACAGCGGCGCGCAGATAAGGGACGGCATCAAGTCGGTGGCAAGCCAGGGCGTATGCCCGGAGCCCGAATGGCCGTACGTCATCTCGAAGTTCGCACAGAAGCCGCCGGCGAAGGCTTACAAGGATGCGATGGCCGACCGCGCCGTGTCATACCAGAGCCTGGTCGCGGACCTGAACCAGATGAAGGGCTGCCTCGCGTCCGGCTATCCGTTTGTTTTGGGGTTCACCGTCTACGAAAGCTTCGAAGGCGCAGCCGTCGCGAAGACAGGCCATGCGCCGATGCCGGCGCCAGGGGAACGCGCGGTCGGCGGCCATGCGGTGATGGCCGTTGGTTATGACGACTCGCGCCAATGGTTTCTGGTGCGCAACTCGTGGGGCGCCGGCTGGGGGATGGCGGGTTACTTCACGCTGCCGTACACATATCTCGTCCAACCCGGCCTGGCCGCGGACTTCTGGACGATCAGGATCGTCGGCCCATGATCTTCTAGACGGACGGCCTCGAGGCGCGGTCCGAAGGCGGGCGGCTAGACTCGCAGTTTCCATGGCGTTCGACTGGCAGCGGCAATCGGGGTTGGGCATTGCCTTCTTCGTCATCGTGGGGATCCTGTTCGGGCTGGCAGGACGGCGGTGGAGGACGCTCAAGGCAGGCGCGGTGGTTATGCCGCTGATTGCGGCGATCATCCCGTTGCTCTATTTCGTCCTCGAGGGCAACGTCAGTGCGTGCACTGGCAGCGCCTCGACCTTTCGCTGCGAAGAGGTCTCATACGCGTCAACCTGGAGCGTCCCCGATTGGATTCTCGTCGGAGCCGTATTTCTGTTGACACTGGCGCCAATTCTTTCAGCCTTGCTGCGCAGCGCGATCCCGTCGGTGCTCGCAGCGATCGTCCTGGCCGGGCTGATCGCGCCGAACTTGAGCTTCCTCTATTCGTGGATCCTGGCCGGGGCGTTGGTTGTCGGGGCCGCCATCGCGGGGCCGCCGTCCAGTCGGGGCCAGAAAGGCAGAGAGCCAACACCTGCGCGTTGATATGGAAAGGAGACGGTTGTGAAGTGGCTGTTTGGGGACAAAGGCAAGAAGCGCGGCGCTGACAACAACGCACTCGATCGGCGCACGCTGCAACAGCTTGGCGCCGCCGGAGCGAACTTCGGAAAGGCGACCGACGTCGTCAACTATCTGTACCTGCCCACCGAAGAGCTCGCGCAAGCGGCCGGCGCCGAGCTGCGGCAAGCGGGTTTCGCCGTCGAAGTCCGGCCGGCTGCGACTGGGTCCAACTGGCTGGCCTTGGCGAGGATGGATCTCGTGCCGAGCCCTGAGAACATCCGGCTTCTGAGAGAACGCTTCGAGGGGCTGGCCGCCAGATTGGGAGGCGAATACGACGGTTGGGAGGCCGCGGTCACTCAATAGCGGCACCCTGCTAGGTTGGACCCATGGCTGAAACGAAAACGTCCCGTTCCGCGGCCCTCGCCAACCAGTTCGAGGCCGCGCAGAAGAGTTTCATCCGGCTGGTCGAATCGCTCTCAGAAGAGCAGTGGTGGTTCCAGGGCGTGAACACGCCAGGGATCAGGCTGAATGATGAGGACGAGACGCGGAGAGTAGGCGTGATCGCGCACCACGTGGCTTCGACTCAACCCTGGATCATGGGCCGGATTCGCGCGATCCTCGAGGACAAGCCGACGCCGCCTGTCGACTTCAAGGTCATCAACAGTGAGCACGCCGCGGAGCACATCGACGCGACCAAGGCGGAGGTGCTGGACCTGCTCCGCGAGAACCTGCAGCGCATCGCCAGCGAGGTGCGGTCCATCCCCGACCCGCTGCTCGACAAAGAACGGCACTTCCCGACCGGAACGATGACGGTTGAACAGCGAATCGAGCGGGTGCTGATCGGCCACATGGCCGCGCACCAGGCCTCGATCGAGGCCACGATCTCGTAACCGGGGCTAGAGTCGGCCATGTGATCGGGCCGTGGACGCGGAACGAAACGAGCGCGTCCGGGCAGGTGTTCGAGTTTCGGCTCTGGGCCGCATTGACGGAACAATCGCGCGGGCTGCTCCACGTTTTCTTGCCACTCTCAGACCGAGGTGTCGATGCCCTCGTACATCGGCTGACCGATGGCGCCTACCTCGAGGTGCAGGCGAAAAGCCGATCGACCCTGATGGACGGCGAGGTCCACCTGGTGATCCTGGGGGAGAGCCTCGCCAATGACGAGGTGATGATCGTCGCGGGCCAGCTCGTCGATGGAGGGCTTGGACCGACCGTGCTGGTCATCCCGGCTGGCGATTTCAAGGGTCTTGCCGATCTCACCACCGACCAGGGGAAGCCGATCTACTCCATGGAGTTCGGGATGAGACCTCGGTCCGACAGCCGGTGGTTGCCGTGGCTGGTGCCTGCCGACAGGATCGCGGAGCGGCTCGGAGTTCCAGCCGAGGGCTTGGAGGCGCCCGTCGAGCGCCCTCCCGAATGGCGCAGCGACGTAGGGTTCCTCGGCGAAGCCGAGGTAACGAGGCGCCTTGCCGAGTCTGGAGACCTGAACCTGTTCCGGCCGTTTCCGGATGGCGAGACCGCCGAGATCGCCGTGCTGCATCGCGACAGCAGGCACGTGGTCGCTTTGCAGGTCAAGACCGTAGACGTAACGCAGGCGCGACTCCATGCGACTGTCGACGTGTACGCATCAAGCTTCCGCGCGTCGCCGACTACGCACATCGTCGTCCTCGCGTGGCTGCGCGACGAGGAGCTATTCCACCAAGAGTGCCTGCTGATCCCCTCAACCGAGCTTCTCGACATCGCAAGCAACGATAGGGCCGGCCACCTTGGGTTCGTGTTCGACCCCGGCTCCGCTGCGCAACGGCAGCTGGATCCCTATCGACGCCGGCTGCCGGAGCTTCACCGCGAGGTGGAGCGCCTGCTATGACAACGACGACGGCCACCAAGATGATCACGAGCCGCGGCGTCATCCTCCGGGCTCGGACTTAGCGCTCGACGACTAGGGCGCCAAGCCGCGCCGCCAGGGCGGCCATAGGTACGCGTTCCTGCTTGGTTGAGTCGCGCCGGCGGATGGTGACCGCCTTGTCGTTCAGCGTGTCGAAGTCGACCGTGATGCAGAACGGGGTGCCGATCTCGTCCTGGCGGCGGTAGCGCCGGCCGATGTGGCCGCCGGTCTGGTCGTACTCCACGCGGAACTCGCCTTGAAGTGTGCGCTGCACCTCCCGCGCGACCTTGATCAAGTCCTCCTTCTTTGACAACGGCACCACCGCCACCTGCACGGGCGCCACGTTGGGGTGCAGTCGCAACACGACCCGCGGCTCCTCGTTGACGACGTCCTCGTCATACGCGTCCAGAAGAAGCGTGATGAAGATCCGTTCCACGCTAACCGCCGGCTCGATCACCCACGGCAGATAGCGCTCGTTCGTCTCGGGGTCGAGGTAGGTCAGGTCGATTTTCGAGTGCTCCTGATGGACGCGCAGGTCGTAGTCGGTGCGATCGGCGACGCCTTCGAGCTCACCCCAGCCGAAGGGGAAGTCGTACTCGATGTCAGTTGTCTGCTTCGAGTAGTGCGACAGGGACTCCTTCGGGTGGTCGTACATGCGCAGGCGCTCGCTCGCCAAACCGAGCTCTTCCACGTACCAGCGCATGCGCTCCTTGCGCCAGTAATCGAACCATTCGTCGTCCTGTTCTGGCTTGACGAAATACTCCATCTCCATCAGCTCGAACTCGCGAACGCGAAAGACGAAGTTGCCGGGGGTGATCTCGTTGCGGAACGCCTTGCCCTGCTGCGCGATGCCGAAGGGCACCCGCACTCGCGTGGAGTTGATGACGTTCTTGAAGTCGACGAACATGCCCTGGGCGGTCTCGGGCCTGAGGTAGACCTCCGACGACAGCTCCTCCACCGGCCCGACGTGGGTTTTGAACATCAGGTTGAACATGCGGGGCTCGTCGAGCGGCCCGCCGCACTCGGGGCAGGTGTCGCCCTTCACGTTGTCCGCACGCCATCGCTTCTTGCACGTGCCCAGGCACTGGCGCAGCGGATCGACGAAGTTGGTCAGGTGGCCGGACGCGGCCCACACCTCGGCGGGCATCATCAGGGTCGACTCCAGGCCCACGACGTCGTCGCGCAGCTCGACCATGTGCCGCCACCAGAGGTCGCGCACCGCTCGCTTCATCGCGACCCCGTACGGGCCGTAGTCGTAGAACCCCGACACTCCGCCGTAGATCTCGCTCGAGGGGAAGATGAAGCCGCGCCGCTTGGTGAGCGCCACGACTTTTTCCATGAGCTGTTCGCGTGGGACCGTCAAGCTAGAGTGCTACTCCCCACCCGGCGGGCTCGCTTCGCGAGCCGGCCGACCTCCCCACTGCGTGGGGAGGCAAGAACTATCTCCACCAGTTGTTTGCGGGGGACGGCCAACTTAAGTGCTACGCCCCACCCGGCGTCGCGCTTCGCGCGAGGCCGACCTCCCCACTGCGTGGGGAGGCGAGTGCAAGCCTGTTTCCCCCCACCCGGCGTCGCGCTTCGCGCGAGGCCGACCTCCCACTGCGTGGGGAGGCGAGAATTCCTCCACTTGGTGGGGAGGCGAGAATTCGTCCACCCTTCGTCATCCCAGGGCTCGCATTTGGTGCAGGAATGCTAGCGACTTCAGACGCCGGTCCAGGTGATGCTCGAGCTGCGTTGTCACCACACTCTCGATGTCGGCGATGAGCTCGCCATCCAGCTTCAGGCGGCGGTACGTCTGAATATCCCCGCTTGCCATCAATCGAAGGACCTTGATCGCGGCCACGGGGATCACCGGCATGCCCGGCAGCGCGCAGTCGTCACAGAGGAACCCGCCTGCCTCAGCGCTGAACGCCGCGGGCCGCGCCGGCAGGGGCTTCGCGCACGACGCGCACTCCATGAGCTGTGGCGCGTACCCGAGAAGGTCGAGCGCGGCCATCAGGAAGTAGGCCGACGCGCGCCGCGGATCGGTCTCGCGCGCGAGCTCGTCCAGCGCCATCACCGTGAGCTCGTATACCCCGTCGACGGGATGCCGATCCTCGCATACACGCTCCGCCAGCTCGGCAATCAGTGCCGCATGCGACATCCGTTCCACCTCTCCGGCGATGCGTTCGCCCGGCATCCTCTGCACCTGCGCGACCACGTCCAGGTCGCCACGACCCTTCGCCAGCAGCACATCGACGTGTCCGTAGAGCTCCAGCGACGGGCCTAGCTTGCTCTCTGGCCTCCGCACCCCTTTGGCGATCGCACCCACCTTGCCGTGGGTGCGCGTCAGCAGCGTGAAGATGCGGTCCGCCTCGCCATAGTCGAGCTTGCGGAGCACGACCGCCCGGTCACGATATGTGGCCAGTCGGTTCCTCCAAGATGCTCGTATCCTGCGCCTCCGGCCGGCCGTCCGATTGGCCGCCTCGGGTGAGCCCGTACTGTTCGAGGACCTCCTCTGGCCACGACTGGTCGGATCGGAGACGGACGATCTCGATGCGGCGGCCCTTCACCTTTTCTACGGTCCACGTCGCCCGCCCGCCCTTGAAGGAATCGCCCGCCACCGCGATCTTTCCGAGCATCGCATGGACGTACCCGCCGACCGAGTCATAGTCGCCCGACTCCTCGATCGCCAACCCGAGTCGTGAGTTGAGCTCCTCGAGCGGGAAACCCGCATCGACGCGAGCTTCGCGATCGTTGAGGATCACCAGCTCGTCCTCCTCTGCGGAGTCGTACTCGTCGCGAATCTCGCCCACGATCTCCTCGAGCAGGTCCTCCATCGAAACGAGCCCGGCCGTGCCGCCGTACTCGTCGACCACGATCATCATGTGCACTTTCTCCGTCCGCATCTCGAGCAGCAGCTCGTCCACTTTCTTCTGCTCTGGCGTGAACTTGATCGGGCGAAGGATCTGGTCCATGTCGAATTTCTCTGAGCTGCTGAGCGTGTAGAAGAGCAGCAGGTCCTTCGCGTGCAGCAGGCCGACGATATGGTCGAGGTCCTCTTCGTAAACCGGCATCCGCGTATGCCGGTGTTCCTTGAAAACCTTGACGAGGTCCTTGAGCGTCGCCGTCCGCTCGATGGCCACCATGTCGGTGCGGGGAACCATGATCTCGCGCACGGTCTTGTCGCCGATCTCGATGATCCCGTGGATCATCTGGTGCTCCTGCTCTTCGATCACGCCCGCCTCCTCGGAGACGTGCAGGAGCGTGAGCAGCTCTTCTTCAGTCAGGAACGGCGCCCGGGCGGCGCGGCCGCCGGTGAGCGCCCGAGAGATGATCGTCACCACCCAGAGGATCGGACCGAGGAAGCTCGCCAGCCGATCGACGGGGCCAGCAGTGGCCAGCGCTACGCGCTCGGCGTAGCGGATCGCGAGGGTCTTCGGCGTGACCTCGGCCGCGATCAGGAGGATGACCGACAGCACGAACGAGACCACCAACGCGAGCCAAAGCCGCCACGCGCTGGGCACGTTCCAGTGCGTGAAAAGCGAATCGGTGAGCAAAGTCGTCGAGGTGGACGCGACGATCAAAGCCAGTGTGTTGGTGAAGAGGACCGTTGACAGGTAGCGGTTGGGGTCGGCCCGCAGCTTCTGCAGGATGGCCGCCCCCTTGCTGCCCTGCTCCGCTAGGAAACGCACGCGAAGGCGGCCGACTGACGTCAGCGCGGTTTCCGTGCCGGCGGCGAGTGCGGCCGCGATGAAGCAGACGACCAAGACGATTACTTCGATCCATTCCTGAGCGCTCATGACGGCGGGATTATCTGAAGAGCTCGCTGACGCTCCGGTTCTCGTGTACCCGGATGATCGCCTCGGCGAGCAACGGCGCCACTGAAAGTACCTTCAGCGGCGAGTCAGGATCCAGCTTGTCCGGCGAGATCGGCACCGAGTCGGTGACGATCACCTGCTCGATATTGGCCTTCTTCAGACGCTGCACCGCGTCTCCGGTGAGCACGGGGTGGGTGGCCGCGATGAACACCCGCCGAGCCCCCTGCCTGTGCAACGCCTGCGCCAGCTTGGAGATGGTGCCGCCGGTGGTGATGATGTCCTCGACGACCACGCAGTCCCGATCCTTCACGTCTCCCGAGACCGCGATCACTTCCACCTCGTCGTCCCCCGAGCGTCGCTTATAACCGAACGCGATCGGGGCGCTCAGCTGGTTGGCGACGGCCTCGGCTCGCCGGCCGCCGCCTGCGTCAGGGGCGACGATCGTCAGGTGCTGCAGGTTCAGCGTTTGCAGGTAGTCCGCGATGATCCGGTACGGCGTCAGGTGGTCGGTGGGAACGTCGAAGAAGCCCTCGATGGCCTCGGCGTGTAGGTCGAGCAGCAGCAGCCTGTCGGCGCCGGCCAGCGTGATGAAGTTGGCGACCAACTTGGCGGAGATGGGTTCGCGCGGCTGCGTCTTGCGCTCCTTGCGGGCGTAGCCGTAGTACGGGATCACAGCTGTGACCCGCCCGGCCGAGGCGCGGCGCAGGGCGTCGAGGATGATGAAGAGCTCCATCAGGTGCTCGTTCACCGGGGGCGAGGTCGGCTGGATCACGAACACGTCGTGTCCCCGCATCGAGTCTTCGATCTTGACGTTGATCTCGCCGTCGGGGAAGCGGCGCAGGCGAGGATCGGTGAGCTGGACGTCGAGGATCTCGGAGATGCGCGCGGCCAGGTCCGGGTTCGCGCTGCCAGCGATGAGCTTGAGTGCGCCCCACGGCGAGGCCTCCTCCCCGGCGAACTCGACTGCGGTGGTCAACCTGCCGATCATTCTTTCTGCTCCGAGCCCCTCTCCCTAGCCCTCTCCCCTTCGGGGAGAGGGAGCTTCTTTCTACGTATCACCCTAGCTGGAACTCCGACGGCTGTCGCGCCGTCCGGGACGTCTTTCGTGACCACCGAGCCGGCCCCCGTGCGAGCGCCCCTGCCCAGTTTGACGGGAGCGACCAGCATCGTATCCACCCCTACGAAAGCGCCGTCGCCGATCTCGGTTCGGTTCTTGCGCTCGCCGTCGAAGTTGGCCGTGATCGTACCGGCGCCGATGTTGGCGTCCTCCCCGAGGTCGGTGTCGCCAAGGTAGGAGACATGGGGCACTTTGCTCCCTCGCCCGACCTTCGTCCTGACGAGCTCCGCGAAGCTGCCGATGTGAACGTCTTCGGCGATCGCGGTGCCCGGCCGGATCTTGACGAAAGGACCGCAGTCGGAACGATCGCCGATGGTCGCGTCCTCGATGTGCACATGTGGGCCGATGTGGCAGTCGCTTCCGATCTCCGTGGTGCCCTTGATGACCGAGAACGGTTCGATGGTCGTGTCCTGGCCGATGGCGACGCCGGCTTCGATGAACGTCGTGTCGGGGTCGACGATGGTGACGCCGCGTTCCATGAGGCGATCGAGGATGCGCCTCTGCATGATCCCCGTCGCGGCGGCCAGACGGATTCGGTCCTTGATGCCCATCGCCTCGGCCGGGTCTGACAGCTGGACGATGGTGACCGGCCTCAGGTGAAGGAAGACGTCGGTGAGGTAGTACTCATTTGCCTTGTTATTGTCCGAGATCCTCGCCAGCGCCTCCTGTAAGCGAGCGCCGTCGAAGCAGTAGACGCCGACGTTGAACTCGTGTACGGACTTCCGCAGCTCGTCGCTCGCGTCCTTGCGCTCGACGATCTTCTCGAACTCCCCGTCTGGGCCTCTCACGATTCGACCGTCATCGCGGCTCGGGTCGACGACGCTGGCGAGCGTGGCATTGCCCTTGCCACCGCGGTGCGCATCCAACACTCGGCGTACGGTCTCCCCGGTCAGAAGCGGCGAGTCTCCGTTGACCACGAGGACGACGCCATCGAGACCTTCGACCTGCTGCAGCGCGTGCGCGGTGCCGCGGGGGTCGCGTTGGTATGTTGCGTCGATCTTCTTCTCGGCGAGATGTGCCGCAACTTCCGCATGGTGCGGATTGATGACGACTCTGATCTTGTCCACGCC
>WNGL01007363.1_pt1 | contig 24998 bp, 36 predicted proteins | sample 5400591 | NCBI WGS metagenome assembly WNGL01 (sample SAMN13153377, study PRJNA577476) | soil metagenome | isolation source: 80 cm soil or saprolite under Garry oak tree replicate 1 | place: USA:California | collected 2016-06-15 | reverse complement strand
CGTTCCTCGCACTCGCGCTCGCGACAGCCGTGGCTCGCGCTCAGGACACCGCGAGCCTTCGAGACACCCTCGCTTACACCACGGCCATCGTCACAGTCAGGGCCAAGCCCTTTGCGGATGCTCAGGGATTCGGGCGGGTGGACGCCGCAGTGCCGGTGCGTGTGTACACGTGCGCGGCTGGTTGGTGCACGGTGGCGACCGGGCGACTGACTGGCTACGTGCTTCAGGAGTACCTCAGCGCGCAGTCGACTCCGCCTCCGCAGCGCCCTGGACCCGGATACGTGAACTCGCGCGAAGAGTGGGTTCCGTCACCGGCCAGGACTGCTAACGACAGCCCGCCACCTGGGGCCTCGGCGCGGTGCCGTGATGGGACCTATAGTTTCAGTCGCAGTAGGAGCGGCACTTGTTCACACCACAGCGGGGTGGCTGCGTGGCTTCACTAGGGCCAAGTGGGCCGCCTAACAAGCACTTGAAGCTGGCGCGTAGATTGTCAAAGGAAGCCGGGAACCGGAGTGTTGGCGCCTTGGCGGACGCACGAGTTCCTGCACTCCTCCTGCGCCGGTGAAGGGGTCGCCCGCAGCTTAGTCGCGATCCGTTAGGCGGCACCATGAACCCAATTCCTCCGTCATCCATGCCGCGCTCGCGCAAAGCCCAGCTCTTCTGGCCGCTCGTCGTTGCGTTACTCGTCGCGGACTGTGCCACCAAGGAGCTCGCCGTCGAGCACCTCTCGCCGCCGTCCGTGCCGCACGCTGTGCTCGACGACTGGTTGCGGTTGACGCTGGCGTACAATCGAGGGGCGGCCATGGGGCTCACGCTCGGCCCGGTCTCCCGGTTCGGCTTTGCGCTCCTCGCTGTCGGCGCCCTTCTCGTACTGTTCCAGCTCTATCGCCTCACGCCTCCCAGTGCGGCAGGCCGAACCGGTGCGCTGGCCCTGCTCATCGCCGGTGCGGCGGGCAACCTCATGGATCGGCTCCGTTCGCCGAAGGGCGTCGTTGACTTCATTGATGTAGGAGTGGGTTCCTGGCGTTTCTGGACCTTCAACCTCGCAGACGCGTGCATCACGCTGGGCGCTCTCGGGCTGATGGCTGCGCTGTGGAGGGCACGGCGCGACGAAGGTGCCGGCGCATGTTAGAATAGCGCGGATCCGCAATCTCACTGCGGCGAGGTTTCCAACCAAGTCAGTATAAGGAAGCTCCATGATTCCAAAGAAGGCCACGCGGAAGTCCGCCAAGAGCACCAGCGCGATCAACAAGAAGGTCAAGAGATTCACGGACGAGGAGCGAGTCGCGATGAAGGAGCGCGCCCAAGAGCTGAAGGCGGACAAGGCGGACGGGGAAGGCGCCGTGCTCGCGAAGCTCGCCGCGATGACGGAACCGGATCGCGCCATGGGCAAGCGGCTCCATGCTGTCATCAAAGCCAGCGCGCCAGCCCTCTCGCCGAGACTCTGGTACGGGATGCCCGCGTATGCCAAGGACGGCAAGGTCGTCTGCTTCTTCCAAGGCGCGCAGAAGTTCAAGACGCGGTACGCGACGTTCGGCTTCAGCGACGCGGCGAACCTCGACGCCGGCGCCCTGTGGCCGACCGCCTTCGCGCTGAAGGAGTTGACCGCCGCCGAAGAGGGAAGAATCGGCGCGCTCGTGAAGCAAGGCGTGAGCTGAGGACGGAGCTCGCCACGGAGCCAAGCCAAGACGCCTAGGCACGAGGGAACGGGCCATGCGCATCGCAAGCTGGGGTCATGCGGTCTTTGCGGCGACGCTGATCACCCTCGGAATCTTAGGCCTGATCAAAGGCGATTTCACCCCGATATGGCTGCCCAAGGGTGCGCCCGCGCGTGAGGTACTCGCCTATCTCTGCGCCTTCATCTCTCTGGTAACTGGCATCGGCCTTTTCTGGCAGCGCACAGCCGCCGTTGCCTCTCGCCTTCTGCTCTCCTTTCTCCTCGCTTGGCTCCTGCTATTGGCTGTGCCCCACCTCTTGCTTGATCCCGGGATGCAGCTTACTTGGGCAGCCTGTAAGACTGCGGTGATGGTGGCGGCCGCCTGGGTTCTGTACGTCTGGTTCGCCGGCGACCGTGACCGGCAGCGCCTCGGTTTTGCCACCGGCGACAAGGGTCTGCGCATCGCGAGGGCGCTCTACGGCCTGGCCTTGATCCCTTTCGGCATCGCGCATTTCACCTATATCGAGAGAACCAGTTCGATGGTGCCTGGTTGGCTGCCATGGCATTTGGCCTGGGCGTACTTCTTCGGCTGTACCTTCATCGCGGCGGGCGTAGCGGTGCTCATCGGCGTGTATGCACGGCTGGCAGCCATGCTCTCGGTGTTGCAGCTGGGTATGTTCACCCTGCTGGTGTGGATACCCGTCGTGGCGGCAGGACCCAGCGCCTCCGATTGGAGCGAGTTCGTCGTGTCGTGGGCGTTGACGGCCGCCGCTTGGGTGGTGGCGGACTCTTACCGCGGCATGCCTGGGCTCGCCGTGGGCAAGCGCTAGCCGGGCGACCTCACACGACTCATGATCTCAGGTCAGCAAGCACTCGCGCAGTTGCGAGAAGGCAACCGTCGCTTTGTTGCCAGCGTTCGTGACCCGGCTGCTCCGCTCAGCCAACCCCGCCCCGTGCGGCTCCCGCATGCCCAAGAGCCGTTTGCCATTGTCCTCGGGTGTTCCGACGCGCGTGTTCCCGCAGAGCTCGTTTTCGGCCAGGGGTTTGGTGACCTCTTCGTCATCCGGGTAGCTGGGAATATTGTGGCGCCCTCCCAGGTCGGCAGCGTCGAGTTTGCGGCTGCACGCTTCGGCACGCGTCTGGCGGTCGTGCTGGGGCACACGCAGTGTGGAGCCATCGCGGCTACGTTAGAGGAGCTCCGCCAGCCCGCCTCGCATCAGTCCCCCAATCTCCGCTCCATCGTGGACCGGATCCGCCCCGCTGTCGAGCCTCTGCTTGCCACCGCCGTGGGGCTGCGGCCCGAGGCCTTGCTCGCGCATGCAGTCCGCGCCAACGTCCGAGCGGCCGCGGATCATTTGCGCCATGGGTCCGGGGTACTGGAGCGCCTCGTCGACCGCGACGGGCTGCTGATCGTCGGCGCAGAGTACTGTCTGGAAACTGGGGTCGTGGAGTTTTTCGATGGTGTGCCGGAGGCTGAGCCGTGACGGTGCCGTTCAACAAGGCGCCATCCGCTAGCCGGATGAGGAGGGCAGCATGACGGAGCAAGCCGCGAGCAGCCCAACGGTTCACCGGCGGTACACGCGCCCGGTCCTCTTCGTCGTCGACGTGAACCGCGCGATTCGTTTCTACATCGACATGCTCGGCTTCGAAAGGCGCTGGCATGAAGGCGACGGCGCGGGCACGGTCTGCCAGGTCAATCGCGGCGAATGCGAGATCATCCTCTGCGAGGACGCCACGCGTAGAGGCAAGGCGCGCTTGTTCGTCGAGTTGACCGCGGACGGGCTCACAGAACTTCGCCGTGAACTCGCCGAGCGCTCTGTTCCCAGCAAGGAAGCCTGGTGGGGCTACGATGTGCTCCAGATCGACGATCCCGACGGCAATGAGCTGCTCTTTCCTCGTTAGGTGGGATCCATCGGTACTATGCCAAGGTTCGTCATCGCAGTCGTACTCGGGCTCCTGCTCGGCTGGGCCGCGACCCATGCCCTGTCCCTGCAGTGGTGGACCCTTGCCCCCTGGGGCCTCGCCGCGCTGGGTTTGGGGTATCGAACGACGAGGGCGAACGCGGTGGGTGCCGGGGCGGTGTACGGATTCGTCCTGTGCTTCACGTTCACGCTGGTCGGATACGCCGGCGCCGCCCCAGCGATCACGCGCGCTCCGTTCTTCACCGTCTTGGGACTCGTCGGGGCGGTGTGCGGTTTGTTGCTGGCTCTCCTCGGAGCGGTCCTCATGCCGTAGGCGGCCGGACCGCCGTCGGTGACGGCCCGGCTCCAGGGGCGAGACGCATGCCCACCATCGCGTATCGGGAGGCTACTGTCGCGGATGTCGGTGCGCTTGCTCGCATCCGGGCCGCGTCCTGGGGGACTGAGCAATACTGGGAGAGCCGCATCAGCGGCTACATGCGGCGAGCTGCACCCGCAGCACTCGCTGCCGCCGCGGGTGGTGTTCGTGGCCGCCGAGCAAGGCCTCCTCGTGGGCCTCATCGCCGGCCATCTGACGCGACGCTTCGGCTGTGACGGTGAACTGGAATGGCTGGATGTCATCCCTGAGCGGCGTCGGACTGGAATCGCCGGTGCATTGTTGCGGACGTTGGCGAGATGGTTCCAGGCCCAGGGGGCAAAACGCATCTGCGTTGACGTTGATCCGCAGAACGCGCCGGCGAGAGCGTTTTATCGCAAGCACAGCGCCGAGGACCTGAACCCACACTGGCTGGTGTGGCCCGACATCACGGTGCTTGTGCGTTTCACTACCGCGGATCGCATCCTCGCCTGCCTCAAGGGTATAGCGACAGGTGACGCCGTCGGCAAGCAAACCGAGACGCTATCACAGGAAGACGTCCTCCGCTGGTTTCCCCGTGGCATCCACGGTTTCGAAGGACCTCCCGGGTCGGTCATCCCCCGATACGTCGGAAATGCGAAGCACGAGTGGCGGATCGGTGAAACCACGGACGACACGGAACGGACCATCGCCGTCGCCCGCGCCATTATCACCGATCGGAATGTCTCACATGTGAGCATCGGTCGCGAACTGCTCCGATGCAAGAAGTGTGTACATCCGGGCCTCAAGTCCCTCTGGGAGTTTCACGAAGCCGCCGATCCAACACGGATTGCTACGAGCCACGACGGCTGTGGAGCTGCCATTCGTGTCGCACCGGTAGGGATCTTCTATACCTCGCACCGCTTCGACGACCTCCTCACCGGCGCCCGGGAGGCTGCGATGTCGACTCACGGCGGTTCACACGCGATCGCGGCCGCCGCCGCCACCGCCGCCGCGGTCTCGGCGGCCATCGACGAAGCGTCTCCTGGTCAGGTTCTGGAGGTCGCAGAGTATGCGGCCGCCGAAAGCGAGCGTCGCTGGCCGGGGCCCGGAGCCCCTGCATTCGCGAAGGCGGTCCACGCGGTGCACGACTACCTGGAGCGCTTGCCAGCACTGCGACCCGCCGAAATCGCCGCCTCTTGCCTTCCGAATCAGCCGATGACTATCGTGCCATTGGCCCTGGGACTCGCAACGGTGATGCAGTCGGCACAGGAAGCAATTCTCATCGCTGCAAACATTGGAGGAGACAGTGACTCCGTCGCATCGATTGCCGGGGGAATTCTCGGCGCGATGTATCCGACGACTGTGAACCCGGACTGGTACAGCGTGGTCGAGACAATCAACGACCACGACTTGGTGGCGATCGCGAACGCGCTGGCGCCGTTGCGACACTGATGGGTATGCCGAGCGACTCCCGTACGCAGAAAGCGCCAGGGTTGGTGGGAGCGGTACTCATGACGAAGCGCCGCAACGTCATCGTCCACATCGCCGCCAGCGCGGACGGCTACATCGCGCGCCCTGACGGTGACATCGACTGGCTGACGTCCCGCCCCGCTCCCAAAGGTTTCTATGGCATGAACACCTTCATGCGGTCGATCGACACGAAGCTGCTGGGCCGGAAGACCTACGAGGCGAGCCTGCGCATGGGGGCGACGTTCGACTCGAAGAGTCCGCACATCGTCTTCTCCCGACACGCGCCACCAGCCGACGCCCCATCAGGCGTGGAGTTCGTGAACGGCGCAATCGGCCCATTCGTGAGTCGTCTGCGGGAGCGGCCTGGCAAGGATATCTGGTTGATGGGCGGCGGCGAGCTCATCGCCTCCTTTCTTGACGAACACGCGATCGACGAGTTCGTCATCAGTGTGGTCCCGGTGTTTATTGGCGATGGCATTCCACTCATAGCGCGACGTCACCGCCACGTGCCCATGGACTTGCGCTCCGTCGAACGCTTCGACGATGGGGTGGTGCAACTGCGATACCGTGTTCCGAACGACGCCTGATGCCCCCGTGAAATCATTATTCGTTGTGTGCTGCGTCGTGTCTGCGTTTTGCGGTCTCAACGCGCAGGCGCCCGGCTGGCAGCCGTCGCCAGGACATACGCAGGCTCCGATATGGCCTGGAGTGCCACCTGATCCGCGGCCGGCCTCTGGTGCGGAGGTCGTCACGACAACAACAAACGATCACCTGGTAGCCGGCAGGCCGTGGACCTACGTGAGCAACGTTTCACAGCCCACCATGACGGTGTATTCGCCAAGCGGGGAAAACACCGGCGCCGCGGTCGTCGTGTTTCCCGGCGGCGGCTATCAGATTCTGGCCATCGACCTCGAAGGCACGGAGGTCTGTGACTGGCTGACATCCAGGGGGATCACGTGCGTGCTGTTGAAGTATCGTGTACCCAATGCCGGACCGTCTTGGAGCCAGCTGTGCGGCTGTGACCTCAAGACCAGATCATCCATGCCGCTCGAAGATGCGCAGCGGACGCTCGGGCTCGTGCGCTTTCACGCGGCCGAGTGGCACATCGATCCACGTAAAATTGGAGTGCTCGGGTTTTCAGCAGGTGGGCACCTGGTAGCCGCAGTGAGCACGCATTGTGACGCCCGAGTGTATCCGGCGGTGGATGCCGCCGACCGGGAGAGCTGCCGTCCGGATTTCGCGGTGGCGCTCTATCCCGGACACCTGTTCATTGCCTACGACAAGTTCGAGCTGAATCCGGATATTCACGTCAGGGGCAACACGCCGCCGACGTTCTTGCTGCAGGCCGAGAATGACAACGTGGACGACGTGCGCAATTCGCTGGTTTACTACATTGCCCTGAAGAACGCCGGCGTGCCGGCGGAATTGCATCTGTACGCGGAAGGGGGACACGCCTTTGGACTGCGGCGAACGGCGCGTCCGATTGCGGCATGGCCGCGGCTGGTCGAAACGTGGCTCAAGACCATCGGGATGATTTCGGACTAGGGGTAGTGTGCCCTGGCGACTCATGGTTCACAACCCCATCGAGCGGCTCGCGGCGCTGTTTCGTGAAGCTGGCGCGGCCCATCACACAGCATTTGCCGCCAGCAACGGCGAGGACCCGGAGTGGGCAAGCTGGTATGCCCGCTACCTCGCGCCCCGGCTGCAGCAGGAGCTTGGCGGTCAGGTGGACCAGGAAGCTCTGGCCGCGGATCTCAGTCAAGTGGACAGCGATTATCGAGCTGGTGGGGGCAGGGAGCCATGGCCGGAGTTCTACGCGCGCTGGTTCATCCGCCGGCGGCAGCAGTGACGGCGCCATCCGTTAGGCCGAGCCGCTCGTTTTCGCTCGCCGAGGAAGATCTGTGAACCAAGAGCAGGCCCTGCTGACACACTTCCTTGCCGCCATCGCGTATCGCACGCAGAAGGCGCTACGAGACGCGCCGCCGCACTTCGCTCAGTTTGCGGCGGGACACCAGGTGAGGACGCCCGTCGAGATCCTCCGGCACATGACAAGCCTCATGGGCTACACGCGCACGCATTTCCTCGGCAGCACCTACCCCGTCAAACCGGAGCCGCTGGCCACATTTGCCGACGAGATCAAGCGGTTCCACGACATGCTCGCGGAGGTTGGTCGTCTGCTGGCGGCCGGAACGCCGTTACACGACATCTCTCATCAGCAGCTCCTCCAGGGCCCGTTTGCCGATTGTATGACGCATGTCGGGCAGCTGGCATTGCTGCGGCGACTTGCCGATGCGCCCGTGGCGCCGGAAAATTTCGTGTACGCCGACATCCGCAGCGACCGGCTCGGCCCGGATCAAGCCATGCCGGCGCGCCCGGATCGACACTGGCCCGAGCGGCCGACTGGCTAGAAGGAGCGATTCCTGCCATGCGCATCCTCCTCATCGGTGCCACCGGCACCATCGGCAAGGCCATCGCCGCCGCGCTCAGCCGTCGACATGACGTGCTGCTCGCGAGTCGACAGCAGGCCCCCCTCCACGTCGACCTAGCCGACCCGGCATCCATCCGGGCCTTGTACGCGAAGGTGGGCAAGGTCGGCGCCGTGATCAGCGCCGCCGGTCAGGCCAGCTTCAAGCCCCTCGACGCGCTCTCGGATGCTGAGTTCCGTTTCAGCCTCGACAACAAGCTCATGGGCCAGGTCAACGTGGTCAGGTATGGACTCGACCGCGTCGACGACAACGGCTCGATCACCATTACCAGCGGCATTCTGGCCCAGCAGCCATCGCGCGGCAGCGGTGCCGTGAGCCTCGTGAATGCGGGCCTCGAGGGCTTTGCCCGAGCGGCCGCGCTCGAGGCCCCACGAGGCATTCGGATCAACGTGGTGAGCCCACCCTGGGTTACCGAGACGCTGCAGGCACTCGGGATGCCGCTCCAAGGTGGCTTGCCAGCTGCCACCGTGGCACAAGCCTACGTCGGCAGCGTCGAAGGAACGGCGACCGGTCAAGTCATTTCTCCGTAGAGGAGGATCCCGATGCCACAGCGACTCCGACTCTTCTTTTCGATTCTTACCGGCGTCCTGCTCGTCATCCCCGCTCTGGCGCTGTACCGCAGCCTGTCCGGGCCCGCGGACATATGGTGGACGCCCCCTGCCATGGCCTTGTCCCTCAGCGAGAGCCAGGATCGCGTGCAGATCTACGCTCGTGGCCGGCCGCTGGCAGCGCTGCTGGACGCGAAGCAACTGTGGATCAAGGATGAAGCAGCATCCACGCCTCTGGGCGCACACGAGATCGGCCTCCGCCTCAACAACTGGGACCACGTTCGAGCGGCGAGACTCCCTGTTTTGCTGGTCTACGCGGCGGCGTGCGGAGCCGGCGTGGTGCTGCTGCTCGTCATCGCGACCGGACGTCTGACCTCACGGGAGGTCTAAGCGCGTTTCGTTCGACGGCTGGGCGCTGGAAGCTGCTTGCGCGCGCGACCGCTTCGCCCGCAGCTTAAGCGCGATCATATGCCCGCGTTCGCGTTCATCGGCGCGTTCATCCCATTCCTGGCGATGCTTCCACCGTCCATCGCCGCCGTGTGGATTGCCCATCGTTTGCCGAACGCCTCCTCCTAGGGAGCCCTGGTTTGCCTCCGTGCGCCGGCCACCGAAGGCTCGCTCACCGTAAGGGGTCCTTCATGACGCGATACAAGACCGCACACGTGCTCGCGGGAGTGTCCGCCGTTGGCTTCTTGCTCGCGGCCGGACTGCACACAACCGAGTATCGGCGCCTGGTCCTGCGGGCGCAGCAAGGGTTTGCCGGGCTGGCTCCCTTTGTGGCCACGCTGTGGCTGACGTTCGCCGCCGCCCTGGTTATTCTCGGCTTGATCGTGACCCTCGTCGCGTTCGGCCGCGTTACCCCGGGGCGGTCGATCCTGGCGCTGGCGGCGTGTTTCCCAGCAGTCACCGTGGTCCTGCAACTGCGTTTTCTCGGGTTCACGCCGCCGGTCGCCATTTTCTCGGCCGTCGCGGCGATGAATTTCGCCGCGGCGCTGACGTTCCCGACCGTCCGGCGGCTTGCGCCCCCACAGACTTCGCCCGCAGCTTAAGCACGATCTCGCCGCGGAAGGCCACTTGGACCCTGTCGTGTTTCTCCTCGCACTCCTGATATTCGTGGGGATCCCTGCCGCCGCGGTGGTCAAGATCGCTCAGCTGCGTGCGGGGCGTCCCCAATCACTCTCGGCCGACGCCATCGCGCGCCTCGAGGCACTGGAGCGTGGCGTCCAGGATCTCCAAAAGGAATTGGCGGAAACACACGAGCGGCTGGATTTTACCGAGCGCTTGCTCACGAAGGCCCGGGAAGAGCGATGACCGATCGACGATACAACGACAAAGAGATGGCGGCGATCTTTCGCGCCGCGTCGGAAGGGCCGCTCAGTCCCCAGCGGGAAGTGCCGCCGGAGGAGGGCTTGACGCTCGCCGATCTGCAAGCCATCGGCCGTGAAGTCGGCATCTCGCCGGCCGCCGTTGCGCAAGCGGCGCAAGCCCTCGATATCCGGCGAGAGACCGCAGCGCGGACGTTCTTGGGACTGCCGATCGGCGTGGCGCGCACGGTAAGCCTCAATCGCCGGCTCACCGATCCCGAGTGGGAGCGGCTGGTCGTGCAGTTGCGCGACGTCTTCAACGCACGGGGCACCACGCGCTCGGACGGCTCATTGCGGCAGTGGACGAACGGGAACTTGCAGGTGCTCCTCGAACCGGCTGAAACGGGCCACCGGCTGCGTTTCAGAACCCTGCACGGCGCGGCGCGCGCGTCCATGGGAGCGGGGTTGGCGGCCCTCGGCGTGACGGCGACGGTCGCTGTGGCGACCGCGATCAGCGGCCACCTGGGCGACGCCATTCCGGGAATCGTGTTCCTGCTCGCTACGGGCATGGCAATGATTGTGAACGGCGCGCTTCGCTTACCGGGGTGGGCGCGTCTGCGCGGGCGCCAGATGGACGCCCTTGCGGCGCAGATGGCAAGTCCGAATGAGCCCTCGCCAGAGCCGTAGACGCCTATGAACGTGTTCCCGATCGCGCCCGCGGAGAGCCGCTACCTGTGGCTCCTCATTCCCGTGACCGTGCTACTCCTGGGCGTTCTCATTGGAGGCGTGGGGCTGCTCGCGACCTCTGTGCGAGGCGCCCATGCGTCGCGTTTCGAAATCGCGGGCGACGGCCTCCGCCTGGTGGGCGATCTGTACGGGCGGGTCGTTCCCAAGCGGGATATCCGTTTGAATGGTGCCCGCCGGGTCGATCTCGCTCGCGAAGCGGGGCTGCAGCCGAAATGGCGGCGCATCGGAACCGCGCTCCCTGGCTACCAAGCCGGGTGGTTCCGCTTGCGAAACGGAGAGAAGGCGTTGCTGTACCTCACCGACCGCACGCGGGCGGTCTACATTCCCACCACCGCCGGGTACAGCTTGCTGCTGAGTCCGGCGGACCCCGACGCGTTCCTGGCGCGCTTACGTGCCGTGTTGGGCTCCTGAGCGTCGTGCGCCGCAAGCGTCTGCTGCTCGTCCTCGTGCTCGGCGTCGCGGCCGGGCTCGTCGTCGTGCTGGGACGGCGTGCGCCCACCACCCGCAATCCCGAAGCCCGTCCGGCAGCGCCTGCCGTGGAGCCGCGCAAGCCGGCCCTGCAGGCCGACGCCGAGGGCTACTATGTCCCAGGCTATGAATTCACGGTGAGCCGGTTCCGGTTCACCGGATTCAGCCTCCGCCCCGACGCCGTCGTCACCTTCGCCCAGACCGGCACTGGTGCGGAGCAGGCCATGGCCTGTCTGGACGTCCTCGTCAGAGCGGATACCGTCCACCTGCGCTGCGACGACCCGCAGGTGGGCACCGTGACGGTCGACGGCAAGTTCCGCACGCGCGTGGCGACCAATCGGCTCGATACCGCGGTGTTGACCGCGGTCGTGACAGTTCGCAGCGGGAGCGGCGAGATCCTGTACAGGGCACGAGACTCGTTCAAGTGGCACCCGCGTGATTCCGGCGAGCCCGGGACCTGAACCGCACCGGAGCCGCGTGTGGATCCGCGCGATGCTGCTCGTCGCCGTGGCGTACGTCGTCATCGGCGTCGGTTTCGCCGCCCTCGACAGATCTGGTGCAGGTCAGGTGCACCTGTGGCGCCTCGCTGCGTGGGTGGTGAGCGCCGCCGTGGCCGCGCTGCACGTCGGCTACGAGCATAATCGTCGCAGCTCGCCCCGCGCGACGGCACTGCATGCGGCCGGGGCGGTCGCGCTGGGGGCGTTCGGCCTGGCGCTCGCGGCCAACGTGCACTGGCTGGTCGCCGGAACACCCGGCCAACGCGCGCCGCTCCTCGCGCTGCCCGTGTGGCCGGTGATCACGGGTGTGCCGGCGTTTCTCGGCGCCCTCGCCGTGGCGGCCGTGTTGGCACTCCTCGCGCGGCGACGGACATGAAGCTCCGGGTCGACAGTTTCGCTGTCTCAATCGACGGTTACGGTGCGGGGCTGAACCAGGATCTGGAGAACCCGATCGGGGTCGGCGGACTTGCGCTGATGGAGTGGCTGTTCCACACCCGAACCTGGCACCGTATGCAGGGCAAGGAGGGCGGGGAGACCGGCGTCGACGATGCGATCGCCGCCGACGGCTTGGCCGGCATCGGCGCCTGGATTCTCGGCCGCAACATGTTCGGTCCCATCCGGGGCCCCTGGCCCGATACCAGCTGGAAGGGCTGGTGGGGAGATGAGCCGCCGTACCACACCCCAGTCTTCGTGCTGACGCATCACGCCCGGCCGGCGCTCAAGATGGCGGGCGGCACGGAGTTCCGGTTCGTCACCGAGGGTATTGAAGCCGCGCTCCAACGCGCCCGGGACGCGGCGGGCGAGCGCGACATCCGCCTCGGGGGCGGCGTGTCCACGATTCGCCAGTATCTGCGCGCCGCACTCATCGACGAGCTGCACCTCGCCGTCAGGCCGGTGCTGCTGGGGCATGGGGAAGCGTTGTGGGCGGGTCTGGACCTTCCCGCCCTGGGCTACGACTGTGTGAAACAGCGTGCCGGCGAGCGCGCGACGCACGTCTACCTGCGCAAGCGGGCGTGACGACGCGCCACCATCACACGCCCGGGAGGTCGTCCGCGTGAGTAACACGGTTCAGGTGAACGAACGCTTCGGCGGCGGGCACACCGACTTCCCGTCCGCGCCACTGCGCCATGATCTCGTGATGCTCCCGCCAGATGCCCCGGCCGTCCTGGCTCGCGTGCGCGAACAGGGCGGCCTTTTTCTGCTCGACCACCGGCGAGATGTCCACGTAGGTATTGGGCAAAAAGCCTTCCGTTTGACTGCCGCTGTTGACCTCAAAGAAGTAGAGGCGCGACGTGCGGGGATCGCCCTCCATCCACGCACGGATCGTGAGCACGCTCGCGACCTGATGATCCATATGCGTGTCCACCGGCCAATGCGTGAACACCACATCGGGATTGGCCGCGGAGAGCAGGCGCCGCATCGCGTCCACGTGCGCTCGCGTGACCTCGGTCGCGCCGTCGATCTGGCCGAAGAACAGCGGCTTGGCACCGATGATCTTGCAGGCGGCCGCGCACTCGGCGGAGCGGATCGTGGCCGCCTCGTCCAGCGACTTGCCCGAGATGCCGCGCTCGCCGCGCGTGAGATAGACGACCGTCACTGCGTGCCCCAGTGCGGCATACCGCGCCAGTGTCCCGCCGCACCCCGACTCCGGATCGTCCGGGTGCCCGCCCACGCACACGACCGTCAAGCGCGCCGCGCCCGAGTCCGCCGACGGCGGCACCAACGGCAGCGCGCTCGCCGCCACCACGCTTACAAAGCTGCGACGCGTGACGTCTCGTTCGTTCATGGAACCCACCTGGTAGAGTCTCGATTAATATGAAACTCGACGTCTATCTCAACTACGGCGGGAATTGCGAGCAGGCGTTCCGCTTCTACGAGCAGGAGCTCGGCGGCAAGATCACGATGATGATGAGGCATGGCGAGCAGCCGAATGCGGCGAACGTGCCGGCCGACTGGAAGAACGCCATCCTTCACGCCCGCATCGAGTTCGGAAAGACGGTGCTCATGGGAGCGGACATTCCGCCGGACCGGTTCCAGCCCATGCGCAGCGCCTATCTTACGCTCACCCTGGATAGCGCCGAGCAAGCGGAGCGCCTGTATGCCCTGCTTGCCGACGGCGGTCAGATCTTCATGAAGATGGAGGAGACCTTCTTTGCGTCGCGTTTTGCCATGCTCAGGGACAAGTTCGGCACGTCGTGGATGCTGCTCCACGAGCGTCCGGACGGCCTGCCATGACCGCCGTTTCCAGCGACCGCATCCGCTACGCGGATCTCCTCACCTCGCTTCCGGATCTGCACATCGACGTCACACATTGCCTCGCGGCGGAGGAGGGGGTGGCGCTGGAAGTGCGCATCAGCGGTACGCACCTCGGCGCTTGGCGCGGTCTCCCCTCCACGGGCCGGCGAGTGTCGTTCCCCCTGTGCGGGCTCTTTACGTTCGATGCAGGCGGCAAGCTCGCCGGGGAGCGCATCTACTACGACCGCGGAAGCGTGTTACGACAGGTGGGGCTGTACCGCGATCCGCAAACGCTGCTCGGTCGACTCGAGACCCTGCTCGCACATCCGATCACGGTTGCCGGAGCCTATGCCCGCAAGCTCGTCAGGCCCCCACCTGACACGCATCGGAAGCCGGCGACGTAGGGGAGCCATGACCTTCAAATCCGCGACGTGGTACCCCATCGCCGTCGTGTTGAGCGGCGTCAACGGAGTCGGGGCCTGGTTCTACGCCACCCAGGGCGAGCAACCGCATGCCGCGGTGCACCTAGCCCTGGCCATCGGGTTCGGGCTTTGGGCGCAACGCATACGACCTCGTCCCGGCGGAGGCGGAGGGGAGCTCCGGACCCGGTCCGACGCGCCCGAAGGGGTGCAGTCGCAGTTCGAGGCGCTGGAACTCGAAATCAGCAAGCTGCAGCGTGAGCTCACCGAGACTCAGGAGCGCCTGGACTTCGTGGAGCGGATGCTGGCGCAGGGACGCGAGACGCCCCGAGTGGGGCCGCAGCGCTAAGCCCCCGCAGCGCATCGGGTAGCGCCTCTCGTGCCGTGGCGCTGTTGGTTCTCTTCGCCATCGCGGCCGCCGTGGCCGTGACGCACATGGACAATACGCGCGCTCGGGGGGCTCGGCTATCGGGTGACGATGGTCGGGGTGTCCGCTCTCGTGTGGACGCTGATCAGCCTCGGCCTGGCCGCGACCTATCGGCTGCTGCGACCTTGAAGCCGGCGGGGAGTGGTCGTAGTATCGTTCCCGCACCCGGCGGTGTGAGAGGACCTACCAGACGCGTGTCCGGCGATGGCTACCGAGGATTTGAAGGGATGCGTGCCGTGCATGCGGTACTGGGCTCGTAGATGGGCGCGATGAGCATTCTGATCGAGTACCCGCTGATCGCGGTGATCCCTGCGATGGCGTTCGTGGGCCAGTGATGCTCGACACCGCGCGCCTGACCTTCCATCGTGACACCCGATCCGTGATCGGCAGCGCGGGGTTCAAGGGTGCGCCGGACGCCAGCGGGATGGTCGAGATCGACTACGGCATGGAGCGCGGCCCTACGCCATGACCTTCGTGCTCGCCGCCGTGCTGCTCGCCGCTGCCGCGCCACAGGACACCGAGCCGCGCGTGCTGCTGCGCCTCGAGGACGACTGGGCGCTCGCCTTGATCCATCGTGATGGCGCGGTGTTTCGCCGCCTCCTGGCCGATCGCTTCATTTACACCGAGGACGACCGCACCATGAGTCGGGACGATGTCTTGCACGAGGTCGTGGCCGGCACGGATACGGTGAAGGCGGCGCACAACGAGGACATGCGCGTCCACCGCTTCGGTCAGACGGCCGTCGTGACGGGCTGGCTGGTGGTCGCGGGGCAGGGGCCGAATGGACCATTCGATCGCCGGTATCGGTTCACCGATACGTGGGTGAGGCGCGGCGGGCGGTGGCAGATCGTTGCGGCGCACGATTACCTTGTCCCGGCACCACACCGGTAACAGCGGCGTCCTTGCGCCCGCGAGGTTTACGCCCGCAGCTTAGTCGGGGAGGATTCGGATGACCGTACTATCGCGCATCGCATTCTTGGCCTCGTTTCCCGCGGCGCTGCTCGCGGCGGCGCTCGCCGGTCAAACGGCCGTCGACACGGCGGCGACGCTCCGGACCGCCGACACGGCCGCGCATACGTGGCTCGCCCTGGTGGACAAGGGCGAGATCGCGAGGAGCTGGGAGGAGGGTGCGCTCGTCTTGCAGCTCGGCGTCACGAAGACCAAATGGGAGCAGCTCGTGCGCAGTGCGCGCGCGCCGTTCGAGCCATTCGGGACACGTCATCAGATCATGGCGCGCTACACGACGGATCCTCCCAACGCGCCACCCGGCCAGTATGTGCTGCTGCAATACCAGACCGACGTCTCCGGTGGTCGGCAGGTGGTGGAGACGGTGGTACCGACCCTCGACGGGAAGCGGGGGTGGCGGGTGTCGGGGTACTTCGTCCGCCTGGAGCAGTGACCCAACCCGGCAGCGCCGTCGACGTCGTGCAGCGGTTCAACGACGCCTTCAACCGCCATGACCTCGACGCCATCATGGCGCTCATGAGCGACGCCGGCGACCGCTGTGTCGTGCGTTGGGTGTATTCCTGGGTCAAGGACGGGACCCGCGGCCATGTCCGCGGTGTCGACGTGTTTCGCGTGCGGGACGGGCTGGTCGCCGAGAAGATGGCTCCATGCCGACGGTGAAGATCGGGATCATCGGCTCGCGCTTTCAAGCGGATTGCATCGCGGGGGCCGTGCGAGCCATCCCGGACGAAGCCGAGGTCGTGGCCGTGGCCTCGCCCACGCGGGGACACGCCGCGAGCTTCGCACAGCGGCACGGCGTCGCGCGCTCCCACACCGACTACCGCGAGCTGCTGCGCGACCCCGGCGTCGAACTGATTTCGATCACCGCCCCCAATCGGCTGCACGCCCAGATCGCGACCGACGCCGCCCGCGCCGGCAAGCACGTGGTGTGCGAGAAGCCGCTGTGTCTGACCCTCGAAGAAGCCGACGCGATGATCGACGCGTGCCGCCGGGCGGGCGTGCTGCTCTTGTACGCCGAAGAGCTGTTCTTCGCCCCCAAGTACGTGAAGGCCAAGCAGCTGGCGGACGAGGGCGCGTTCGGCCGGGTTCACTTGGTGAAGCAGGGCGAGAAGCACTCGGGTCCGCACTCGGAGTGGTTCTGGGACGTGGAGCAGTCGGGCGGCGGCGCGGTCATGGACTTGGGGTGCCACGGGATCGCGTTCTGCTGGTGGTTCCTCGGCAAGGCGCAGGTCAGGAGCGTCTACTCCCATATGGCGACGCAGGTCCACCAGGCGCGCACGCAGGGCGACGACGAAGCGGTCACCATCATCGAATTCGCGAACGGCGCCGTTGGGATGGTCGAGAGCAGCTGGAATCGCGCGGGCGGGATGGACGACTGCATCGAGGTGTTCGGCGACAAGGGCCAGACCTACGCCGACTTGCTCATGGGCAACGCGCTACCGACGTACTCGGAGGTGGGCTTCGGCTACGCGGTCGAAAAGGCCGCCACGACCAAAGGCTGGACCTATCCTGTGTTCGAGGAGCACTGGAACTACGGCTTTCCCCAGGAGATGCGCCATTTCGCGCGGTGCGTGCGCGGCAAGGAGACGCCCATCTCCGACGGCGAGACGGGACGCCTGGTGCAAGAGGTCCTGTATGCCGCGTACGCGTCCGCCGGCCTGGGTCGAAAGATCATGCTGCCGTTCCGCCCGACGGGGATCGCGAAGCCGATCGACCTCTGGAAGACGCCGGACCTCGCCAGGGCCGCCCACTGAACCCGCGGCCGCCGATGCAGCGCCGGTTCGGCCTGCTGCACGCCACGGCGCTCAACATGACGAACATGATCGGGATCGGGCCGTTCATCACGATCCCGCTCCTCATGTCGGCCCTGGGCGGGCCGCAGGCGATGCTCGGCTGGGTCGTGGCGTTGGCGATCGTCGTGTGCGACGGCATGGTGTGGAGCGAGCTGGGGGCGGCGCTGCCGGGGTCGGGCGGCTCGTTCGGATACCTGCGCCACGGCTACGGGCCGGCGACGGTCGGCCGGCTGATGGGGTTTCTCTTCGTCTGGCAGTTCGTGCTCAGCGGTCCGCTCGAGATCGCGTCGGGATACATCGGCTTCTCGCAGTACCTCGGCTACATCTGGAAGGGGATCACGCCGGGCGAGACCATGCTCGTGGTGACGATCATCGGGCTCGTGAACCTGGCGCTCCTGTATCGGCGGATCACGTCGATCGCGACCATCACCATCGCCCTGTGGATCGGGACCATCGTCACGGTGCTCGTGGTCGTGGTCACCGGCGCCCGGCATTTCGACGCCAGGGTCGCCTTCGATTTTCCGCCGGGTGCCTTCACATTTTCGCTGGGCTTTCTGATGGGTCTCGGGGGAGCCTCCCGCATCGGCGTTTACGACTACCTCGGCTATTACGATGTCTGCTACATCGGCGACGAAGTCGAGAACCCCGGCCGGGTGATCCCACGGTCGATCCTCACCAGTACCATCCTGGTCGCGCTGATCTACCTCGCGGTCAATCTGTCGATGATCGGCGTGGTCCCGTGGCGGGAGTTCGTGCCGGCCGAGTCACACCCGCAGTCCAACTTCGTGGTCTCGATCTTCATGGAGCGGGTGTACGGGCCGGGCGTCGCGACGGTCTTCACGGCCATGATCCTGTGGACCGCGTTCGGCTCGGTGTTCGCCCTGTTGCTCGGCTATTCGCGGGTACCGTACGCGGCGGCGCAGGACGGCTACTTCTTCAAGGTGTTCGCGCGACTGCATCCGTCCCAGGGGTTCCCCAACGTCTCGCTCGTCGTGCTGGGCGTGCTCTCGATCCTCGCCGGGTTTGCGTCGCTCGGCATGGTGATCGATGCGTTGATCACCACGCGGATTCTCGTCCAGTTCATCGGGCAGATCGGGGCGGTGACGCTGCTGCGGCGGCGGGCGCCGGACCTGCCGCGGCCGTATCGCATGTGGCTCTATCCGCTGCCGAGCCTCGTCGCGCTGCTGGGGTGGATCTTCATCTTTGCCACCACGCCGCCCAGGGTGATCGCCTTCGGACTGGGCGCGCTGGTGCTGGGCATCGTGTGTTTCGCCGCCTGGTCGTGGAAAGGACGCACCTGGCCGTTCGCGGCACAGCCCGTCCCCTGACCCGAAGGAGTCACCGATGAAGGCCTATCTGGCGGTCACCGGCATTCTGTTCGCCGTCGTGTTTGTCCTGCATATCTGGGAAGTCGTCGACCGGCAACGCGTGTTCGCGAGTGATATCCTCGTGCTCGCCGTGAGTGCCGGGCTCAGCGTGTGGGCCGGGCGCCTGGTACGGAAGCCCGCCGGCTGATATGATCTGCGGGCGTGCAGCCGTGTCTTCATCACGAAAGGACGTCCCATGATCGGCGGCCTGACGACGTTCACGCTGCTTCACGTGGTGGTGAGTCTGGTCGGCATCTTCGCGGGCTGCGTCGTCGCCGGAGGACTCGTTGCGGGCAGGCGGCTCGACGGCTGGACGGGGGTCTTTCTGGTGACGACGATCGCGACCAGCGTCACTGGATTCGGCTTTCCCTTCGTGACGTTCCTGCCATCGCACGCCGTCGGGATCATCTCACTGGTCGTGCTGGCCACCGTGATCGTGGCGCGTTACGTCAAGCATCTCAACGGCGCCTGGCGTAACGTCTACGTCGTGGGAACGGTGCTCGCGCTGTACCTCAACGTGTTCGTGTTGCTGGTACAGCTGTTCCGCCGACTGCCGGCCTTGATCGTCGCCGCGCCGAAGCAGCAGGAGCCGCCATTCCTGGTGACCCAGCTGCTGGTGCTCGCGTTGTTCGTCTGGCTGTGGCGGGCGGCCGCCAAGGGGTTCCGCAGCGAGCCGGGCGGCGTGGTGTAGTTCACATCGCCACGCCGATGATCCCGGTCCTTTGCTATCACCGCGTCGGTGGGCCGCTCGAGCTGGGCGTGACGCGCGTGGCGCGTTCGGTGTTCGCGCGTCAGATGCACGCGCTGGCGCGATCGGGCTGGCGCACGGTCTCACTGCGCGAGCTCCTGGCGCACGTACAGCGTCGCGTTCCGGCGTCGCCCAAGGAGTTCCTCCTCAGCTTCGACGACGGCTATGCGAGCCTCGCCGACCACGCCTATCCCGTGCTGACCGACATCGGCTTCACCGCCACGACCTTTCTCGTCACCGACTTCGTCGGCCGGACCAACACCTGGGACGTGCGTTATACCTGGCGCCGGCTGCCGCACCTCGACTGGAACGCGATCGAGCGCTGGCGCGGGCGGGGACTCGAGTTCGCATCGCACACCGCCTCGCACGCCCGGCTCACCTGGCTCTCGGACGAGCGGATCGGCGACGAGCTCGGTCGCTCGCGCCAGACGCTGCTCGGCCGGCTGGGACCGGAGGCGGGCCGCGCCGTTGCGTACCCGTTCGGCGCGCGCGATGCGCGGATCGAGCGCCTGGCGCGCGCCGCCGGCTACGAGCTCGGGTTTGGGGGCGTGCGGGCCAACGGATCGGCGCTCTCTCTGGCCCGCGTCCCCGTGTACCTGTGGGATGTGGGGAAGACGCCCTTGGGATTGCGGCGCGATGTGACCGGCACACTGGGGCGGCTGGTCGCGAGCGTCGCCAACCGATGCGCCGTCGGAACGAGCTGGATGCTGAGACTCCGATGGGGAGGCGAAGTCGGGTGATCCTCCGGATCCTGTTACCGCTCGGGACGGCCACCGCGGCCCTCGCCCAGCAACCATCGCTGGGCGCCTTCGACAGCCACGGCGATATCGGCCGGACGCGCAACCCGGGCTCGGTGGCCTACGATGCGGTGCGCGAGGTGTACACCATCGCCGGCTCCGGCGCGAACATGTGGGCCGACCATGACGACTTCCACTTCGTATGGAAGCGCCTCCAGGGGAACTTTATCGTCACCGCACGGGCGCAATTTACGGGAGCCGGCGTCGAGCCGCATCGCAAGCTCGGCTGGACGGTGCGCTCGACACTCGCGACCGGTGCACCTCACGTGACGGCTGCGGTCCACGGGGACGGCCTCGTGGCGCTGCAATTCCGCCGCACCGGCGGCGGTCTCACCGAGGAGGTGCGGTCGTCCGTGACCGCCCCGGACGTCATCCAGCTCGAGCGCGCGGAGAACCGCTACACGCTCTCGGTCGCCCGCTTCGGCGACACGCTCGCACCGGTGAGCGTGGCGGACCTGGCACTGGGCGACCAGGTCTATGTCGGACTGTTCGTGTGCGCGCACAACGACACCGTGGTCGAGCAGGCCACGTTCCGTGACGTCCGGATCACCGTCCCCGCCCGGGCCGATTTCGTGCCGTACCGGGACTACCTCGGCAGCAATCTCGAGATCCTCGACGTCGCGACGGGGGACCGGACCATCGTGTACCGCTCTCCCGCGTCGCTCCAGGCACCGAACTGGACCAAGGACGGCACGGCGCTGATCTACAACAGCGGGGGCCTGCTGTACCGCTTCGACCTCGCCGATCGGCGACCGGCGGCCATGAATACCGGATTCGCCACCAGCAACAACAACGATCACGTGCTGTCGTTCGACGGGCGGACGCTCGGCATCAGCCACCACAGCGCGGACGATCACAACGCGTCGATCGTGTACACCGTACCGGTCGGCGGCGGGACGCCGCGGCGCGTCACGGCGCTGGGCCCCTCGTACCTGCACGGCTGGTCCCCGGACGGCAAGTTCCTGGTGTACACCGGAGAGCGGGGCGGGGAGTTCGACGTCTACCGGATCGCGGTCGACGGCGGGGAGGAGACTCGGCTCACGACCGCCCCGGGGCTGGACGACGGCCCGGAGTACTCACCCCACGGGGCGTACATCTACTTCAACTCCGTCCGCAGCGGGACCATGCAGCTCTGGCGGATGCGACCGGATGGCAGTGCACAGGAGCAGCTCACGAGCGACCGGTACAACAACTGGTTCCCCCATGTGTCGCCGGACGGCCGCTGGATCGTGTTTCTCTCGTTCATGCCGGACGTGGCACCGAACGACCATCCCTTTTACAAGCCGGTCTACCTGCGCCTCATGCCCACCGCGGGCGGGAGCCCGCGCGTGATCGCCTACCTGTACGGCGGCCAGGGCACGATCAACGTGCCCTCCTGGTCGCCCGACAGCCGCCGGGTGGCGTTCGTCAGCAACACCGACCAGCGCTAGAGCAGGTTGCCGGTCGCGACGGCCGCGCCCATCGCGTGGTATCCCTTGTCGACGTAGATGGTGGCGCCGGTGATCCCGCTGCCCAGGGGGCTCGCCAGGAAGGCCGCCGTGGTCGCGACCTCGCGTGCCGTGAGCGGCTCCGGGAGCGGGGCGTTCGCCGCGTAGTAGTCGACCATCTTCTCGATCTTCCCGATGGCGCTCGCGGCGCGGGAGGCGAGCGGGCCCGCCGAGATCGTGTTCACGCGCACGCCGTACTTGCGCCCCGCTTCGAACGCGAGAGTACGGGTGTCGCTCTCGAGCGCCGCCTTGGCCGAGGACATCCCGCCGCCGTACCCCGGGACCACGCGCTCGCTCGCCAAGTAGGTGAGCGACAGAAACGATCCGCCCGGCCGCATCAGCGGCGCCAGCCGGGCGACCAGCGATACCAGCGAATAGGCGCTCACGCTCACGGCCGCCAGGTACCCCGGTCGGCTGGTCTCGAGCAGCGGCTTCTTGACCTCGGGGCCGTTGGCGAGCGAATGGACGACGATGTCGAGCGGTCGCTCGCCCAGGTCCTGCGCCAGGCGCTGCGCCAGTCCCGTCACCGAGAAGTCGCCCACATCTTTGTAGCGCTTGTTGCCGCGGATCTCTTCCGGCGCGTCGGTCAGGGTGTCGAAGGCCGCGTCGAGCGGATAGATCTTCTCGAACTGGAGCAGCGAGCCGTCGGGCATGCGGCGGGAGTCGTCGATCTTGCCGCGCTCGAGCAGGTTGAGGAAGATGTTCAGGGCCGGCGGCCACGTGCCGGTGCACACCGTGGCGCCCGCCTCGGCCAGCGCCTTGGCGATGGCGAAGCCATACCCCCCGTCATCGGCGACGCCGGCCACCAGCGCTCGCTTGCCTTTCAGGTCAATGCTCAGCATCCACCCCTCCCCAAACGCGGAACGCGGAAGGCGGAACGCGGAACAGTGGCGTGCGCTTCGTTCCGCGTTCCGCGTTCCGAGTTCCGCGTTAGATGAAGAATCTCGCCGCCACCGGAATCAGCTGTGGATGTCGTATCAGCGCGTGCGCAAAGATGCGGCCCAACGTCCGTTTCTCGACCGGGATGCCGTTCACGGTGCGGGCGAGCGAATTGAAAAACGCGTCGTCCACCTCTTCCAGGGCGCGCTTGATGCGGTAGTACTTGAGGTGGTCGTCGCCCAGCAGCTCCATCCACGCGGTGTGATACGCGCTCAGCCGACTGGCGCCTGTGTCGCCCGCACAGATCGCCGCTGCGGCCGTCTGACCGGCGAGGCGCCCAGCCTTCATGGCGTTCACGATCCCGCCTCCGGAGAGCGGGTTGATCATGTGCGCCGCGTCGCCCGCCAACAAGACGCCGTCCGTGTAGGTGGCCTTGATCGTCGTGTGCACGATGACGCCGCCCACCGTGTACGCCGTCTTGGCGCCGCCCGGGTAACGCCGCGCGATCCACTCGTCGAGGTATTGCCGGGCATTGCGGCCGTCGGCCTTGAGCGCGACCAGCCCGAGCCCCACGTTCGCGACCCCCGGTCCCCTGGGGAACAGCCATGCGTATCCGCCCGGCGCGATCTGCTCACCGAACTGCAGGTAGATCGCGTCCGGGTCGAAGTCGATGCCCTGCAGCACGTATTGGGCGCACGACTCCATGTCGCGCGCCGGCACGCGGGTATCGAGCCCCGCCCAGCGGCCCACCATGGCTTCCACGCCGTCGGCGCCGATCACGATGCGCGCGCGCCACGACTCTGCGCCGCCGGCGCCGCGCAGCTGGACGCACCAGCGACCGGCCGCGTGGCGGCTCATCCCGGCCGCCTCGGTGCCGACCCGCACGGTCACGCCGGCCTCCGCGGCCCGCGCGGCGAGGAACGCGTCGAAGCGGGTGCGATCGAGAATCCAGCCGACGTCGCGCTCGGCGACCTTGACCTCGGTGTCGTCGGGAGCGAGGAAAACCACCCGCGTGATCTTGCGCGCCACCCAAGCCGCTCCCTCGGGATCGGCGAACTCGCGCAGCCCGGCGTCCCCCACCCCCTCGGCGCAGCGCACGGGCGTCCCGACGGCAGGGTCGCGCTCGAGCAACACTACGTCCAGCTCGGGGGCGTGACGCTTGGCCTCCCACGCGGCCATGCTGCCGGCCGGGCCCGCACCAATGACCAGGACATCGGTGTCGCGCATCACGCTGCGACCATCGTCAGCGCGCCGACGGGGCAGGGGGCGATGCATTTGCGACAGCCCGTACAGGCAGCGCGATCTACTACCAAGTCGGCCAACTGCAGGTGAATCGCTTCGGGAGGGCAGAGCGGCAGGCATTACGCTTTTCATTAGCTTGATGCGCTCGCACGCGCCCCCCTAACGACTTTCACTCGACGACCTCGTGCCCCTACGCTGGCCGAAATGGACGCTCGGTGCTTGGAGTCCGGCGAATGAGATCGCCGTGGATCTGGGCACCGCCAACACGCTGATCTACGTGAAGGGCGAGGGCATCGTGCTCAACGAGCCCTCGGTCGTCGCGATCGAGAAGGCGACCGGGAAAATCAAGGGTATCGGGCTCGAGGCCAAGCGGATGCTGGGCCGGACGCCGGACGGGATCCTCGCGGTACGGCCCCTCAAGGACGGCGTGATCGCCGACTTCGACGTCACCGAAAAGATGCTGCGGTTCTTCCTCAAGACCATCATCGACCGCCATCTGTTCCGCGTGAAGCCCAAGGTGATCGTGTGCGTGCCGTCGGGTATCACGGAGGTGGAGAAGCGCGCGGTGCGGGACTCGGCGCAATCGGCCGGCGCCAAGGAGGTCTACATGGTCGCGGAGCCGATGGCGGCGGCGATCGGCGTCGGCCTTCCGGTCGAGACTCCGACAGGCAACATGGTGATCGACATCGGAGGCGGCACCACGGAGATCGCGGTGATCGCGCTGTCGGGCATCGTATCGGACACCTCGATCCGCACCGGGGGCGACGAGCTCGACCAGGCGATCGTGCAGTTCATGCGCAAGAACTACAACCTCTTGATCGGCGAGCCCACCGCGGAGCAAATCAAGATCCAGATCGGCTCGGCCGCGCCCGTGGGGGAGGAGCGCGAGATGGAGGTGAAGGGTCGCGACCTCGTGTCGGGAATTCCCAAGATCGTGCGGGTGCACTCGAGCGAGATTCGCGAGGCGGTGCAGGAGCCGATCCAGCAGATCGTCGACGCGGTGCGCCGGGCGCTCGAGATCACGCCGCCCGAGCTGGCGTCGGACATCGTGGATCGGGGGATCGTGATGACCGGCGGGGGCGCGCTGATCCGCGGCCTCGACGTGCTGCTGCAGCAGGAGACGGGCCTGCCGATCCACCTCGACGAGGACCCGATGACCTGCGTCGTGCGGGGGACGGGGCGGATCCTCGACGATCCGGAGAAAT
>WNGL01001980.1_pt1 | contig 25004 bp, 24 predicted proteins | sample 5400591 | NCBI WGS metagenome assembly WNGL01 (sample SAMN13153377, study PRJNA577476) | soil metagenome | isolation source: 80 cm soil or saprolite under Garry oak tree replicate 1 | place: USA:California | collected 2016-06-15 | reverse complement strand
CCTGGATCTTCGATAACCCGGACATGCCGACCTGGGCGTAACCGGTGACCGGGATCGGCTCGCCCGGTTTGACTTGGCGCGGGACTGAGAGCATCGCGGCGAAAGTTTTAAGCGAGCTGTCCACATCGTTGTTGCCCTCGGCGTAAGTGTCATTGGCGTGATACAGGTTCGTGAGCATGATGTGCGTGAGCCACTTGATCGATTTGAAACCGTAGGCTTCCGGCACGACCATGCGGACCGGGCCGCCGCGCAGGCTGTCGAGCCACTGGCCGTTGAGTTTGTAGCACAGGATCACTGGCGGCAGGTCGAATGGATCTTCGAGCACCCGATCAATAGGCAGCGAGCTGCGGAACATCTGCTGCGGTTCGTCGTTGTGATAGCCATAGTAAAAGACACGGCGCAGGTTCTCACGCGGTTGCGTGAGCCAAATCAACTCGCGGAGCGGCACGCCCTCCCAAATCCCGGTGCCCAGCGGGCGGCCAATATTGAGGCAAGTCATCGTCTTGGCAAATCGCACAGCATGTTTTTCGCCCAGGTTCATCAGTCCGCCAAAATCGAGCGCGGTCCCGTCTTTGTGGGTGAACGGGCGGCGAACGGTTGCCGGGTGGTCGGGATCAGAGATTACTTCGAGCTTCCAAGTCTCCCGCGTGAGACAGACCTTTCGCTTTGCTTCCTCGGATAGTGAATACGGCAGTGGTTTGCCGCGTGACACATCGCGGAATTCTTTCTGGGGCGTGAAATACTGTTCGAGACTTTCGAGGGCCTTGGCTAGCTCGGGCGCCGTCGTATCGGCGCAGGCGGCCAGCGGCCAACACCCCAACCCTGCCGCCCCCGCCGCGCCCAGGCGGATGAAATGCCTCCGAGTCAACTCCTGATGTTGGAAGAAGAGGAATTCTGCGTCCTTCATAGCGACAGTTTGCAATGGGCCACGAGCCGTCATTCTACTGACGAAGGACAACCGCAGGCAATCCACCTTTTCGCCCGCTCGCAGCCCCAACGTCACCAGGTCTCAAAATGCACGCAGTTTGGGTTGTAGATTGCGAGGGGTTCCTTCGCCTCTCCAGGATAACCGAGGGAAGCACACGCGACCGGCATGACCGAGGCTGGCAGTGAGGGAATCGCTCTGATACTCTTGATTCGCCAGAGGAATCCAAACACGATGAGATCGCGAATCTGCTGCGGAACGCTGGGGGACCCGAATAGATGTTGGGTGCGTCCCTGGCCTATTCGCAGGGTTGTGTTAACAACATTCTTAAAGCGTGAACAATCCGGCCTATCCAGCTTCCATAAGACATTTCTCCCTTTACTAACCGACCCAAGCCCAGCTAATGTTCTGCCCTCACGAGCAACCGTTCCTTAAACGGCTCGAGCGGCTGCATGATCTCCTTGAGTTTGAACTCCTTGCCCTCTTCATCCGGCCAAAAGGCCTCGGGGATCGTGCCATTCGGGCTGAACACAACGACGAGCCGTTGGCGCGGTCGCGCCGGACCGGCCAATCCGAGACTCGGCAGACCGAGGATGAAGGGCAACGACGCCGTTGAGAGACCCATCCTCCGGGCGGAGCTTTGTACTCAAACAACTCTCCACGACTTCACCAAAAAAACTTCCTGCTGTATCCCCATCTCCCTCGCCTCCAAAAAATCATCCTTTGGCCTCCAAAGTAACTACCCCCACCAATCACTCCTGGCAACACGGCCTCAAGTTGCGCCCTCGGTTAAATGCGGATAAACCCGACAAACCCGATCGATCTCGTCCCGTTGGCCGGGTGACAAGGTGGCATGTGGGTCAAGGCACACGGTGTTCTGCATCAGGCCTTGCCGGCGCAGCACCTCGTGGATACCCGAAATGCAACCAGCGAACCCATTGGCCGCGTCGAAGATCGCCGCGTTGCAATCGGTAATTTGCACGGCCAGCGTGAGCAAGTGAGCCGGAATGTTCTCCTTATTCCGCACCCGCTTGCATGTCATCAGAAGCTCGACGGCTTGTTTGGTCCAGCAAGCCCAGTGACCGAGAAGACCGCCGACGATGTTCAAACGCTCCTCGCCGGCAGCCATCGGAACGCAATAGGTGGTCAGCAGATCGATGACGATGTTATCATCGTTTCCCGTGTAGAGGGCGATGCCGTTGGCCCGGCCGGCGTCGGCCACCGCGCGAACAACGTCTAGCGTTTGATACCGGTTAAAAGGAGCGATCTTAATGGCCAGAACGTTGGGGATTTCCACAAAGCTACGCCAGAACTGATATGGCAGGACTCGGCCACCTGCCATCGGCTGTAGATAAAATCCAACCAATGGTATCTCCTGCGCTACAACTCGGCAATGAGCAGTAAGTTGGTCGGTGGGCGCTTCTTTCAAAGCGGACAAAGAAAGCAACCCAGCATGATAACCGCACTCGCGGGCGAAACGCGCTTCGCCAACCGCTTGATCTGTTTTTCCACAGACGCCGGCGATGAGAACCGTCTGTCTGCCTGAAGCAGCATCACACGCCGCGGAAGTCTCGGCAGAAAGTTCCAGTACGGGTCCCAACAATCCATGCCTTGGATCGCGAATCTCAAACTGGGTTGTATGAACGCCAACCGCAATGCCTCCAACGCCCGCCGCATGATAGTAACGCGTGAGCGCCCGTTGACAGCGCTCGTCCAACCGCCGGCGGGCGGTCAGCGCCAAAGGATGCGCCGGGATGACGATGCCTCCGCGAAGAGTGTCACGTACCCAGCTCGGGGCTTGAGGAAAAATAGCCATTCAATGCGCAGAATCACGCGTCGCTAGTATTGCCCATCCCTGACCTCGAAGTGAGTCGGCCTGTTCAACAGACGACCGTCATTCATGATCCAATCCGCCGTCCACCGTACGACTTGCCCAATGGGCGTCGAAGGAGTCCCCAAGCATTCGCGCAGTCGTGCAGCGCTGCTGAGAAATGCCGTTTGAGTTTCTGTTCCCACAATCTTCGGAGTTCGGTTCATTTGTTTGCCAAACAAAGCAGCAAGTTTTCGGACAGAGAGTACTTCTGGCCCGGCGAGGTTTAGGACAAGTGGCGACACGTTGGCCAATGTCAACGCCCGAAGAATGAAATCATTCGCATCACCTTGCCAAATGCAGTTGAGATAGCCAGTCGTCACATCGACCGGTTCACTCGACCAGACCTTCAGAGCGATGTCCACCAGCACCCCGTAACGCAGTTCAACAGCGTAGTTGAGACGGATCAAAACCATCGGAGTTCCGTTTTTCTTGGAAAAGTACTCGAAGAGCCGCTCGCGGGCCAACGCCGCGTTCCCATACTCGCCGACCGGACGAACCGGGTCGGTTTCGACCGATCCCCCTTTCTCGACAGCCACTAAATCGTAGACGCCCCCTGTGGAAAGCGCAACCATGCGCGAATGCGAGTAACGTTCGGCCGCGTGAGCTGGCACCAACGTGTTAACCGCCCACGTCAACCAAGGTCTTTCGGATGTGCCGAACTTGAGTCCGACCAGATAAATGACATCTTTCGCGTCAGGTAATGACGGCCAAGCATCTCGATCCAGCAAATCGCAGCTAATCGTGCGCACTCCTTTCGATTCCAACCAGTCGCGCGTGGTCGTGTCGCTGAATCGACTGACAGCCACGACATCAAGTCGTTTGCCAGCGACGGTTGCAGCGCGTTGCGCCAATACTGCCAGCGTCGGACCCATTTTACCGCCTGCACCCAGAATTACTAGAGGACTTGTCACCGTTCCTATCCAGTCGCTCAGCGCTTGGCTTGGCCGCGTCAGAAGGTCATCGAGTTGCTCGCTGGTGTGAATTAGAGAGTGTGGCTTCGAGTTCATCTCAAAAATCGGACGTACTTAACCTATTCCCTTGTTTTGATCATGCCTAAACCCAAAGTCGGTCCGGATTTGATGTCAAGAGGCGTAACGCTACAGTTTGTCAGAGGGAATTGATTCGTGGCCTGTATTTCGCGGTAAGACGGGCGTTCCACTCCTCTCCACCAGGCACGTTACCGCTCAACAACACAGGCGGGTCGATGCCCCGGCGTACACATTCTTTCACGCACTCCAACTCTAGTCGGTGCGCAATATACAATCCAATCGTGCTGGAAATCGCGCTCACGGGTTTTGTCAGGCCACTGAGCTGAATTATTGCGTCGCCGTATGGTACACAATCGTCCAGACAAATGTCGGTAACGTCGAAAAGAGTGTTGCCACTGCGATGCCGCGAGGGGAAGTCTTTTGGAGTCTTTTTGTGCCAATCGCTGGAAGCGATGCCGATGACTTTTGCCTTCCGTCGCCTGGCTTCCAACGCCGCGTCCACTACCACCGGAGAAAAGCCGTAGCTGTAGAAGATCAGGACCAAGTCATCTTTCCCGATGCCATAGTAATCCACGATGTGAGTCCCAACCTCATGCATCGTCTGATAACTGAAAGAGAGGTTCGCGGGCGTCATCATGCTGATCGCCGCATCCAGCATTGGGCAAATGTTTGCCAACCCCCCTGCCCGCCAGAACAACTCCTGAACAACTAAACTGGCGTGCCCGCTGCCAAACACATGGAGGAGCCGATCCTGTGCCACCGCATCCGCCATCCAAATAGCGGCCTTCTGAAGATTGGGCTGTTGCTCAGTTTCAAAGCGCTGGGCCAATTCGTTGAACAAATCAAGATAGCGTGTATCAGGCTTGGCCGTCAATTTACTCGAATCTCCATTTTCCGCTTCCTTTTGAACCATCCGTTCACCGGTCCTTTGCGTTACGCATCCCGCCCCAGCCGCTGTCAAGGTCAACGCCGTTGCGATGAATTCACGTCGTTTCATTTCCTCTTATTGGCACCGGTTGCCTCTGTTCAGCCAGAGGTGGACCCCGTTGTTTGGACCACGAACGCAGAAATTAAGTTAGGTTCTCAGTCTCTGCTGGATTAGTTTTATTTGTTTTCACTGCTCTGCGTTTCCAGCAGCACACCACTCCGAGGCTCCGTCGTCCAGCCCGGAGTGAGCCCCTGAGACCCGTCAGGGTCGAAGGGGCGAACGGAGGGCTGGACGACGTGGGCGCCTCGGTCGCTACTTCCACCGCCACGCCGCCGGCTTGGCTCCATACGATTCGGGCAAGTGGTACAACTCCCCAGGCGTGGCATAGCACAGCGCCTGGCGCGGACGCACGGTGTTGTAATCGCCAAACCAACGCGCCAATCCTCGTTGGGCCGTCAAGCCGTCGGCGTAGTCTTGCGCGTAGATGTCTTCCTGTTTGACGCTGCGCCATAACCGCTCGATGAATCGGTTGTCGATCCAGCGGCCGCGCCCATCCATGCTCACATCCACTCCGACCGACTCCACCGCCTCCAGATACGCCTCGCTGGTGAACTACCTGATTTCGATTTCGGAGGCCCTTGCTGAAGTCGTCATCGGGTTAGCAGGAGATAGCGCCTCATTCAGGACTAACGAGTTTGAAGAATCGGCTTCTCTTTTGGTGGAGCGTGAGCTTTCTGGCCAGATGGAGTGGGAGGAAATTGAGCAGCGCCACATCCTTGAAGGCGACATCGCAGTCACCACTCGTCGGGCGCTGGTTCAAGCCAGAGTTGGGCAGGGATTGTTCAAGGAGCGTGTCTCACGACTGCAAAAGCGATGCCGCTTAACCTTCGTGGATAACCCAACGCACCTGGTCGGGAGTCACATCAAGCCCTGGCGTGAGGCCACGAACGAGGAGCGCCTTCACGGCGTTTTGCTCTTTATCCTTGCTGTCTGCGCAATCGCTTTCTTCGGTCTGGATTTGATCGCCTGCAAACCGGCGCGCTGTTCACGGTCCGTCTTGCATGTGCCAAGGCGATATGTCAAGTTGTCCGGTAGTCCATCGGCCAACGAGACCTTTCATGAAAGCCGGAAGTGGATTACTGAAATCAAGCGCGATATGGTCAGGCTGACACCAGAACAGCAACGGGGCGGATTCACGCTGATCGAGCTGCTGGTGGTGATCGCAATCATCGCGGTTCTGGCCGCGATGTTGTTGCCCGCGCTCTCGCGTGCCAAGGCCAAAGGACAGCGGACAGTTTGTTTGAACAATCTGCGGCAGATCGGCCTGTTCATGCTGTTCTACACCGAGGAGAACAATGATACGTTTCCAGCGCACCGGAACCAGGGACTCAGCACCGCCGACCATACGCCGTCGCTGACCAACTGGTGGGGCACGACCATCGTAACCTACGGCGGTGGCCGCAGCAATCTGTTCCACGACCCCGCCATCAATGGGAAGCGCCTGGACGACGGAACCGCCTGGCAATGGAATTTCGACTGCGACTTGGTGGGTTATGGCTACAACGGGTATTTTCTGGGCCATCATCCGTACGGTTCCGACAATCTCGTCGTTGCCGGGATCGCTTTCTCCGTAAACGACACATTTAAGCGCAGTGGCATTCTCAGGCCCTCGGATAACCTGGTCATCGGTGACAAGCAGCCGTATGGAAACCCGCCGCTGTGGAGCAGCAGTCTTTGGTGGGAGTCCGCCTGCATGGACCCGGCGGTAGTGTCGCACAGTTCCTTCCCGACCTACGAAGGGGTGGAGCCAAAGCGCCATCTCGGCCAGGCGGTGGTTTCGTTCAACGATGGGCACTCGGAAGCTCGCAAGAGTGAGAGGATCAACCCTCCGGCGAACCCAGCTGATAGGACCGCGCGGGCACTGATCAATTCTCGGTATTGGGACCCACGCCAACGCGCTGGGGCGCAGTGAACCCAACCTGTTTTCTGTTTTCGATAGGAAGTTCCAAGCTCAGGTGTGAAGGGACGCAGTTGGGGGCACCTTGATCCAAAAGAGTTTCGACACTCTGCCTGCCAAGGCGAGAGCCGACGCGGCGGCTATGGAGCACACACTTACTCCTTCGGCCGCAAACAATCGCAAGCCACTCAAAAGTGGCCAAGCCTGAGGTAATCTTGTTCGTCTCTTGGAAGAGGCCGATCTTCAGTCCGGCCTTCCATTCTTAAATCCGCAACGATGTGCTGGCGGGCTGGTGCCGCTGCCGAGCGCGAGTGGGAACCTGGCCAAACGCGTGTGCTGCGCCTTTCCATGGGAACAGCGCCGGATGGATGAGATGTGCCAACAGTTCCGTCCCGTCCACTACCCTTGGGCCTGGCCGGGCGAAATAGGAATTCGCATCCACGGCATAGACGCGGCCCTGACGCACCGCCGGCAACTCGGTCCAGCCCGGATGAGCAAAAAGATGGGATGCCTGATCGACAGCTCCGTCCAGCTTGAATCCGCACGGTGCAATGATCAGAACCTCCGGTGCCCATTTTCGAACTTCTTCCCAGGTGATACGCACGGAATCCTGATCTTTGCGCGAAAGCAAATCGATGCCGCCGGCCAATTCCACCATTTCTGGCACCCAATGACCGCTGCAAAACAGAGGATCAGCCCATTCCACGCAGAAAACACGCGGGCGCTGCGCTAGGCCGCGTGTTACGGCGGCCACCGTGTCCAGTCTGGCCCGGCCCGAAGCAATCAACGTCCCGGCCTCTCTGGAACGGTCAGTGGCTCGCCCAATTTGCCGAAGATTATCCTCGATGTCTGCCAGAGATTTAGGCGTCAGCCAGAGCACGTTGGGCCTGGTGCGGAGGGATTTTAGCACCTGGCTGACCTCGTTGCCGGAGGGCGCGCAGACCTGGCACAAGTTCTGGGTGAGGACCAGATTCGGCTCCAATTCACGCAAAAGGTGTTCGTCCACCTGGTAAAGGCTCGCGCCGGTGCGGATGCGCTCGCTGACCATAGCGTCGATTTCCCGCAAACTCATCCCTTGCATCGAGAGGGCGTTGCGGACGACTACGGCCTTGCCGAGGATTTCTTTCGGATAATCGCATTCGTGCGTGACGCCCACCAGGTGATCGGCCAATCCTAGCGCACAAACCATTTCTGTCGCCGACGGCAGAAACGAGACGATCCGCAAATTACTCATTCGATGTTCTCTGGTCTGGCCGGGCGAGCCTCCCCCGCCGTGAGGCAAGGGCAACCACGCGGCGTCTTTCTTCTTCAGTCATTCGCAGTCAACTTGCAATTTCCTCCAGCTTGCCGCAACAGCCAAGGCAAAGCCCGTGGTCGCCCAATTTGCAAACGCCCACGCAAGGGGAGCAATTGGTCCATGCCAACGGCAAGCTCTTGGAGCCTATCTTACGGAGTTGTTCCCTGCACTCGTTTATCCGGGAGTGCTTTATCTTGGCAACCAGACCCAACTACACGATCTATGGTTGGGACGTACGCCGCTTTGCGGGGCGGACTAACACTTGCTCCTTGCTCCCTTGCTCTGGCTCAATCGTGCAATGATGGATGGAGGGTGTCAATCTAAGCGTCCGATTTTCCGAGGTTGCAAGGCGTTAGAATGCCGCTTCGTGGGCCGTGCAGCGGTCACCGCTTCCAAAGTCTTGGCCCATTTGCCCGCCAGTAAGGTTGTTACGGAATTTTATGTTTCGGAATTGAACAGGTGGGTTGTTCGCTCACCGAATTTATTTTGTAATCGCCACCGGCTGGACACCTCAGCATTTGCGCGTCTTTCAACTTCAAGTACGGAACAAGATCGCCTTCGGTCGGAATGTCGGTCGCCTGCTTTTGTTTTTCCAGCGCCCACTGTTGTTTGGCACTGTCAATCTGGCGCAGATGATTGACGCAAGCATTCATCTGCGCCGTGTCGCGGGCTTTAACGAAGTTAGGGATTGCAATGGCCAACATCATGGGAATGATGACTATCGCCAATGCGACTCCAATGTAGCCGGTAACCAAACCAGCGATGGCCAAACCTTTCCCGACTATAGCGTCACCAGAACGTTTGATGCGCAACAGCGCCATGTGCCCACAAATGACGCCGGGGATTGCGGCAAAGATCGAAAAGCAAACAAGGCTTAGAATTCCTAAGACCAAGCTCCAGATAGCCAAGCCGGATGTTCTGGGCGGGGCCGGATTGGTGCCGATTGGCGCAATTGTTTCGCTCATGTGCCTTACCCTTACGAGCCTCCCACACTCGGCTTTAGCCAAGGCGTGAGGCTCCAATACCACATCGATGGTTTCAGGCTCATAAGATGCCCGTCCAGAAAAAGGATCGCGCTCCGCCCATTGTGGCGCGGCATCGGGCCGCCCCAGTTGGGGTCGGTGCCCGTAACGCCCCCCGTGTTGGGGGCATCGTCGCCAGGGTCGTGTACGATCCAGCAGCCGGGCTTTTCCGGGGTGGTGTCGGTCACACACTTGAGTGGATCACTGGTGTTGAGCGGCTTGCTACCCGAATCGGCTATGTAGGCGACCGCGACAGGGCGGGGAATGGCGCCAGCGCGTACGCCAGGCCACTTCGAGTAAGGCCAAGGAGCAAAATCGCAGCCGCCGACGCGGAAGTTCATACCATAGTTCGAGATCCCCAGATCCGCGGGGCCGGTGGGATACTCTTGGATGAACTCTTTGAACTTCGGGCTGCGGACAGGACAAAGCAGGAGGTTCGTACTCTGTTGATAGGGTAGCAGGAAATCAAACCAAGCCCTCCGACCGCCGCTAATTGTCGAAGAATTGTCGCCCGTCACCTGGAAGGTCAGGCAATACCTCCCGTTAAAGTCATCCACATACAACTGGGTGGCGATGGCCATCTGATGCAGGTTGTTGACGCACGCGATTGCCTGCCCCTTTTGTTTGGCCTTGGAGAGTGCGGGCAATAACAAACCTGCCAGAATGGCTATGATGGCAATCACGACAAGGAGTTCGATGAGCGTAAAAGCGGCACTCGATGGCAACCTCGCGAAGCAGCCGAGGCTTGCATCGGATCGGAAAAACCGACGAAGCTTTTGCATAACCCTAGGACTGAATCTCAGTGAACGCATTATCCTGCAAGTTGTCAAGGCACTTAATACAAAATCGCAGGCATTTCCTGGCTCGCTTGCCTGCCTGTTTCGTTGGTGCGCATTATGAAGAAGCTGTTCGTGTTTATGCTCTTGGTTATCCTGGCCGGAATTTACGGAATCATTCACAGCCAGATCAGCAACACGGTGTCGCCGGAGTACTTCACGAAGTTCAAATTCAGGGAGTTTGGTTTTGCGGACGTGCCGCTGCCGGAGCGAGTTCGCGCCTCAATGGTGGGGTTCCTGGCTTCGTGGTGGATGGGGATTCCGATTGGCCTACTGGTCGGCGCGGCGGGTTTCATGCAGCAGGGGCACCGTCGAATGCTCAAAGTGTCATTGTCGTCCTTTGGCGTTGCGGTGATTTTCACCCTCCTCTTTGGCTTATGCGGATTGCTCTATGGCGTCTATCAGGCCAGAACCATCAATGTTTCGGAGTATCAGTCCTGGTTCATTCCATTTGACGTGACCAATCTGCGCCGCTTTCTGTGAGCTGGCTACATGCACAATTCATCGTACCTGGGCGGCAGCCTGACGATTGTCGTTGCGTGGGCCTTTCAAATCGTAGCCAGGCTGAAGGGCAACAACGAATCACCGCAGCAAACGAGTTGAGGGCCTGCTTGAATATCGCGTCGGAAAGAGGAAACTAATACTGGAAAAGCCATTCATGCCATTGTCGCACTGAATTTGTGACCACAAAGAACGCCATCATTGCCGCGACCCTCACCGCCGCCGTTGGAGCCGCAATTTACGAAGCACACCGAGCCTCCGTTAGTAGCGACGAAGCCCAATCTCTCCAGCAACAGCTTGTAAAGCTCGCTCAGGAAATTGAGGCACTAACACGCGAACGCGATGCGGCAACGGCCAAATTGGCTGCGTTGCGCGATGAGATGGAGCGATTGCGCCACAACAGCGGCGACCTGCCAGGCTTCCGTGAGGAACTGGCACGTTTGCGAAGGGACTCGCAAGAATTAGCAGAGTTGAAAGCGGCTAGCTCCAGTGATCCAACCGACGCAGCGGCAAGCTCATGGCTGGCCGTCGTTAAACAACTCAAGCAGCGGCTTGAAGAGATGCCTCAGACGCAAATTCCAGAGCTTCAATTTCTCGACGCATTTGATTGGCTGGAGTTAGCACATGGTGCCAGACTCGATACTGACGCCGGTTATCGCAAAGCCCTTGGCGAGGTTCGGAAGCGGGCCGAAGGCTATTTCACCAAGAGATTCCAATCGGCCTTGAACACTTACATGGGTGATAACAACGGGCAATGGCCGACCGACTTGGCGCAACTGAAATCCTATTTCAACCCTCCAGTGGAGGACACGATTCTGCAACGGTGGGTGATCGTCCCAAAGACGACTTTTCCCGGTCGAGAATTTGCTGGCGATTTGGTGTTGACCGAAAAATCACCGGTGGACGCTGACTTTGACCACCGCTGGACCATCGACGGGCCATTCAGTGGTGGAGTCGGTCCATATAATTATCAACCGTCCGAATCGCAGATGGAGCTTCAGACCTTGAAAACCTCTCTCGAACCAGCTCTGAAAGCATATTCGGCTGCCAATGGCGGAAAGGAGCCGCACGATCCTTACCAGTTGCAGCCTTACGTCAGTGACTCTACCCAATCTAGCGCGCTGCAAAGATTCATCCAGATCGTTGCAACCAACAACGCTGGTCGATAAGGGCACTTGGTGGGCAACGTGGTTTACGGCGGACCTATTGCGGACTCGCAGTGAGCTGGATGCGCATAAAAATCGCGAATTGGACATGGAGAACCGTTTGGATTGTCGCTACCAGATTTCGCGACCGTCGAGCGGCAATATGAAAAGAGCCATTTCCAAAGAGGCGGTTCCAAGCCTGGTGGTCCAGGTTATCATCCACTCTATGCCGGAATCGACCATTGCGTACGCGAATCGCTGAATGGCCCAGCCGGCGAACGTAGCATCATGACATCAACCAAGGCATCCTTTGATCTGGCCGGACTTTTTGATTTTTTGGAAGACGTGCTCGCCTGGGTGAAGGATCGGAATGGCCGCTACCTGTGGGTCAACCGGGCATTTCTGATCAATTACGCGCTCGAACATCCGAACCTCGACGGAGGGATTTGCGAACAGCAAGTCCTGGGCAAAACCGACTACGACCTGTCGCCGGCCTTTCTGGCCGATCAGTTCCGACTGGATGATGACCATGCGTTGGCGGGGAACCGAATCGTCAATCGCATCGAGCGCGTGGGGGAATTCGAGGGGGCCGCAGGTTGGAATGTGACCAACAAAATCCCGGTGTTTGACGCCAAAGGAAAGATCGTCGGAACGGCGGGCATCACTCGCGCCCTGAACAAGCCGGCCACGCATCCGGGAGCCGCCTCGGGTTTCGGGACGGCGCTGGAATACGTCCGCGATCATTACCAGCGGCCCATCTCCAACCAGCAACTGGCCAGCGTCTCGAAGATGTCGCTCCGGGCCTTCGAGCGTCAATTTCTGGCGAGCTTTCATCTCACACCCCAAAAATATTTGCGAAAGCTTCGACTGCGCATCGCCAGCCGCGCGTTGATCTACACGAACGAATCGCTGTCGGAGGTGGCGTTGAGTTGTGGCTTCGCCGATCAAAGCCATTTCACGCGCGAGTTCCACCGTCAGTTTGGCCGCACGCCGCGTGATTATCGGGAGCACTACAAAACCGTGACTGCCGCTTCTGGAACAAAGTCTGCCGTTCCCAAGCAATAAATGTTTCAGCCACGGCGATATTCTCGAACTGTGAAATCCGCGATTCAAAGCTCCAGGAACTGTCTGGCGGGCGCGACCCTTTTGCTTTTGCTCGCGGTGAATTCCTTGGCGCAGCCGGCGAAGAATGCACCGTCAGCTAGTCCGGCGATGCTGCGTGCGCTGATTCTTTCCGGCGAGGGGAGTCACGACTGGCGCACCACGACTCCCTTCCTGCGCCAGTTGCTTTTGGATTCGGGACGCTTCGATGTGCGGGTGAGTGAGTCGCCCGCCGGCCTCACCGCGAAGACCTTGGCCGGGTTCGACGTGGTGATGGACGATTATTCCGGCCCGCGCCTCGGAACCGAGACGGAAAAGGCGCTCGAAGCATTTGTCGCGGCTGGCAAAGGATTGGTCGTGACACACGGCGGACTTTCGGCTTCAGATTTTGCCGAATTGACCAAGGCATCGTGGCCGTCAGGGGCCGCTGCCGACGCCGACGCTCGGTTTCATTCTTTCGATTTGAGGCTCGCCCACCCGCAGCATCCGGTGATGCAGGGTCTCAAAGGCAATCTGCGAACGGCGGATCAACCACGCCACGGTTTCACTCTCCTGCCCGGCTCGGAAATTCTGGCTGCGACCGGGAACAACGAACCACTTCTCTTCGCGTCCACTTCGGGCAAGGGGCGTGTTTTCTGCACCGCACTGGGCCACGATCTCGGTGCCATGCAGGAAAAGACTTTCATCACCACCTTCTTGCGCGGCACCGAATGGGCGGCGTCCGGCAAGGTGACGTTGCCTTCTGAAATCGGTGTGCCTGGCCCGGATACCAACGGCGTCCGCGTGCTCGTGATTGCAGGCGGACATGATCACGAAGCCGCGTTCTACGGATTGTTCGATGGCTACAAAGACCTCGGCTGGGTACTGGTCACGGACAGCACGCTGGCTTTTAAGCAGGACATCCGTGCGAAGCAGGACGTGTTGGTTTTCTACGATTTCACCCGCGACCTGGACGAGAAGGGCAAAAAGAACCTGCGCGATTTTGTGGAGAGCGGAAAGGGCGTCGTCGTCCTGCATCACGGCATCTTGAATTTCCAGAAGTGGCCGTGGTGGTACGAGGAAGTCGTGGGCGGTCTCTATCGCCTGGAACGTCAGGGGACGATTCCGAGTTCGACGGTGAAGTTCGGTGAGGAACATCTGATCACTCCTGCTGGCCAGCATCCCATCACGGCGGGCATCGGCCCGTTCCATGTGACGGACGAGACCTACAAGGGCTTGTTTATTTCCACGAACGTCAAACCGTTGCTCGTCACTGACAACGCCACCAGCGATCGCACCGTCGCTTGGATTGGCCCCTGCACGACTTCCAAAGTCGTCTTCATTCAATTGGGCCACGACCATTCACCATTTCGTCATCCATCCTATCGCGCGCTGGTCCACAACTCGATTCTGTGGGCCGCCGGAAAACTCAAGTGACTAAACTTTATGAAAATCGGACTCTATAGCATCACCTACCTCGGCTGCTGGTATCGCGGCGAGGCTCTCACATTGCCGGAACTCATTCGCGCCGCCAAAAAGTTTGGCTACCACGGCGTGGAAATTGATGGCAAACGGCCGCACGGCAACCCGCTCGACTGGCCGAAGAACAAATGCCATGAACTGCGACAGATTGCGGACAGGGAAGGAATCGAAATCCTCGGCGTCGCCGCCAACAACGATTTCAGCAACCCCGTTCCCGAGGTGCGCGAAGCCCAGATCTGTTTCATGCGCGAGCTGATTCGCATGACCGCTGATCTCGCCGCGAAGAATCTGAGGGTGTTTCTCGCCTGGTGGGGAATTACGCGGCATCCGAAGCTGGCCACCTACGACATTGCCGAGGGCTACTGGCCAATCATCCACGAGAAGTTTGCCGAAGAAGAAATCTGGGGCTGGTGCCGCGAGAGTTTGATCGAGTGCGCCCGCTACGCCGGAGAAATGGGCGTGACGCTCGCGTTGCAGAATCACAAACCCCTCATCAAGGATCACCGCGACGTGCTGCGCATGGTCCGCGAAGTGAACTCACCGCACCTGAAAATCTGTCTTGATGCCCCGTTGATGCCAGACAAAAGCGCCGGCGCGATGCGTGAGGCCGCCCAGGCCGTCGGTTCCTTGCAAGTCATGTCGCACTTTGGCGGAGAGTTTGACCGTAACCCGGACGGCTGCATCACCGGCGTGGACCGGATCGATGGTGTCATCACGGGCGAGACGAACAAATACTACCGGGACTTCGCCCGTGCCATGCACGAGATTGGCTACCAAGGCTACACCAGCTATGAGCTGTGCCATCAACTGCCGGTCGTGAATGGCGAAACGGTCGGGATTGAATTCGCCCACAAGAACGCCCAGCTCGCAGCGGAGTTCATGCGCGAAATCATCAAGGCGGAAGACTCGAAGAAGCCCGTCAACACAGCCGGACGGCAACTCGCCGGCGCGGCTTGAAAAGGGTGTTGCCGAATGTCAGAGGCCTGCTGCAGTGTCGAACAAAACGCGCAAGCCAGGCACTATGTATCGCCAATCTCAAATGAACCCATCAGTGAACAGCGCCAATGTTCGGCGATCACCTCTGATACAAGCAGCGGCGAAAGTATGCCTTGGCCTGTTGCTCGGACTGACCACGTCTGCTTTTAGCGGAGCTTTGCTCGCACAAACTCCCGAGAAGCCGAAACGCAACCTGCTCTTCATCGGGCAGGCCAAGGGCTACCAGCACGAATCCATCTCCACGGCCATGGCGACTCTCTACAATCTTGGTCGCAGTTCGGGCCTGTGGAACACGGTTCTGCGCACCGATTGCACGGCCATCACCAAGAAGCCACTCAAGTGGGAGGCTAAAAATCTGGACGCCTACGACGCCGTTGTTTTCTTCACCGATGGCGACCTCGACATGGACGCATCGCAAAAGGCGGACCTGCTCTCCTTCATTCGCGACGACGGGAAGGGATTCATCGGCATCCACAGCGCCGCCATCACCTTCACCGGCTGGCCCGAATACGCAGAGATGCTCGGCGGCTTTTTCGACGGCCATCCCTGGGGCCAGTTCAACGCGCCGCTCGTGGTGGAAGACGCGAGATTTCCCGGCATGAAGAATTTTCCGGCGACGTTCACGCTGTTCGACGAAATTTATCAGATCAAATACTTCTCCCGCCAGAACGTGCGCGTCTTGATGAACCTCGACGCCACCAAACTCGACCTCACCGGCAAGGCAGTGAAGCGGACGGACAAGGATTTCGCCGTCATCTGGACGCGGGCCTACGGCAAAGGCCGCGTGCTCTACAATGGCTTAGGCCACGTCCAGGCCGTCTGGGAACGTCCCGATTTTCAGAAGATGTGGCTGGAGATGGTTCAATGGTCGATGGGCCTGGTGCCGGGCGATGCGACACCACGAGCCAAACCGAATCAATGAAACAGACTGCTGGCTCTCAAGGTTTATGAAGTTTCTGAATGTCGTGGAACTCGCCGCCCTGCCTCTAGAGCCAATTTTCACCGTCTTCTCCCTCTTCTCCATCCGATGGAGGAGAGGGTCGGGGAGAGGAGGAGCGTGATTACACTCGCCGTCGAAAATCAGTAACCTTCACTTCATCCCTCCATCTCTTCGGCGGCCTTAGCCACCTTGCCGCAGTTTATCCACCGCGACAGCAATGATGATCACGACGCCGATGATGATCTCCTGCACATAAGTCGGCCACCCCATTTGATTGGAGCCATTGCGCAGCACCGCCATGATCAGCGCGCCGATCATCGAGCCGAGAATGCTGCCCGTCCCCCCACTCAAGCTGGCGCCACCGATGACCACCGCAGCGATGATGTCCAGTTCCAGGCCAATTGCCACCGTCGGGTCACCCTGGGTCAGCCGCGAAAGCTGCATCAAGCCAGCGATGCCAAAGAAAACTCCAGCCACAATATAAATCATCCCTTTCTGCAGTGGAACACGAATGCCGCTCAACCGCGCAGCGGTTTCGTTGGCGCCGATGGCAAATACATACCGCCCAAAAACCGTCTGCCGCATGACCAGCGCCATCGCCGCCGCCAGGCCTATCGTGATCCAAACGCCCCACGGCACCGGAAACAGATGGCCGGGATCCTTGTACTCCATCAGACGGTTTATGGCCGTCTCGGGCGCGTTGACGGTTTGACTGCCGGACAACCATTTGGCCGTCCCACGAGCGATGCCCATCATGCCCAGGGTGACAATGAACGGCATCATCCGCAGCCAGCCGATTACCAACCCGTTGATCAACCCCGCGCCGGCTCCCACCGCAATCGTCAGCCAGCCGGCCATCAAGGGCGAGAAACCTTTGGCCAGCGTCGTCGCCCCGACCACACTCGTCAGCGCAACCACTGAACCGACGCTCAAATCAATTCCCCCGCTCACAATGATCAGCGTCATCCCCAGCGTCCCAATGGCCACTATCACCGTCTGGGTCAAAATTATCTTGAAGTTTGCCCCGGTCAGAAAATAAGGCCGAACCGTCGGACTCAGCGAGAACAAGCCAATCACCAGCAACAATCCCAGGAACGGGCCCAGAATATTGAAAAGGCGTCTGGAAGCCGTTGTCTTATTCAGCGGGGCCATGCCATTGAAGTCGCTAAGGGCAAGGCGCTTTGCGCTTCCCGCCTTGCGCTTGCCGCATCCGCGCCCCGCGCCATCCGTGGTTAAAATCCTCTCCTGAAATCATTTCAAATACTTATCCAACTCCGGATGAAGTAATTCCTTGATTCCCGGCTGCTCCATGTTTTCGGGTGTCACCAGCGCCACTCCCGTGTCAATTCGTTTTTCCACTTTTTCTCCCCGTAAATACTTCACCGCCGTCACCACCCCCAGGTAACCCATCAGCATCGGATTCTGCACCACCAGGGCCTGCACGTCCCCATTCTTCATATCCACCACCGACTGCGAGCCGGCATCGAACCCGATCATCTTCACTTTGCCACCAGCCAGCCCGATATCCCGCAACGCCTTGGTCATCGCGATGGTCGGCGGTTCACACGGACAAAAGATGCCTTTGACCTCGTGGCCGTAGCGGTTTAACAGGTTCTGCGACACCTGGTAGGCCGTTTCGCGCGTTGCCCCCGCATGTTGATCGGCGGAAATGATTTTGATGTCCGGATAATGCGCCTTTAACGTATCCAGAAAACCCGCCTCGCGCGCCTCGGTGCTGGCCGAACCGACCGCATACCGAAGCAGGACTACGTTGCCTTTGCCGCCCAGCAGTTTGCCCATCTGCTCGCCCGCCAACTGCCCGCCCTTGTAATTGTCCGTCGCCACGAAGCTGACGTATTTGTCGGACTTAAGATCCGAATCCATAATGACCACCGGGACTTTGGACGCAATCGCGTTGTCCACCGGTTTGACCAGCGCCTGTGAATCCAACGGCGCCAGCACGATCGCGCTGACTCGCCGGGTCATGAAGTTCTCCACCACTTGAATCTGCTGGTCGCGGTCGTCTTCGCGCAGCGGTCCTTTCCAGATTACCTTCACTTTGGTTCCTTGCTTGGCCAGCTCCTGTTGCGCCTTCATCGCGCCGGCATTGATTGATTTCCAAAATTCATGCGTCGTGCCCTTTGGAATGACCGCGATCGTATAGGTGTTATCTGCCCCCTTGGCGGCCCAACTCCCGCTCGCCAGCGCCAAACTCAAAACCAGTGTAGCCAACCGGAACGCCGCATTTATGCGGCAAGGGGACGCTCTGGAAGAAATCAGTCGTGCGCCAGAGTGGCGCAGACTCAGAACTCCTGCTGCCCGGTTCGTGTTCCTGTAGCGGCGGTCTGCGACCGCCGGGCTGCCGTGGCGCAGACTCAGAACCCCGGCCAGGCGATTCATGGTCCGTGAGCTCCAGGTTCTGGCAAAGCTTGCTCTCGTCTGTGGGGTGCTGAACATGCACCGAACCTATGAACAGCCCTGCCCCTTTTCAATCCTTTTCGATTCAACTACTCAGCAGAGCGCCACCGCGCAGGTTGGGTTGGCAATTCTTCGTTCCCTTCGTTTGCTTCTGTAGGCCTCCTTCAACTTCTTCATTCACTCAATCCACACGCGGTAAAACCTGCTCTGATTCGTCGCCCACGCATCGCCGGCCCTTAGCACGTTGCCGTCCCCGGTCATGGTCGTGATGCTCTGCCACAGGCCGGCGTCCAGCCCGGTTTTGTATTCGAACCGGTACAACTGGCCGGTTTGACTTTGAAACCACAGACTAAAAGCGTTCCCGCTCCATCCAGCCGACAAAATCCGCGCGGTTGACAGAACCGACAGCGGCGCATTGGAACTTACTGCCCTTCCCAAGTCGTTGCTTACGATCACCGAATATGTTCCCGCCTGCGCCAATTGCAGGTTCGTCAGCGTCAGCGTCGCCGCGGTGGCCCCCTCCAGACTGTCCCCATCCCGCCGCCACTGATAGCTCAGCGGCTCGCTCCCTATGGCGGCGACCCCAAACGTCACCTGCGCGCCAGCCTCGATGCTTTGACCTTGCGGCTGAAACGTGATCAGCGGCGGCCCGCTGGGCGCAACCGGCACGTAGGTGTAGCCCAGCGCGCGGATGCCCTCGACCACTTCCTGCAAATAAGATAAGTCCAGAAATGCGTGGAAGTAGCCGCTGGCCCAGCCATCGCGCACCACAAGATTCTTCTTCGCCGCCCTGATCAGGTCGGCCGGCAAACGCGGCGGATAGTTGAACCACGGGTTGGGGTCCACGTTGCCGATGTTTTCCGGCATGATTTTCTGCCCGTAAATGTCCCGCTCGATCGGGTACGGAAAAAACTGCCCCGCCACGTGCCCGCTGTCATCGAAGTACAGCGCCCGTTGCAGCGTCAGCGGAAAGTTCGTTCCGAAAACTTGAGAATCCACCGCCGAAGCCGCGTAATGGGGCGTCTGCCACGCCACAGCCGGCACTCCCGCCCGCTGCAACTCCCCCAGGGCCGTGGTGACCCGCCCAAGCGCCCACTCGGCCGAATCCTCCGGCACTGCCAGGTAATCCACCACGTTCGTGTTGGCGTCAGTTGTCACCCGCCAAAACTCATAGTCATCTCCGCTCACGCCCGTGAACGGATTAACCACTGAATCATACTGATGCGTGTAACCTTCCAGCACGATCTGGCCCCCCTGCGCCACCACGTATTCCAGCGCCCCAATGAACCCCGGGGTCTGTGACAGCCGGACCTGCTCCGGCACACCCTGGTTGTAGTAGCCCAGCGGATCGTTGTACACCGGTATAACCGACACCGCGAACGGCACGTCTGCCCCCTTCAGATAATCGGCCACGGTCTGCAGCAGCTCCGGCGGATACGTCGGGTCAATGTCTTCTATTCGAATGATGGCCTGGTGGCTTTCCGGATGCGTCACTTGCAGAATGTCGTGCAGCAAATCGGAAAAGACTATGTACCGATCCTCTTCGCTGATGAAACTGAATGGCGTGTCCGCCACGTACCAGAAATTCCGCGCGCGCACCACGTAAGGCACACACTCCTCGCTGTTGGTCTTGCACGCCGTCGCCGCGGCGCTCGCCAGGTTCGGGTCCAGGATCGTCACCCGCCCCAACTCCGCATCCAGTTGGTTCTTGGCGAAACTCTCCCCTTTGTAGTTGATGGCGGCGTACCCCGACCAGTCCATCGAATCGAATCGAAACCCGGTTTTCGATTCGAATTGCAGACCGCCAATTTGTTCCAGGTTATATTTGAACCAGCAAATAGGCCGCGCGCTGCTCAGCGCGTCCTGCTGGAACGCAGCCGGCAGCGGGTTGCCAAACACTGTTCCCAGGTAAAAAGTCGCCCGGTAAAGATTCATCTCCCCTCCGGCATAATTTTCTACTGGGGCGATTTGATAGCCGAGCTGGAAATGGCCCATCAGATTGGCCAGCATCCGCGCGTGGAGTCCGCCAATCCACCCGTATTGCCCGGCAGAATCGTAGAGGATCAGCACCTGGTTGTTTGTCGAAGTCTGGCTTCGGGCACCACTCACCAGCGCCAGCCAAACACCGGCCGCAACCATCAACTTCACGATTTGACCCATCAACTGCGACTATACCCGCTCCACCCCAAACACGCAAAGCCCCTGCGCGACCCGGCCGCGTCGGAAGGGGGGAAGCCAGGAACCGCGCGAAATACGCGGAAGTGTTCCGTTTTTCCGCGTATTTCGCGTATTTCGCGGTTAGGCGGGGATTCGCACAGCACCGCGCCCAGGTCCAAAATTACCTCAAGGCCACCCGCTTCAAACTGGGTTTGCTGGTCAAGTTTGGGCATTATCCTAAGGTGCAGGTGGAGCGTATCGTGGCCCAGCGGGGCAGATACAACTTCGGCAGGAAGTGAGGTTTGGTCTCGTGGACGACCCAAAGGCGCCGCCCCGCCTCCAGCTCTTTTCCGCGTATTTCGCGTATTCCGCGGTTTAAATCTCTTTTCTTAGGCGGGGATTCGCACAGCACCGCGCTCAGATCCAAAATTACCTCAAGGCCACCCGCTTCAAACTGGGTTTGCTGGTCAACTTTGGGCATTATCCTAAGGTGCAGGTCGAGCGTATCGTGGCCCAGTGCCGCAGATACAACTTCGGCAGGAAGTGAGGTTTGGTCTCGTGGACGACCCAAAGGCGCCGCCCCGCCTCCAGCTTTTCCGCGTATTTCGCGTATTCCGCGGTTTAAATCTCTTTTCTTAGGCGGGGATTCCGGGGATTCGCACAGCGCCACAAACCTCTTGCCGCCGGCAACCGCTTGACTTACTTTGCCATCACCCGCGCGAGTAGCTCAACTGGATAGAGCGTCGGCCTCCGGAGCCGAAGGTTGTGGGTTCGACCCCCGCCTCGCGCACCAGCCCCAAAGGCTCACCTTATCACTGAATATGAAAAGCAAACTGTTGAGCAACATCACGCCGGGCGAAATCCTGCACGAAGAATTCCTCAAGCCGATGGCCATCACCCTATACCGGCTGGCCAAAGACATCGGCGTGCCCCCGCGCCGCATCAACGAGATTGTCAACGGCCAGCGCGCGATTACGGCGGACACCGCCTTGCGGCTTGGGCGTTACTTCCGCATGTCGCCGGAATTCTGGCTTAATCTGCAAACGCACTTCGATCTAGAGAAGGAACAGGAACGTTTGGCGGGTCGGCTCACCAAAGAAGTCAAAGTGCTGGCAGCCGCCTGAGGCATGGCCAGTCAGTCGCAGCAGATCAGGGACCTGAGCCATGAAAATCAAGCTTCAAGCGCCAAGCACCAAGCACCAGGGAACTTCCAAGCTTCAAGCATCAAAGGGCGCGATTGTGGGTTGTGGTCTTGATGCTTCCCTGGAGTTTGAAGTTTGGAGTTTGGAGTTTTCCTTCTTGGAGTCTGGTGCCTGGAGTTTTCCTTAATCCATCCGGTCATGCAACTCGCCTACGACGATTCCGGCGCGCTGATCGGGACCCAGGATTTCGATCACGACGCGTGTCCCTCACCCCTGCTGCAACGCCGGCACCATCGGCACCCGCGCCAGCCTTTCTCTGCGCTCTCTGCGTTCTTTGCGGTTAACCCTGCTGCAGCGCCCCCACCATCGGCACCGACGCCAGCGCCCGCCTCGTCCGCTCGCTCCTCGTCCGCGCCGTCTTCGCATCGAACCTCAGCACGGTTGGCTCGCCCTTTCTCCACGCACTGGCAGCTTTCACCCAGCCTTCGGCCACCAATTCGCTCACGATCTCGAACAGGTTGACATCCATGAGATCTGGCCGGCAGGACGTTGCGTCCTTTTCACTGGCCCGGCTCATATAAGCCGAATCAACTGCGTCACTCGCGCAGGAAAACACTTTCAGTTCCAGGCTCCCGCACAGCCCCCCCTGCAATTGATGTTTGACCACGTGCATCGGCACCGGCACCCGGACATCCTGCTGTTCCCAAACCTTCTCGCCATCGGCCAGGGTCAGTTTCACCGAGGAAAACCCAAGCCGTTGCGCCACGAAGATCAAATCCACCCACAGGCCGTCCACCGAATTGTGCCGCCCGCCTTCCAGCGCCAGCCACCGCGTCAGACACAACGCATACTGAATGTCCTGGCGCATGCTCAATGAATTGCCCAGCACCCGCCCCACCGCAAACCACTCCCGGCTGAAACTCAATTTGCCCGCGCACAGCAGCAACAACAGCAACGCCAACCCCAGCAGCGCCGGTATCCAGTAGCCGTCCGACAAAAACGCCGTGAAACCCATTCCCAGGAAGATCAACGTCACCGCATACAACGACAGCACCACTTTGCGCCGCGACAAGCCCATGTCCATCAGGCGATGGTGAATATGCCTGCGGTCTGGCCGAAACACCGGCAGCCCGCGCAACCCGCGCCGCAGGATCGCCAGGGTCGTATCCACGATCGGCAGCGCCAGCACAAATAACGGCGCCACCAGCGCCGCCACAACCGTCCCCTTCTGCGAGCTGACCAGCGTCAGTAATCCGATTTGGAACCCCAGGAAATACGCGCCGCCGTCACCCAGATAAATTTTCGCCGGCGGAAAGTTGAACCACAAGAAACCCAGCAGCGCCCCCACCATCCCGCAGGCGACCAACCCGAACCCGTGCTGGTAGCCCACAAAGGCCAGCAACGCCATCAACATAAGGCTAATCCCACCCGCCAACCCGTCCACGCCGTCAATCAGGTTGATCAAATTGGTCATCGCCACCAGCCAGAGCAACGTCAGCAACACGCCCCACGCGCTCAGGTTGATGATGGTGCCCGTAAAGGGAATCTTGAAAGTCTGAATCCCGATGCCGAAGCTGCAAACCACTGCCGCGATCAGGAGCTGGCACAGCAGCTTCCGTTTCGCGCCTAAAGGCCGCAGGTCATCCCACAACCCAAGCCCGAACATGGCCAGCGAGCTGCCCAGAACCACCCAACGCTCCCGGGCCAATCCCTGCTCCGGAAAGAACACCGCCACGAACGCTTCCACCCCCAGAAACGCCGCCGCCAGCGCCAGCCCGCCCAGTCGCGGAATCGGCGTCTTATGCGTGTGATGCAAATCCGGCGCCCGCTGCGCGAACCGGCTGCGATTCCGCAGAATCAGCGGAATCAGCAGGAAAACAATCCCCATCCCCACCGCACATGAAATTATCGGCAACATGCTCACGCAAGTCTGTTACTAGCACCAGTGGTGCCAGCAGACCTTTTCTCAATTGTTGGACTTGGAAGCGTAGAACATAGAGCGTAGAGCGTAGAGCGTAGAGCGTAGCCGGCGACGTCAGTCGGCGCTGATCTGGCTCCCGGTCCATAATTGCCCCGAAACCCGTCAGCGGACGCATTCCACTGCGTTGGTGGGGACGCATTCCACTGCGTCCCTGATCCCCACCCCCCGGCGAACGTCTTCTCAACCGTCAAAATTAGCGACAACAAACTCACTTTAAGTACATCAACTTTCTCGAAAGCAGTTTATCTGGCCGCAGCCCCTCCACAATCAGGCCAACCCACGATTGTTTGCCCGGTACATTCCCGAATCCAATCCAAGGGAACAACGGGGGAGCCAAGCGGAGACTACGGGGCGAAGGAGATGGAAGACGGAAGATGGAAGATTTCAAACCGCGGAATACGCTCAATAGGCGGAAAAATGGAACACTTCCGCGTATTCCGCGTATTCCGCGGTTTTCTCCGCCCATCCGTGAAATCCGTGGTTAATTCAGTGTCCCTCCGCCCCTCCGCCCTCCGACTTCAGCATTTCAGCATTTCAGCATTTCAGCGTTTCAGCTTTCCTGCGCCCCCGCCACAAAGTCCCCACCCCAAAAACCGCCGCAAACAATCCCAGCGCCACATTCGTCGGCTCAGGCACCGCCGTGATGTCCAGGCTCCAGCTTACCAGCGAGTTCTCGATACCGGGGCTCGTGTCCGCAAAGAACAGCGTCCAGGTATCATTGGGGTTCGAGCTCCTCAAACCTGCCAAATCCACAGAAAAGCTGGTGGTGCCATCGGTCAGATACTGGGTGAGGTTCACCGATGGGGAGCTCGGCAGGTTGCCAAGCCGAATATAGCCCGTCAGGTCACTGATGGAAGCGCCCGATAGATTGACCGTAAGGATGATGTCCCGACTCGTAGTAGTCAGACCACTGAGTGTGTGCGCATCAGTCAGGCCGATCGGGTTGTTGTCCGAAATCACCCCACCGTTTTCGAACGAGCCGCTGAACGTGTAGAGCGCCCCTTGGGCCGAGAGACAGAGCATTGCCGCAATCACTCCCACGGCAAGTCCCTTGCCCCACCCCCCGCCTCTCCGTGGAGGGGCGGGGCGGGGCGTCTTAATATGTGTACTGAGAATAGTCATAGTTTTATGGTGTCGAAATTCGATAGTAGCGGCTGGTATAATTTGTCGCAGTCAAGTCCACGAACGAAATCAGCCCGTTCGCCAGGGCCACATTGGTGGCGATTGTCTCCCAGGGGCTCAAGCTCACATTGGTCGTGGCCTGTATCAGGTAAGTCCCGCCAGGTATCCCCGACGCAATGATCCGCATATTCAGATCCGGCTGCTGCTCAATGT
>WNGL01002963.1_pt1 | contig 25018 bp, 21 predicted proteins | sample 5400591 | NCBI WGS metagenome assembly WNGL01 (sample SAMN13153377, study PRJNA577476) | soil metagenome | isolation source: 80 cm soil or saprolite under Garry oak tree replicate 1 | place: USA:California | collected 2016-06-15 | reverse complement strand
AGCCGGGCTACGACCCGCGCCGGGACTTTGCGCCGATCGGCCTCATCTCCTCCACCCCGATCGTGCTGATGGCGCATCCGGCCTTCCCGGCGAAATCGCTCGCCGAGCTGATCGCGCTGGCGAAGAAGGAGCCGGGCAAGCTCAATGTCGGCACGCCGCCGCCGGGCACCGGCGGCTATCTCGCGGCCGAGCTGTTCAAGGCGGTGGCTCAAGTCGAGGTCACGATCGTGCCGTTCAAGGGAACGGCGCAGCTCACCAACGATCTCGTCGGCGGCCATGTGCCGATCGGCTTCAACGTGCTGGCGCCGGCAATGGGCAACCTGCAGGCCGGCAGCTTGCGCGCCATCGCGGTGCTCGGGCGGGAGCGATCGAGCCTCTTCCCCGCGGTCCCGACCGCCAGCGAGGCCGGGCTGCCGGGCTACGAGGCGATGCTGCATTACGGCCTGCTGGCGCCCGCGCGCACGCCGAAGGAGATCGTGGCGAGGCTCAATCGCGAGCTTCGCTCGCTGGTCGATTCGCCCGAAGTGCGCGAGCGGATCGCCGCCGACGGCGGCGATCCGCTGCCCTCGACGCCCGAGGACTACGCCGCCGACATCGACCAGGAAGAAGCGAAGTGGTCGGTGCTGATCAGAAAGCTCAATCTGAAGGTGGAGTAGCAGCGTAGTAGCAGGGTAGGATGGGTCGGGTTCTTCCGGAGACCCAACAATCGCGAACTCCCGTCACTATGTTGCGTTTCCGATCGCATAGCGCGACTCCGAAGTGTTGGGTCTCGCGAAGGGCTCGACCCAACCTATGCTTCTGTTGCCATGAGGAATTTGTAGCATGCAGATGCAACAAGAGTTTAAATATTTTAAATTGTTCATGCCGCAAATCAATTACAAGTTTACGTGTTAATACTTATAGGGAACTTGTTTCTACGCAAGTTCAGCAATACCACTGTTCAACGCCGTGGAACGCGTAGGCTGCGGCTTCCCGTGGATGGGAGGCGCAGATGGATAATCATTATCAGCTGGAAAAAGGTACCAAGGTTGCTCCATTCGGACAACGAAAGGTCAGACCTTGCGTGATCGTGTCGGACGCTAAGCAACACATTCGAACGTTCCTCATGGAAGCTCTGCAAGGATTGGGCTTCGCCACCCGTGAGTGCGCTCAAGTCGGTGAGTTAGGTGCGGTGCTCGATGCACAGCTCCCTGATCTCGTTGTCCTCGGATTATCGGGAGGTGGGATCGAGACCTGCGAGATGCTGAACCTGCTCGCCCTCAAGGAATTCCACGGCAAGGTCCTGCTGCTTGGTTCCCGTAGTTGCGCTATGGTGGCGGCTGTCCAAAACTTCGGTATTGAGCACGGTCTTGCGATGTTGCCCATTCTCGCCACGCCTTTTGGCGCCGAGACCTTACGCGACAGCGTTGGCACGCTCCTGCCCACCAAGGCGCCGCCGAATCCTACAGTCGATGTTGCAGAAGCGCTATGCGCAGGCTGGCTGGAACTATGGTACCAGCCACAGATCGACGCGCGCACGCTCAGCCTCGGTGGCGCTGAGGCGCTCATCCGCATCAGGCATCCGAGCTGGGGGATTGTCCCGCCAGCATATTTCATACCGGATGACAGCGATCCGCACTTCTGCGCGCTGTCGGAGTTCGTTATTTCCCAGGCAATAGAGGATTGGCACTATTTCGTTGCACAGTACGGTCACATCGAGATTGCAGTCAATTTGCCCATCTCCTTTCTTCAGAATTCGGATATGGTCAGGAACCTCTGCCGGCAAATGCCGGATCATCCGGCTTTTGAGGGACTGATCATCGAAATAAATGGCACCGAGGTTATTCGTAACCTAGAGCTGGTAAGAGATGTTGCCAGGCAGCTTCGGTTTCACAAGATCGCCATCTCAATCGACGATCTTGGAGCGGAGTGGCCGTCACTCATGGAAATTCAGGACTTCCCCTTCGTTGAGATCAAGGTAGACAAGAAATTCGTCGCCGGCTGTGCGGCTGACCGGCTGAAGCAGATGGCGTGCCGCCGAATTCTCAATCTTGCCGATCTCCATGGCTCACGCACTGTCGCTGAGGGTGTAGAGAGCCGCGCCGATTTTCTTGCTGTCCGTGAAATGAATTTCGATCGCGTGCAGGGCTTTCTGCTCGGGAAGCCCATGGTGCGCAAAAAGTTCGTGGGGACCGTCCTGGGCCGTCCCCTGACCTTGCCGCAATGACATGCGACGGTTGCGTGCGAGGCCATTCCGCGACTGCGCCCCATCAACTGATCCGTGACGATGGCGCGTCATCGCTTATTGAGCGTATTTGAGTGTAATGAGTGCTGACGTTTGCGTACAATGAGCCCCGGCCACCGACTATCGCTGGGGCTCATTGCCTGTTCGCTCGAATGATGCGGTTCCTATCGCATAGCGCGACTCCTGCGCCGGCGAGGCGGCCAGAAACGGCCATGCCAGTCCGATGAAAGCGGGCGAAAGTGCGGCTCGACGCCTGATGGCTCTATGCCCCGGCCGAGCACTCGCGGACGATGACATGGAGTCGGCGTGCCCTGTGCTTAAACTTACGCCCATGGAGTCAAGCCCCGGGCATGAAGGAACCATTGCTCGCGCAAGGCGACGGTCATCATGAATTCGTTTAACGCAATCAACCGTCAAAATCGACGGCTCAGCGTGGTCGGTGCAAACGACGTTGCACGGCGCCGGCGATGATGGCGGAGACAAAGAGCAGGAAGAGCACTGGTATCCAGATCAGGACCGCGCCCACCAACGCGATGAAAATCAAGACTGTCAGGATGCTGATCACCAGCATCAGCAGGATGACCGTAAACGGCCCCACCCTGGCAAAGTAAACGCGGTGAGTGCCTCGCGCATCGACGGAGGTCCACAAGCCCGACCGTCCGTGCAACGACTGACCCGGCGGGATGATCTCCGGCTCCGAACGCGGTTCGTCCCCCGGCTCTCGTCGCTGGTCCATCATGCGGCTCCGTGTTGGCATCTCAGACCAAGCCATATAGGAAAGCCGCCAAGCGTTCACAACCGCACCGGCCTGCGTGATTGCCGAGGGCAAGATCGACATGTTGACGGAGGAACCAGGAGCGCCGCATGAGCCGTGCAGCTGCCATCGCTCGGGCTGTGAGCCATTTCGACACCGGCGCGTTCAAAGCCGATCTCGCGCGCCGGGTCGCGATCCCGACCGAGAGCCAGAACCCTGACCGCGCCGGCGAACTCGCGCGCTATATCGACACCGAGATGACGCCCGCGCTCGAAGCCCTCGGCTTTCGGTGCCGGGTCATGCGGCAGGCGAAAGCGCGCGGTCCCTTTGTCTTCGGCGAGCGCTTCGAGGGCGATGGACTGCCGACCATCCTCGGCTATGGGCATGGCGATGTCATCCGCGGGCTGGAGGCAGGCTGGAAGCAAGGGCTCTCGCCCTGGCAGCTGATCGAGACCGACGGCCGTTATTACGGCCGCGGCGTCGCCGACAACAAGGGCCAGCACAGCATCAACCTGGCGGCGCTCGGCGCCGTGCTCGCGACCCGCGGCCGCCTCGGTTTCAACATCAAGTGGCTGATCGAGATGGGTGAGGAGACGGGATCGCCTGGGTTGCGCGAATTGTGCGCGGAGCACCGCGATCAGTTCGCCGCGGACGTCCTCATCGCGTCGGACGGGCCGCGGCTTTCGGCCGGGCGCCCGACCATCTTTCTCGGCAGCCGGGGCGGCTATCCGATCGATCTCTGGATCGACGCGCGCGAGGGCGCCCACCATTCCGGCAATTGGGGCGGGCTCTTGTCGAGCCCTGCGATCCAGCTCGTCCACGCGCTGTCGACGATTGCGGGACCGACCGGCCAAGTCCGCATCCCGGAATGGGTGCCTGAGCGCATCCCCGCGACGGTGCGCCGCGCGCTGGCTGATTGCGAAGTGCGCTCGGGCCCCGGCGACCCGGTCATCGATCCGGATTGGGGCGAGCCAGGTCTTACCCTCGCCGAGAAAGTATTTGCCTGGTGCGCCTTCGAGATCCTGGCGATGACGGCGGGCAACCCCGAAAGTCCGGTCAATGCGGTGCCGGCACGGGCCTGGGCGCGTGGCCAGCTTCGTTTCGTTGTCGGCGTCGATCCCGAGGAGATCCTGCCGTCGCTGCGGCGTCATCTCGACCGCCATGGCTTTTCCATGGTGCAGATCGCCAAGGGCCGTGACGAGATTTTTCACGCGACCCGCCTCGATCCCGAGCACCCCTGGGTGCAATGGGCCGCCGCTTCGATCGCGAAGACGACGGGCGCGCGTCCCGCCATCCTTCCCAATTCAGGCGGTTCGCTGCCGAACGATATTTTCTCCGAAGGCCTCGGCTTGCCGACAATCTGGGTGCCGCATTCCTACCTCGGCTGCTCGCAACATGCGCCGAACGAGCACCTGCCGCTCGCGATCATTCGCGAAGGATTGGGGTTGATGGCAGGCCTCTACTGGGATCTCGGCGAGCCCGATACGCCGGTTCATACGCAAAGTCGCGCAGCGAGGCCGAACTGAGTGTCGTGGGGCACCGCGCAGTGGCGAGCGCCTCGCCGAATTGTCCAGGAGCGAAGGCGGATGATCGCGCTCGATGGCGATGGTGGTTTCCAGGTTGATGCGGGCCTGCTCGGGCGTGGTGTGGACCGTCGGCGCGCCGGTTGCGAGATGATCGAGCCAGGCGCGGGTCTCGTTGCCGAGCGGCCCCCAGAAATCCCCGACCGCCCAGTCACCGGCGGTATTGCTGCCGAGAAACGCCATCTCGACCATGTGATCCGGCACATAGGCATGGGGGATGCCTTGTTCCGAGAACAGCAGGTGGTCCAGGTGATCGTCGTCGATGATCATCGTGCCCTCGGTCCCCAAGAGCTCCACCCGGTCGGACTGGCCGAGCGTCGGGTAGCGGGCAGGCAGGGCATAGCTCACCCCGAGATTGATCACCGCGCCATCCGCAAAGGTCACGATCGCCCAGGTCACGTCGTGGGCGCCGTATCCCGCTGCCCGGAATATCCCATACTGTCCGCGGGCAACCACCTCGACTGGACGATTGCCTTCCAGGAACCAGCACATGAGATCCACGTAATAGGTGAGGACGTCGAGAACCGGCGTCGCGTGCGGATCGCGCTCGAGGATCGCGAAAGCCTGGGCGCGCGAGTTGTAGACCCGAGCGGTGCCGCCGACGACTTTGCCGAGGCGACCGTGGCGCATCTGCTCCTTGGCGCGCAGGAAGCAGTCCTTGTAGCGGCGGCTGTAACCGACCCGCAGACTTCCCTCGCTCTGCCGGACCGTTTCGAGGATCCGATCCGCGTCGCCGAGCGAGAGCGCGATCGGTTTTTCGACCAGCACCGGCTTGCGGAGCGCGAGCGCCCTGCAGACCGGGGCCGCGTGCTCGCCTTCGGGCGTCGAGACGATCACCGCGGTGACCTCGGGGTGGGCGATCACGTCGTCGTTGCTTCCGGAGTGAAAATCGGCGCTGGCCGCATCGGCAAGGGCCCGCGCGCGTGCCGGATCGCGATCGGAAATCGCCAGAAATCGAACCGCCGGATGCTTGGCCGCGAGCCGCGCGCGCAAGGTCCCGATGCGTCCGGCGCCGACGACGCCAATTCCGATATTGGATCGCTTCATTATGCCACTTGCAACGCCGCGACCGCGCGCTGGTGCCTGCGCACGCGTGCTTCATCGACGTCGATGCCCAGCCCCGGACGATCCGGCACCTCCACGTGTCCATGGACGATACGCAGCGGGTGGACGGCCACGTCCTCCACCAGGCCGTTCATGGTGAGCGTGAGGCCCCACCCGACCGCCGGCAGCGCGGCGGCGATGTGGAGAGCCGCCGCAGAGGCGATGCTCGACTCGCCGGTCTTGCACGAGACATTGACCTCAAGCCCCAGCCGCTCGCACAAGAGTCCCGCCTCCATCACCGCGCGCATGCCGCCGAGCTTGATGGCCTTCAGGCTCGCGCCACGCGCCGCTTTGCAATCATGGTGGCGGCGAATGTCGTCGAGCGAATGAATGCCCTCATCGGCGCCGATCGCGATCCGGCTCGCCGCGGCAACGCTCGCCATTCCTGGAATGTCATCGGCATGAACCGGCTGCTCGAAGAAATCGAGGCGCGTACCGGCGAGAGCGCGCACGTATTGCGCCGCCTCGTCCGCGTCCCACCCTTGGTTCGCATCGGCCGAAATCAGGCAGTCCGGGCCGATAAGTTCGCAGATCCGGCGCGTGCGTTCAGCATCGACGCCAGGCTGATCGACGCCGACCTTGATCTTGTAGGCGCGGTAGCCCTGGGCGCGCTTGGCCTCCGCTTCGCCGAGATCGGACGTCAGGTTGCCGGTGCCGATCACCCCCAGGACCGCCATGCGACTGCGCCGCTTATCGCCCAGAAGCGCGTAGGCAGGCCGGTTGGTCGCTCGGCCCACGAGGTCGTGCAGGGCGATCTCGATCGCGGCCTTGGCGCCGTAATTCCCGTAGATGCGGGTTTTCATCGCCGCCCGCGCGCCGGCGATATCCTCGGCCGCTCGCGCCTGCAGCGCGGGCGCAAGATAGTCCACGGCCGAGATCATGCTCTCGACCGTCTCGCCGGTCATGGTCGGCGCCGATGCGGCTTCGCCCCATCCGACGATGCCATTGTCGGCCTCGATCCGCACCAGCACATTGTCTGCGCGCGAGATCTGGACGCCCGCCATGATGACGGGCTTCGTCATCGGCAGGCTCACCGCAATCGGCTCGATGTGTTTGATCTTCACAATGGCCTCCAACGTGCTCCTAGATCACTTTTTCGCGGCGCAATTCCGCGATTGCTTTTGCGTCGAGCCCAAGGTCTTGAACGAGAATTTCATCCGAGTGTTGACCGAGCGTCGGTGGCGCGCGCCGCACCGCGGCCGGCGTGTCCGAGAATTTAAAGGGAATACCCAGCATCTTCAATTCGCCGATCAGCGGGTGTTCCGCGGTCTCGACCATGTGCCGCGCGGCGGTGTGCGGATCGTCAAGCGCCTGTGCGACAGTATTGATGAGGCCGCAGGGGATGGCCGCCGCCTTGAGCCTTTCAATCCACGCCCCACCATTGGCGGTCTTGATCGCGCGCGCGATGAGGTCGTCGATCAAGCCGCGGTTCTCGACCCGCGCCCGATTGGTCGCAAAGCGCGGGTCTTGCGCCCAATCCGGATGGCCGAGGACCGCAGCGCAACGCGCGAACTGGGTGTCGTTGCCGACCGCGAGCACGATCATGCCGTCCGCGGCCTGGTAGGTCGTATAGGGCACGATACTTGGGTGGCCGTTGCCGAACCGGCCTCCACCCTTGCCCGCCGCCAGATAGCTCGCGGCGACATTGACCAGCATCGCCAGCGACGTTTCGTAAAGCGAGAGCTCGATCGTTTGGCCCTTGCTGGTGCGCTGCCGCGCGTTCAGCGCCGCCAGGATGGAGTTGCAGGCCAGCATGCCGGTGCAGATGTCGACGATCGCCACGCCGTACTTGGTCGGACTGCCGTCCGGCTCGCCGCAGATGCTCATCAAGCCGGATTCGGCCTGCAGGACGAAGTCATAGCCGGGCTGCGCGGCTTTGGGTCCGCTCGATCCGTAGCCCGTGATCGAGCAGCGGATCAGCCGCGGCGTGTATTGATCGAACCACGCTGCGGTGAACCCCCATTTATCGAGGGTGCCGAGCTTGAAATTGTCGACCAGCACGTCCGCCTTCTCGATCAGGCGCGCGAGAATTTTCTGGCCGGGCGGTACCGCCATGTTGAGGGTCAACGAGCGTTTGTTGCGGTTGACCCCGAGGAAATAGGCTGCCTCTCCAGCGACGAAGGGCGGGCCCCAGCTGCGAGTATCATCGCCGCTTCCAGGCGGCTCGATCTTGACCACCTCGGCACCCATGTCGCCGAGCATCATCGTGCACAGCGGGCCCGCCAGGATGCGGGTCAGATCGACCACGCGAATCCCGTCGAGCGGGCCGGCGGCGAGACCGGTCATGGCGACTTCCTGCGCATCGAAGGCGACGCATTGAGGTCCTTGGCGCAACCGTCGAGATAGTCTTCGAGCTCGCGCTTGTTGCGCATGCGGAATTTCTGGAAGTCCGGCTTGCGGCCTTCGAGGAACGCGGTCATGCCTTCGAGACTTTCCTCGGAGCCCCAGACATGGGCGAGCAATTCCATGCCATGCTGCCAAGAGGCATAGAGGAGGTCCGATTCGAAATTCAGGCTCTTCTTCGTCATGCGCAGCGTCTGCGGACTATGACCCTTGATGGTCTCGCACCAAGCGAGCGTCTCTTTCAGGAGGTCCTTCTGAGCCACGCATTTATTGATCAAGCCGATCGCCAGCGCTTCCTTGGCGGTGAATCGGCGGGCGCAAAAGATCATTTCGCGCGCAAGCCTCTCGCCGATGATGCGCGGCAGATATTGGGTCGCGCCGACAGTGGGACAGGCACCCACGCTCGCGCCGGTTTGGCCGAGCACCGCATTTTCCGATGCAATGACGAGATCGCACCATAAGGCGAGCTCGTGGCCGCCGCCCATGCACCAGCCGTTGACCATGGCAATGACGGGGATCGGCAGGCCGCGGATGGTCATGGCGAGGCCCTGCATGCGGTCATTCCACATCGCGGCGTTGACCCAAGTGAGGCGCTTCATCGCGTAGAAATCACCGCCTGCGGAAAACGCCTTGTCGCCAGTTCCGGTCACGACCGCGCAGGCGATCGAAGGATCCGCGCGGGTCGATTTCAGCGCGTCGATCAGCTCATCGAGCGTCTGCTCGCGGAACGCATTCATGACGCGCGGCCTGTTGATGGTGACCCACGCAACCTGATCCTTCACCTCGTAGAGAATATCGTTGTAGCGCCCCGCGCTCGTTTTGCGCTGCTTCGTGGCTCCGGACTTTTTCGCCATTTCTCCCCCATTCAAGGCGCGAGAACCAGGGCGTTTGACCCTGTTCATTGAGTTTCGCGGATGGGCAAGACTCGGAACGCGTGTTGTGGCCACGCGACGCTCCGCTGCGCGTCTTTTGTCCACCCTCTGCTTCGGCACCGTGATGAATCAAGCCGCGGCAACGTAGGCACGCGGCCGCCATTTTCCCTTGATCTGGGTGCGATGCATCACGCGTCGCGCCGCGTTATCGAAGGGGTCGCGCCGGTGCATCGTCGAACGGTTGTCCCAGAGCAGCAGGTCCCCGAGGCGCCACCGGTGTCCGTAGACGAACTCGGGCGAGGTCGCATAAGCCCAAAGCTCATCGAGCAGCGCATCCGACTCCGCTTGGGCGAGACCTTCCACGTAGGAATTGCGGCGGCGTCCGAGATAGAGCGCCGGCACGCCGGTGACCGGATGAGTGCAGACCGCAGGATGCCAGGCCCCCGGCGCTCGGTGTGGATCGTCGGTCGGCGTCACCCCTTGGCGAAGATAGCCGCCGCTATTGAACGTTCCATCGTGTTTGATGCGGCGACCCCTGACCTTCATCTTCAATGCTGCAGGCAAAGACGCCCACGCCGCCTGCATTCCGCACAGATAGGTGTTTCCTCCGCTCGAGGGTATCTCCAAGGCGTAGAGCATCGACGCATCGGGGGGCAAGTCGAGGTAGCTCATGTCCGTGTGCCACACCGCTTCGCCCGCGCCGAGGGCCCCGATCGGCTGGCCTTTCTCGTCCAGCACGTTGGAGACGACATAGATATCGGGATATCCGGGAGGGCTCTGCCGCCCGTGTTCCTGATTGGGCGGCGGATCGAGCTCACCGAGGCGCCGGCTGAAGCGCAAAAGATCGTCGTCGGTTAACTGCTGGTCGCGAAACAGCAGGACGGAATGGCGGTGCCAGGCCTTCTCGATCAGCGGGAATTCCTCCTCGCCGATCGATGCAAGGTCAACGCCTGACACCTGTGCTCCGACCGCCGGCGTGAGAGGTGCAACTGATATGGCCATCATCAACTCTCCCGTGGCGTCCTAAATTTCGATTTGTCTTTTCAATGGCGACAGTTCTCAGCCCCCAGCGCCGGCCAGCGCCTCGGGGAAGAACATGTCGCGCCAGTCGGCCGGCGGGTTCTTCAAAGTGCCGACCCTGGCCATGAAACTGACGAAGGCTTCGATGCCCGAGACCTTGGTCGTATACTGGATCGCCGGATCGGACAGTACCTCCATGATCTCCCCGACCGATGCCCTGTCGCCGCTGACCTTGAGATAGATTTCGGCCGCGCGCTTCTTGTCGGCGTTGATGAAGTCGGTCGCCTCCTTGAGCGCCGCTTGGAACGCGCCGTAAAGCTTCGGATTCTGCGAGCGGAACTTCGACGTCGCCGCGATCACGTTGAAGGACAGGCCGCTATCGAACACGTCGGTGCTGTTGAGGATGCGGCGAATGTTGGGATTCTTCATCTGCCGGTACTGGAACGGTGCCGATGAGAAGTTGGCGACGATCTCGCTCTGACCGCTGAGCATGGCGGCGGTCGCGTCGGGATGCGCCATCGAGACGGTGAGATGATCGAGCGCGTCGAACTTCTGGAGGCCGAATTCGCGCGCCGCTGCCATCTGCAGGATGATCGCCTGCATCGACACCTTGACCGCCGGCATCGCGATCTTGTGGTTGTCCTTGAAATCCTTGAGCGACCTGATCGAGGGATCGCGCACCAGGAGCATCAGCGGAGAGACGTTGAGGCCGGACGCCGCCTTGACATCGATATTCCCCTTGGTCTTCGACCAGATGGTGATGATGCCTGGAATGCCGAGGCAGACGAAATCGACGCTGCCGGAAATGAGCGCATCGTTCATCACGTCGCTCGAGCGGAAGGTCGCCCATTCCACGCTGATGTCGCCGAGACCGGCTGCCTTCGCCTGCTTCTCGACCATCTTCTGGTCTTCCATGACCATGAACTGCATGTAGGCGACGCCGAATTGCTTGGCGAGACGAAGCTGATTGGCCTCGGCTCGGGCGTGCTGCGGAAGGGCCAGCAAGACAGCGAGCGCCGCAGTGGCAGCGAGACTACGAAGCATCTCATCCTCCTGTTTCCCGACGCGATAATCGCTGCGGTGGCGCCGTTCCCTTGCGCGCACGATACACCAACGGCTAGGCTCGCAGAAGGCGGCCGAAAAGAGCACAGGGGCGAGCGGGTGGCGAATGCGGCAGCGAGCGCGGGCGGGAAAGCGGACACAATCGAACCGCTGCTCGTCGCCGACAACGTGACGCTGCAATACAAGACCGAGCAGCACCTGGTGACTGCGACCTGGAAGGTCGGGTTCGATGTCTATGAAGGCGACCGCTACGTGCTGCTCGGTCCTTCCGGCTGCGGAAAATCGTCGTTACTCAAGGCCATTGCCGGCTTCCTCCCGCCGGTCGGCGGATCGATCCGCCTCGCCGGTCGGCCGATCGAGCGGCCCGGCTCCGACCGGATGATGGTGTTCCAGGAGTTCGATCAGCTGCTGCCGTGGAAGACGGTCTTGGGCAACGTCATGTTCCCGCTCGTCGTCAACCGGCGCATGTCGCGGGCGACCGCAAAGGATCACGCGCGGGCGCTGATCGCCAAGGTCAATCTTGGCCAGTTCGAGAACATCTACCCGCACATGCTCTCCGGCGGCATGAAGCAGCGGGTCGCGATCGCGCGAGCGCTCGCCATGGAGCCCGCCGTGCTGTTGATGGACGAGCCCTTCGCCGCGCTCGATGCGCTCACGCGTCGCAAGATGCAGGAGGAGCTGGTGGCGCTGTGGGAGGACGTGCGCTTCACCGTGATCTTCGTGACCCATTCGATCGACGAAGCCCTGCTCGTCGGTAACCGCATCCTTGTGCTCTCCCCGCATCCGGGGCGGGTCAAGGCCGAACTCAATGCCGGCCACTTGAGCTTCTCGGATCTCGGCACGCCGGCATTCGAGTCGCAGCAGCGGCGCATCCACGGACTTCTTTTCGCAGACAGGATCGAGACCGCGCTTGCACCGGAGGTCGGCCATGGTTGAACGCGTACTCCCCATGCCCCCGCTGCGCCCGGAGCGGGAGGTCGCGATCGAAACGCTCGGCGCGATCGGCGATGTCGCCCGGCCGTTGACGCCGCTCGAGCGTATCGCCAACATCACCGCGGTGCGCCGGCTCGCCGTGCTGGTCGTATTAGCCGGCGCTTGGGAGCTTTATGCCCGGGCCGCCGCCAACCCGCTGTTGTTTCCGAGTCTCAGCGATACGCTCGCCGCCTTCTGGGACGCCGCCGCGCATGGCCCGCTTATCGACCGCACCCTCACTTCGCTCGGTGTCCTGGGCATGGGCTATGCGCTGGGGCTCGCGCTCGCCGCCGTGTTCACAACGATAGCGGTGTCGACGCGCGTGGGCACGGACCTGCTGTCGACCCTGACCGCCATGTTCAACCCGCTGCCGGCGATCGCGCTCTTGCCGCTCGCCTTGTTGTGGTTCGGACTCGGAGCGAAAAGCCTCGTCTTCGTCATCGTGCATTCGGTGCTGTGGGCGGTGGCGCTCAATACCCATTCGGGCTTCACCTCGGTCAGCCCGACGCTGCGCATGGCGGGACAGAATTGCGGGCTGCGCGGCCTGACCTATGTGCTGCTGCTGTTGGTGCCGGCGGCGTTCCCGTCGATTCTCACCGGACTCAAGATCGGCTGGGCCTTTGCCTGGCGCACGCTGATCGCGGCGGAACTCGTATTCGGGGCGAGCTCGCGCTCGGGCGGGCTCGGCTGGTTCATCTTCGAGAACCGAAACCAGCTCGAGACCGCCTCCGTCTTCGCCGGCCTTCTCACCGTGATCCTGATTGGCCTCTTCGTCGAGAGCGTGATCTTCCGCGCCATCGAGAACGCCACTGTCCGGCGCTGGGGCATGCAGAGCTGATCATTTTTTCAGCTCATCGACGATCCGATCGGCATGATAAACCTTCGATAAGGTCTCACGTAGCGCGCCCAGCGCAACCGCGACGGCGCGGTTCGCCGCGGGATCGTAACCGAATGCGCCGCCAAGCGACTGGATGTTGCCGTCGAATATGAGCCCTACGACCTCACCCGCTTTATTGATGACCGGCGAACCGGAATTGCCGCCGATAATGTCGTTGGTGGTGACGAAGTTGAAAGGTCGCGCCAGGTCAAGCGTCGGTCTCGCCGCGATCCAGCTGTCGGGCAACTTGAATGGGTCTGCGCCGGTCGCGCGCTCGAATGCGCCAGCGAGGATGGTTATCGGTTCGACATCCCGGCCGTTCTCCCGATAGCCCTTGACTGTTCCGTACGAAATGCGGAGCGTGAAGGTGGCATCGGGATAGTTCGAAGTTCCATAAATTTTGAACATTGCATTGGCGATTTGGCCTGAATATTTGGCCAGTGGCGCCTGGACATCGTCCTCGTACCGCTTGCGCACCGCTCGCAAATCCGGGTCGATGCTGCGAACAAACACGATCATCGGGTCGGTCGATGCTTCGATGACGGCCTCCTCCGCATCGAGCAGACGGCGGCGAAGCTCGACATTGGCGAGGCTGCTGCCGTCGACCAGCTCGGACGCAAGTTCAGCGGGAGACTTTCGGCCCAGAACCTTCTTGACGATGACGTCGTCTGGTCCGAGCGCCTCGCGCAGCTTCGTCAGAGAGAACGTGAGTGTCAGCCTTTCGAGTTCCGGATAGATCGGCGCGGTCGAGGTGATCGACTGCCGCAGGATCGGGAAATTGGCGCTGGTGAATTCCTTCAGCCGTGCTTCATCTGGCTTCTTCGCCTCGGCAGCGTGCCGGACCAGAGTCTTGGCGGCATTGAAGAGACGCGAGCGGAAGCCCTGACCGTCTTCCGTGAAGACATAGCGATCTCGCACGCTGCGGAATCGGTCCAGCGTTGTCCGGATATTGTCCCAGGCTGCGCCGTATTGCGCCCGCATCTGCGGGTCCGCGTCGACTTTGGCGCGCAGCTCGTTTTCCGCGGCCGCGCGCGACGTTATGAGCGCGGGATCGATCAGGGCCGCGAACTGCCCCTTGCGGGCCTTCAGCCCGTTCTCGACGCCGAACAGCAAGCCTTTGGCGATCCGCGCCTGTTCAGTTCCCTTGGTCGAGAACTCGGTCAGCATGCCCCGCATTTCCGACTGATAGAAGAGATCGCGAGGCAATGTAACGTCGCGCCGAAACTCCAGGTCCGCGACCGTGTCGAGCCGGTTGGTCGACCCCGGGTGGCCAGACGTGAAGGTGAGATCGCCCGCTCGCGCGTCCGCCTTGGCATAGTGGAGATAGGTTGAACTGGTATCGAGCGGTGCGCCGTCGAGATAGACGCGCAGATAGCTCACGTCCAGGTCGTAGCGCGGAAATTCGAAGTTATCGGGATCGCCGCCGAAAAAAGCGATCGCCATCTCCGGGGCGAAGACCAAGCGTACGTCCTGATAGCGGCGGTACTTGTAAAGATTGTAGACGCCGCCGCGATAGAGCTCGACGACGTCGCAGCGGATGTTCGCGTCGTTGCCCGAGCACTCCCGGGCGATCGCAGCCTCGATCGCCTTCTTGGCCTCGGTCAAGGCCTGGCCGTCCTTGCCTGCCGTGGCTCTGTTGATCCGATCGGTCACATCCGTAATCGCGATCAGCTGGTTGGCTTCGACGTCGGGACACTTGAGCTCGTCCCGTGCCTCGTTCGCGTAAAAGCCGGTGGCGATCAGGTCCCGGGTCGCCGTGGACAGCTGCTCGATGCAGGCACGCGCACAATGATGGTTGGTCTGCACCAGACCGTATGGCGATACGAAGCTCGCCGAGCAGCCGCGCGCGAGGCGGAGCGAGGACAGGCGCACATGATCAAGCCAAGCCTGGTCGGGCTTGAAGCCGTAGGCCTTCTCGACTCGGTCTGCAGGAAAACCGTTAACCGTCCACATGCCCTCGTCGGCCCACGCCGGCTGGCGGGCGGCGACAGCGAGCAGCAGCACGGAAAGTATCGCAGCAGATCGGCGCATGTCCATTTCCGTAAGGCATGAAGCGTGGCGACGCGGAACACGGTACCACATTCACTGCCGAGGCGACGACCTCCTGGATTGAGCTCCCCGGATTTCCGCTGCGGGCGGCTGTCGTGACTTGAAGATGTCTCGATGGTTTGCCAGCATTGCTTTCCGACGCCCCGATGCTAACCTTGCATTGCGCCGCATGCGGGACGCATTGGGACGACGCAGATGGCCGTGAGCGAGCAAACCAGTGCCCCCGAAGCGCAAGACGCTTCGCCGAATCGTGAGATCATCTACCGGCATACGGTCGTGGTGCGAGCGACGCATTGGATCAATGCGCTGTGCCTCACCCTGCTGCTGATGAGCGGGCTCGGGATCCTCAACTATCACCCCGCGCTCTATTGGGGAAATTACGGCTATCAGGGCGTCCCCTCCTTCATGTCGGTCGTCTCGATGAGAGATCCCGAAAGCGGCGAGCCGGTCGGCGTGACCCGCATCGCCGGATGGAGCTTCGTCACCACCGGCGTGCTGGGCGTTTCGTACGATTCCGAGCAGAGGGCCGTCGGCCGCGCCTTTCCGAGCTGGCTGACGCTGCCGAGCGTTCCTAGCCTGGCGCTGGCTCGGGACTGGCATTTCGCGATGGCTTGGCTTTTGGTCGCCAACGGCGCCATCTATCTGCTGTTCGGCGTGTTCAACGGCCATTTCCGTCGCGACCTGACGCCGGCCGCCGACCAGCTTCGCCCGCGACACATCCTGGCCGACATTTGGGACCATCTCCGGCTGCGGCCGCCACGAGGCGAGGCCGCCCGCCGCTACAACGTGCTGCAAAAATTTACCTATATCGCGGTGGTTTTCGTGCTGCTGCCGGTCATGCTGCTCAGCGGGCTGACCATGTCGCCGGCCGTCACCGCCGCGGTTCCGGTCCTGTTCGACCTGTTCGGCGGCCGTCAATCGGCGCGCACGATCCACTTCCTGGTCGCCAACCTGCTGGTATTGTTCGTGCTGGTCCACATCGTCGAAGTCTTTCTCTCCGGGGTCGTCAATGGGATGCGCTCCATGATCACCGGACGCTACGTAATCCGGAAGGTCGGGCGATGAGCCGCCTCATCTCCCGCCGCGGGTTGATCGCGGCCGGTTCAGCCGCGGCCGGGAGCCTGCTGCTGTCGGGCTGCGACCAGGTGTCCGACGCGCCGGGGTTGCGGTGGGTGCTGGATTTCGGCCAGCTGGCGTCGCTGCGCGTTCAGCGCCTGATTCTTTCGGGCCAGCCGTTGGTCCGGGAGTTTACGGTCGATGACATCTCGCCGGAGTTCCCGCCCAACGGCACGGAAATGCCGAATGGGTTTGGCTATTTCGAGTTGATGATTTCGCAATTTGCCAATTGGCGATTGAAGGTGGATGGTCTCGTGCGCCACCCTTTGACGCTCTCGCTCGACGAGATCAAGCAAATGCCTGCGCGCACCCAGATCACCCAGCACAATTGCGACGAGGGCTGGACCGCGATCGGCCAGTGGACCGGCGTTCCGCTCAGCCACCTGCTGCAGGCAGCCGAGCTCACGCCCGACGCCCGCTTCATCGTCTTTCATTGCCTCGACGAGATGGTGCGGCTGCCCGACCGCCGGGGCTTCTATTACGAAAGCCTCGATCTGTTCGACGCCTTCCATCCCCAGACCATTCTCGCCTATGGCATGAACGGCAAGGCCCTGCCGGTCGCCCATGGCGCGCCTCTGCGGCTGCGGGTCGAGCGTCACGTCGGCTACAAGCACGCCAAGTACGTCACCCGCATCGAGGCCGTCGACCGGCTCGACCGTATCGGCCGGGGCAAAGGCGGCTTCTGGGAAGACCGCGGCTACCAATGGTATGCGGGATTGTGAACGACGGCGGGGGCGAGGCCGAGGACGCGGCCGAGGGGTTCAAGCGGGGCATTTGGCATGGTGGCGCTGACCCAGTGGCTTGCGGGCTTGCCGTTGAGCCGGATGGTCCGAACAATCAGCTGGGTCATTCCCCTGCTGCAGACCATTCACATCCTGGCGATCGGGATGGTGCTCTCCTCGGTCATCATGATCGACTTGCGAATCTGGGGTTTTTCGCGGTCCCAGACATTGGTTCAGAGCAGTCACCGCTTTCTGCCCTGGCTTTGGTCGGGCCTCCTCCTGCTGACCGTGACCGGGATCGTGTTGCTCGTCGGCGAGCCCAGGCGGTCATTGCTCAACGGCACCTTTCAGCTGAAAATGCTGATCATGGCGCTCGCAATCACGGCAACGCTCGCCTTTCACATCGCGCTGCAGCAGAACGGCAAGCTGTGGGACGGCGATCCGGACGCACGCTGGAAGGCGGGCATCTTTGCGGCTGCGACGCTCGTGCTCTGGCTCGCAGTCACGGCGGTCGGGCGCGGGCGATGGATCGCCAACCTGCTGCCGCGCTGAGCGCGCCAGCCGGGGGCCGAGGGGTCGAAGCGGGAGCCGAATTTGCAGCGTGTCACCGAGTTCCTGAAATGGATCGAAACCACCGAGGTGGCAGTCTTCATGTCGCAGTCGACATGGGCCTTCTCGGCGATCCTGATGCTGCATCTGATCGCGATCATACTTGTCGTCGGCATGATCACCATCGTGGATATGCGCCTCATCGGCCTCGCCTCGAGGCACTGCGCGGTCACCGACCTGTGCCGGGATGTGCTGCCGTTGACGTGGGCCGCGTTCGTGGTGGCGACGGGCACCGGCCTGCTCGTCTTCACCGCTCAGCCGGTGAAGTATTTTGACAACTACGCGTTCCGGATGAAATTCGCACTGATGGCGCTCGCCGGCATCAACATGCTGGTTTTTCAGCTCATGACCTATCGCGGCGTGTCGAATTGGGATCGCGACGCCAGCGTCCCGCTTGCGGCCAGGTTCGCCGGAGCGATTTCGCTGGCCTCTTGGCTTGCGGTCGTGGCCTACGGCCGCTGGACCGGTTACTCCATGTTTTAGGAATGCCGTGGGAAGAAGATGCGGTAGGGAGAAGGATTTGTCGCCAATTTTGATTGCAGAAGGGCTTGCGGACCGCTGAAAAGCTGTGGGGAAGCAGACACTTTTCCGCCTTGCGCGGCAGACGACGGGGGTGTTTTGGTCCGGGGACTCTAGTATCGTGAGATTGGTACCCGACAGCAGGGATCGGCCGAATGAAAATCCTTGTGGTCGACGACCACGCGCTGATCCGCGAGGCGTTGCGCGGCGTTCTGAAGGAGCTCAAGGGCGACGCACTCGTCCTGGAGGCCTCGGATTGCGGCCAGACGACGCGGCTGATCGAGGAGCACCCCGACCTCGATCTCATGCTCCTTGATCTGACCTTGCCGGACGGGAGTGGGCTCGGCATGCTCGCCGGGCTGCGCGAGAGTCATCCGGCGATGTCGATCGTTGTGCTTTCGGCCCTCCAGGACCGCGACAATGTCCTCAAGGCGCTCGACCTTGGCGCGCAGGGCTTCATTCCGAAGTCCGCCCAGCGCGCGGTCATGCTCAGCGCGCTGCAGCTGATCTTTTCCGGCGGAATCTATATTCCACCCGAGATCCTTGCTGGCCAGGCGCCGGGCACGGAGGCGCCGATCGCTGGCGCGACCGATTTGCAAAAGGTCTCGCCCGCCGAGCTCGGGTTGACGGATCGGCAGCTCGAGGTGCTCGCCCTCATGATGGAGGGCAAGAGCAACAAGGCGATCTGTCGCGTGCTCGACCTGGCCGAGCCGACGGTGAAGAACCATGTCACCGCCATTCTCAAGGCGCTGAAGGTGACGAACCGCACCGAGGCGGTCATTGCGGTCGGTGAATTGGGATGGGAGTTGCCACGGCCCACCAAATCATAGCGAGCTCGGCTTGCGGCCTTCGCCTGCGTGGTTGAGCCCCGGCAAAGTGTTCGCCCCGACCAGGCAATGCGTTGTCAACACGCGCAAGCTCGGTCGAACTTGGCGTCCTTGAGGAGCCTCGCGATCTGACTCCGGGCATAGAACATGCGCGTCTTGACGGTGCTGGCCGGCACCCCCACGATCCGGGCGACTTCGTCGACCGATTTCTCGTGGTAATAGACGAGGTCGATGACCTCGCGATGCACCGGCGACAGTCGCGCGAGGCAGTTCCGAATGATCGCGTTTCGACCCTTGTTGTGCGCCATGGTCTCGGGATCATCGCTCGGATCCGCGATCGCCGCGACCGCATCGTCATCCAGGTATTCATCCGAACGGCACCTGAGCGCCGCGACCGCCTTGTAGCGGGCGATCGCCAGCAGCCAGGTCGAGACCTGGGACTTGCCCTCGAACTTGGCCGCTTGACGCCAGACGTCGAAGAAAACTTCGCTGACCAGATCCTCGGCCAGATGAACCCTCCGCGTGAGGCGCAGAATGAAACGGTACACTCGCACATTGTAGCGGGCATACAACATCTCAACCGCACGCTCGTCGCCCGTTGCAATCAACCTGATGAGGGTTTCGTCCGATACCTTCTGCGCCGGCGCCTTTGGCTGCGTCCTCGATAATTCTATCAGCGCGTGAGCGGCTTGCATGAGTGCCTCCCTGTCCAAGCCGTGATCGACGTTGCTCGGCACGGCCGATTTCCCTTGCGTTTGTGGTTAAGAGTTTCTGGCCGTGAGCGGGCGGCGTAAATCAGCCTGAGGTCCCGGCAAACCGATCGCTGCAACGGCCGGCGTGGCCGCAGAAAGGCTTGTAATCCAAGGGCTCTTGCCGCCTGGCGCGGGGATGTTCGATGCAATACTTCGGTCCCAGGACTGGAGTCTTGGGAGCGCGGTTGCGCACGCGGTCACGTGCGGCGCGGCACTGAATTTGAGCAACGGGACCGAAGCGAAAAAGGCCCTAGGCGGCGCCGGCGACTTCGTGCTTCTTCAACATCTGGCTCAGCATGGCGCGCAATGCCATCGGGCGAACCGGCTTGTGCAGCAAGTGATATCCGCGCGCCCGCGCTTCGCGCAGTCGCTCGGCGGAAATATCGCCGCTGACAAGAAAGGCCGGGATCGACGCATGCGATGCGCTGCGGAGTCCCTCGATCACTTCGACTCCGGTCATCCCACCCGACAGCCGATAGTCGGAAATGATCAGATCAGGCGGCCGTTCGTGTTCGGCAAGCGCCGCCGATGCCGCATCGTACGTGCCTGCGGTCAGAACCTCGCAGCCCCAGCTTCGCAGCAGTCCGCCCATGCCCTGCAGCACCAGGAGCTCGTCGTCGACCACGACCACGAGCTTGCCGGCACAGCCGTCGATCACGGCCAAGGGCCGTTCGGGCATATCGGCAGACTTGGACTGCGCCACGGTCAAGGGCACGGCCACGGCAAAGCGCGATCCCTTGCCGAGCACCGACTTGAGCTCGATCGGATGTTCAAGCAGCCCGCACAAGCGATCGACGATGGCAAGACCAAGGCCCAGGCCGCCGCGCCCGGTCCCCTCCCGACCTGCGACTTGATAGAACTCGCCGAAAATATGCAGCCGCTGGTCCTCCGGAATCCCCGGTCCGCTGTCGTGGACTTCGAGGCACAACTGATTGCCGCGTCGGCGGCATCCTACGACCACGCCGCCGTCCGCGGTGTAGCGAATGGCATTGGAAACGAGATTGAGCAATATCCTTTCAAGCAGGATCGCATCGCTGCGCACCCAGGCAGAGCTCGGCATCACCCGGAGCGATAATCCCTTTTCCCGCGCCGGCCCTGCGAAGGTGCTCTCGAGCCTCGTGAGCAGTCGAGCGATCGGGAACGCCGTGATGGTGGGGGCGAGGACGCCGGCATCGAGCTTGGATATGTCCAGCAAGGCGCTGAAGAGCTCGTCCATTGCCGCAACGGCGGCATCAATTCGATCGACAACCTGGTTTCGCTCGTCGGCGGTCAGCCGGGCGCGCAATTGAGCGACGAACAGACCCAATGCGTGCAGGGGCTGCCGCAAGTCATGACTCGCCGCGGCTAGAAAGCGGGACTTGGCGAGGTTTGCGAGCGCGAGCTGGTGCGTGCGTTCCTCGACTTTGCGCTCGAGATTCGCATAGGAATCCTGGAGCCGCGCCGCCATGCTGTTGAACTGATTGCCCAACGCCTCGAGCTCGTCGCCGGTCTTGATCGAGATGCGCTGGCCGAGATCGCCGCCGCCGATCCGCTCGGCGCCGGCGCGTAGCGCCTGAATTGGCACCACCATCTTTCGTGCCAGGAACAGGCCGGCGAGAAATGCCAAGAGGAGCGCGCCAAGCAGAAGGACGCTCGATCTCGCAATCGAGTAGAGCAGCGGGGCATAGGCCTCGTCGACCGGCAATTCGACGAAAACGGTCCAACCAAGCTGAATGATGTCACGTTGCTGAGTGTCGCGCGGTTCGAGCACGACCGGCGCATGCACTGTCAGCACCTGCCGGCCTTGCAGGTCCTCGGCGACTTGGGCCTGCCGCGCTGGATCGACCTCCGTCAGGCGCCCCTCCCGCAACTGGGCAAGGGCTTCCTGCACCTGGACCAGGTGCGACAGGTCGGTATTGCGCAGAACCAGACTAATGTCAGGGTGAGCAATCAGCCGCCCCCGGCCGTCGACCACATAGGCCTGGCCATGCTCTCCGACTTTGATCTTCGATACGACGTCCCAGATGAATTTGAGATTGACCTCGGCGACGCTCACCCCGGCCTCGCGGCGCCCGCCAGCGAGGGCCATCGTCATGTAGGGCTCGGTCTCACGGTGGTAGTAGACCGGACCGTAATAGATCTTGTTCGCCACCGCCTCGGTGAATTTGGGCTCGTGGGAAAAGTCGGTCTGCCGACCGATCACGTCGGTGGCGAGGCGGGACACACGGATCTGCTCGTGGCCCGAAGCATCGAGTTGGGCAAGCTCGGTGATCGCCGGCACCTGACGCAGCAGGCGCGCGGCGTCGAAGCGCCACTCGTCTTGCGTGCTGGGGGTCCACGGCAAAGGATACTGCGTGATCCACCGCATCTGGCCCCCGATTTCATCGACGTATCCGCTGATCTTCTCGGTCGTCGCTTCCGCTTGCGCGCGCTGGACACGGATCAGCAGGTTCTTCTGCTCCTGATAGGAAAACCAAATCTCGAACATGCCGTTGGTCACCAGGGCGACGCACACCACGGCCACGAAAAGCGTGACATACTTGCCGAAGAGCCTGCCGCGGACCTTTGGCAGTGCGAACCCTTCGGTCGGGTCGTCGGATTTGGTCGCGCCGGAATTCATCGATCAACCTGTTGTCCCGGCTTGGGTCGGCGTAAAGCAGGCGACAAGCAATCCGGGCAGCTTGGCGCCCAGGGCGTTACGATCAACTCGGATTCTGTCAGCGCTTGCATGGACGTTTGCCCGCTTTGGATGGTGCATGTGGACATCTACACTACCACGGCGGGCAAAGCTAGGCGAGTACACGGACCGGCAGCCGGCGCGGCTGGAGCGCTTGCGCTGCCCGCATGGTCCACAGAAGCGCGCGCCAGGGAATGCGGCGCCCATCGCCTTGGCCGCGATGGCGAATGTCGACCTGCCGGCATTCGTGCACGAACCGGCCCAGCTTGGACCTGCATCAATAACAAATCGATTGAGCAACATAATTTCTGTCTGCCAGAGCAAATCCCTCCCCCTCATTCGATCATTTCGGCTTGGGCGTGCAACAGGCGTGGCACCGTGAGGCCGAGCGTCTTGGCGGTCCCGAGATTGATGACGAGATCGAACGCTTTCGGCAGCTGGACCGGGAGGTCGGCCGGCTTGGCGCCCTTGAGGATGCGGCCGGCATAGAGGCCGATCTGATGGTATGAGCCCTGAAGGTTCGGTCCATAGCTCATCAGGCCGCCGGCCTCGGCATATTCGCGCCACGGGTAGGCCGCCGGCAACGCATGGTCTCTTGCGAGTGCGGCGATATGAGCGCGCCGGCTGGTGAGGAACGGATCGGCGCTGACGAGCAGCGCGCCCGCCCGCTGGCGGACAGCCGCCGCGAACGCCGCCTCGATCTCGCTGTTGGAGGTGGCTTTGAGGACAAGCAGTTGCGTCCCGGTGGAGCGCGCCGCTGCCTCCAGGTCCTTGAGCTCGATGTCGGCAGAGCCAGAGTTTTGGTTCATCAGCAACGCGATCGAGGCGACCCCAGGCACCAGCTCACGCAGCAACTCCAGACGCTTCCGCATCAACTCGGCGGTGTAGATGCTCACGCCGGTCGCGTTGCCGCCCGGCCGGTTGAGGCTGGCCACGAGCCCGAACCTGACCGGGTCAAAGCCGGCTATGAACAAAATCGGAATGGCGGTCGTGGAAGCCTTCGCGGCCTTCGCCGACACGAGACCTCCGGATGCGACGATCAGGTTCACGTGCCGGTCGACCAACTCGCCCGCCAGCGCCGGCAACCGATCGTAATGACCGTCGGCCCAACGGCGTTCAACTGTGACGTTCTGGCCCTCGAAGTAGCCGGCTTCATTCAGGCCTTTGTTGAACGCAATCGGGATCGCAAAATTGATCGACGCGCTGCTGAGGTAGCCGATCACCGGCGACGCCGGCTGTTGCGCGCCAACGCCAAGCGGCCAAGCGGCTGCCGCACCGCCGAGAAGCATGATGAACTCGCGCCGTCTCATGGCGATACGCTCTCCCATAGCGCGCAGCCTCCCGCGCTCCACCCGAAGATAGCATACCCCTCCTGCGGCGCTATGTGAACCAGCTCACATTCGCAGGCCCATCAAGTCGATTCAATTCAACGTCGTCCGCTCCTGCGGACGGGGGCTGACAGGTCTCAGTTTGCGGCGGTGGAAAGCGATTCGACATTGACCCGAATGCACCCCAAGCACGTGCATTTCAGAACCTCTTGCACCGAAAAATATTAGCTTCCTGGCGGCGCGTAAAGCGAAGTCTGGTATCTGAGACTTTTGGATGACCCGCGACGGGACTTTTGGATGACCGTCGCGATACGTCAGGATGATTCTTCATCTCCCCCCTTCGTGGTTCGATCGCCAAGCAGGATTCACTCGAATGAAGCACACCCGGTTGGGTCACCTTGTCAGAGGCAAAGGATTGACTGCCACCCGAGTGTGTCAGTGTGTCACAGCCCACGAATCCCTGCTTTCACTGGGGAGAGCACCATGACAACTCGAACGGATACGGTCGATTATATCGGCGACATGGCCATCGGCCTTGCCCGGCTGGCACGGGTCAACGGTCTCAGCACACTCGAATTCATCCTCGAAACGGCGGCGCTGGAAGCAGGTGCCACGGGCCTGCCACCGAAACCCGTCGCGTCACCTGCCGGCCACGAGGTGGGCCATCGCAATGGCGGGCAACCGCGCTTTGCGCCCCACGAAGCGGCAGAGACCCTTCGGTGAACAAAAAAAGGATCGCTGGAAGCGATCCAGCGCGGGCCTCCGCTGCAGGGGGCCCGCGTCTCGGACTGCCCGGGGTCGAAGGCGAACGCCGCATCAAGGTGCGTTTGCACCCGAATGCCGCAACTTCGCTTTACGCGGAAGGTCTGAAATGCCCGCGGGGGCGCATTTGGGCCGCCGTCGAATCCTTTCCAGCAGCAATGTCATGAGAACAGTCAGCTCCATTCGCAGGGGCGGACGCAACATGGGAGAGTATCATGGCTGATGTAAACCCAAAGCTGAGCAAGGCAGAGTTGGACGCGCTGAACAGTAATCACAGCCCCAAAGGCGACCGCCGTCATAAGACTCTGGACCTTCCAGGCGTGACCTCGGATGCGAAGATGATCAAGGAAGATCACCCGCCCGTTACCGGCCCCTTTGGAAATCCTGACTCCAACGGATTTGACAAAAACCGTGAACTGGCCCGACGGATTCAACAAGCCGTCAAGGACCTAAAACCACAGACGGGGGGACCGCACTTCGTATTGGGGTGGCGGCTGTACCCAAACAAAGACCATCCGCGCTTTCAGGCGCCGCCGCATGCTTGCGGCTGCGGCTGCGGCTGCGGCGGCTGACCCCCTGCCGGTAGATGCGACATGCGATCGAAGGCCGCCGCTCTCGCCCGACGGGTCACGGCGCAATTGACAAGGCTCGGGGCCGCGAGCAGTTCGTGGCCGGAGTGGGCATCGGGACCGGACATCCGGTATCATTGCCGGGGCTTAGCGGCACCGGCGCAGGGCGCCGCGGCATGCGGCATGGGGCGCAGATGAGGGGCGGCGAGCGACAGCCTGCGATCGGCATCGGGTACCGTGCGGCCCTCGGCGAGTGGACGCGCGCCAATCTCGACCGTTTCGATGTCCTCGAGATCAC
>WNGL01009542.1_pt1 | contig 25019 bp, 23 predicted proteins | sample 5400591 | NCBI WGS metagenome assembly WNGL01 (sample SAMN13153377, study PRJNA577476) | soil metagenome | isolation source: 80 cm soil or saprolite under Garry oak tree replicate 1 | place: USA:California | collected 2016-06-15 | reverse complement strand
CGCAACTATGTCGATACCCACGGACAGAGCGAGATCGGATTTGCCTTCTGCTCCTTGTTGGGTTTCCAGTTGTTACCACGCCTGAAAAATCTTCACGCTCAAAAGCTCTATCGACCCGAAACCGGCCAACCCGATGCCTATCCCAATCTGCAGCCCATCCTGACCCGTGCGATCAAGTGGGATCTGATTCGCCAACAATACGACGAGATGATCAAATTTGCCACAGCCCTTCGCCTGGGCACCGCGGAAACGGAGGAGATTCTGCGTCGGTTCACCCGTGGTGGCGTGCAGCACCCAACCTACTCGGCGCTTCTGGAACTCGGCAAGGTGCAAAAAACTATCTTTCTGTGCTCCTATCTCCAATTGGAAGCACTCCGGCGCGAGATTCAGGAGGGGTTAAACGTGGTCGAAAACTGGAACTCGGCGACCAATTTTATTCATTACGGTCGCCAGGGGGAATTCAGCACGAATAAATGGGAAGATCAGGAACTGGCCATGCTCGCACTGCACTTACTCCAAATCTCGTTAGTGTTCATCCAAACCTTGATGATTCAAGATGTCTTATCGGAACCAGCATGGATGAACACGATGACCAAAGATGACCTGCGTGGATTGACGCCGCTCATCTACAGCAATGTGAATCCCTATGGACTCATTCGGCTGAATATGACGGAGCGTCTGGCGATTGCACGAGCTGAGGCGGTGTAAAGCTTTCATCCTTCCTGAAGCCGAGTGGAACTATCGGGGGCGAGAGACAGTTCACCTTGAGCTGTCTCTCGCCCCAGCAATATTGCTATCTTGCCCCTGGTGTCACCAATGTATGTATTAGCCCTATTACCGGTTCTTAGAAAGCAGAGGGTTGTATGTACAGGCAGAGGAATACCTGGAACGGGCACAAAGGGCTGCCGCATCTCTGAATGACCATGTTGGCTCGGCGACTGTCTTGATGAACTTAGGGAGAGTCATGGAGAGGAAAGGAGACTATATTCAGGCTGAAAGCTATTCGCAAGAAGCACTCAAACTCGCTCGCCAGGTTGGTGACACCGACCGCATCGGCGCCCTGCTACAAAATCTAGGTGCAGTGGCAGCCAAACGGGGAGACTACCAGCAAGCCGAAAGCTATTCACAAGAAGGGCTCAAACTCGCTCGCCAGAGCGGTGACACTGACCGCATCGGCGCCCTGCTACAAAATCTGGGTATAATGGCAGGCAGCCGGGGAGATTACCAGCAGGCCGAAAGTTATTATCATGAAGCACTCAAACTCGCTCGCCAGATCGGTCACACCGAGCAAATTAGCAACGCGCTGACCAATCTGGGCGATGCAGCAGGCAGCCGGGGAGATTATCAGCAGGCCGAAAGCTATTTGCAAGAAGGGCTCAAACTCGCTCGCCAGATCGGTCACACCGACCGCATTGGCGCCCTGCTGCAAACTCTAGGCGATGTGGCAACCAACCGGGGAAATTACCAGCAGGCCGAAAGCTATTTGCAAGAAGGGCTCAAACTCGCTCGCCAGATCGATCACGCCGACCGTATCTGCTTCTTGCTGAACAATTTAGGTGCAGTGGCAGTCAAACAGGGAGATTATCAGCAAGCCGAAAGCTATTTGCAAGAAGGGCTCAAACTCGCTCGTCAAAGCGGCTCCCGCCCGATTATTGCAAGCACCCTTTGTCGAAGAGGTAACGTTTATCTCAAGACATCACAGTTGAATGCAGCATCTGAGGACTTTCGCGAAGCATTAGATATAGTACCGAAGGAGAACCAGGAAATAACTGCTGAGGCGCAATTTGGCCTCGCTCAAGCCGAGGCAACGCTGGGTGACTATCACCAAGCGCGTCAGATTGGACAAATGAGCCTAACACTCTTCAAGAACATCGGTCATAGGAAGACTTTAGAAGTCAAGGAATGGCTCACTGTATTGCCCTTACCTGACGATGCCGATGGACACTAAGATGAGCCATATTAGGCTTTTAGTTCCGGCACAGTTTCATAATCGGCCATTTCTTGAGACAATCCGCTCTGCTTTTCTGAGGTCGCAGCGCACCACCTCCACAAGCACGAAACTTCCCCTTGACGAATCTCAAAAGTCATCTCATAATCAGAATCTCATAACGTCAGGCCGTTGACGGGAACCCTGAGACAAATGGAGGAGCTTATGAAGATCGGCTATGTGCGCGTCTCCAAACAGGAACAACACGAGGCGCTTCAAATCGATGCGCGTCACATGAAGCAGGCTGTGAGAAATGGTTCATTGACAAGATCACCGGATCAAAAGCTGAGCGGAAAGGTCTGGACGAGGCGCTGGCGTATGTCCGGCCAGGGGATACGTTCGTCGTGTGGAAACTGGATCGAGCAGGACGCTCATTAACCCATCTGATAGAACTCCTCAAGGGTCTCAAGGAGCGCGGCATTGAGTTCATCAGCCTCACCGAACAAATCGATACCACGACGCCAGGAGGCAAGCTCATCTTCCACTTGATGGGAGCGCTGGCCGAATTTGAACGCGATCTCATCCGCGAGCGTACGAACGCAGGATTAGTGGCAGCCAGGGCCAGGGGACGCGTCGGCGGACGACCAAGAAAGCTCAGGACCAATGGGAAAGTGGCACTGGCTCGGCGAATGTTTGCGGATCAGAGTCATTCCATCCCTGAGATCTGTGCTGCCCTTGCGATCTCACGCGCCACATTGTATCGGTACGTGAAAGAGACCGAATCTCCCACGTAATGAGCGAAATTCCTCCCATAAAATTTCAAAATTTACATTACTTTCTAGTTATTTTCTGTCTGAGCTTGTAACATTGATATTACTGCACTTCTACCGTCACAGCCTTAGTAGTGTCATTGCCAAGGATATCGATGACTTTCATGACAATGGTATAGCTGCCAGGCTCATCATATTCGTGAAAAGCTTTGAGGAGTATTTTCGGTCCTTTCTTTGTGCGGTAAGTCTGCCACTGGTTGTGGAAGGTATCATCTCGATAGTCCCAATCAACTGCCCAATAGTCAATCCACTGGCTCCAATGCTGAATGGCATTTTTGACATCTTCAGGAATGTCATCGGGCGGCACGAAGAAGTTCTGTAGTTCAACTGAGATACGCTCCTTTGACGGTTTCACCTCTACTGCTAAGGCTGCTAGCTCATAAAAGGCGATATCTCCTTGCTCAACCGCTTTCTTTTCAAGCACCTCTCGCGGTATTTTTTTGAAGGTGAGCCGGATATTTGCATCTGCGGCCATCTGTTTCGCTGTTTCATTTAAATCAAAGGCGAAATCCCAACCCAGGATATCAATACTGTTGGCGTGTTCTCCTACGTCTTTCCCTCGCACGCGCCAGAACTCATTGACAATGCTTTTCACCTCACCCAACGCGATCGGTGCGTCCACTGACCCAACATGTACCAGTCTTTCTGCTTTCATTCCATGTAGCCACGAATAGCCATCGATAGGCGTGGCGTGATAGAGTTGGAGAATGAAGTTGCGATAACAAGCCTGCACACTTGCCCGCTGCGTTGGATCCGAAAACTCCGCCACTTGCCACGCCTGCCGCTCATACTTTCCCAGATTCTGCACCACAAATGGCTTGATATTATCGATAGAAAGCAACCTTTTTCTCGTTGTATGAATGGCAAAGCGCCCTAGATCGCAAGTAATCCATCTTCGACCCAACTTTTCAGCAACGGCAGCAGTCGTGCCACTTCCACAGAAGCAATCGAGAACAATATCTCCCTTGTTTGATGAGGCTTTGATGATGCGTTCAAGGAGTACTTCAGGTTTTTGAGTAGGATAACCAACTCGCTGTGGGTCTTTCTGTTGAATGTGGCTTATATCTGTCCATACATCAGCAGGAGTAAGTTTTTCATCTTCATAATATTTGTATATTTTACCTGCCGATTTGATTGAAAAATAGACTCTTCCTTCTTCATCCACTTCTCTTTTCATATTATTACGCTTAATATTGCCTCTTGGCTCTCCAATACTATCACTATTAAATACCCACTTATCTGAGCGATTGTAAAGATAAATTGTATCGTGTTTTCGCGAATACCGATTTTCTTGCCTCCCTCCTGACTGATAATGCCAAATAATCTCATTGCTATATGATTGGGAACCAAATATCTCATCGAGGATAAGACGTACTGCACTGTTTACCCGCCAATCACAGTGTACGTAAATACTACCCTCTTCTGTAAGTAGTTCGCGCAATATTACCACTGTCTCATAAAACCACTGTAAATAGCTATCTAACCCTCGTCCCCAAGTATCTCGATACGCCTTCTGTTCAATCATACTTGGTTCTTTAGTGAAACTTTCATTGCTTTCTGGAATAGTGGCTGTGAAGGAGAAATCAGCGCCAGTGGCAAAAGGTGGATCAATATAGATCAGGTTGACCTTGCCAGCAAATTCGGGGAGCAACGAGGGAAGGACGTATTTTTTATCGCCCCAGATGAGGCGGTTGCGCCAGTCGGTTTCTTCCCCTGCAAAGAGCCGGTCGAGCGTGAGTTGGCGTTCCTGAGCGGTTTCGTTGACGGTTTCGACAGTTTGAAAGGGAAGTTCGATGCGTACAGGGCCGACTTTTTTCCCGTCTTTGTACCTACCATCCCATATTAGTTCGGTCACAATACTACACTCCTATCAGGCATATTCAGGGACTTGTCGAACATAGTAATGATCAGAAAGGAATCTTTTCATTGCTCACTTCCACAACTTCTCTGACTACGCATAATGTGAAGGTTATTATAGTTGGTCAGCGGTCATCAGTATAGAGGATTGATGGGTTTTTTGCAATATATGTATTACATATGGAGTATGTACCACTTTCCACATGAAACACACAAATGGAATATAGTTAGTCTATTCTGTTCTCAATTAAAAAAAGCTAGAAGCGAAAAAGGCTCGTAGTTAAGTAGCTTTATTGATACGTGGATAGATTAGTCAGAATAATATAGCCTAAAATAGCTTGCTACTGTCAAATGAGTAGGATACAATTGCTTCAAGCTAGCTGTGGATTAGAAGGGTATTTACCTGAAAAAAGTAGATGAAAAGCTACAAGCATGTCATTTTTTTAGAGGTACACGATGGCAGAGACAGAACATGAGCCTCAGAACGCTCTCATTTACCATATAGAAGGCCCGATTTATCAAGATGGGGTTTGGATCGCTCAGATGACGCTCAAAGAACAGAAATCTGAGACGTTTCAGGGTCAAACGAAAGAAGAAGTTCAAGAGCAGGTGTTACACTTCCTTTCTGCGTACGATGTTCAAGGCACTCTTGAAGAAGGCCCAGCTACCGGATATTCGGTTTCATGATTTGCGTCATAGCGTGGCGAGGCTTCTGCTGAGTATCGGTACTCATCCGAAAGTCGTGCAGGAGTTACTGGGTCATGGACAGATCAGTATGACAATGGACACGTATTCACACGTTATGCCAACCATGCAAAAGGATACGATGGTGAAGCTAGACAGTATCCTTGGTGGTGATGGTGGAGATGCGAAGTAGCTCATCTGATATCCGCTTTTCGATGTTTTGCTGTCAAGTGAGGTTACCCTGTTTGTACATAAGCCCTGAATGAGCTTCTATTCAAGGCTTAGCGCATAGAGAAGAGTCAAGTATGCCTGAATTACCAGAAGTAGAATATACAGCCCGCCAACTTCGTGCCAGCGTCGCCGGGGCAACTATCAGCGATGCTCAGGTGTTTTGGGAGCGGACGGTGAGCCATCCTGATGTGCCTGATTTCCTGGCGGAGATTGCTGGGAGGGATATTCTGAATGTGCGGAGGCGGGGGAAATATTTGTTGATTGATCTGAGTGGTGAGCTTTTTCTTTCGATTCACCGGAGGATGACCGGTAATTTGCTGTTGTTGCCGCCGGGTTGGGAGGTGGATATGAGTCGACGAGAAAGCGATCCGGCGATGTGGAAGCTCAAGGGACCGGTGTTTATTTCGGCGGAAGGAGTGACGAATCCTGAGACGGAGTATTGCCGGGTGTGTTTTAATCTGGAGGATGGACGACGGTTGCTCTATACTGATCCACGTAAGTTTGGGCGTATAGAGCTGTGGCCGAAGGCAGGTGAGGCAGAGGTATTTAAGATGTTGGGGGCGGAGCCGTTGAGTGAAGAGTTTACGGTTGAACAATTGGAGGAGGCTCTGGCCGGACGAAAAGGGATTATTAAGCAGGTGTTGCTGGCGCAGGAGGTGGTGGCGGGTCTGGGAAATATCTATGCTGACGAGGCTCTCTATTACGCCGCTATTCATCCCTTGCGGCGCACGGATTCGCTAACACGGGATGAGATAGCGCAATTGCACGCAGGTATTGTGGTGGTGCTGGCACGAGGTATTGAGCATGGCGGCACGTCTTTCAGTGGCTATCGCGACCTGCAAGGAGAGGCTGGTAACAATTATGAGCACCTGCATGTCTACCATAAAGCCAATACTGTGAGGATATGCGAACGCTGCGGGACGCCGATTGAGCGGATAATAATTGCGCAGCGTACGGCTCATTTTTGTCCGAAGTGCCAGAAGCTGTCTATAGAGGTGTGAAGAAGGCTTGTGTGCAGTGGACAGGATTCTGACTGCCAGGGACATTGGTAAAGGTGACGTCGATAGTGGCAGGCATGTGACCGGGTTGGCGGCCCTGTAGTGGTAGGGTAAAGGTGACGTAGCCACCGGAGTCACTGGTCGGTTGTGCATCAAGTTGTTGATCGCCCCCCTGAAAATGTACCACGGCTATGGCTGTGGCTCCACTCACGCCAGCGATGTTTTTGGTGAGCCGGGCGTAGATGGTGATGGTACTGTAAGGGCTGGGGGCATTGTTCGATGACCACGCGCCACAAAGATAAGGGGGTGTGGTGGGTATAGGCGAGACTTGTGCCTGGAAATTCTTATCGATAGTGGGAGTTGTTTGCACCTGGACCGAACTGGTAGCAGGGCCACAGGCTGCCAGTGCTATAAGGAAGCTGACTGAAAAGCAAGCCAGTATGATATGACGCAATGTGTACATGATGTCCTTTTCCCGATATGTTGAACGCGAAAAATAGGTTGGTTTATTCTATGTAAATAGACGTTTGAACGTACCAGGAAGATACGAAAATACCAATTAGGGTGATGTATCTTATACTTAATAGCCAGGAAGGGGAGAACAGAACGACGAGTCGTCATTCTGTTCTCCCCTTCCTGGCTATTAAGCATCTTAGAGTGATTCACCTTCTTCGACGACGTAACCGGCGGCACGGAGGCGTTGGAGGAGTTGCTCGCATTGGGTATGGTCACGAGTTTCCAGTGTAAGTGTTTCTTCGCGCTCCATGATGGGCAGGCGGCTGGAGATGCGCTGGTGGCGTACGTCGATAACGTTGATGCGCATATCGGCGATGATGGTGAGCAGGCGCATAAGTTCGCCGGGCCGGTCGATGAGGCGGGTATGAAGGACGAAGTAGCGGCCTGCGGCGGCAAGGCCATGTTCGATGAAACGCCCGACCAGATTGATGTCAATGTTTCCCCCGGTTAAGGGTACCAGTACTTTTTTGCCTGGCAGTTTGATGACTTCGCTCAAGAGAGCGGCGACGCCGACTGCACCGGCACCTTCCACGAGCATTTTGTTGCGTTCCATGAGTAGGAGAACGGCACTGATAATGGCCTCGTCGTTGACACATACAACGTCGTCAACGAGGTGTTGAATGATGGAGAAGGTGAGCACACCGGGGCGTTTCACAGCAATACCGTCGGCGATCGTGGCAATGGTGGGTAGGGTTTGTAGCTCGCCTGCATCGAGAGAGGCACGGCAACCGGGGGCACCGGCAGCCTGTACGCCGATGATGGTGATATCGGGTCTGAGGGCACGAGCGGCGATAGCGATACCGGCAATGAGGCCACCGCCACCAATGGGGACGATCAAGGCATCGGCGTCGGGTAGGTCGCTCAACATTTCCAGGCCGAGCGTGCCCTGGCCGGCGATGACGTCGGGGTCATCGAAGGCGTGAACAAAGATTGCGCCTGATTGAGCCTGTAACTCAAGACAATGTTGATAAGCGTCGTCGTAGTTGAAACCGTGCAGGACGACGTTGGCTCCGTAGCTTTGCGTAGCCGTAACTTTGGCGAGGGGAGCTGTTTCTGGCATGACAATGGTACAGGGAATCTGAAGCTGGGAGGCGGCGATGGCGAGCCCCTGAGCATGATTGCCTGCGGAAGCAGCGATGACACCACTGCGATATTCGTGTTCGCTTAGGCGCGAGAGTTTATAGGTTGCGCCTCGCGCTTTGAAAGAGCCGGAACGCTGCATGTTCTCAGCTTTCAGATAGACATCTGCACCGGTGAGCTCACGCAAGGTACGTGAGGGAGCGAGTGGGGTGTGGTGCAGGCGCGGCTTGAGGAATTTGTGGGCTTCCCAAATATCAGCGATGGTAACAGTTCTAGCTGCTTTTTGTTCGTCGGTAGGACGATATACCTCCTGAGTATAGGAGGTTTCAGCTGTGGTATCATTTTCGACTACACGCATGACGTGCTATGTTTCCTTTCGATCTGCCATTGACCTGTGCCACGAACCTTGTGGTGTGGGAGTGGATGATATGGACAGATTATACAGTAACTGCCGCAAGGATACAACCAGGTAGGAGGAATGAGATGTGAGGCATGCCCATCACAGACGATGGGCATACCTCACATGGCATTCCTCCTACCTGGAGGGAAATGTCAATCCTCCTACAAAAGAAGCTATCTCTCTACTTTGACAGGAGAGGGGATCAGATGATTTTCCTGCTCTATATAATTAGTGGCAGAGTTGGTGACGTTCCGGGGGGAGACGCGCCAGAAGAGGTGCTGTATGTCGTCCCACTCATCGAGGAGCTGAGAGGCATGTCGGCTACGAGTCTTTTCCTGGTGCCACTGAATGACGGTACGCAGGGCTTCGATCTCATCTGAGTCGTTGAGGCGGTCGAAGCCTACGAGTTCGGTGTTGCAGCGCCTGGGGAAGTCGCCTGTGACATCCAGTACGTAGGCGACGCCAGCGGACATACCGGCAGCGAAGTTGGGGCCGGTTTCGCCGAGGACGATGACCATGCCTCCGGTCATGTATTCACAGGCGTGTGCGCCGACTCCCTCTACGACAGCCATCGCTCCACTATTGCGCACGGCAAAACGTTCTCCTGCACGGCCTGCGGCAAAGAGCTGGCCGCCGGTTGCGCCGTAGAGGACGGTATTACCGAGGATGGTATTGGTATGCTCGGTGAAGCTGGAATCGAGGGGAGGGGCAATGATAATCTGCCCGCCGGTCATGCCTTTACCGACGTAATCGTTAGCTTCGCCATGGAGTATCAAGCGCATGGTAGGAACACAGAAGGCCCCAAAGCTTTGACCTGCTGATCCCTGGAAGGTACAGGTGATGCTGACTCCTGGCAGACCTGTATTGCCGTAGTGACGGGCAATTTCACCAGCGAGGCTAGCACCAATAGAGCGATCATAGTTGGAGATGTGGTGATGGGTAAGCACACTCCGTTGTCCATGTAGTGCCTGCTCCGCTTCCTGCAAAAGTTGTTCGGTGATGGGTGACTGTGCTGGAGCCCGGTGGGCTGCCGGTGAAGAAGAGCCAGGAGCAGCGACGAGGATAGGTGTTAGATCAATACTGGCATCTTCTTTACATTGCAGCATGTCGGCTCGCCCGATCAGATCATCAAGGCGGGAAACACCGAGTTGAGCCATGAATTCGCGTACCTCTTCGGCCAGCCGGGTGAGGTAGTTGATGATGAATTGAGGTTTGCCGGTGAATTTTGCCCATAAGTCTTCGCGTTGGGTAGCTATGCCGGCGGGACATGTATTGAGATGACACTGACGCGCCATGTCGCAACCGAGAGAGACGAGGATAGCTGTGCCAAAGCCAAATTCTTCGGCACCAAGCATAGCCGCAATGATGATATCACGTCCGGTTTTGAGGCCACCATCAACACGCACTTTTATTCGTTGGCGCAAGCCGTTCTTCAAAAGCACTTGTTGGGTTTCGGCTAATCCACGTTCCCAGGAAATGCCTGCGTGTTTGATAGATTGCATCGGTGATGCGCCAGTTCCACCATCATGTCCGCTGATCAAGACATAATTGGCATGAGCCTTGGCGACACCTGCTGCGATGGTACCAACGCCCAGACAGGAAACGAGTTTCACGCCGATGCGGGCTGTGGGATTGACACTTCGCAGGTCGTAGATCAACTGGGCCAGGTCTTCGATGCTATAGATGTCGTGATGAGGTGGTGGAGAAATGAGCGAGACATTCGGCATCGTATGACGCAGGCGAGCAATAAATGGAGTTACCTTAGCAGGTGGCAATTGACCGCCTTCACCGGGTTTTGAACCCTGGGCCATCTTGATCTCCAACTCTTGGGCACGGACGAGATACTCCGTCGTCACTCCGAAACGAGCAGAGGCCACTTGCTTGATCTTACTGCTGACAGAGTGACCGTTTATATTCTCGTGATACCATTCTGGATTTTCGCCACCTTCACCCGTATTGTTGCGTCCACCGATGCTGTTCATGGCGGCGGCGATAGTGCGGTGTGTGTCTGCACTGATCGCACCGACTGACATGGCCGAGGCGACAAAGCGAGCGCGGATAGACTCCATCGGCTCGACCTCTTCCAGTGGGATAGGGGTGGTTGGCACAAAGGTCAACAAATCGCGTAAGGTTGTTGGCGGACGCTGGTAAACGAGGTCGGTAAATTTGCGGTAGTCGTCAGGTTGGCCGGTGAGCGCGGCCTTTTGTAGGGCTCGTATAATAAGTGGATTGAAGGCGTGATATTCGGCATCGCGACGGAAACGGTAGCGTCCCATATCGAGCAATTTGCGGCGTCGCCCGTTTGCTGGCTCTGGTCTACTTTCCGACTGCTCTAAGGTCTGGCAACGGGCGATGATCTGGTCGGCAAAGTGCGTATAGGTGACGTTGCCAGGATGAGCAGCACTGTGGGCGAAACAGCGTTCAATCAGGCACGCACACTGGCCAGAGCGAGATAGGGTGTAACAGCTTCTGCTCCATAGCCGAGTAAGAGGGCGATCTGGTGAGTATCCCAGGCCGCTCCTGTTTCACAGATGAGCGAGGTGTAAGTACGCATACCGCGGCGGATCAAGGTTTGGTGAACGGCCCCAATGGCTAGCAGCATAGGCAAGGGAGCCTGGCTTGAGTCAGCACCCCGATCACTCAAGATAAGGAGCGTTGTGCCACTGGCCACGGCGGTCACGGCTTCATCCTCTAAACGCTGCAGAGCTGCTTCAAGGGCGGCAAGGCCATCGGCAATGTCAAAGGTGACGTCGAGGGTACAAGAGTGAAAACCATGAGATTTCAGGCCGCGGAGCGTCTCCAGTTGAGGTTCCGTAAGCAATGGTGTTGTCAGGTGCAAGAGCTGGGCATGAAGCGGCGTCTCGACCAGGAAGTTCTGACGGCGACCGAGGTAGCAATCGAGAGACATGACCTCACGTTCACGCAAGGGATCAATGGGAGGATTGGTGACCTGTGCAAAACGCTGGTGAAAGTGGTCCGAAAGAGAACGGGCTTGACTCGAGAGGGCAGCAAGAGGTGTGTCGTCGCCCATACTCCATATCGGTTCTTTATTGTCTGTAAGCATGGGACGGAGGACGAACTCAAGATCCTCATGAGTGTAGCCAAAGAGTTGCTGGAGGGAGAACAAATTGGCGTGATGATCAGTGCCATTGGATGGAGCAAGAGAGGCCACAGGTTGAGGAAGATCGCTCAGGCGTAGCAGATATTGCTCCAGCCATTGCTGATATGGCTGGCGTTGTGCCAGGGCGGCTTTGATATCGCTATTCCGTAGTAATATACCCTGCTTAAGATCGACGGCAATCATCTCGCCCGGTCCTAGTCGTCCCTTCTCGACTATCTCGTGTGCGGGGCAAGGTATAACGCCAGCTTCGGAGGCAACGATCAGTAGGCCAGAAGAGGTAAGGGTATAACGTGCAGGGCGCAGGCCATTGCGGTCTAAAGCGGCTCCAACCATGTCACCATTACTGAAGACGAGGGCAGCAGGGCCATCCCATGGCTCGGTAAGGCCGGCATGATATTCACACCAGGCACGTTGCTCAGCTGGCAATTCAGCATTGTGTTCCCAGGCAGGAGGAATAAGCATCTGCATGCTGTGTAACAGGTCACGGCCAGTGTGTGTAAGCAGTTCCAAAGCGTTGTCCAATTCGGCGGAATCGCTTCCTCCTGGTTGGATAACCGGTGAAAGATCTTGCAACTGGCTACCCCATTGTGGAGAAAATAAACTGCTTTCGCGTGCCTGCATCCAGTTGCAGTTACCAAGTCTGGTATTGATCTCGCCATTATGAGCCAGCAGGCGCATGGGTTGAGCTAGAGGCCAGGAGGGGAAGGTGTTGGTGCTATAACGCTGGTGAAAAATAGCAAAGGCAGTGGTGTAGCGCGGGTTGGCTAAGTCGAGATAGAAATGCGGCAATTCGTTAGGAGCCATGAGGCCTTTGTAGACGATAGTGGTACGCGAAAACGAGGCGATATAACAATCCTCTATGTGAGCTTGCTGTAAGCCCTGTTCTATGAGGCGTTGAGTACGATAAAGCTGGCGGTCGTACTGCTCTATAGTGAGTTGGGAAGGGCGGGTGAGCAGAATTTGGGCAATGGTCGGGGCGGTTGCACGCGCACGAGTACCCAGAACTGTGTAATCAATAGGGGGATTGCGCCATGTAAACCACGAGAAGCCAGCTTCCTGCACTGTTTGTTCGATGAGTTGCCGTGCTTGATGGTAAGCCTTGGGAGAACGTTCTTGTGAGGGTAAGAAGATCATACCGACAGCAAGGTCATCAGAATGAGCAGTTGTTATGTGCAAAAGCTCTTCAGCCAAGAGAGAAGTGGGAATTTGGGTCAGTAAACCTGCTCCATCACCTGTTTGTGCATCAGCATCTTGTGCACCACGGTGGGTGAGATGGGCTAATGCTTGCAATGCGGTCTGAACCAGGGAATGACTGGCTTCGCCGGAAACGTGTGCAACAAAGCCAATACCGCAGGCGTCGTGTTCCCAGCGAGCATCGTAGAGCGGATAGATAGAGTTGGTACCAGCATGTGCGTACATGACGCGCCCTCCCAAAAAAAGGAAATAGTCTGATTTGTTCCAGTAACATGGTGCCGACATTGGAACCAATCGATTTACGACGAGCGGACGATGCTCGTTGAGACCATTCTCTAGAATATTCTCCCTCTCCGAAGTGGTTAGACTTAATGGATGAGAGTGAATATTGAGGCGTCATTGGATGTGGGAGAGCGACGGAGCTCACAGCATAACAAACAGCGTTATGTGTAATTAAGAATATATCACATTATGGCAAGTATGAGCAAGGTCTGGCCCATCTGGGGGGATAATTGATAGTATACCACTTTTATTGCCTCATAGTAGAGATGTATGCTATACCCGATACTGAACATTAGCTGCATCTGATGCAGCTAATGTTCAGTATCGGGTATAGCATATAAGGGGCTATCTGGGCCACTCGAATGCCGCCATCAAACCAGTTCCAATGTCTTCACGATTGACCTCACGGTATTAAAAGAGTTGTCCCAAGAACTAGCCGAACTTTTTAGTCTCATGCTTCCCGTATCATGAGTGATCCACCCAGTATTATGGTCAACGAGTCGGCAAGAAAACTCAAGCCGTTGAATTAAGCATCACATAGGACATGCTGATCCAGACGCTGCTTTCTAACGTACACCTGGTAGCGAATCTTGTTAAGGAGCGGAGGTGCAGGGGCACTTCCAGGTCCTGTGAGCTCGCAGGCATGGAATGCTTCACGGATGTGAGATGAAACGAGTTAAAAAGTCTGCTTGTGTTGTGACGTGACCTGAAACTGGATACTTACAAAGGAGACTGCCATGGCAACAGAACCGGAGAAGCAACTCGCGCACTATTCCCTGCTAGATGGGCTGCTCGCCCGCCGCTCGCGCCGCTTCGGCAAAGGACAGGCGATGTTGCTGAGGCGGGCGGGGGCAATATCATCATGAACTTTGTTGGCCGAACGGTGTTCAGCGCGGACGCCGCGCACCTGGTGACCGTCTTTGTGCTCAACGACGATGGCGTCTGGCTGCTCAAGCGACCTCAAGACTATCCTCGTCTGGAGGTGCCCGAACTGGTCAAGGCGGCACGCGAACATCGGTGGCTGGATTTATATACCAGGAGCCGCGTGCGTATCGCCGATCGACGGCTGGACGTGCCCCGCGAGCCCCCATTTGTGCCTCCCTTCAATAAGTGGTCGGCCAACGTCCGTGGCACCACCTACTTCCTGCCCATTGCCGAACTCAGCGGCCTCTTTATCAATGTTCTGCTGGCGGCGTTTAGCGAAGAGGTGGCGTACTTCGTCGTGGATGATCGTAATAACTTCCAGCCGGCAGGAGTCGCTAAATTCGCCCGTTCAAAGGGGGGCTACCTGCGCGACAATCTCGCGGAAGGCCGCGTGGCGACTGTAGGCTTACTCGACACCTGGATGTATGAGTTTGCTGCCGTGGAGCAAGGAGCCATGCTCCAGAATCTGGCCCTCGTGACGGCAGCCCTGGGACTCGGCGGGTTTCCCCACCTGGCATCTCACCCGTTTGGCTGGTTTCAGGCACTCGGCTTTCGCATGACGGAGATCCCGTTCTCGCGCACTATTGGTGCCGGACCAATCATGGCAGGCTTGTTGCGTGTACTCAAGAAGGATATTCCCATACCAACGGCCATTGGACTGGAGAGGGATGGGCAAGTGCTTTTGAAACCCTTCTGCCCACCCTACTACCGCACCATGCAGGAAGCAGTTTTGGCGTATGTGGACTATAAATATGCCAAGGGACAAGGGACGCTACGCGATGGTGGAGTTGCCACCAGTTGGCGGGACGGGGCAACTGTACAAGCAGGCATTCCTCGATATTCTGATCAGACTATCGCTGCGACAATCGCCTGCTGTGAGTACATCTATTCACGCTATGGCCGTATCCCAGGTACAAACGGGCCATTCCGCAACCTGATGGCGTACCAGGCTCACCGCTTAGACGCCGATTTCTACCGCAAGTTTTACCGTCCCGAAGTCGTTGATGAAATCGAGCGTCGGGGCTAAAGAACCGGAGAAGAAGGCTACAACTTGACCGGGGATGCAGCGATAAAGGGTTTCGTTATCATCTACAAAATCATCAGGCATCGTCTTTTAGCTCATCAGCCATTTCCAAAGAGCTAAGCGTATGCTGTGTGAGTTAGCAAGCCCATCTTCCATCTCAGTATTTATATTCGCTCCCCAATCTTTATAAAACAATTCAATCCAGTGATCGGCATATTGTACTGCACTATACTTTGGAGCACGAGCACTATAGCCATTCCAGCCATCAGGCCACGTTAACAATTCGTGGATTTCAATAAGTGTAGGCAAGATTTCTGTACGGATATCTTCCTCAGTATCTCGTTCAGTTTCTGAAGTATCTCCGTAGGAACCTTCAATTGCACGGATTGCAGTCTGGTACAGAATTTCGCTCGTTCTACTTGTATTTGAATGTATTTCCTGTATTGAACGCATCTCCTGTATTGAATGTAGGGCGGTCCGGCGAAGTGTATTGCTACTTCTACTGGTACCAGACGGTATTCTTGCAATAAACTGTTTTAAGTCATCTGACTTTGGGCTTGTTACTTGTGGCATTAGTCGATCAACTCCCTTGTTTTATCTGTCATACTTGCCTCAAATACTTCGTTATCAGGCCGGCTCCCCCTCGATAGTAATGTATCACCTTCCATTTCTCTGATCGTACCAAAGAATGATGAAAGAGACCAAGGAGTGTTTCTGTGGTGAGGAACTGCTGGTCAGTGTGACTGAAGGTTCCTGAGCAAGTAGAGATGTGCAGGATGCAAAAGGAACAGATGCCCCGTGAGAACGAGGCAAAGAAAGCAGAGGTGGCAACCATGATTCACCGGATCGACGCAACGGTGTTGTTCGTCCGAGACCTGGCCAGATGTACGACGTTTTATCGGGACACGCTCGGGCTTCAGGTGACAAATAGCGATCCCAATTCTCTCACTTTCCAGATGGAAAACCAGTACTTGCTCCTGCTGGAGGTCTCAGCCGCCGCAGACCTGATACGTTCGGAGGTCAATGCGCTCTCGATCGAGGGAGGGCCTCGCGTGCTGCTGGCCGCCGGTGTTGAGGATGTCGATGCCGCCTACGAGTCGCTGGTGGCCAAGGGAGTCACGTTTCTCCGACCCCCAACCAACCAGCCCTGGGGGCTGCGCACGGCACACTTTGCCGATCCCGAAGGCAACCTCTGGGAGATCAACCAGTCCCTTGAAGCGAAGCCAGAGGGGTAGGTGAAGTCGTTCTGTGGCGCGAGAGCGGTGCTCGGAAACAGTGAGCGAGCGATCATCAAGCTCCTGAACACTGTGCCCGGATACGTGCGTGTTTGCTGTATCCGGGCACAGTGCTTACGCTGACTTTTTATTGATGCGTTTATTTATCATCTAAAGTGTGCCAGAGCCTGGGAATTCCAACATTTACATCCTCGTCTTTCAGCCTTCTCCTCCCGCACTCGCATCACGTAGTTTCTGGCGTGGGTGCGTCGAGAAATGCGGTGATCATCGAGGCCAGCCACTCGGCGCGGTCCGCGAGCGTCACATGCGTCGTGCCGGGGAGCACGGCAAGCTGGGAACGCGGCAGACCGACGAGATCGCCTACGACGCCGCCTCCGAGCAGGCGAAACATCTCTACCACGTGCTCCGGGCGCACAATATCAGAGTCCCCGATGATGAGCAGGGTGGGCGCTTTGACCGACTGAATGGCCTCGCGCGACCGGTCCCCAATCGTGCGGTCCAGATCCGCTATTTTCGCGACCAGCCGGTGCCAATGCTCCGGGTGCGGCGCGATGCTGGCATATTCCTGTTGGAACGGGGAGCCATCCAGGTCTTCGGGTTTCATGGCCTCACCTGCCGCCAGGAGTTCGGGGTAGAAGCCGTCGCGTCTATAGCTAGTCCCCCCTGCCCAGACGAGTTTGCGCACCAGGGCGGGAGAGCCGAGAGCGATCTCCAGGGCGACAGCGCCTCCCGAGCTATAGCCGAAGAAATCGGCCTGCTCGATCCCCAGATGACGCAGGAGGGCGATGGTGTCCTGCGCCCATTGCTCTAGACTGAACGGGCGATCAATGTCGGCTGTGTGCCCATGCCCCTGCTGCTCGACAGCGATAATGCACCGCATCGAGGCAAGCTTCGGTAGCACCTTGCCAAATGAGGTGCCGATGGTCGAGAGATTGCCGTGCAGCAGTACCAGCGGTCGACCACTGCCGTGGATCTCGTAGTACATCTTGAGACCATTCAAGGGAACATAGTCACTCTCCACAGGCGTGCTCGGATGATTCTGTGTTGTCATGTCTATTCATACTCTTTCTGATATTCCTTGATGAAATGACTGGAGCAAAGAGATGAGTATTCATCGAGGGACCTCCTCTGTGCTCCAGAGCATCGTGACTCGACGAGCCGTCCAGCGCTGTCCGGCCCCGGTTATGGTTTGTCAGGCTGGTAGGTGAGCAGCACGACGCCTGAACCCAATGTCCTGGTCTCGACCAGTTTGAGCACTTTCTTCTCGTTCCCGCCTGGGAACAGACGTTTCCCGCTTCCCAGCACAATCGGAAAGATCATGAGGCGATATTCATCGATGAGGTCCCGCTCGTGCAGCGTGCGGACCAGTTCGCCACTGCCGAAAATCAACACGTCCTGACCAGCCTCCTGCTTGAGTCTGGACAGTTCTTCCGCCAGATCGCCTTTGATCAGGGTGGCATTCCATGTCACTTCAGAGAGGGTCGTTGAAGCAACGTATTTGGATAGGCTGTTCATCCTCTCACCATACGCTCCGGTCCCAGGCATGTTCGGCCAGGCGGCGGCAAACCCTTCATAGGTCCGGCGACCCAGTAGAAGCGCATCGCAGGCGAAGAGTTCCTCGAATTTATACTGCTGCTGTTCTGCACCCCCAAATCCAAAGCTCCAACCGCCGTGTTTGAACCCTTCAGCGCCGCCGGGATCTTCCATGACGCCGTCCAGCGTCACGTACTCGGAAACAATGACTTTTCTCATGGTGTTCTCCTTCTTTCTTTCGTCGATACGATGGTGCTTGCAATGTGCCAGTGCGCGATGTCCATCAGGGACTCCCAACGAAAGGGCCCGCGCAACCATTGCATTAGTGAGAGTATACGTGAGGGCGGACCAGAACACATCCCTTGAACAAGGTATTATGGCTACGTATCTTCAACAAGCAACAGGCCAATGAGGGCAAGGGGTTCTACCTGGAATCAGGTAGACGATGAGCAGACTGCATGGATGGTGTGGAGTGGCGGGTTAGATCAGGTGCTGGTCGAGCGCATAGCGTGTGGCAGCACTACGCGAGGACACCTGGATTTTCCCATAGATCGCCTTCAGGTGGGTGTTGACCGTGCGCGGACTGATGACGAGTTGCTCGGCAATCTGGGCATCGGTCAGGCCCTGCGCCAGCAGGCGCAACACCTCCACTTCGCGCCCCGTCAGCCCGCAAGGCGCGGTAGGTGGCGATTTCGCTGGCAGAGTTGGTGGTGTCTCTCTTGGGATCGTTACTGGTCCTCGAGCTGCCAGAGCTTGCTCCCAGGTCATGCTCTTTCCCTCAGCCCATGCCGCCGCAAAGGCTTGCTCACCCAGTTTGGCGCGTGCGGCAGCGAGGAAGCGCTCGTAGTCGGCACGGCAGACGTGTGGCAAGGGTGCACCGAGGGAGCCGCGCAGGGCTGCAGCAGCAGCCAGGAGCCGCACTGCCCATGTCGTCTCACCCTGCTGCGCGACCACAACGGCCAGACCTTCGACCGTGGGAGCAATATCCACGGTGCCCAGACCTCGCAGCAGGCTCTCTTCATACATCGTGCGTGCTGCTGTATGGTCACCCTCCACGGTGAGTACCTTTCCGAGAAGCGCGCGCGTCGAGGCGAGCATTCCCTGATTCCCGACCTTCTGCCAAAGGGTGTGGCTTTGTTCAATCAGCAGGCGAGCGGTCGTCGTCTCTCCTTGAGCGAGGGCGATCTCCCCATGGAGAGCGAGCGCAAGAGCTTCAGCACTCGTGCTGCCCGTTTCCGAAGCGCTCGCGAGACCCTCCTCTGCTAAGGTCTGCGCCCGCACGAGATCACCCTGCCAAAATACCACACGTGCCAGGGTCATGAGCGACATCGTCACCCCAGTGGTGTCGCCTACTTCCCTGCAGATTTCTCTCGCTTGCTCTACCAGCGGGTGGACCGTGGCGTACTCACCCTGGTAGAGGACCACCAGGGCCAGAGCGCCCAGCGCCCAGGCAATGAGAGTCTTGTCGCCGGTCTCCCGGAGGAACACCAGGCTCTCCTCGAACCGCTTTCGCGCCGCTGCCAAATCCCAGCGCGCGAAAGCGATGTGGGCCAGATGAAAGGCGGCATCGCCCATCCCTTGTGTGTCTCCGATCTCTCGGAACAGCGCCAGACTCTCCTGGCACAGTACTTCTCCCCGCTCGACGTGGCCCAGGGAACCGGCCAGGCTCCCAGTAGCCCACAGGGCTCTGGCGCGCAGCGGCACTGCCACCCCCTCGGATCTCTCCAGCGCCCGCGAAAGCTCGTTCCATCCCTCATGCAGGTGTTCTTGCGCGTACCAGAACCACCACAGGGCGGTCCCCAGCCGGAGGGCCATCTCCGCTTCTCCCCGCTCAAACAGCCAGTTCATAGCCGCTCGCAGGTTATCATGCTCCTGCTCCAGCCGCCCAAACCACACCGCTTGCTGCGGGCCGTTCCACACCTGTTCTGCTGCTTCTGCCAGCGCCAGGTAATAGGACGCATGGGCCTGGTGCGTGACCTCCGCCTCCCCGGCTGCAGCGAGCGCCTCTCGCCCATATTCACGGATGGTCTCCAGCATCACGAAACGCGGCTCTTCTGCCTCTTGCTCGGTCTGCCGCAGCAAACTCTTGTCGATGAGAGAGGCCACGCCATCCAACACCGAAACAGCAGGCGTCTGGGTGTCTAGAGCAGCGCAGATGGCCTCGATGGCCTGGAGGGTGCAGCTACCGACAAAAACGGAGAGTCGCCGGAAGAGCCGCCGCTCATCGGTGTCTAACAGATGATAGCTCCAGTCGATGGTCTTGCGCAGCGTCTGCTGGCGCGCTGGTGCGTCGCGTCCACCACTCGTCAACACCTCCAGGCGCTGGCCCAGCCGAGCGAGTAGCGCTGGGGGAGGCAGCAGTTTGATGCGGGCGGCGGCCAGTTCAATTGCCAGTGGCAAGCCATCCAGGCGGGTACAGATCTCGGCGACCGCCGGGGCAGTGGCATTGCTCACCTGGAAATCGGGCTTAAGCGCCTGGGCACGTGCAATGAAGAGAGCCACCGCCTCATACTGCGACAGCGTCACGAGATCGGGCAGGTGTTTGAGATCGGGCAGCGAGAGCGGCGGGACGGCAAACTCGTGCTCAGCCGCGAGGTGGAGCACCGCGCGGCTGGTGACCAGCAACTTGAGGTGTGAGCAGCGCGCCAGGAGGTCCGAGAGGATGCAGGCGGCGCTCACCACCTGCTCGAAGTTGTCGAGCACCAGCAGCAGCAGCTTCGCCTGCAGGAAGGCTTGCAGTTGCTCCGCCATCGACTGCGTGGAGCTCTCTTTCACGCCCAGCGTCTGGGCGATGGCTGGCACGACCAGTTCGGCATCGCTGATGGGAGCCAGGTTCACGAAAAAGATGCCACCGGTGAAGTGGTCGCTGAGTTCGGCGGCCACGTGCAGGCCCAGACGTGTTTTGCCACTGCCGCCGGGTCCGGTTAGGGTCAGCAAACGCACATCTTCGCGCAGCAGGAGCTGCTGCACGGCGGCGACTTCCCGCTTGCGCCCGATGAGCGGCGTGGGCTGAACGGGCAGGTTGTGCGGGTGGGTGTCGAGTGTCTTGAGGGGCGGAAAATCGGCGGGCAAGTCGGCGATGACGAGTTGGAAGAGATGACTCTTCTGCGGTAAGTCCTTGAGGCGGTGCTCCCCCAGATCTCGCAAGCTCACCCCAGCGGGCAGGTGGTGTTCCACCAGGTGCCGCGTGGTCTGCGAGAGCAGCACCTGGCCCCCGTGCCCGACACTCATCAGGCGCGCCGCGAGATGTACATCCAGGCCCACGTAGCCTTCATCCGTCCGCTGTGGCTCCCCGGTATGCAACCCCATGCGGACGCGCACCGCAGCCTCTTCGGGCCAGGGATGCGAGGCAAGGATGCGTTGGGCGGCCACGGCAGCCGAGACGGCATCGGTGGCACGCGCAAAGGCGAAGAAAAAGGCGTCTCCCTGGGTATCGACTTCGTGACCGTGGGACTGCTGGAAAGCCGTGCGCAGCACCTGTCGGCACTGAGCCAGCACACGGCTATACTGCTCACCTACGTGTTGCAGCAGGAGTGTCGACCCCTCGATATCGGTGAAGAGCAGCGTGATCGTTCCCGCCGGTGTATCAGGCACGCGAGACCTCCTCCAATCAGAAAACAAACGACCCATAGGGGCTATAGACGGCGAATCACAAGGATCGTCTCTCCGCATTATACCCCATCATCGCGAGAGAAGTGCTCTACTCTTCCTCCGCTCGCTTGATTTGTCTTTCAAGCATAGCGGATTCTTGGGGCATGTGGCTCACTTTTCCAGCAGCGCGTGGCCCATGAGAATAGCGTTTACAGGCAAGAATGCTATTCAACTCTTGGATATTTTTATAGAGGAGCTTATTTAGGTCCCATACGTAACCCGCCATCAATCCTGATAACCTCACCGTTGAGCATAGCATTCTCGATGATATGCTTAGCCAGGGCGGCGTATTCACTGGGGCGACCGAGGCGTGGGGGGAAGGGAACCTGTTGACCAAGGGAGATACGGGCTGGTTCGGGTAGGCCAACCAGTATGGGCGTGTCGAAAATACCAGGGGCGATGGTCATGACGCGAATGCCGGAGCGGGCAAGCTCACGAGCGATAGGGAGGGTCATGCCGACAATGCCACCTTTGGAGGCAGAGTAAGCTGCCTGCCCGATCTGGCCGTCGAAGGCAGCAATGGAGGCAGTATTGATGATCACGCCGCGCTCACCATCTTCGTTGGGCGAGTTGTTGACCATAGCGGCAGTTGCCAGACGAATGGTGTTGAAGGTGCCGATCAGGTTGACCTGGATGACTTTGTTGAAGGAGGCGAGGCTGGCGGGGCCATCTTTGCCGAGAACTTTCTCGGCGATGCCGATGCCAGCACAACTAATGGCGACGGAGAGGTTGCCGAACTTCTCAACGGCAGTCTGGACGGCGGCCTGCATGGATTCTTCGTCGGTGACGTTGGTTTGGACGAAGACGGCGGAGTCGCCGAGTTCTTTGGCGAGGGCGTTACCCGTCTCGCTATTGAGGTCGGCGATGATGGCTTTCGCGCCTGCCTGAGTTAAGAGACGGATACAGGCGCCTTTCTAAATGGTCGAGTTCAGGGAAGTAGTATAGAGCCAGCGTGGCTGTGTACTCGGCTCACGGAAGAATGATGTAGTCCATGAACCACTCTTCGTATCTGGCGTCTTGTGTCGCTGTGGTACACCAACTTGCATCGATTGGAGTACACCAACTTGCATCGTCTTGTTCCTTTCACTGACATGTGCTTTTTATCTCCAGCATATCACATATCGTGTGGGGCAGATTACGAGGAGGGTGTGCGAAGCATGATGCCCGCAAGGGGCATCACTACTATACACGTAGTACAGGTAAAAGGCGTAGTATAGTAGTGATGCCCCTTGCGGGCATCATGGGGTGTGGGCATCATGGGGTGGGGGGTCATCATGCTTCGCAAAAAAATGACGGTCATGTACTCTATACACAGCAATTGATGTATGCTAATATGGCGATAGTGGTGTAGTATGAATATAGTAGTAAAGGAGTGACTTTGAGCAGTGAGTGTGAAAAGGGATTGGGTTATGGAACAAGGCTCGGAGAGGGAGACTGATCCACTTTCGGAAGAGATGTTGCATTCCACCTATGCTGTTGACAATGTTTCTGATACTCAGGTGACAGGTGAGGCAGAGAAGAAACTTCGTTTGGACCTGGAACGCTACCGTGCGTTGTATGAAAGTGAACGACGCTTCCGTATCACCTTTGAGGCTACTCCCGTTGGTGTGTCTCATATAGGCTTGGATGGGAAACTGTTGCTAGTCAATCAGGGTTTTTGTGATCTGATCGGGTACACTCATGAGGAGTTATATGAACGTACATTTGTGGATATTACCTATGTCGAAGACCGGATGGCCGATACGGCATTTGTGGAACGGGCATTAGCAGGAGATCGGCAGCCATATGTGAGAGAGAAACGCTATATCCACAAAAATGGCTCGCTTGTGTGGGTTCATTTGGTTGCGACATTGGCCCGTGATGATGATGGTAATCCTCTGTTTTTTATTTCTGTAGTGATGTAGCTGCAGCCTTATCCCACAGCAAAAAAGATGAAAAGGATCTATCTTTTATGCTTATAGATATACCTGATAGCTGGTTGCACCTCGTGGGTGATGAACTACATAAACCCTATTTCGCAAAATTGGAGCAATTTGTCGATGCGGAACGCAAAGCGTATACAGTTTTCCCGCCTGAAAAGGATGTGTTTAACGCTTTGAAGTATACACCTTATGAGCAGATGAATGTATTTCTATTGGGACAAGACCCTTATCATGACGACAATCAGGCGCACGGGCTGTGTTTTTCGGTACGTCCTGGTGTGAAGCCTCCGCCATCGCTGATGAATATGTTTAAGGAACTGCGCGATGATGTGGGTTTTCGCATTCCTAACAACGGCTATCTGGTGCCGTGGGCCGAGCAGGGGATACTTATGTTGAATGCAGTATTGACGGTGCGAGCCCATACGCCCAATTCGCATAAGAATCATGGCTGGGAGACGTTTACCGATGCAATTATTAAGCAGGTAAATGAGAAGGATAGTCCGGTAGTCTTTGTATTATGGGGTGGCTATGCTCAAAAGAAGCTCCCATTGATTGATACGGTGCGGCACAGCGTAGTGCAGTCGGCGCATCCTTCACCGCTTTCGGCGCGTAGTGGATTTTTCGGTAGCAAGCCATTTTCGCGGATCAATCAGGCGTTGAAAGATGCTGGGAAGCCAGAGATTGATTGGCAGTTGCCGGATTTGTAGGTCATGAGATGTATGGAGTTCTGGCTGAGCATTCAAATGCTCAGCCAGAACTCCATACATTTGCTTTTTGTCCTTTGCTAACTTTTCAGATCGACTTTCGTATGACTCCTCGCCGCTGGGCGGCTCGTAGGTGGATATGAAGTGGTTGGGCCTTCTGTAGCCGCAGGCCATAGCAGGCCCAACCACTTCACAAACAGGTACTGCTTCTGTGAGCGTAGTACGGGGAGTAGCTGTGGAAAGGTTCCCAGAAGCTAGGGTGCGGTTCTTTTTTGCAGGAATCCAAGACGCATGGTAGGGGCGGCATTTATGACGCTAGTCAGCAAACGAGCAGACCTGCTCAAGAGAGACGGACTGGCGTCATAAATGCCGCCCCTACCGTCTTTCCTGGCTCATCTTCGCACCCCAGCAAATATCGATACTTGGCTTAGACAGGAGAATGTGTCTACTATAGTAGATGTGAACACAAAACAGGAGCGGTTACAAGCTCTCGAACGTCAAATCATCCGCCTGCAACGGCGCTTAAGTATCTTAAATCGGCGCAGCAATCGTTATTCATGGGTCCGCGTGGCTATCTTTTTCATAGGAGTTGCTCTAACAGGAGTGGCTTTGTGGCTGTTGGGATGGCAAGGTGGTGTACCATTGGGTGTGCTTACATTGCTTGTGTTCAGCATTGTAGCCTACTATCATCGTAAGATTGAGCGTAGCATTACGCGACACAAGATCTGGCTGCAGATTACGAGTACGCAGATGGCACGTATGCAGTCGGACTGGCAGCGTATTCCGAAGGTCAGTGCAGGAACACAGGAGGCGAAGCATCCGTTCGAGATCGATCTGGACATTACGGGCGAACATTCGCTGCATCAACTGGTGAACACAGCCATTTCGTCTGAGGGAAGCCAACGC
>WNGL01002178.1_pt1 | contig 25020 bp, 21 predicted proteins | sample 5400591 | NCBI WGS metagenome assembly WNGL01 (sample SAMN13153377, study PRJNA577476) | soil metagenome | isolation source: 80 cm soil or saprolite under Garry oak tree replicate 1 | place: USA:California | collected 2016-06-15 | reverse complement strand
AGATTTTTCGTGATGTTCTTTGGCGATCAGCATGTAGAGCGACGGAACGATAAAAAGTGTAAAGATCGTTCCGATGCTCATTCCACCAACAAGCACAAGACCGATTGAGTTTCGCGCTGCCGCGCCCGGGCCGCTCACAAGCGTGAGCGGGAAATGACCGGCGATCGTGGCGATGCTGGTCATGAGGACTGGACGCAGTCGCGTGCGCGCCGCCTCGGCAATAGCAGTGAGTTTGGCGCGGCCTTGCCGCTGCAGTTCGTTGGCAAATTGCACAATCAAAATTCCATTTCGCGAAATAAGCCCGACCAGAGTGACCAAACCAACCTGGGAATAGATATTCAGCGTCGTGGTCCATTTGTCTGTGAAAAACGCTACGTTCGGGTTCGGCATTTTCAGGAAGGTAAAGAGCAACGCTCCGAACAACGCAAGGGGGACCGAACCGAGCAGGATGATGAATGGATCGCGGAAGCTGTTGAACTGCGCTGCGAGGACGAGAAAGATCATCACGATAGCGAGAGCGAACGCGGGCAGGAATTTGTTTCCCTCAGCCCGCAGCTGTCGTGATTCGCCGGTGTAATCGATCAGATAACCTTTCGGCAGTGTTCTGGTTGCTTCGTCCTCGAGAAATTTGAGCGCTGCATCGAGTCCGCCCGTAGGCACGCCCATGATACGCACCGCATTGAGCTGCTGCATGCGACTGAGCGAGCGCGGCACCGTGCGGTTTTGGATCGTCGCGATCGTGCTGAGTGGTACAAGCTGATTGTTAGGCCCAGTCACATACATGTTTTCGAGCTGGCTCGGGTTTAACCGGTCAACTCGTTGCACCTGCGGGATCACTCTGTAGCTGCGGCCGGAAATATTAAACCAATTAACAAAGTTGCCTCCGACCATCGCCGATAGATCGGCGCCGATCTGTTTCATATCCAGACCGAGCATGGCGACTTTGTCATGGTCGATCACGATCTGCGATTCGGGTTGGTCGATCTTCGTATCGATCGGCGGCGGAAACCTGAAAACGCCTGCTTGCATCGCGCGCATTTTCAATTGCTCCGCCAGCTCGAGAATCCGCTCCGGCTCGGCCGTTGAGCAGATATAAAACTCGACCGGCATGAATCCGCCGCCGGGCAAGGCCGGCGGCATGATCGGAAACATTTCGATTCCCGGGATCTGCATCAGTCCCATCATCGTCGGGCCGACAAAAGCCGAAGTGGGTTTTTTGCGGACACCCCACGGTTTCAGCACCATTCCGCCGAAGCTTTCGTCAGGCGACGTGATCTGGAAGGAGAAATTCGTCTCAGGAAAGCTATGGAAAACTTTTCCCGCCGCGTCGGCGTAGGGTTGCAGCTGATCGACGGTCGCATTAGCGGGTGAATCTATGAAGCCAAAGATCACACCCTGGTCTTCAACCGGCGCCAACTCGTGTTTCGACATCTTGAACATCGGGATCGTCAGTAGCGCGAGACCGACCCAGACCACATAAACTGCAGGACGGACCTGCAACGTGCGGTCGAGCAGCCGGCCATAAGCGTTGCGGAACCTATCAAAGTTGCGGTTGATGACTCCGCTGAAGCCTTTGTCCGCGTCGCCGCGATGGAGCAGCTTCGAGCAGATCATGGGCGAAAGCGTCAACGCCACGATTCCCGAAATGCAAACAGCGCCCGCTAAAGTCAGGGCGAATTCGCGAAACAGCGCGCCGGTGAGTCCGCCCTGCAAACCGATCGGCACGTAGACCGCAGCGAGAGTGATCGTCATCGCGATGATCGGCGTGACCAGCTCGCGCGCTCCCTGCAACGCCGCCTGGATTCCACGCATGCCTTCGCGCAAATGGCGTTCGACGTTTTCCACGACGACGATCGCGTCGTCCACCACCAACCCGACCGAAAGCACAATCGCCAGCAGCGTCAGCAGATTGAGCGTGAACCCGAAAACCTGCATGAGAAAGACGGCGCCAATAAGCGAAACCGGAATCGCAACGATCGGCGCGAGCACGGAACGCCACGAGCCCAGGAACAAAAAGATCACGAGCATCACGATGCAAAGCGTCTCGACCAGCGTTTTGAAGACTTCGTGCATCGCGTCATTGATGTAAGCGGTGGCGTCGTAGGCAACGCCCGCCACCATTCCCGTTGGCAGGTCGTGCTTGATTAAATCCAGCTCTGCACGAGCACGCCTGATCACGTCGACTGAGTTCGCATTCGGCAAGACGCGGATTCCCATGAACACGGCGCGCTGCTGCGAAAAGCGAACTTCCGTGTCGTAGTCCTCAGCACCGAGCACGACGTCGGCGATGTCGCTCAGTCGGATGAGCCTTCCATTCTGTTGACGGACGACAAGGTTTTTGAAGTCCGCCGCCGTGTGCAAATCGGTGTTCGCGGTCAGATTGACCTTCACCAGCGCGCCTTTTGTTTGACCCACTGCGGCAAGATAATTGTTCGCTGCTAACACCTGGCGAACCTGCGCTGGACTAATGTTCAGCGCCGCCATTCGATCCGGCTTGAGCCAAATCCGCATCGCAAAAGTGCGGCCACCAAGAATGTCTGCAGCCTGCACCCCCGGGATCGCGGAGAGACGCGGTTGCACGATCCGCACCAGATAATCGGTGACCTGGTTAGGCTGCAAAATGTCGGATGTAAAACTGAGATATGCGGAAGCGTACTCTGAGTCGGCTTGCTCGATCTTAATCGTGGGAACTTCGGCCTCAGGCGGAAGGAAATTGCGGACCGATTCGACCTGAGCGCTGATTTGCGAGAGGGCTTTGTTCGAATCGTAGTTCAACCGCAAGCGCGCGGTGATCGTCGAGAGGCCCTGCTGGCTTTGGGATTGCAAGTAATCGATGCCATCGGCCGCCGCGATCGCGCGCTCCAATGGAGAAGTGATGAAACCGCGCACCAGGTCTGCGCTGGCTCCGACGTAAACCGTCCTCACGGTAACAGAGGCGTGTTCGCTGCGGGGATATTGCCGAACGTTCAGCGTCTTGATCGCCTGAAGGCCGGCGATCACGATGACAAAACTGACCACCATCGCCAGTACCGGTCGCCGGACGAAAATGTCAGTGAAAGACTTCATAGTAATCTACGCGTTTCGAATAACGAGCTACGTCTGCGCTGGGCTCGGCGAGATCTCCGGTTTGGGCGCGAGTTGATTATTTATCGTTACTTCCATCCCATTGCGTAATTTGAAAACGCCGGAGCTCACAATTACCTCACCAGCTTTCAAACCGTTCGTCACTGTCACAAAATCCCCGCGTGTTTCGCCCGTGCGAACAAATTGCTGACGTAACACCTGTGACTCGCGGCCGCTCTTCGCATCCTTTTTCTTTTCGATGACAAAAACCGAGTCGCCATAAGGCGCATACGAAATGGCCGTTGCCGGAATGGCCAGTACCGATTCTTTCACCGGCAACACCACATCCACTTTTGCAAACATCCCCGGATGCAGCGCGTGATCGGTATTTTCCAATGTCGCCTGCAACGGCACATTGCGAGTGACTGGGTCCAGCATGGAATTAATCGCAGTCAGTTTCCCTTTAAATTCGCGTCCGGGCAGCGCGTCGACTCGCACCCGCACTTCCAAATCCTTCGTCAATTTCGAGAGGTGTTGCTCCGGCAAGGCAAAATCGACGTACACCGAATCCAGCGACGTCAGCGCGATAACTTGCTGACCAGCATTGATCATTTGTCCAACGTTCACCTGGCGAATACCAAGCTGTCCGTCGAAGGGGGCGATAACCGTCTTCTTCGCGATGTTGGAGCGCATCTGATCGACAACTGCGTTCAGTCGCGTGAATTTTGATTGGGCAGAGTCGAGCTCGGCGCTTGAAACGACCTTCTTCATGGCAAGATCGCGGGACCGTTCGAGGTCTGTCCGCGCCAGCTGCGCTTCAGCTGCTGCAGATCGCAAAAGTGCTTCCTCTTGCGACGTATCGAGTTTCATGAGCACGTCGCCTTTTTTTGCCTCCGCGCCGTTTTCGAAACTGATTTCGCTCACAATGCCAGCGAGCTCTACGGAAATGACCGCACCTTGCACAGCACTGACCGAACCAACAGAGGAAAGTGTCGGCGCCCAATCCTCTTCCTTGACTTCAGCACTGGTGACGGTTGTCGCAGGCATCATTTGCGGGCTTCTCATCATTTTCCCGATTTGCATCGCCTTGATTCCTGCCAGCAAAACTACGAGCGCGAGAACGCCGCCGATGGTGGCTACAACTGCTCCACGTTTCGTTCTCATGTTCAGTTTCGTCGAGAGAGGTTTTGCCACGTCATGCATAAGCGAGTTCTGCCTCTGGTTTGAACAAGAGACGCCAGAGCCTCCGCGTCACTTCCAGTTGTCGCGTTCGCCGTTCCGCTGCCGTCGTCTCCTGTGGGCGCAACACATCGAACATCAGCATTCCGCGGGCGACGGCGAAAATTAATTCAGCCAATTCGGTCGGAGAAAGGCCGTGGGTGGCGTTTTGCGTTTCGGGGGCTCGCGCGATCAGTTCGGTCACGCCATCCATGCCCGTTTTCAAAACGTCGCGCACCAAATCGGCCACGCCGGGATTGCGCGATGCTTCGGCGTAAAGATCGACAACGAACGCGGAGATAACTCGCGGCTCGTTCTCACAGCAATGGGCGGTCAACAGGATTTCGAGCGACTCGAGCAGCGTCGGCGCCTGCCGCGCGCGTTCCAGCATTTCGCCGATCTCTTTCTTATGGCGATCCGCCATCGCGGAAATGACCGCCTCTTTATTTTCGAAGTAGCGATAAATCAGGCCGACGCTGATGCCGGCTTCGGCACTGATGTCGTGCATGCTGGCTTGATGAAATCCGCGTTTGGCAAAGCAGACTAGAGCGGCATCAAGGATTTGGGAACGTCGATCTGGATTGGAAGATTCTTGCTGGGGCTGTGACATAGGTTTTGAAGATGAATGAACGTTCATTCATTGTCAAGCCGTCGGCTTCGCGCCGCCACGGGATCTGATCGGTCCGCCTTGCCACAAGCCAACTTCTGCTGTAGCCACGGCCCTGTGGGGCGTCGTCGTCGATCTTATCTGACCGGCCGCAGGCCGGTGGCTACAACAGCTGCTGAAATCTTTTCAAGATTTCTTATCGGACACTGCTTCCACAGCGTGATGTGATACAACCGGCACAGGTCGCTCTGGCGCCACCCCATCACCGAATGGGGTTGGGGTCGGTTGCGCGATGAATTGGCAGATCGCGGCGACCACGCTGAGAATGCAAGTCGCATATGCCGCTGTTTCCATTATGCCCCGGCCCTTCTCCTCCGAGTCGACTAGGAGCCCATATATTGATTGAGCTTCGTTGTTCATAATTTTAAGACGCCGCGGAGTTCCCGCTTTGTCTAAGGTTTGTTGTTCGTTCATGATTGGTTTTGAAGATTGGATGCAGTGCCGCCGTGAATTGGATTCAAAGAATTGTCATGTTGAGCGGAGCGCCTGCCAGGCCGTAGCTTTATGCGGAGGCTGGAAACATCTCTGATTGCTCCTCAGCACGCTGCTGGATCAGATGATCAGAGATTCTTCGCTGCGCTCAGAATGACAGGAAAGCGCTCATGAAGCCGCCAAACATCAACTCGCGACTAAGCCGTGGGTTTCCGCCCGATGCACGCTATCTGATCGGCGTTTCCGGTGGGCGCGATTCAGTCGCGCTGCTCCACTGGCTGATCGACCTCGGTTACAAGAAACTGATCGTTTGTCATTTGAATCATCAATTGCGCGGACGATCGAGCGATGCCGATGCACGCTTTGTCCAGAAGCTAGTCGGGCGCTACAATGAAAAACTTGTAGGGCAGGCGCTCCGCCTGCCGGGCGCGGGCAGGGGCAAGCGGAGCGCTCGCCCTACAATGCAGATGCCGCGTATTGATTTTGAACTCGGCGCGGCGAACGTTCGCGCGCTCGCGAAGAAAAAAAAGATGTCGATCGAGACCGCGGCGCGTGACGCGCGCTACTCGTTTTTCGCCAAAGCCGCGAAGCGCCATGGGTGCCGCACGATTTTCCTGGCGCATCACGCCGATGATCTGGTCGAGACGTTCCTGTTTAACTTGATCCGGGGTGCTGGTCTCACCGGTTTGGCTGCAATGCGCGATGTCTCCACACGGCGCGTCGACAATGTCGACTTGGCGATCGCGCGCCCCCTCCTCTCAGTCTGGCGGACTGAGATCGACGACTATGTGCGCGAACATCGGCTGAAATTCCGCGAAGACGCGTCCAACAAAAATCTCGCGCCGATGCGCAATCGGATTCGCAACTGTATCATTCCATATCTGGAAAAAATCCTGGGCCGCAACATTCGGCAGAACATCTGGCGCACAGCCATCATCGCTGCCGAAGAAGAAAGCTGGATTGACAACGAGTTGCCTGATTCAACCAATCCATATCTTTCGGTCCCAAGACTTCGCACGTTGCCCGTTGCTCTTCAGCGCCGGGCGATTTTGAAATGGCTGCGTGCACAAAACATCTCTGAAGTTGGTTTTGACGTGGTCGAACGCGTCCGCTTGCTCGCTGATCGCGAAGCTCCCTTCGCGAAAGTGAATCTCCCGAAAGATCGCCACGTACGCCGCCGGTCGGGAAAGATTTTTGTCGAATAAGCTGTAACCGCGTCTCTGTGAGACGCGTCACGCACGGGATCCAAAAACCTCAGCGCCGCGCTTCGCACAACGAAGCGGCTACAACATCGGTGAAAATCAGCCTGCGTCGCCGTAGCCTTCGGCGAAGGCGCGTGTAATCTGTGGCCGATGGCTTCTGACATCCGCGTTCGTTTCGCTCCCTCGCCTACGGGCTATTTGCACATCGGCGGTGCGCGAACTGCGCTTTTCAACTGGCTGTTTGCGCGGCATCACGGCGGGAAATTCGTCCTGCGCATCGAAGACACCGATATCAAGCGAAACACCGAGGAAGCGATGGCGGCCATTTACGAAGGGCTAGAATGGCTGGGACTAAATTGGGATGAGGGCCCGCATGTCGGCGGCGATTACGGACCCTATTTGCAAAGCCAACGCACAGCGCTTTACGAGCGCTACTTGAAAAAACTCCAGGACGCCGGTCACATTTTCGAAGATCAGGGCGCGCTGCGATTTCGTTCGCCGCGCGAGCACGTCATCGTGGATGACATCGTGTGCGGCAAAATCGATTTCGACCTCAGTAATCCGGCAACGCACCCGGACATGACCATCCGTCGTCCGGACGGCTCATGGATTTTTCATTTCGTGAACGTGATCGACGACCTCGAAATGAAAATTTCGCACGTGATTCGGGGCGAAGATCATCTCTCCAACACGCCGAAGCACATCGAGATCATCCGCGCGCTCGGCGCCACGCCCCCGCATTACGCGCATATCCCGCTCATCCTCAACCGTGACGGATCGAAGATGAGCAAGCGCGACGAAGGCGCGCGTGTGGAGTACTACATTCAGCGAGGTTATCTCCCAGCGGCGGTCTGTAATTACCTCTGCTTGCTCGGCTGGTCGCCTAAAGACAACCGCGAGAAAATCGACCTCGACGAAATTATTCGGATCTTCGATCTGAAAAACATTGGGCGCAGCTCGGCGACGTTTGATCCAGACAAACTGCACTGGCTTAACGGCGAATATGCGCGCGAGCTGGGCGACTCCGAATTTTATGATCTGGCTATCGCGAGGCTGAGGTCTAGCGGCGTGAAGCTCGACAATTTTCCAGAACAATACGTCCGCGCAGCATTGCAAACCTGCAAAGGGAAGATCAACACGTTCGACGAACTGTCTGCCTACTGCGGATTCTATTTCACCGATGATTTCGACTACGATCCGCAAGGCGTAGCGAAGCACTTTACCGCGGAGAACAAGTCGCGGCTAAAAGCGGTTCGCGAAGCACTCAGCGCTTTGAAAAAGTTCGATGCTGCGACAATAGAAGCGACATTGAAAGCGACGGCGGCGAAACTCGGCGTCAAAGTCGGCGCAATTGTTCATCCCACTCGTTTGGCAGTGACAGGCAGCAACGTGGGACCAAGTCTCTATCACTTGCTGGAGGTTCTCGGGAAAGAAAAAGTGCTGGTGCGCATCGATCGCGCGCTGGCACTGTAACGCAGGCTTCAAGCCTGTTGTGTCAGCCGGGCATCCTGCCTGGCGAATGCGATCCGGCAGGCTAGAAGCCGCCGGACCCATCAGGCAAGAAGCCCGAGTTACTTCACCTTTGCCCAGGTATTTCTCAGCGTCACCGTGCGATTCCAGACTTGCTTTTCGGGTGTGGAATCCCGATCCAGCGCGAAATAGCCAAGCCGCTCGAATTGACAGCGTTCTTCGGGACGCGCCTCCGCAAGCGCGGGCTCGCATTTCGCCTTCACCACTTCCAGCGAATTCGGATTAATGAACGATTTGAAATCACCGCTCGCGTCGGGCTCGGGAACAGTAAACAGCCGGTCGTACAACCGAATGTCCGCGTCAGTCGCATGGACAGCGCTTACCCAGTGAATGGTTCCTTTCACTTTGCGCCCTGCGGTCGGGCCCCCTGATTTGCTTTCGAGATCGACTGTGCACCGGAGCTCGATCACGTTGCCCGCCTGATCTTTCACAACTTCATCGCACTTGATGATGTAAGCATATTTCAGCCGCACTTCGCCGCCCGGCTTGAGCCGAAAATATTTTGGCGGCGGCGTTTCCATGAAATCGTCTCTTTCGATGTAAAGCTCGCGACCGAATGAAATTTTGCGCGTTCCGGCATTTGGATCTTCGGGATTGTTGATTGCATCGAGCTCTTCGATTTTTTCACCAGGATAATTCGTCAGCACAAGTTTGATCGGCCGCAGCACAGCGAGCCGGCGCGTGGCGGTGCGATTGAACTCATCGCGCATGGTGTGTTCGAGCAGCGCCATGTCGGTCATACTCGGGTACTTCGTGATACCGATGTTGTAAGCGAACGTGCGTAACGCGCTCGGCGTCACGCCACGCCGGCGCAAACCGGAAATCGTGACCATGCGCGGGTCGTCCCAGCCGTTCACCAGTTTTTCGTTCACAAGCTGGATGAGTTTGCGCTTGCTGATGACCGAGTAGGTAAGATTGAGCCGGGCAAATTCGTACTGATGCGGATGCGGCTCGGGCAGTTCGAGCGCGTCGAGAATCCAATCGTACAGCGGCCGGTGCACTTCGAACTCGAGGGTGCAAATCGAGTGCGTGATCCCTTCGATGTAATCGCTGAGCGTGTGCGCCCAGTCGTACATCGGATAAATGTACCATTTGTCCCCGGTGCGATGATGCGATGCGTGCCGGATGCGATAGAGCACCGGATCGCGCAGCCAGACATTGGCCGCGTTCACGTCGATCTTCGCCCGCAACGTGCGTGCGCCGTCTGCAAACTCACCGGCTTTCATTCGCGCAAACAGATCGAGATTTTCCTCGACCGACCGATCGCGAAAGCCACTGGCTTTTCCGAGCCGGCGATACGCATCCGTTTCCTCAGGAGTCATGTCGCAAACGTACGCCTTGCCTTTCCGGATGAGATCCAATGCGTATTCGTAAAATTTCTGGAAATAATCCGACGCATAGAACGGCGCGCCGCCGACGTGATTATCCCCCCATCCGTCAATCAACCAACACACGTCGGTCATGATAGACTCGACATACTCCGCCTCCTCCTTCGTCGGGTTGGTATCGTCCATTCGGACGTTGCAAATGCCGCCAAACTCGCGTGCGATCCCAAAATTCAGACAGATTGATTTCGCGTGACCGATGTGGAGATAACCGTTTGGCTCAGGCGGAAAACGGATGCGGATTTGTTTGTATTTTCCCGCGCGAACGTCTTCCGCGACGATGTCGCGAATAAAGTCCGACGGCGGTTTTTCAGTCGAAACTGTCATTGTAACGAGCGAAGCTATCGGCGAACGCGCAGATCGACAACTTTCGTCGTGCAGGTCAGTGCGCTAAGCTGCCATCCAAGCGTGTCATGCTAAGCGAAGCACCTCACCTATGAAGCTTGAACACAGTAAAACTGAGAAGCCTGTGAGGGGTCCCTCACCTCGTTCGGGATGACATAAAGACATGCAAACTACCGATCGTTACACACTCGCCGATCTCGAGCATTGGAGCGACGTGACGCGCGATATCGATCCTCCAGTTCGGCTCGGCGTTCTCGGCGATCCGGTTGCACATTCGCTCTCGCCGCAAATGCAAAATGCGGCGCTCGGTGCGTGCGACATCCACATGCAGTACGCACGTTTTCACATCCGCGCCAACGAACTGCGATCAGCGTTGCTGTTTTTGCGCAGGCTTCATTTCATTGGCGTCAACCTGACCGTCCCGCACAAGATTGCAGCCTTCACACAAATCGATGAGGCGGACGAATCCGCAACTCGCGCCGGCGCAGTAAATACGATTCGCGTTCGCGATGAAAAACTGATTGGTTCAAATACGGACGGTGAAGGATTTCTGCGAGCGATTCGTACTGAATTCTCGATCGATCTGCGCGATCTGCGCGTCATGATCATTGGCGCCGGCGGTGGGACTGGGCGTGCAATTGGCTGGCAATGCGCACTGGAAAATTGTGAGCGTCTTGTTCTGGTGAATCGCACTCTGAAAAAAGCAAACGCGCTCGCAGAGCAATTGCGGCCGTTTTTTTCCGGACCCCGGGTGTTAGGCCCGACCGCGCGGATTGAAGCGGTAGCGTGGGACGAATCCGCCATGCGGATGCAACTTGCCGACATCGATCTCATCGTTAATGCCACGCCGCTGGGAATGAACCCGAGCGATCCCGCACCGGTTCCGGCGCGGTTGCTTGCACCGCATCAGATTGTCTTCGACTGCGTTTACGGATCATCGAAAACGGCTTTGCTTCGCGCAGCAGAGGAGGCCGGCGCGCGCGGCGCGAACGGTTTGTCCATGTTGCTGTACCAAGGCGCGCTCTCATTTTCCTTTTGGTTCAACCGTGAAGCTCCGATTGAAGCGATGCGCGCGGCGCTGTAGCCGCCTCGCTGTGCGAGGCGCGCGCGTCGCTCACAGAGCGACGGCTACAATTTGTAAACAGCCGGAAAACCGCCATATTAGCCGATGGTAAGTGCAGGGATCAATTTCGCTGGTCCAAGCCGCATCGGCATCGACCTCGCCGAAGAGCTGCAAGAGCTCAAGCGCGAGCGAAACGCTGTTATTCTAGCGCACAACTATCAGGTGCCGGAGTTACAGGATGTTGCCGATTTCGTCGGCGACTCGTTAGGCCTGAGTTATCAGGCGGCCAAAACGGACGCTGACGTGATCTTGTTTTGCGGTGTCCATTTCATGGCGGAAACAGCCAAGATCATTAATCCGACCAAGCGCGTCATTTTGCCGGACCTCGACGCCGGTTGCTCGCTTTCCGAATCGTGCCCGCCAGACAAGCTGGCGGAATTTCTGAAACAGCACGCGGACAAAAACTACTATGTGATCGCTTATATCAATTGCAGCGCTGGCGTGAAAGCGCTGGCTGACGTGATTTGCACCAGCAGTAATGCCGATAAGATCGTGCGCGCCGCACCCGCCGATCGCAATATTCTCTTTGTCCCAGATCAAAATCTCGGCGCGTGGGTCATGGAGCGCACGGGACGCAAGATGGATTTGTGGCAGGGTACATGTTACGTGCATGTCGAGTTCACGGCGCGCAGCATAAGCAAAATCCGCAAACAATATCCGGATGCCCCGGTCGTTGCGCACCCTGAGTGCACTTACGCGGTGCGAATGCTGGCTGATGAAGTTTGTTCCACTGAAAAGATGGTGACCTTTTGTAGGGAATCTCCCGCGCGTGAGATCATTGTGGTGACAGAAGCCGGATTATTACACCGGCTGCGCAAAGAAATCCCCAGTAAAACATTCATTCCCGGTCCGACAGATAATTGCTTCTGCGGTGAATGCCGGTTTATGAAAATGAACACGTTGGAGAAAGCGTACGACGCGCTCCTCAACATGGAACCGGAAATCACGTTGCCCGAGCCGGTGCGCAAACGCGCGGAGAGCCCAATCCTGCGCATGCTCGAGTTGAGCAAATAGGTTCGCCACCCAACAGGCGTTCGCTGTCACGAACGCCGCTGCATTGGACTTGGCTCCGTTCTTGTTCGTGACATCCCCTGCCTGCCCACCGTAGCCTTGACAAACTCGGCGGTCGCAGACCGCCGCTACAGAATGAACGCTACGAAAGAATCCATCGAAGAACGAATCGACCGACTTCACTCCGGTGGGATTGTCGATTTTCACTTCGATCTGTTGATCGATTTGTATGAAAAGCGTGATCGGCCGGGCGTTCTCGTCTCGCATTTTTTGCCAGAATTTGAAGCCGGCGGTATCGGCATGCTCGGCGTCGCAATTTACGTCGAGGACCGTTACCTGCCGGAAATGGGTTTGCGTGTCGCGCTCGATCAGGTCGCACGATTGTATGCCGAGGTGGAGCAAACGAATCGGTTCGCGATTTGCAAAACGTTTGCCGAGATCGAGCAAGCGCGCGCCGCGAACAAAATCACGCTGGTCATTACCATGGAAGGCGTGGAGCCGTTAGGCGAAGATTTGAATTTGCTCCGCGCGTTTTACGAGCTCGGCCTGCGATCGGTTGGTTTGACGCATGCGCGCCGAAACGCCGCGGGCAGCGGCGGGATTTTCAAGCCAAGCGGCTCGTCGCGCGATGGCCTAACAAATTTTGGCCGCGACGTTGTGCGCGAGTGCGAGCGCCTCGGCATCCTCATCGATCTAGCGCATATCAATCCAAAGGGATTCGAGGACATTGTCGAGCTTACGAGCAAACCGCTCATCGTTTCGCACACCAACGTGCGAAAGTTTTACGACATCGAGCGCAACATCAGCGACGAGCAAATCAAGATCATCGGCCAACGCGGCGGTGTTGTTGGCGTAAACGCGATTCTCGTTAGTCCGGAATCCGAAAGCAGCACGATCGATCATTATATCGATCACATCGAGCACGTGATAGGCCTGATCGGAATGGATGGAGTCGGGATCGGTTTTGATTTTTGCGAATATCTCTTTCAGCAGCTGCCCCAGAGCGTGCGAGCCGACCTTGCTGCAAAGTTGACCAAGCCGCATTTCATTCCCGACCTAACGAACCATTCGCACTCGCGAAATTTGACCCGCAAACTCATCGAACGCGGTTTTTCCGACGAGGAGATTGGAAAAATTCTGCGTAGAAACTGGCTGCGGATTCTTCGAGAGTGGCTGTAATCAGTGTTTGGCGTCTTTCTCTTGCTCTTACTCTTGCTCTTGCTCAGTCTGGTCTGGTGAGCGCTCCGCGATTCGATCACGAAAAACTGAACGTCTCTCAAGCCTCGATTAAGTTCATAGCGTGGGCCACCGAGCTAATCTCCAAGGTGAAAGGCAAAGCGGCGGTGAAGGATCAGCTCGATCGCGCCTCGACTAGTATTCCGCTCAACATCGCGGAGGGAAACGGCAAGTTCGCCATTAAGGATCGTTGCCGATTTCTTGACTTTGCTCGGGGCTCAGCATTGGAATGCGCTGCTTGTCTGGACGTCCTGGTCGCCAAGAAACTATCGGACGAAGCAGCCGTGTGGTCCGGGAAGCAACAACTGTTTGAGATTGTTTCGATGCTGATGGGGCTGATCAACAGTCTGACCGCTCGTATCGGCGAAGAGCCGGGGACGTACTCGTTTCCTCACGAGCAAGAGCAAGAGTAAGAGCGTAGCTTGAAATTCATTAATCTCACTCGCCGCACGGAGATCGGCGCGAACTCGTACTATCTTGAGATCGGCCGTCACCGGCTGATGCTCGATTGCGGCATGCATCCTAAGAACACCGGGGAGGATGCGCTGCCACATTTTAAGGCAATCGCCGACCGGGCGATCGACGCGATCCTGATCTCGCACGCTCATCAAGATCACATCGGCACGTTGCTGGTGGCAATGCGACGCTCTCCGGGCGCGCGCGTTTTTATGACGGAGGCCACGGCCGAGATCGGCAATGTGCTTTTGCACAACTCGGTCAATGTGATGACGCGGCAACGCGAAGAAATCGGAGAAATGTCATATCCGCTCTTCACACATCGGGAAACGGATCGAGCATCGGAACGCTGGCACTGGTGTCCGTTGCGTCAACGCATCTCCATTGCCGGCGAACGCGCGCCTCAGCGTGAAAGAAATGCGCTGACGTTCGAATTTTTCGACGCGGGACACGTGCTCGGCTCAACAGGGATTTTGCTGCGCGCCGAAGGTCAAAGCGTCTTTTACACCGGAGACGTCAATTTCGACGATCAAACGATCATGGAAGCGGCCAACTTCCCTGAAAAGAAGATCGATGTCCTGATTATGGAATGCACGCGAGGCGATCACGCAAAACCTGCGGGCTGGACGCGGGCGGGTGAAGAGCGACGGTTAGCGGAGGCACTCGAGGGCGCTTTCGAGCGCGGGGCGTGCGTGCTCATCCCTGTTTTCGCGCTGGGCAAAACGCAGGAGGTGCTGGCGATGCTTTACAAGTTCCGTCGTGAATCCCGAAAGCTTTCGGGAGACTTTCCGATTTACATCGGCGGTCTCAGCTCAAAGATGACCGATATCTACGATCGCCGCGCGCGTATGGCGCGCCGGCAATTGCCGCGCCTGCAATTGATGAGGGAAGTAGCACCGTTCATTTTGAATGATGAAACGGTGCGCGATGCACCACTGCGGGCGGGACGCGTTTATGTCCTCTCCAGCGGGATGATGATCCCAAAAACGCTCTCCAATGTGTTTGCTCGTCGATTAATCGAAAACCCGCAGCACTCGATCTTTTTTGTCGGCTATGCCAACCCCGAATCGCCTGCCGGTCTTCTCCGCGACGCAGGCACGGGGGGCGAGGTCGCTCTTGATCCGGACAAACCGTCCCAGCGCATCCGCTGCAACATTGAACAGTTCCAGTTTAGCGCGCACGCCACGCGCGAGGCGTTGATCCAATGCGCTAAAAAAATTTCGCCGCGCAAAATTGTTCTCGTGCATGGCGATCCACCGGCGGTCGAATGGATGCGCGCTCAGCTCGATGCCGATCTGCCAGGCGCGGACGTGATTGTGCCAGCACCAGGCGTGGAGGTGGAGTTGTGAGAAGTAAGTCGTAGCTCGCGTGAATAGTCCCTTGCTCCTTACAAAACGATTTCTCTGCGGGTCATCCCGAACGAAGTGAGGGACCTCACAATTGCGCGAACGGTCACGCAGATTAGTTAGTGTGATCTATCGCCAAATGAGAGGTTCTTCGCTTCGCTCAGAATGACACGCTATGAAAATCGTCTCGTGGAACATCAACTCGCTCCGCAAACGACAGGATCGATTGTTTGACTGGCTGGAGGCGATCAAGCCCGACATTGTCTGCTTGCAAGAAACGAAATGCCCGGACGACCAATTTCCGGCGCTCGCCTTGCAAGCGGTCGGTTATCGCTCCGCTTATCACGGGGAGAAATCGTATAACGGCGTGGCGATTCTCGCGAACAGGGAGCCGCGAGACGTACGGCCGTCGCTTTGCGACGAAGTGGTCGATCCGCAGGCGCGGGTAATCGCCGCGACCATCGATGATGTGCGCGTGTTCTCGATTTACGCGCCCAATGGCCAGGCGATCGGTTCGCCGGCCTACGAATACAAATTGCATTGGTATCGCCGCCTTCGCGATTGCGTCGCAAACGAAAAATCCGTCGATGTGATCGTGTGCGGCGATTTCAACGTCGCGCCGGAAGACATCGACGTTTACGATCCAGACCTCTGGCGCGGAGCCATCATGGCCTCGAAGAGCGAACGCGCCGCGTTTCGGGAATTATGCAAAATCGGCTTGTGCGACACACTGCGGATCCACCACAAGGAAGGCGAACTTTACACCTGGTGGGACTATCAGATGCGCGCATTTGAAAAAAATCGCGGCCTGCGCATTGACGCAGTTCTGGCGAGCGAAGAGCTGGCAACAAAATGCATTGCAGCGGGGATTGATCGCGAGATGCGCAAAGGCAAGGAACCATCCGACCACGCGCCGGTGTGGGCGGAGTTTGAGGATTAAGATAACGCCGAACGCCCAACATCGAACATAGAACGCTGAATTCGGATTCTGAATTGGACGTTGAGCGTTGGACGTTGGACGTTCGACGTTTATGACTGACGAGCGCCGTCAGCGGGTTGCCAATCCACCAACCAAGCCGCTCCTGATCTGGGACGGGGAATGTCATTTTTGCAAGTTGTGGATCGAGCGCTGGCGAGAGATCACCGCCGGTAAAGTCGATTACGCCACTTATCAAGAAGTCGCCGACCGATTCCCCGAAATCCCGCGCGATGAGTTCAGGCGCGCGATGGCTTTCATTGAGCCGGACGGCGAAGCTTTTTTGGCTGCGGAAGCCGTCTACCGCTCGTTGGGATATAGATCTTCGAGAAAATGGCTGGCGTGGAGCTACGATCACGTTCCGGGATTCGCAGCGATTTCCGAAACCGCTTACAAGTTCATCGCACGTCATCGCGGACTCGGCTCGACCTGTACTCGATTGCTGTGGGGAAAAGACGTACGGCCGCCAACTTACTTTTGGGCGCGGCGCTGGTTTCTTCGTGCGCTCGGACTCACCTATTTGGTCGCCTTCGCATCGCTTTGGGTGCAGGTGGACGGTCTTGTCGGGAGCAACGGAGTCTCGCCGCTCAATCAATTCTTACCGGCAGTTTACGAACGATTCGGTAGGAGCGCTTACTCGCTGCTGCCGACCCTTTGCTGGCTCGATTCGAGTAATGGCTTCCTCCATTTTCTTTGCGGTGGTGGCGTTGTTCTTTCGTTGCTTTTGATTTTGGGAATCGCGCCCGCGCTTTTGCTGGTTGTCCTTTTTGTCTTCTATCTTTCACTCACGATCGCCGGACAAACTTTTCTCAGCTTTCAATGGGACATTTTGCTGTTGGAGACTGGCTTCCTGTCGATTTTTCTCGCGCCGTGGCGGCTTTGGCCAAGGGAGCTGATGTGGCGGCCTGGGTCAGCGACACCGGCTACAGGTTCGCCAGTCTCACGGCCGGGTTTGTTTCTGCTCAAGTTTCTCCTGTTTAAGCTGACGCTGATGTCGGGCGTAGTGAAGCTGACCAGCGGCGACGACTGCTGGTGGAACCTGACGGCGCTCGATTATCACTATTGGTCGCAACCGTTGCCCACGGTGTTCGCTTGGTGGGCAGACAAAAGTCCGGAATGGTTCAAGCATTTTTCAGTCGCGTTTTGTCTTGTCGTAGAAATCATCGTCCCCTTCTTTATCTGGGCGCCGCGCCGGCCGCGGCTGATTGCCGCCGGGCTGATGATTTTTCTCCAAATCGTCATCGCAGTCACCGGCAACTATTGCTTCTTCAATCTGCTGACGATCGCGCTGTGTTTGTTGCTGATCGACGATTCTGTAGCCGCCTCGCTGTGTCGAGGCGTTCTCTTACATCGCGTTCCGGACACGGCGACACAGCGCCGTGGCTACAACTGCGCGCTGCCCCTACAGGATCGATTGTGCAGCTACGCTGCGATCGCGGTGGTCATCGTTACACTCCCAATCAACGCGTGGCTCATTTTTAGTGCGGTCAAGCCGCACGTAGAATGGCCGCGACCGCTCATCGCAATTTACGGCCGTTTGGAGCCGTTTCGGATCGTGAACGGCTACGGTCTTTTTCGCGTGATGACCAAGGAACGCGGCGAAATTGTGATCGAAGGCAGCGCCGACGGAATCGATTGGCTGCCCTACGAATTCAAATGGAAACCCGGCGACGTGATGCGCGCGCCGGGCTGGTGCGCGCCGCACCAGCCAAGACTCGATTGGCAGATGTGGTTTGCCGCGCTCGGAAGCTATCGGGAAAATCCGTGGTTTGGCAGGTTGATTGTCAGGCTGGAATGGTCGCGAGATGTGAGCCGATTGCTCGCGAAGAATCCTTTTTCGCACGAACCGCCGCGCTACATTCGCGCCATGTTTTATCGCTATCGTTTCACGACGTTGCGCGAACGCAGCGAGACCGGCGCGTGGTGGAAACGAGAGGAGCTTCGGGAATATTTGCCAACGGTTTCACTGGATCAGGTACGCCAACCTTGAGACCGGTGCCTTGACGGGTATAGTTCGCCCGCGATGGCGAAGGAAGAACAGATAGTGACCGAGGGCACAGTGACGCAAGTGTTGCCAGGCACGATGTTCCGTGTCGATCTTCCCGGCCAACGCAATGTGCTTGCACATATTTCCGGTAAAATGCGGAAGCATTTTATCCGCATCGTCCCCGGAGACAAAGTCTCCGTGGAGCTTTCACCGTACGATCTGACGAAAGCCCGCATCATTTTTCGCGAACAGTGACTGGTCTCGCTCGTGCAATCGGCGTTTGCCGATTGAGCAAAGCGCGCGGATAGTTGAGACGAAAATTAACTGGAGATTACCAATGGCAGAAGAAAATAAACCAGAACAGAAAACGTCCACCACCAAAGAGGCACAGGATAAATTACAAAGCAGCAAGGAACACGCGCGCAGAGCAGCGGAAGATCTGAAATCCGCCGCAGGCGCTTTCGCGGAGGAGTACCGGGGCAAGGCAGAGCAGGCCTTGGGCGAGGCGCGCGGCAAAGCAGAACAAGCATGGGGCGATGCCCGGGATCGCGTCCGGACGTTCCAGGAAGACGCAGAGCAATACGTGCGTGAAAATCCAACAAAGGCGATTTTCACAGCGCTCGGAATTGGGTTCGTGTTGGGGCTGATCTTCCGGCGTTAACTCCGAAAGCATTCGGAGATGATCAGCGATAGGCCTCGGTCCCGGAATCCCGCGGGACGTGCCGGTTTGCTCGAGAACCTGCTGGCGCTGGTGAGCGCGCTTGCGGACTTTTTTGAGAGCCGCTTTGCTCTTCTTGCCCAGGAATCGAAAGTAGCCGCGGTACAGGTGCTGATACTGGTTGGTTGCTTGATTTTTGCGCTGCTCCTTAGCGCGCTGGGTTACGTTTTTCTCATCACCGGCGCGGTTGTGGGGCTGGCCCATTTGGCTGGGATTTCATGGCCATGGATAGCGCTGGCCGCTGCCGCAGTGCATTTCATTATTGCGCTGGTTTTGCTTTTGGTCGTGCGCAGCCGCATCACCAAGCCGCTTTTTCGTACCACGCTGGCTGAATTAAAGAAAGATCGCGAATGGCTGAAAAATCTGGACGCAACAAATCAATCGACGAGCTGACGGCGGAAATCGCGCAGTCTCGCGAACGCCTGGCGCGCGATCTGGGCGGCCTGCGGTATGAATTGGATTTCCCGGCGAAATTCCGAAGATCATTTCGGGAACAAACCGTTTCCTGGCTTACAGCCGCAGCCGCTGTCGGCGCGTTGATCGCATTGGCGCCAATGCGGAAGAAAAAAATTTATGTCGATGCAAAGAACAGCCGAAAATCAAAGAAGAAGCTCGTCGAAGCAGGCTTTGCCGTGGCGGTGCTAAAAATCGCTGTAAGCCTCGCCCGACCCGTGATTGTCGAGTTCGTCAAAAATCGGCTTACTGATTTTGGAAGGCGATCGCGCCGCAAAACATGAGTCCCATGTTACAAATGGCGCTGTCATGTTGAGCGAAGCGAAACATCTCTGTCTATTTGCCTTTGGTGGATAGGTCCGAATTCAATCCGAGATTCTTCGCTTCGCTCAGAATGACAACATCAGATGGCGTCTAATGTGTCGCACATGGGATACCCTCGTTTTAGGGTTTACGCGCTCGGCCAGGCTGCGTAATTATTTCTGCAGCGTCCAATGATCGCTAAGTCTCCAGAGATTACCGTCGAATCTCATCCGCTGAGGCACGTGGATGACTATCTGGAGATCGGGCAAAAAGCTGGCGCGTCCGACGTCCATCTGGCCGCGAACGCGCGGCCGAGATGGCGTTTGCATGGGCGCTTGGAGCCAATCTGGCCGGACGCGCCGCGGCTCACTGCCGAGCACACCGCGTCACTGGCCGAAGCTTTTGTGCCAGACGTCTATAAAGAAGAACTCAATACGCGCGGCGATTCGGATTTTGCGTACGCAAACGAGTTCGCCCGCTACCGCACCAGCGTGGTTCGGCAACGGCTTGGAGTCGAAATTGTGTTCCGCGTGATCAACGCCAACGTCCGAACCATGGACGAGCTGGAGCTGCCCGAGTATCTCAAGGTTCTCACCCGTTATCAGAACGGACTGATCCTGGCAACAGGTTCGGTAGGAACGGGCAAATCGACTACACTCGCGGCGATGGTCGAGCAAATAAACATGGAACGGCACGATCACATCATTACACTCGAAGACCCGATCGAATACGTTCTGAAATCGAAGAACTGTCACGTTACCCAACGGGAAGTGTTCACCCACACCGAATCTTTCGCCACTGCGCTGCGCGCTGCGCTGCGGGAGGATCCAGATGTGATCATGGTTGGAGAAATGCGCGATCTGGAGACGATTTCCCTCGCCATCACCGCGTCCGAGACCGGCCATCTTGTTTTGGCAACGCTGCACACGAGCAATGCCTCCCGGACGCTGGATCGATTGCTCGATGTCTTTCCGACCGAGCAACAGGAACAAGTTCGAGTAATGGTGAGTGAATCCTTGCGGGGAGTCATTAGTCATCAGCTAATACCCCGGGCGGATGGCACGGGGCGCGTGCTGGCACTGGAGATTCTTACCAACACGCCGGCGGTGGCCAACGTGATTCGCGAAGCAAAGACATATATGCTGCCGGGCATTATTCAGACCGGCAAAAAACAAGGCATGCGTCTGATGGACGACGCGCTGATCGATCTTTATGAACGCCGCCTGATCAGCGCCGAGGAGGCTTACGCGCGCGCCGAGCAAAAAGTAATGATGCGCCAGCATCTGAAACTTTAACCGCTGATTACGCGGATATCGCGGATTACGCAATGGGCAAATTAATTCACGAGGAACCAAGCAGAAGTATAATCGGCGCAGCCATGGATGTTCTGAATGAAATGAAGCCTGGTCTTGATGAGAAACTCTATGAGCGCGCCATGGTCATCGAGCTGCGGAAACGGGGTCACACAGTCGAAGCACAAAAGAACTTCCCTGTCTTCTACCACAGCGAGTTAGTCGGGAACCTGATACCGGACCTAATCGTTGAGGAGAAAGTAATTGTCGATCCAAAGGTTGTGGCTGAATTCAACGAAGCGCACATTGCACAAATGATCGGCTATCTTACCATCACTGGCCTCGAGCTTGCTTTGCTGCTGAATTTCAAGTCGGCAAGACTCGAATGGAAACGAGTTGTTCGCCAGAAGAGACCGCCGACGGACGCACCAGACCTCCATGAGTATCAGTCTTCATCCGCGACATCCGCGTAATCCGCGGTCCTTTGAAAATGGCTGAGCTGGATCGATTTCTTAGCGTGATCGTCAAACACGGCGGGTCCGACCTGCATATTGGTGAGGGACAGCCGCCTAAAATGCGCGTGCATGGCGACATCATACCCATTCGCGACGAGCCGATTTCGCACGAGGAAGCCACGCGCATGTTAAGCGAAGTTTGCGGGCCGCGTAACTGGGAAGCTCTCGAGCAGCGTGGCGATCTGGATTTTGCCTATGAGATGGATGAAGCCTCTCGGTTTCGCAGCAATTACTTCAAGCAGTCAAATGGTTATGGCGCGACTTTTCGGCTGATTCCTACGAAGATTGCTACGCTCGAGGAACTCGGGATTCCGCTGGTTGTAAAAGAACTTGTCAATGTGCGCGGTGGCCTTGTCCTTATTACCGGACCGACCGGCTCCGGCAAAACCACGACGCAGGCTGCGCTGGTCGACCACATCAATCAAAATTTTGCGAAACATGTCGTGACGATCGAGGAACCGATCGAATTCGTGCATAACAATAAGGAAAGCACGATCACCCAGCGGGAAGTCCCGGGCGATTCGAGTTCGTTTGCCGCGGGGCTCAAGGCGGCACTGCGCGAGGACACCGATATTGTGCTGGTGGGAGAGATGCGCGACCTGGAAACAGTTTCGCTCGCCCTCACCGCGGCCGAGACCGGTCTTCTCGTGTTCGGCACGCTGCACACAAATAATGCGCGCAAGACGGTTGACCGGATGGTGGATGTTTTTCCGGCTGATCGCCAACCGCAGGCGCGCGCCATGCTGGCGAACTCGCTGCGCGGCGTGGTTGCCCAACTGCTTTTAAAAAGAGCAGATCGGCCTGGGCGAATCGCAGTGAACGAAATTCTAATCGCCAATGCAGCCGTTGCCGCAATTATTCGTGAAGGCGCGACGCAAAAACTCCAGGACGTGATCGTATCGGGCAAGGCACAAGGGATGCAGTTCATGGACGACGCCATTTGGGAGTTACTCGAAAAAGGCATTGTCTCCCCGCACGAAGCGTTCATGAAAGCCATCGACAAAAACCGCTTCAAACCGTTCCTCTCACCAGAGGAAGAACCGCTCGCCAACGCAGCCGGTTCCGTCCCGGACGACGAAAAGCGGGTTCCTGGTAATTTTGTGAAACCGATCGGCGCCCGCGCGCGGGCGGGAACACGGTGAATCCGTAACGTTACAACGACGTCCGCCAAAGTATGCTTGTGGAACTTATGCGCTGAGGACAGCGCACACTACAGCATTCGGGTTTCCTTTTTCGTTCGCCTGCCACGCGTAGCCAAAGCGAAGGCGGTGCTTCTTCATTCGCCAATCGTAAAGACCGCAGTTCCGGTCAGTTCACCGGCTCGAAATCGATCCAGTGCGGTATTGGCTTGTTCCAAGGAGAATGTTTCTGTCTTCGTTTGCACCGGGACACGCGGCGCGATTTCAAAAAATTCTTCGCCGTCGCGTCGGGCGAGGTTAGCCACGGACGTGATAACTCGTTCCTCCCAAAGATCGGCATAAGGAAATGAAGGGATGTCGCTCATGTGAATTCCGCCGCAAACCACAATGCCGCCTTTAGCGAGCGCGCGCAGCGCCATTGGCACAAGCGGGCCGACTGACGCAAAAACAATCGCAGCATCGAGTTTTTCCGGTGGAATCTCGTCGGAACCGCCAGCCCAGTTTGCGCCTAGCGATTTAGCGCTTTGCTGCGTTGCGGTGTCGCCGGGCCGCGTAAAGACGAAAAGGTCGCGCCCTTCGTAAAGCGCAATCTGCGCGATCAAGTGCGCAGCATTGCCAAAGCCATAGATACCGAGCCGCCGCGGGTTCCCCGTTTTACGATAGGAACGATAACCAATCAGTCCCGCGCAAAGCAGCGGCGTAACCTCGACGTCGCTGTAGCGGTCAGGCAGATGAAAACAGTATCGCGCATCAGCGACGGTGAACTCGGCGTAGCCGCCGTCAATGGTATAGCCGGTAAAGCGCGCGCGATCACACAGATTCTCCCTGCCCGATCGGCAATACGCGCATTCGCCATCCGTCCAGCCGAGCCAGGGAATGCCTACGCGATCTCCGATCTGGAATTTCGAATTTGCTTCTTCACCGATTTCTTCGACGCGCCCGACAATCTGGTGTCCAAGGATCAGCGGCAGCTTCGGGTTTGGCAGCTCGCCATCGACCACGTGAAGGTCAGTGCGGCAAACGGCGCACGCACTCACACGCACGAGCAATTGCCCCCTGCCCGGCTTTGGCTTCGGCACATCGCGCAGTTGCAGCGGCTGTTTCGGCTTATCGAGAACCATCGCGCGCATGGGCTAGCATAAATGACGAATGTCGAAGGAAATCCAAATGACGAAGCCCGAAGAGAATCGGATGCAGCGCGCCGTTCTTTTCGTCATTCTGTCTTCGTCATTGATTCGTCATTCGTCATTCGGATTTCGGCATTCTTATTCGCGGACGAGCAGGAGCAGGAGCAAGAGCATGAGTAGGGCACCTTGTCGAGCACGTGCTCCTGGAACCATTCGAGCCAGAGATAGATGACTGGTGTGACAAATAGCGTGATCAATTGAGAGAAAATCAGACCGCCCACGATCACCAGACCGAGTGGGCGGCGCGATGCGGCGTCCTGCCCGAACCCGAGCGCAATCGGTACTGCGCCCATGAGCGCGGCGAGCGTAGTCATCATTATGGGACGAAACCGTTCCATGCTGGCTTCGTGAATGGCGGAGCGCAGATCCCAGCCTTCGTCAATTCGTTGCAAGGCAAAATCCACCACCATGATTCCATTCTTCTTCACGATACCTAACAACAGAAAAAGTCCGATCACGCTGTAAAGCGAAAGGACTGAGTGGAACAGATACAACGTTGCCAAGCCACCAACGACTGCTGGGACAATCGCCGGGAACAAAACCGTGAACGGATGCACATAGCTTTCGTAAAGAATTCCGAGGATCACATACATGACGAAGATCGCAGCGAGCAGCAGCATCGGCAGTGAGCGGAATAGTTGGCGGAAGACAAGCGCTTCGCCTTGGAACATGCCCTGCACGGTTGGGTAATGCGGCTGGAGTTGCGCGAAGGCGTCCTCGATGTACTTCGTGGCATCGCCGATAGCGACGTTTGGCAACAGGTTGAAGTTAAACGTGACGCTGGTGAACTGATTCAAATGATTCACCGCTTGCGGGCCGATGACTTCTTTTGTTGATGTCACAACACGCAACGGGATGAGATTTGCCATGTTTCCTGTACTCGTTGCGATGGTTCCTCCTCCTGCGCCGCTCGCGCTGAAATTGCCGCTAGTATTGCTGCGGACGTAGAGATCGTCCAAGTCTTCCGGATGCGCGCGCTCCTTGTCTTTTACTTCGAGAATGACCTGGTACTGATCGTCCGGTTCCTTGATGAGATAGACGTAGTTCTGTGAGTAAGCGTTGCGCAAGAGGCTTTGGATTGCAGAAGTCGAAACGCCGTACGTTGCGGCGCGGTCGCGGTTGATGTCGATCCTAAGATTTGGGGTATCGTGGTAGTAATCGGAGCGGACACTGGCGAAGCCTTTGAACTGTTGAAGCTTTTTCAAAAGCTGGTCGGCCACGGCATAAACGTCTTGGGGCACGATCCCGCTAATGGTATAGGCGTACTGACCCTGGGTCTGGCTCGTCGCGCCGACGCTGATTTGCAGCACCGGACTTGGCGTTAACACCGCAGTGATTCCTGGAATGGAGCCAATCGACTTTTGAAGCCGCAAAATGATTTGGTCGATGGGCGGACGCTCAGCGCGCGGCTTCAAAAAAAGAAACATCAGCCCCTG
>WNGL01006262.1_pt1 | contig 25021 bp, 25 predicted proteins | sample 5400591 | NCBI WGS metagenome assembly WNGL01 (sample SAMN13153377, study PRJNA577476) | soil metagenome | isolation source: 80 cm soil or saprolite under Garry oak tree replicate 1 | place: USA:California | collected 2016-06-15 | reverse complement strand
AGGCGAGCAGATACTGCCCCGATTCCGCCTGCCAGCGGCTCGCGCCTTCGGAGACGACGACGCGGTCGCCGACTGCGCCGATCGCGAGGCCCGAGAGCGGCATCGCGTCGGGGAGGTGGCGGCGAAGCTCTCTCAAGGACTTCGTGATCCGCCTGGACGGGACCTTCGCTTGAGCGAGCGCCTGCGCGGTTCGCAGGACGATCAGGTCCTGGAACGAGAACAGGTACGCCTTGCGCGGGCCGCGCGCGGGCGAAACGAAACCTGCGTTGACCAGGCTCCGGATCGTGCTGCGGGGCAGATGAAGCAGCCGCTCGACGTCGCGCGCGCCGTACTGGTGCATTGCGGGCGGATCGGCGGTGGGTATTATTTCTTCGCGGCCTTCCGGGCAGCGGGCTCAGCCTGCTGGGCGCGCTTGGGCGCCTTGCGCGCCTCCGCGTCGGGCGCCTTCGCGGGTGCCGGGGTCTTCTTCTTGTCGAGACTCGCACGCAGCGCCTCCATGAGGTCGATGACCTCCGCGCCGCCTTGAGGCTCCTCGGCCATGGTGATCTCCTGGCCTTCCACCTTCTTTTGCACCGCGGTTTCGATCCGCGCGCGCACTTCATCGGTGTAAGCGGCGGGATCGAACTTGTCCGAGGCCTGCTGCTCGATCAATTGCTGCGCGAGCTTGAGCTCCGCCTCCTTCACTTCCGTTTTCGGGATCTCGATCTCGTTGATCGACCGCACCTCGCCGGCGTAGAGCAGTTGCTGCATGACGAGGCCGTCCTCGACCGGCCGGATCATCACGATGTACTGCTTGCCGCGCGCGGCCCAGCGCCCGAGCGCGCAGCGGCCGGAATCGCGCAGCGCCCTCGCGAGGAGCGCGTAGGGTTTCGCTCCTCCCTTGTCCGGGGCGAGGTAGTAGGCCTTGTCGAAATACACCGGGTCGATCGATTCGACCGGCACGAATTCCGCGATGTCCGCCGTGTGCGTGCCCGCTTCCTCGAGCGCCTTCAGCTCCTCGGGCGAGAACATCACGTACTGGTCCTTGGCGAATTCATAGCCCTTGGCCATGTCCTCGCGGGTGACCGCGACCTCTTCCTTGACGCAGATGTACTGCTGCTTGAGCCGCGATCCGCAGGTCTTGTGCAGCAGGTTGAACGAAATCGCGCGGCTCGCCTCGGTGGCGGAGAAAAGCTTCACCGGAATCGAGACCATCCCGAACGAAACCGTCAGCGTAGCGATCGATCGTGCAGCCATGGCTTATTCTCCCGGAAGGGAAAGTATTATAGTGAATAGTCAGCTTCGTTGCGCAAGCAGCGGTTCGCAGAGGATTTTTTGCACCTCTACGCCTTCGCGCGCTCGAGCGCACGCTCCAGGCTTTGCTTGCGCGTCAATGCCTCGCGCCAGCGGTCCCCGGTCTGGGCGAGCCGCTCGACCGCGTTCGTGATCCTGAAATCGAGCGGATGCGCGCCAGCGAGCTCCTCCCAGGTGAGCGGCATCGACACCGGTGCGCCGGCCGCGCCCCTCGGCGAATAGGCGACGTTCAGCGTCTTGCCGCGCACGTTCATGTTGTAGTCCATGAAAATCTTGCCGGTACGCTTGGGGATGCTCCACTCCACCGTCACGTCCTTGGGGTGGAGGCGGACGAGGTGACGTCCGACCATCTCGCTCACCTTGCGTGCCGCGTCGAAATCGAGCGTGCGCTCGATCGGCACGAACACGTGCAGGCCGGTCTTGCCCGAGGTCTTCACCACCGCTTCCAGGCTCATGCTCGCGAGCAGCTCGCGCAAGGCGAACGCCACCTCCTTGCCTTTCTCGAAAGCGACGGTGTTCAGCTCGGGCTCGTCGCCCGGCGCCTCCTTGCCCGAGTAGATGTAGGGATCGATGTCGAAGACGACGTAGTCGGGATAGTTGAGGATCGAGCCCTCGAGCGCGGCGAGCGAGGAGGAAGAGTCGGTGCTCTGCGTCGCCGCGTCGGGCCCGGGCCTCGCGCGCGAGTGCCACACGTGGAATTCGAGCGTCCCCGACTGCGCGAGCCAGAGGAGCGTCGCGAGGTTGTCGCACAGGAGGTAGTCGTGCCGCTCGTCCTTGTGCTCGGAGAAGATGGTGATCTTCCTTGCGAAGGGAGGCAGCTCCGGGTCCCAGTGCTTCTGGTAGAAGCGCTCCCCTGCGATGCCCTCGGGCATGCGGATCATCGTGAGCGGCCGGTCGGCGAGGTGCGTGAGCATGAAGGGGGAGACCTGCGCGAAGTAGCGCAACAGGTCGCGCTTGGTGATCGCCGGCTGCTTGAGCGCCGCGTCGGCGGGCCAGTAGACGCGGTCGAGATGCGTGAGCTTGAGCGCGTGCCGGCCGACCGCGATCGTGAGCGCGGGCTTTTTGTTGTCGAGCTGCCGCAGCACGGCGTCGATTTCGCTGTCGCCGGATGAGGGGACTGCCTCGGCGACCGGGCGCGCCGCGGTCCGGGGTTCGGTGCGGCGCACCGCTTTCGGATCGACGTCGTCGCGTAGCCGGAGGAATACCGGAGCGCGCAGCATCCCGTCGGGGGTCCATTGCTGGAATTCCACCTCGGCGACCAGCTCGGGCCTCACCCAGTCCGTGGGACTGTGCAGCTCGGGCTCCTCGGAGAAGGGACGGGTCTTGGTGGCGAGTTTCCCGACCCGCGCCTTCACCTGCGCGAGCGTGCGGTCGTCGAACCCCGAGCCGACGTGCCCGCAGTAGACGAGCTTTCCGTCGTCCCAGTAACCGAGGAGCAGGGCGCCGAGCGGCGCGCGCGAGCCCTTGCCCCTGGTGATTCCGCCGACGACGAACTCGCCGCTCTTCGTCGGCTTGATCTTGAGCCAGGACTGCGAGCGCTTGCCGGCTTCGTATTTGCTGTCCTTGCGCTTGGCGATGACGCCTTCGAACCCGCTCGCGAGTGCCGCCTTGTAGAGCTCTTCCCCGTCTTCCTCAGCATGCACCAGCTGGACATGGGTGGAGGGCAGCAGGCACTGCTCGAGCCAGCGCCTGCGGTCCGCGTAGGGCGCTCCGCGCGTGTCGAGGCCGGCGAAATGCAACAGGTCGAAGCAGAAGAAGACGACCGGCGTCGCCCGGTCGGCGGCCGCGAACTCGCGCTCGGTCTTCAGCTGCACGCGCTCCTGTAGCGCGGCGAAGGACGGGCGACCGTCGGCGCCGAAGGCCGTGATTTCGCCGTCGAGCACCATTCCCTTCACCCCCTGCTGCATGAGCTCGGCGGCGAGCTTCGGGAACGAGGCGGTCAGGTCGAGGCCGCGCCGCGAGCGCAGCTTCACCTCCTTGTCGTCGATGAAGGCGAGCACACGATAGCCGTCGAGCTTGGGCTCCCACATCCAGCCTGCGCCCACGAACGGCGCGTCGCGCAACTCGGCGAGCATGGGGAGGAGCTTTACCGGCAGCGCTTCCATCTTTCCGGAAGGGACGAGCTGCGAAGCGGGCATGCGGCGCACCGGCAGCGCCTTGAGGTCCCCGACCGCGAGGCCGGAGAGGACCGAGTGATCCTTCCCGGTGACGTCGGTTTCGGCGACAAAGCGGTCCTTGTGCTTGATGAGCAGCCAGTCCTTCGGGTTCCTGGCCGTGCGGACCAGCGCGAAGGAGCCTTTGAGTTTGGCGCCGCGAAGGGTGACGCTCAGCTTGCCCGCGGCGATGCCCTCCCTGACGAGGCGCTCGGCGTGCGCGCGGTCGTGGTACCAATGTCCCTTCCGATCCTCGTCCGGTGTATACGGGCCGCAGTCCCAGACGATCACTTCGCCCGCGCCGTACTGCTTGGGGGGAATCACGCCCTCGAACGAGGCGTAGTCGTAGGGGTGGTCCTCGGTCATGACCGCGAGGCGCTTATCCGCGGGATTGAGCGACGGGCCCCGGGGAACGGCCCAGGACTTGAGCACGCTGTCGCACTCCAGCCTGAAGTCGTAGTGCAGCTGGCGCGCCGAGTGCTTCTGGACCACGAAAAGGAGCGGTCCCTCGCCCGGAGCGGGCGCGGGCGCGGGTTCGGGCGTCGCGTCGAAGGCGCGCTTCTTGGAATATTCGTCCAGCAGTGCTGCCGCCGCCGACGGGTCGGCCAGCACGGCGCGCTTGGCTTTCGGCATGCGGGAGATTCTAGCTTGCCGGATCGCGCACGGGTGCTGGACAATCCGTCCATGACACAGCTCCTCGCCGGAACGAGCGGCTTCTCTTACAAGGAGTGGCTCGGCAAGTTCTACCCTGAAAAGCACCCTGCGGACGGGATGCTGCGCTACTATTCCGGGCATTTCGCGACCGTCGAGATCAACAACACTTTCTACCGCATGCCCGCCGAGACGATGCTCGCGCGCTGGGCCGAAGAGGTGCCGGAAAGTTTCTCCTTCACGCTCAAGGCGCCGCGCCGCATCACCCACGAGTTGCGCTTGAAAGAGTGCGAGACCCATGTCGCCGAATTCGCGAGACGCGCCCAGACGCTGGGCGGCAGGCTTGGGCCCTTGCTGTTCCAGCTGCCGCCTTACCTGAAGAAGGACCTGCCCCGGCTGCGCGATTTCCTCGCGCTGCTTCCCGCGGGCCGGCCTGCCGCCTTCGAGTTCCGCAACGAGTCCTGGCAGGACGGGGAGGTCTACGAGGCGCTGCGCGCGAAGGGCGCGATGCTCTGCTATACCGACACCGAGGAAGGCGATTCGCCGCCTATCGTCGCGACCGCCGGCAGCGGCTACCTGCGCCTGCGGCGCACCCATTACGAAGAGTCGGATCTCGGCGACTGGGCCGAGCGCATCGCGGCGCTGCGCCTGGAGCGCGCTTACGTCTATTTCATGCACGAGGACGACGCGCTGGGCACGGTGTTCGCCCGCAAGCTGATGGAACAGTGGAAGCAGCGGAACCCAAAATGACCGAAGCGGCACCCGCGGTCGGTGCGATCGGCCGCCTCAAGCTCTACTACGAGAGGAACGAGCAGAGGATCGCCGTCCTTTCCTTCATCTGCGGCTTCCTCTTCGACATCGTCACCGTCGAGCGCGCCGACTCCTGGTACGCAATCGGCCAGCAGGTCCTCTATCTTGCCGTGATCCTCGCTGCGCTGACACAGATGTTCTTCGAGGAAGGCAAACCGCTCGAAACCGAGACACTGTTCGTGGTCAAGCGCTGGTATTACCAGTATCGATCAGCGATCATTCACTTTTTCCTGGGGACCCTGCTCAACGTCTACACGATCTTCTTCTTCAAGAGCTCCTCGCTGCTCGTTTCGTTCTCCTTTTTGGTCTTCCTCGTGTTTCTGCTGTGGGCCAACGAATCCGAGCGCTTCAAGTCGCTGGGGCTGTCTTTCAAGTTCACCCTCCTGAGCCTTTGCACCTTGTGTTTTTCGGCCAACGTGGTCCCGATTTTCGTCGGCTCGATCGGCCTCGTGGTCTTTCTGCTGTCGATGTTCGCGGGCTGCCTGCCGCTGTTCGGAGTAGTCTGGTGGATCCGGAAGCACTCGCCCGGTCTCTTTCCGCGGGCGAGGAGGCAGATGCTCGTGCCCCTGGGCGCGGTGTTGACCGGGTTCCTCGTTTTCTACTTCTTCAGGTTGATTCCGCCGGTGCCGCTCTCGATCCCGTTCATAGGGGTCTATCACGCGGTCGAGAAGACGCAGGACGCCTACCGCTTGAGCCACGAGCGGCCGGCGTGGCGCATCTGGCACCACGGGGACCAGGAGTTCCTCGCCCAGCCCGGGGACAAGGTGTACGTGTTCTTCCGCATTTTCTCGCCGACTCGTTTCTCCGACCAGGTGCAGCTGCGCTGGTATTTAAAGGAGGAAGCCCGCGGCTGGACGCTGCAGGACACGATTCCAATCAAGATCCTCGGCGGGCGCGCGGAAGGCTTCCGCGGCTACGGCTTCAAGTCGAATTACCAGGCGGGCGACTGGAAAGTGCAGGTCGAGACCACCGACGGACGCGAAATCGGCCGCGTGTATCTCTCCCTCGAAACACGTCCCGAATGGCCGCGGAATTTCGAAATCGACCTCGAGTAGCGGCCGCGCGAGGCGCGGACGCTCAATCGGCGGCCGCCAGACGCGCGAACAACCGCTTGAGCGCGTTGACCTGCGCGAGGTAGCCGGCGAGGTCGTGGGCGCCGCAGCGCTGCCCCGCTGACTGGAAGCCGCGGCGCGCATAGGCGCCGCCCCGCGCGGGGCCGCAGAGGTGGATGACGGCGGCGAGATCCTGCTTCTGCTCGAGCGTCGCCGCGCTGCGCGCGAGCATGTTCGCGACCCTGCGGTCCAGCAGCGCGGACGTCATCTCGATCGCATGGCTGGGCACGACGCGGGTGTAGAGGCCGTTGAACCAGCACGAGCTCGGGTCGTACCAGGGACCGTCTTCGACTACCGCGTGGTCGTGGACGCAGTAGCGCTTCGCGTCCCGGAACGCCGCGTCCGTGATCTGGAACATTCCCACTGCGCTCGACGACGGACGGTACAGCTCGAAGGGATTCCAGCTCGGGCGCCAGCTCCAGCGCGGCCGCGCGACGGGGTTGCCGGCGCCTTCGATCTGGGCGAGCGCGGCGAGCAGCTCGGGCGCGATCACGGCGGTGGAATGCTCGCGAAAGAGCGATCCGTATCGACGCCAGGTCTCCAGCGGCGTCTTCACGAGCGCGCCACCCACCGGGAAAAACATCTCGGAGGGCTTGCGGACCGTCTGGACTATCCAGTTTGCCGCGCCCCAGAGCGTCAGCACGACGATCGCGACCGCGAGGACGCGGATGGCGGGCGGCGCGGCCCACAGCGTGCGAAACGCGCGCCGGACAGGGCCTGCGAACCGCGCGAAGGCTGTCCCGAGCGCGCCCACGCGCGTTCTCGGCGAAGGGGCCTTGGCGTTGTGCGAACGTGACATGGGGAGATATCGTATCCGGTAAAATCGCCGGCAAAGGGGCCACTTATGCACGAAAACGACGTCACCGCGGAAAAGCTCGCCGCCGATCTCAGGCTCGTCATCTCGGACGCCGAAGCGCTGCTGCGCGCGACGGTCGGCCAGGCGGGTGAAACGGCGCAAGCGGCCCGCGCCAAAGTGGAGGAGACCCTCGCCTCGGCCAAGCTCAAGCTCGGACCGCTCGGCGAAGAGGCGGCGGAGCAGGCGCGCGCCGCGGTGCGCGCCACCGATGACTATGTGCGCGAAAATCCCTGGCAGGCGGTCGGAATCGCCGTCCTTGCCGGGATCGCCCTGGGGCTCCTCATCAGCCGCCGCTGACGCTTTCCATGACCGAAGAAGCCGGACGCTCCGAGGGCTTGCTCGATTCGCTGCGAAATCTAGCGAGGACCTTTCTCGCGATCGTGCAGACCCGCATCGAGATCTTCGCGAGCGAGATCGACGAGGAGAGGGCGCGGCTCGCGCGAATCGCGGTGCTCGCTGCGGTCGCCGCGCTGTGCATCGCGCTTGCCGTCGTCCTGCTCGTGTTCTTCCTCGTGGTGCTCTTCTGGGACACGAATCGTCTTCTGGCGATCGGCGTGCTGGCCGGGGTCTTCGCCGTCGGCGGAATCGCCGCCTGCCTCGGCTTGCGCGCCGCGATCTCGCAGCGGCCGAAGTTCCTGTCGACTACGCTCGCCGAGCTGCGCAAGGACCGGACCAGGCTCGAGGGGCAATGAGCGCGCTTCCGCAGATTCTCGAGCGGCGCGCGCGGCTCCTCGCCGAGGCGCAGGCGCAGCGGCACGCTCTCGCCGGGGAGATCGCCGTCTGCCGCAGCGTGCTCGTCGTCGTCGACCGCGGCATGGTTTGGGCGGCATGGCTGCGCGCGAGACCCTACCTCGTCGTCGCGGCCGCTACCGCGATCGCGGTGCTGCGTCCGAGGCTCGCGCTCGAATGGAGCGCGCGCCTGCTCACGCTGTGGCGGGTGGGGCACCTGCTGTACGACGCGGTGAAGCCGGCGCCCGGCGACCGCGCCAAACCGCCCACTCCGGGTTCTCAGGGATAGGCGAAAGGCGACGGATAAGGCCTGCCGGGCGGTCTCCGTGTGGTCTATTTCTTCTTCGCCTGGCCTTCGGCCGAGCAGGGATGGTCGCTCGAGCAGCGGTCGCCGATGACGCCGACCGACTGGATCTCGATCTCGATGCCCGGACGCGCGAAATTCGTCACCGTGATGAGCGCGCTCCCTGGATAGTTGCCGTTCTGGAAATAGTCCTTGCGCATCTCGACGAAGCGGTCGCCGTAGCGCGACTCCTTGATGAACACCGTCACCTGCACGATGTTGGCGAGGCTGCCGCCGGCGCGCTTCATGATCTGTTCGATCTGCGAGAACACCTGCTTCACCTGCGCCTCGAAATTGTTGGCGATGTCGCGGCCGTCGTTGTCGCGCGTCGCGGTCTGTCCCGCGACCCAGACGATTTTCCCGCCGTCGGTGACGACGCCCGGCGAGAACGCCCGCGACAGCTGGAACGGGGTCTTCTCCATGTATTCCGCCGCGGTGGCGGCGGTCGGCAGCGAAATTGCGGCGAGCAAGAGCATCGAGAGCATGCGTGTCATATTGGTTCCCCGGACGAAAATGGATTTTGATGTGCGGCCTTCGCGGACCGGCGTCGCCGGCCGGGCCGTGAGGTCAACGCTAACGCAAACAGGCCGCGACAAGCAAGCCCGGTGCTGACGGCGCAATGCAGCATTGACCGCGATTTTGCGCGGGGAGTAGCATGACTGCGTCACGGAAGCGCATCCGAAGCCGCCCCCAACCCATTGCCCAAATCACAAAGGAATCGATATGGCGATCAATTTCAGCGTCAACGGCAAGCCGGTCAGCGTCAACGCGCCCGAGAGCACCCGCCTCCTGTGGGTGCTGCGCGAGGAACTGAAGCTCAGCGGCACCAAATTCGGATGCGGCGCCGGCCAGTGCGGCGCCTGCATGGTGCACATCGACGGCGAGCGCATGTTCTCCTGCCTCATGCCCGTGGCGGCCGTGCAGGGCAAGGCGGTCACCACCATCGAAGGCCTTTCGCCCGGTCGCATGAACGCGCTGCAGCGCGCCTGGCTCGCCGAGAGTGTGCCGCAATGCGGCTACTGCCAGTCGGGCCAGCTCATGAGCGCCGCGGCACTGCTCGCGGCGAACCCACGCCCGACGCGCGAGGAAATCAAGGACCACATGAGTGCGAACGTGTGCCGCTGCGGAACCTATCCGCGCATCGTGCGCGCGATCGAGCGCGCCGTAAGGGAGGGCTGAGCCATGACGACCCGTCGCGAATTCATGGTCGGCGCGGCCGGCCTCACGTTTACGGTCCTGGTGGACGGGTGCGCGGCCATGCGCACGGAGGAACGAAGCGCCGGCGCAGCGCTCGCGAGCGCGCCCGCGGGCGGAGCGAAGGCGGTCAACGCCTGGGCGAGCCTCGCGCAGGACGGCACCGTGTACATCATGAACCCGGCGGTCGAGATGGGGCAGGGCTCGCAGACCGCGATCCCGCTCATCATCGCCGAGGAAATGGACGCGGACTGGTCGCGCGTGCGGATCGTTCCGGCCGCGCCGGACGACAAGATCTACGGCAACCCGGGATTCCGCGGCCTCATGTATACAGCGGGCTCGGCGACGGTCACCGGATACTGGGACGTGGCGCGCACTTTCGGCGCGCAGGTGCGGCGCGTGATGATGGAAAACGCCGCGCGCAAATGGGACGTGCCGCTCGCGGAGCTTACGACCGAACCGAGCGCCGTGGTGCACGCGAAAACCGGCCGCAGCATGACCTACGGCGAGATCGCGGCCTTTGCCCGGATTCCGGCGACGGCGCCAGCGATCAAGCCCGAAGAGCTGAAAAAACCCGGGCAGTACCGCCTGATCGGCAAGGACGTGATGCGCGTAGAGCTGCCGACCAAGGTGAACGGCACGGCGCAGTACAGCATCGACGTGCAGCTTCCCGGAATGCTCTACGGCGCGGTGCTGCGCGGCCCGGTCGAAGGGACTTCGCCCGTGTCGATCGACGACGTACAGGCGCGTGCGGTCGCGGGCGTGGTGCGCATCGTGCCCATGGCCTTCGGCGTCGGCGTGATCGCCGAGACGCCCTGGGCGGCCTTCGACGCGAAGAACGCGCTCAAGGTGGGCTGGGACCGGCGAGCGCGCGCCTTCGGCCACGACAGCGACAAGGCGATCCCGGTGTATTCCGCTGCGGCGCGCGACTTGAATCGCGCAGGCAAGCCCTGGGACACCGCGGGCGACGCGCAGGTCGCGATGCGGAAGGCGGTGAAAATCTACGAGAGCGAGTACGTCTGCGACTACACCTACCACGCGCAGATGGAGCCGCTCAACTCCGTCGCTTCGGTCTCGCCCGCGGGCGATGCCTGCGAGATCTGGTGCGGCACGCAATCGCAGACGATGGCGGTCGCGGCGGTCGCCAAGGCGCTCGGCATCCCGGTGGAGAAGGTGAGATTGAATCTGACCTTGCTCGGCGGCGGCTTCGGCCGGCGCGGGCACCGCGACGAGGAGTTCGTCGTCGACTCGGTGCTGCTTTCGAAGGAAGTGAAGCGCCCCGTGAAGGTCCTGTGGACGCGCGAGGATGACGTGCGCAACGGCCGCTTCCGTCCGCTCTCGGTGCATTTTCTGCGTGCGGGACTCGACTCATCGGACCGCATCGTAGCGTGGCAGCACCGCGTCGCCTGCGACGAGATCACCGCGTTCCAGGACCCGGTGCGCTACAAGGGGGGCGGGGAGAAGGATTTCCTCGCGATGGCGGGCTCGGAGCTGCGCACCTACGACATTCCCAATCGGCTTTCCGAACAACTGCCGCAGGAGACCGGCATCCGCACTTCGTCGCTGCGCGGCATCGGCTTCGGGCCGAATAAATTCGCCACCGAAGCCTTTCTCGACGAAGTCGCGGCGAAGCACGGCCTCGATCCGGTGGAGCTGCGTCTGCAGTTTCTGAGGAACACACCGCGCGGCCAGGCGGTCGTCCGCGCCGTGGTGGAGATGTCCGACTACCGCCGCGCGCGGCCGGGCCGCGGCCTGGGGTTCTCGTTCATCGACTACTCGGGGACCATGGTTGCGGCGGTGGCCGAGGTGTCGGTAGACAAGACGCGCGGCAAAGTCAATGTCCACGATTTCTGGCTCGCGCTCGATCCGGGCATCGCGGTGCAGCCCGACAACGTCGTCGCGCAGACCGAAAGCTCGATCGTCTACGGCTTGGGACTCGCGCTCACCGAGCGCATCACCATCAAGGACGGCGCGGTGCAGCAGTCGAACATTCTCGACTACGGCGTGCCGCGCATGCACGACATTCCCGAGCTGCACATCAGGTTGATGTCCACGCCGAACCGCCCGACCGGCGCGGGGCAGATGGCGACGCCCGTGGTCGCACCCGCCATCGCGAGCGCCGTCTTCGCGGCCAACGGCGCGCGCGTGCGCCACACGCCTTTTCTGCCCGAGCGCGTGCTCGCAGCCATGGTCTGAGCGCGCGGCTTCAAGCGCGCGCATGTTTCAGGAGGCGGCGCGCTTCGCGGCCTCGTGCGCCTGGATCGCGTCGTGGCGCACGAGCAGGCGCTCGGCGCGCGCGACGACGGGCGCGTCTATCATCTTGCCGTCGATCGCGAACGAGGCACGCCCCTCTGCGGCGGCTTTCGCGTTCCCCTCGATCACGCGCTTCGCGTGGGCGACTTCTTCGGGGGAGGGCGAGTACTCCTCGTTCACGATGGTCACCTGCCCTGGGTGGATGCAGCTCGCGCCCAGGAAGCCGAACTGGCGCGATCTTCGCACCATGCGACGAAACGCCTCCCAGTCGCCGTAGCTTGCCACGCTGGCGATGTAGCCGAGCGGCATGATGCCCGCGGCGCGCGCGGCGAAGATCATCTGCTGCTTGGGCATAAGGAGCGTATCTTCAGTCGGCTCCATACCGGACTCGAGCGCGAAGTCCTCGCCGCCTATGTCCATCGCCGCGGTGCGCTCCACCGCGAGGGCGATCTCCGGCATCCGGAAAAAGGCCGCGGGAGTCTCGACCATGGCGATAAAGCGCGTGTGACCTGGAGCGAGGCCGCGCTTCGCCTCGAGCTTGGCCACCTGCTCGTCGAGCCGGCGCAGGTGGGCCGCGTCGTCCACTTTGGTCACGGCGACCGCGTTCACATCGGGACCCACGCAGGCTTCCATATCGCGTGAGGCCATGGCATCCGGCCGGTTGATGCGCACCGCGACGTCCGCTCCTCCGCGCCGTGCGCGCTTCGCGGCCTGGGCAACAAGCTTGCGCGCGTTGTCCTTCTCGTGTGCGGGCACGCTGTCCTCCAGATCGAGCAGGATGCAGTCCGCGCCGCGCGTGTGCGCCTTGTCCACGTATTTCTCGACGTTCACCGGCACATACAGCAGCGAACGCCACACCGGGAGGCCGGGCTTCATTCCTGATCTCCTTTGGGCGCGGCGCCGCCCTCGCACGCGATGCCGGCCGCGACGAGTTTCGCGTACGCGGCTTCGCCCACGCCGATTTCGGCGAGCAGTGCGCCGTTGTGCTCGCCCAGCTTCGGTGCCGGCGTGCGGATCGCGCCGGGTGTGCGCGAAAGACGCGGCGTCACGTGGTGCATGGGAAATGAGCCCATGTCGGGATCGGGATAATCGGCGACGAGCTCGCGCTCGGTCACGTGCGGATCCTCGAGGATCTGCGCGATGTCGTAGACGGGCCCGATGGTGACCTCGGATTTTTCAAAGAACTCGACGTTCTCGTCCTGCGTGCGCCGCGCGATGAAGGCGCCGATGATCGCGTCCAGCTCATCGGCGTGGCGCAGGCGCTCCGAGTTGGTCGCATAGCGGGGATCGTCGATCAGCTCCGGCCGGCCGATGGCGCGGAACAGCCGCTCGGCCATTTTCTGGATCGACGCCGACAGACACACCCAGCGACCGTCCTTCGTCCGGTACGCATTGCGCGGCGCAGTGGTGCTGGAGCGGTTTCCGGTGCGCAGCTTCACTTTTCCGGTGAGGCGCAGATTCGCCGCCTGCGGTCCGAGGATATTGAAAAGCGGCTCGAGCAGCGGCAGGTCGATCACCTGTCCCGCGCCGCCCTTCCGTTCGGCTTCACGCAGCGCGATCATCGCCGCCGCGGCGCCGTGCAGGCCGGCGACGCTGTCGGCGAGGTACATCGGCGGCAGCACCGGCTCGCGGTCGGCAAAGCCGTTCATGGCGGCGAAACCGGACATGCCCTCGATCAGCGTGCCGAAGCCCGGGCGCTGGCTATACGGGCCGTCCTGGCCCCAGCCGGAGATGCGCACCACCACGAGCTTCGGGTTGCGCGCGAGGAGCGTCCCGGGCGCGAGACCCATCTTCTCCAGAGTTCCCGGGCGGAAGCTCTCGATGAAGAGCGCCGCGGAGGGTATCAACTCGAGCAGCAGCTCGCGCGCTTCGGGCTTGCGCAGTTCCAGGCACAGGCTCTTCTTGCTTCTGGAATAAAGTTTCCATGTGACCGGCACGCCGTTCGTCTGCCAGGCGCGCAGCGTGTCGCCCGCCGGCGGCTCGACCTTGATCACCTCGGCGCCGAAATCGGCGAGCATCTGCGTGAGCGTGTTGCCGGCCACGAGGCGCGACAGATCGAGCACGCGCACGCCGTCGAGCGCGCCACGCGCCTGCGGGGCATAGTCGCGTTTTTTCGGCTGCGCTTTCATCCGTCCATTCACTCCGCCCTGGCACCGGATTCCCGAACGATCCGCCCCCACTTGGCGTGCTCGGCTTTGAGGAACGAGGCAAATTGTTCCGGCGAGCCGCCCAGAGCCTCGCCGCCTTCGGACGCGAGCCTCTCGCGCACCTCCGGCGTCCTGAGAACGCGGTTCACCTCGTCGTTCAGCCTCGCGATGATAGGGGCGGGCGTGCCGGCGGGCGCGAGCAATCCGTACCAGGTGTTCGCCTCGAATCCCCGGTAGCCGGATTCGGCGATCGTGGGCGCGTCGGGCAGTTCGGGGGTGCGCTTCGCGGAGGTCACCGCGATCGCGCGCAGTATCGGTCAGGGCCTGCGCCGCGCCCTTGTAGGGCACGTGCGTGAGCTTGACGCCGGCGGCGCGCTGCAGGAGCTCGCCAGCCAGATGAGACACCGTGCCGTTCCCCGGGGATGCGAACGTGACCCCGCCCGGATCTGTCTTCGCCGCGGCGAGCAAATCGCCCAATGACGCGTATCGGGAATTCGCTGCGACGACGAACACGACCGGCGCGGAGACGATGAGAGCGACCGGACTCAGATCGCGGAGAGGGTCGTAAGCCAGCTTCGCGTAGAGGGTCGGATTGATCGCGAGGTTGCTCGTCTGTCCGACCACCAGGGTGTAGCCATCGGCCGGAGACCTGACCGCCTGCTCCACGCCGAGATTGCCGCCGGCGCCGGGCTTGTTCTCCACCACGAAAGTCCATTTGACGCTGTCGGTGAGCTTGTTCGCGATCGTGCGTGCGGCGATGTCGGTGCCGCCTCCTGGCGGAAACGGGACGATCAGGCGTATCGGTTTCGCCGGATAGGCCTGCGCCATCACGGCTCCCGCGAAGAGCGCGAGCGCCAGCGACACGGAGGCCGTGGCCAAGACGAGTCGTGATGGATTCATGCAGACGTCTGCTTCGGGCGCCCTATAGTATGTTAGGGCGGAACGAGCCGCCAGGCCGCCTCGGGTCCCGCGCGGCAGGCGCCGTAGCGGAACGGCTGTGTGGCGCGCCCGGGCGTATAGAACCGCAAGTCGATGAACCACACGCAGGTCGAGCCCGCGCTCGTGCCGTCGAAGGCCGGCAAGTCGGCGAACCAGCGATAGACCGCCATCGCGGGGGAATTCCACGCTTCCCGCGCGAGCGCCTTCGCGGCGCCTTCCCCGTAGCGCGTTCGCGTCTCCCAGCGGGCCGCCGACAAAGGCTCATAGACGGAGTCGAGCATCGCGATGAATCCGTCGCCCGGACGAGACCGGCGCGGTTCTGTCCGGTCCAGGTTCACGTGGGCGAAGCGGTGCGCTTCGGCGTCGGAGACGAATACCGTCCAGTTGAAAGGCGAGACCGGCCGCGGCTGCGCGTTGACAGTCGCGCCGCCCAGACCGAGCGAGCGGACGTAACCCTCGCCGAACTCGGTCGCTTTTTCCTTTTGCAGGTATTGAAAACCGACATAGCCGACGAGGACCGCGCTCGCCGCAACCGCGGGCCAGCGGGAACGGCGGAGAACCGCCGAAGCAGCGAGACCCGCGACGATGATCCCGCTGAACCACAGGTCGACGATGAAGGTCGTGCCGATCTGCGCCCTCCAGTCCGAAAGCGGCGCGAGGATCATGGTGCCGTAGCTGGTGATGACGTCGCCCGCGATGTGCAGCGCAAGCCCCATCGCGGTCACGCCATAGAGCGCGCGCCAGCCGCGCGGCTCGCGCAGGATCTTCGCGAGCACCCAGGAGAAGACGAGCGCCCACAGCGGCAGGAGGAGGAGCGAATGCGTCACGCCGCGGTGGTTTTCGAGGTATTCGACCGGCCCGACAAAGGCCACGACGAAGTCCAGGTCCGGGGCGGCGCAAGCGAAAAATCCGGCCGCCACCCGGCGCGCGAGCGAGCGCGGGGGTGCATCCTTCGGTGCCGTGGCGCGGGCAAGCAGCGCTCCGGAGAGCGCGTGGGTCAGAGTGTCCACGACAGGGTCGACGCGTTCCCGTCGATCCAGCGACGGGCCGGCTAGTCCACTTTGACCTTGGCCTGCCTCACCACCTGACCCCAGCGCGCGACCTCGTTCTTGAGGATAACCGTAAATTCGCCGGCCGAACCTCCCGCAGGCTCGAGGCCGTCGCTCGCCAGTACCTTTTCCACGTCCTTGGACTTCAGCGCCTCGTTCGCTTCCTTGTTGAGACGCTCGACGATGTCCTTCGACAATCCCTTCGGCCCGACGAGCCCGTGCCAGTTCGTGACCTCATAAGAAGGGTACCCCGATTCGCCCACGGTGGGTACGTCGGGCGCGGCGGCGATGCGCTTGGGCGTGGTGACCGCGAGCGCGCGCAGACGTCCGGATTTGACGTACTGGAGCGCCGTCGCGACGCTGCCGAAGATGAGCTGGGTGGTTCCCGCGATCGTGTCGTTCAGGGCCGGCCCGGTTCCCTTGTAGGGAACATGCGTGATCTTTATTCCGGCCGTGTACAGGAAGTACTCGGTTGCCACGTGCACGTGGCTTCCGTTTCCGCTCGAAGCATAGGCGAGCTTGTCCGGGTCCTTCTTCGCGAGCGCCACCAGCTCCTGGAGCGTCTTCGCCTGAACCGAAGGGTGTACCGCGACCACGTAGGGCCCGCGCGAGAGCTGCACAATGGGCGCGATGTCGTTCAGGGGATCGAAAGACAGTTTGTACACGTTCGCATTGACGGTGTAGCTCGCGGGCGTGAGCAGCAGCGTATAGCCGTCCGGGGGAGACTTCACGGCCGCTTCGGATCCGAGGACGCTGCCGGCCCCGGGGCGGTTCTCCACGATCACCTGCGCTCCCAGGCGCTCGGTCAGCTTTTGCGCGATGACCCGCGCGATGAAATCGGAGCCGCCGCCCGGGGCGAAGCCCACGATGATCTTTACCGGCTTGGACGGATATTGTTGCGCTCCCGCGGCGCCGGCCGCGAGCGATGCGATCAGGATTGCGAGCCAGCTTGCGATGCGTCTCATGATCATTCCTCCGGTTGAAGGGCGATCTTAATACGGGCGCGGACTGCCGACAGCGGGGCGGCTTGACAAGGCCCTACACTTCGATAATACTAGAACTATGGAATCTAAGACCGCGGTCACCAGCCTCGCCGCCCTGGCTCAGGATGCGCGCCTCGCCATTTTCCGGCTGCTCGTGCAAAAAGGCCCCGAAGGGCTCTGCGTCGGAGACATCGCTGCCAAATTCGACATGGCTCCCGCAACGTTGTCTTTCCACCTGAAGGAGCTGACTGGCGCGGCGTTGCTGGTCGCGCGGCAGGAAGGCCGCTTCATCTACTATGCGCCGAACTTCGAGGAGATGAACGCGCTGGTTTCCTATCTGACGGAGAACTGCTGCGGCGGGGAGAGCTGCGCTCCGGCATGCAGACCCGTCGCTCGCAAACGAAAGGAGAAAGTCACATGAAGCGATTCCATGTTCACGTTTCCGTGCGCGATCTGCCCGAGAGCGTGCGTTTCTACTCGAGCCTCTTCGGCGCGCCGCCGTCCGTCGAGAAGTCCGACTACGCCAAGTGGATGCTCGACGATCCCCGGATCAACTTCGCCATTTCCCGGCGCGGGCACGCGGCCGGCGTCAATCACCTGGGATTCCAGGTGGAATCAGACGACGAGCTGAAAGATCTGCGCGAGCAAGCGTCGAAAGCCGGCATCGCTGCGCTCGACCAGGCCGGGACGTCGTGCTGCTATGCCAGGTCGGACAAGTACTGGATCGAGGATCCGCAGGGCATCGCCTGGGAAACGTTCCATACGCTCGGGAGCGTTCCGATTTACGGAGAAGAAGCAAAGCGCAGCGTGGAAAAGAGCGCGTGCTGCATCCCGCTGGCGGAGCAAGAAGGCGACGGAGAGCAGAGCGCCTGCTGTGTTCCAGCGGCGAAAGCCGAATCCGGCGCGGCTTGCTGCAACTGAAGCCCGCGTGAGCCGGGTGATGAATGTCCTGTTCCTTGGCACCGGCAATTCGGCGCGCTCGATCTTGGCGGAGGCGCTGACCAACAGCCTCGCCGTAAGCAAAGCGAAGTTCCGTGCTCAAAGCGCCGGAAGCCATCCGAAGGGTGCGCCGCACCCGCTCGCGCTCGAGCTGCTTGCGCAAAGCCGCATCCCGACGCGCGGCCTGCGCAGCAAGAGCTGGGACGAGTTTGCAAAACCGGATGCGCCCGTGATGGATTTCGTCATCACCGTTTGCGATCAGGCGGCCGGCGAACAGTGCCCGTATTGGCCGGGGCAACCCATGACCGCGCACTGGGGCATGCCGGACCCCGCTGCGGTCGTAGGAACAGAAGACCAGAAACGCCGCGCCTTCTCCGAAACCGCCAAAATGCTGCGGCGGCGGATCGAGCTCTTCGCGAGCCTTCCCTTGGAGAAGCTCGACCGGCTTTCGCTGCAGAAGCAGGTCACGAATATCGGCAAGCGATGACGCTCGCGCGGCGCCTGGTGGGCGAAGGTCTGGGAACGGCACTGCTGCTCGTCGCCGTGGTCGGCTCGGGCATCATGGCCGGGCGGCTCTCGGGCGGCAACGAGGCCGTCGCGTTGCTCGCCAATTCGCTCGCAACGGGCGGCGCGCTCGTCGCGCTCATCGTGACCTTCGCGCCGGTCTCCGGCGCTCACTTCAACCCCGCGGTGACCGTTGCGCTCGCCGCCCGCGGCGAATTGAAATGGGCGGCCGCGGTTCCCTACCTAGCCGTGCAGTTCGGCGCCGCCATTCTCGGCGTGTTCGCGGCGCACGCGATGTTCGGGCTGCCGCTGCTGGAATGGTCGCAAAAGGCGCGGCCGGGGCTCGGACAGGTGTGGGCGGAATTCATCGCTACCTTCGGCTTGCTGGCGATCGTGCTCTCTTGCGTCGCCATCCGCTCGCGCGCCGTGCCGTACGCGGTGGCCGCCTATATCACGGGCGCGTACTGGTTTACCTCTTCGACCTCGTTTGCAAATCCTGCAGTGACCGTGGCGCGGACGTTCACCAACACGTTCACGGGGATAGGGCAGGGTGACGTCCCGGGCTTCCTGCTCGCGCAAGGCATGGCGGTCGTCGTCGCGGTACCGCTCTTTGCGTGGATCTTCAGGGAACGGCCCAAAGCCTCGGGATAGAATCTCGGCAGGATGGTCCACGCGTCATGATCTCCGGCCTCGTGCAGATTCTTCTTTTTCAGGGGGTGGGCGAGCTCGTCACCCATTTCCTCTTGCCGTTGATTCCCGGCCCCGTCATCGGCCTCATTCTGTTGCTCGGCTTCCTCGCCCTGCGCAAGGGCGTGAACGCTTCGCTCGACGACGTCGCGATCACCTTCAGCCAGCATTTCGGGCTGCTCTTCGTCCCGGCGGCGGTCGGCGTCGTGATGTTCTGGCCGCACCTGAAGGCTCACGCTCTCGCAATCGCCGCGGCACTCGTGGTGAGCGTGGTTCTCACCATCGCCGTGACCGCGCTCGTCCTCAAGGCCTTGTCCCGGGGCTCGCGCAAATGACCGCGCAGATCACATCGGGTTTCCCCAATATTTACGAGATCTGGGTCTACCTCTCGGGCAGCCCGCTGCTCGCCCTGATTCTCACCCTCGGCGCGTATCAGGTCGGGGTGATCGTCTACGAGAGGGTGAACCGGCATCCGCTCGCGAACCCGGTGCTGATCGCGATCGTCCTCGTCGCCGCGACGATCACCCTGATCGACATGCCCTACCCGAAGTACTTCGAGGGCGCGCAGTTCGTCCACTTTCTGCTCGGGACCGCGACGGTTTCGCTCGCGGTGCCGATCTACAAGGGAATCTCTGCGATGCGCGGGCGCATCCTGCCCTTGCTCGCCGCGCTGCTTGCCGGGGGCGCGACCTCGATCGCGAGCGCGGTAGGAATCGCGCGCCTGCTCGGCGCCGATTCCGCGATCGTCGGCGGCTTCGTCGCCAAGTCCGTGACCGCGCCGATCGCGATGGGCATCGCCGAGCGGATCGGCGTGTCGCCGACTCTGACCGCGGTCTTCGCCGTATCGACCGGCATCCTCGGCGCCGTTCTCGCGCGCTTCGTGCTCGATGCCGTGCGCAGCCGCGAGTGGTGGCAGCGCGGCTTCGCGATCGGCGTCGCGGCGCACGGCCTGGGCACCTCGCGCGCGTTCAGCGTCAATGCGGAGGCCGGGGCCTATTCGAGCCTCGCGATGGGACTGCACGGCGTGCTCGGGGCGGTGCTGATTCCGCTGGGGGCCCGCCTCCTCGGGCTCTGACGAAGCGACCGGCTCTGCAACGACGCCAGGGCTTCATGCGCAGGTTTCCGGGGAAAGGTCCATAATGCTCCGTCGAATCGCTTTGAGTCTCGGCTCCGCATTCTCCCTACCCGGGCGCGTTCCAGGCCTTCTCTCACGGAAATTTGACGCCGCGCGCGCGCCTGCGCGACGGCGAGACCTTGCAAGGAGAACGCTTATGCCCACCGGCATCGTCCGATCTTTCAACATCAAGAGCGGCTTCGGCTTCATCCGGCCCGACGACGGCTCCAAGGACCTGTTCGTGCACAGCGGCGCGGTGAAACGCGCCGGCCTCAAGCCGCTGCAGGAGAACCAGAAGATTTCCTACGACGTGCGCAGCGAGCTGGACGGAAGAAGATCGGCCGTCGACTTGAAGGCCGTGTGATGGTCGAGGTATCGGCGCGGGCGGCGAGGCTGGCTGCCGCAACGATGATGCCTCGCCTCCCTACACCAGCGCTCCCGGCCTCTTCAAATACTTCGTCTTGATCGCATCCAGCGCCTGGAAGGTCAGCGCGCCCACCGTTCCCGTCGGGTTGTAGCCGCCGTTCTGCGGGAAGGCGCTCGCGCCGACGACGAAGACGTTGGGGACGTCCCAGCTCTGCAGGTATTTGTTGACCGCGCTCGTCTGCGGGTCCGCGCCCATCACCGCGCCGCCCGTGTTGTGGGTGCTCTGGTAGGGGACGATAGTGTATTTTCCGGTGCGCGGGTTGACGTTCATCTTCGAAGGCCCGATGATCTTGGCGATTTCGGCCGCCTTGTTGGTGAGCCACACCGACATCTTCGTCTCGTTCTCGTGGCGGTCGAAGGTCATACGCAGCAATGGCATTCCATAGGCGTCGCGGTAGGTCGGATCGAGATCCAGGTAATTTGTGCGATAGCTCTGGCACGCGCCCTGGATGGTGATGGAGAAGTTGCGATTGAAGTATTTCCCCACCGCCTTCTTCCACTCCGAGCCCCAGCGCGGCGTGCCCTGCGGCACCGGGCGGACTTCGATAGGCCGCGCGCCGTTCGAGCCCGCCTGCATGAATCCGCCTCCGATAAAACCCAGGCCCGAGTGGTCGAAGTTGTCGCCGTTGAACTCGTCGATCGCGAGACCGAGGCCGCCCGCGCCCATGAAGGAGTTGAAGTTCTTGTCCTCGAAGAAGAGCGTAACGGAGGACGGCGTCTGGTAGGCGTAGTTCCTGCCCACGACGCCGGTGTTGGCGACCGGGTCGTAGGGCTTGCCGATTCCCGAAAGCAGCATCAGGCGCGTGTTGTTGAGCACGTATGAGGTGAGGAGCACCAAATCCGCCGGCTGCTCGAACTCGCGTCCGCGCGAATCGACGTAGGTGACGCTGACTGCGCGCTTCTTCTCCGAGTCGAGATTCACCTTGACGACGTTGCAGAGCGTCCTCAATTCGAAGTTCTTGTTCTGCATCAGCGCGGGCAGCACCGCAGTCTGCGGGCTCGCCTTGGCACCCATCTCGCAGCCGAAGAACTGGCAGTAGCCGCAATAGACGCAGGCCGCGATCGTCGCGCCGTATTCGTTCTTGTAAGGGCGCGAGTTCGCACCTGTCGGCACCGGAAAAGGCTTGTAGCCCATCGACTGCGCGGCCTTCGCGAAGAGCGCGCTCGAATACGCGGTCTTCAGGGGCGGGTTGGGATATTCCTTTGAGCGCACGCCCTCGAAGGGATTGCCGCCGGGGATGATCTTGCCGTTCAGGTTTCCGGCCTTGCCCGAGACGCCGTAGAGATATTCGAAGCGGTTGAAGTGCGGCTCGAGCTCCTCGTAGGTGACGCCCCAGTCCTGCATCGTGCAGTCCTCGGCGACCTGCTTCGCGCCGTAGCGCGCCAGAGTCTTCGATTTCGTCTCGAAGTCCCAGGGCAGGAAGCGCCAGGTGAGCCCGCCCCAGTGCACCGCCGCGCCGCCCACGCCTTCGCCGGGAAGAAACGAGCCGAGCTGGCGCATCGGCAGCGCCGTCTCGCTCATCGCATTGCGGAAGGTGATGGTCTCCTTCGAGAGGTCCTGCATCAGCTCCTTGTCGCGCACGTACTTCAGCTCGTCGTGCACGCCCGGCATGGCGAAATCGGGATCGGTGTCGCGCCAGCGCCCGCGCTCGATGCCGACGACTTTCAAGCCTGAGTCGGCCAGCTCTTTTGCGAGGATCGTGCCGGTGAGGCCGACGCCTACGGTGACGACATCGACAGGCTTCAGCTTGGTCGCCATGGTCAGACCCCCGCCTTGTCGTCGAGCATCACGTGGATCGCGTGGCCGTGCTCGTCCACCTGCGCGACTTTCTGGGTGATGTCGGCGATCGACACCGGCTGGGCGCGGTAGGGGACGCCGTGCTTCTCGATGAACGTAGTGTATACAGCGGCGACCCCGGGGAAGCCCACCAGCTTCCAGCCGGCCTTGTCGCGGTTCCCGCCGTATACCGGGTCGGCGAAAAAACCCTCGACGGTGTTGGCGAGCAGGATATTGAAGAAAAACTGCGCGCGCACCTGCTCGAGCTCGATCTTGCCTCCGTCCAGGCCCTTCAGCACCTCGTCCTGTTGCGCGCGGGAGAGCGCGTCGAAGGACTTGCCGTAGGTCTTGCGGCAATAGTTGTTCGTATCGCGGATCCCGGCGCGGTAGACCGCCGCGGGCGTCAGAGGCGACTGGTAGCCCTGCTGCGGCGTGCCCTCGGGCCAGGGGCCTTGCGTGTACTTCTTCGCCATCGTTCCGTAGCCGCCGAAGAGCTGCTGGTCGATGAAGGAGGTGACCCCGGCTTCCTTCGCGCCCGGTCCCAACTCGTCCTTCGGGATGAGGTGAGACACCGCGGCGTCGAGGAAGGCGACCTCGGTTTGCGACAGGAACATATAGGGGCGCTGTTGCGCCGCGGCTGTGGCCGCACGCATGTGCTGCGCATGCTGCTTGTCGTGGTCGGCGTGGGGCGCGGGCTTGGATTGTGCGGCGGCTCCCGCGGGAATCGCCGCACCGAGCGCGGCGGCTGATTTCAGAAAATTGCGGCGGCCAGATTCTTTCATGGCGTTCCTCCTGTGTCTGTGATCTCGAAGAATTCGTTCATGCCAGCGGTCCCGGCTGCTTCAGATACCGGGTCTTGATCGCCTCCAGCGCGTGGAAAGTGAGCGCACCCACGGTGCCGGTCGGGTTGTAGCCGGCGTTTTGCGGGAAGGCGCTCGCGCCGATGACGAAGACGTTCGGCACGTCCCAGCTCTGGAGATATTTGTTCACCGCGCTGGTCTTCGGGTCCGCCCCCATCACCGCGCCTCCCGTGTTGTGGGTGCTCTGGTAGGGGACGATGCTGTACTTGCCGGTGCGAGGCGTCACGTTGATACGGCTCGCGCCCGCGGCCCCGGCGATCTCGGCCGCCTTCTTCGTCATGTAGTCCGACATGCGGTATTCGTTCTGGCGGAAGTCGAAGGTCATGCGCAGGAGCGGCAGGCCGTAGGCGTCGCGGTAGGTCGGGTCGAGGTCGAAACAGTTGCCGCGGTAGCTCTGGCAGGCCCCGTGAGTGGTGATACCGAAGGCGCGGTTGTAGTAGCGCGCCACCGCCTTCTTCCACTCCGCGCCCCAGCGCGGCGTCCCCGACGGCACCGGGTTGAAGTCGATCGGCCGCGCTCCGGCGCTCGCTGCGCCGATCCAGCCGCCGCCGATGAAGCCCAGGCCGGTGTGGTCGAAATTGTCGCCGTCGATGTCGTCGATCATCATCGACAGCGCGCCCGCGCCCATGAACTGGTTGAACAGCTTGTCCTCGAAGAAGGCGGTGACGTTGCCGTTGGTCTGGTAGGCGTAGTTGCGTCCGACAACGCCCGCGTTCGCGGCCGGGTCGTAGGGCTTGCCGATTCCCGAGAGCAGCATCAGGCGCACGTTGTTGAAGACGTAGGAGGTCAGGAGCACGAGCTCGGCCGGCTGCTCGAACTCGCGCCCGCGCGAGTCGACGTAGGTGACGCCGATCGCGCGCTTCTTCTCCGAATCGACGTTCACCTTGACGACGTTGGCGAGCGTGCGCAGCTCGTAGTTCTTGTTCTGCATGAGAACCGGCAGTACGGTCGTCTGCGGGCTCGCCTTGGCGCCCATCTCGCAGCCGAAGCGCTCGCAGTAGCCGCAGTAGACACAGGCGCCCAGCGTCACGCCGTAGGGATTGGTGTAGGGGCGCGTCATGTTCGCGGAAGGAGCCGGGAAGGGGTGGTAGCCGAGCTCCTTCGCCGCTTTGCCGTAGAGCGCGCCCACGTGGGAGGTCTTCATCGGCGGATTCGGATAATCGCGGGAGCGCGGGCCTTCGAAGGGATTGCCGCCGGGCTGGATTTGGCCCTTCAGATTGCCGGCCTTGCCGCAGATGCCGTAGAGATATTCGAAGCGGTCGAAGTGCGGCTCGAGCTCGTCGTAGGTGACGCCCCAGTCCTGGCTGGTGCAGTCCTCGGGGAGCTGGCCCGCCCCGTAGCGCGCGAGGGTGCGGCTCCTCGTCTCGAAATCCCACGGCAGGAAGCGCCAGGTGACGCCGTTCCAGTGAACCGCCGCGCCGCCGACGCCTTCGCCCGGCAGGAACGATCCCATCTGGCGCATCGGGAGCGCCGTGTCGCCCATGGCATTGCGGAAGGTGATGGTGTCCCTAGACAGGTCCTGCATCAGCTCGTGTCGCCGAGCATAGCGCAGCTCGTCGTGCGCGTGCGGCATGTCGAAGTCCGGATGCGTGTCGCGCCAGCCGCCGCGCTCGAGGCCCACGACCTTGAGCCCCAGGTCGGCCAGCTCCTTGGCGACAATGGTGCCCGTCAGGCCGACGCCGACGGTGACGACATCGACGGCTTTCAGCTTGGTAGCCACGCCCGGTGCCCCCCCTTTCACAGGACGGAAGCCATGATACGCCGAAGGGGTCGGGCGCGGCAGCGCCCGAAGAGACCTTACGCCGCCGCGCGCGGCTTGGAGAGCTCGGCCGCGCTCAAGGCGACGGTCGCGGCGATTGCGTCGGCAACGTAGTCGAGATTGCGCGGATTCAGGGCGGCGACGCAGATGCGGCCCGACTCGATGCCGTACACCGAGTAGAGCTCGCGCATCGCGACCATCTGCTCGCGCGACAGGCCCGAGTACGAAAAGATGCCGCGCTGCTGCAGAATGAAGCCGAAGTCGTCCGGAATGCGCTTCTCCAGGTGCTCGACCAGCTCGCGCCTCATCGAGCGCACGCGGTCGCGCATGACGAGAACTTCCTTCCTCCACAGGGCGCTCAGCTCGGGGGAGGCGAGGACCGAGGCGACGATGCGCGCGCCGTGCGAAGGCGGGTTCGAGTAGTTGGTGCGGATCATGCGCTT
>WNGL01012084.1_pt1 | contig 25023 bp, 9 predicted proteins | sample 5400591 | NCBI WGS metagenome assembly WNGL01 (sample SAMN13153377, study PRJNA577476) | soil metagenome | isolation source: 80 cm soil or saprolite under Garry oak tree replicate 1 | place: USA:California | collected 2016-06-15 | reverse complement strand
GCGGTGGCGCCGGCAGCCAGCTTCAGCGGCAGCCCCACCAGCGGGCTCAAACCGCTGACCGTCAGCTTTACCGACAACTCCAGCGGCACCATTACCAACCGGTTCTGGGACTTTGGCGACAGCTCCACCACCAACACCACCGCCACTACTTTCAACCACACCTATCTGGCGGCCGGCACCAACAGCGTCAGCCTGACCGTCAGCGGCCCGCTGGGCAGCAATACCCTGCAGCGGACCGGCTACATCACGGTGACCAATCCGCCGCCGTTGTTGGCGATCAGCCCGGCCAATCTGAGCTTCGGGCCGGTAGTGATCGACCAGACCAACACGCTGAACTTCCAGGTCGTCAACGGCGGCGGCCTGACTCTGACCGGGGCGGTCACCGCTACACTGCCCTTCGCCATCGCCGGCGGCAGTCCCTTCAACTTGGCCCCCGGCCAGACCGGCCAGGTGCAGGTGGCTTTCAGGCCAACCAGCACCGGCAGCTTCAGCAACGTGGTGGTCTTCACCAGTAACGGGGGCAACTCCGCCAACACCGTCACCGGCTCTGGCCTGACGCCGGCCCAGCTTGGGGTCTCCCCTGGGAGCCTTAACTTCGGCACGGTGGCGGTGGGTTCCAGCGCCCAGGCCAGCTTTGTGCTGACCAACCAGGGCGGGGCGGCGCTGAGCAACGGCCTGGCGACGATCAGCGGCGGGCCCTTCACGATTATTTCAGGCACGCCCTTTAGCCTGAGTGGTTTTAGTTCAACCAACCTGGTCGTTAGCTTTGCGCCGGGCAGCACCGGCACTTTCAGCAATGTGGTGGTGATCAGCACCGCTAATGACGGCAGCAGCACCAATGCGCTGACCGGGACCGGAGCGGTGGCGCCGGCCGCCGGCTTCAGCGGCAGCCCCACCAGCGGCCTCAAACCGCTTACCGTCAGCTTTACCGACAACTCCACCGGCACCATTACCAACCGGTTCTGGGACTTTGGCGATAGTTTTACCACCAACACCACCGCCACCACCCTCTCGCACGTCTACACCACAGCCGGCACCAACACCGTCAGCCTGACCGTCAGCGGCCCGGTGGGGACAGATACATTCCCACTCGCCAACTACATTGTGGTGACGAATGGTGTTGCCGCCCCGATCAGGATCACCTCCCTCCAACTGGCCGGCACCAACGTGATCATCCGATTCGAAACCGTGGCTGGTTTTGTGTATGTTCTGGAGAACACCGAAGCTCTAAATGGCAATTGGGCGACTAACGGCACCAACGTCACCGGCACTGGAGAGATAGTCGAAGTCACTGACACCGGTATTTCACCGACGAGCAGATTTTACCGCGTTCGGCAGCTTCCCTAAGCGTTGCCTCTCTGACTTACTGCCGCAGTCGATAGAACTTCTGCCCGGCCGAACCAGGGACGACTTGCGGATTGTTCTGGTTTGATGAGGTGCTCCACGGGCCGGTCACGTTGGTGGCTTCCTCCAAGGTGCCCGTGCCCGTCCACTGGAGCACCGCCTGGCTGGCCGAGAGGTTAATGCTGGTAAACCTTAGCCCACCGGGTTGAACCGGCCCGCTGGTCGTGAGCACACCGCCTGATTTTCCAGCCTGGAAATGGGCCGCCACTCGCGCGGCTGGAAGGGCTTTGTTGAAGATGGCCACCTCGTCAATTTGGCCGTTGAAGTAATTGCCGTTCGCGTCGAAAACACCGCCGCCGCCGATGTGAACATTGTAACCCGAACCACCGTAGTCAGTCGTCGAGTTGCCGCCGGTTCCAGTTAAAACGCCATCGTAGTAGGTCTTAAGCGAAGTCCCATCGGCGATGGTCGCCACGTGATGCCATTCGCCGTCAGCAAAGTTGTAGGCCGTATTGAGTTGCCCTCCGTTGGGGGTCCAGATCTGGATGGTGTTCGGGTCAACAAACCCATACTCAACAGCATCGTTTTGGCCAACAATTCCGACGCGAATGGGGAAGCTGGACCGGCCTGAAGGAGCCACCCAGTATTCAAGAGTGAACGCGCCGCGGTCCTGCAAGAACTGGTTCCTGGTATCCACCCATTCGCCAACGCCATCGAACGTGGCTGAGTGATTGTTGGCATCGAATCCAGTGAAGTCGGGCGGGCGCGGGCCGGGATCACCTTTGGCGGTCGAGGGAGTGCCGCCGTCGCCGGTGAGATAGGCGCCGTTGCCGCCAGTGCTCCCGCTATTGGTCGCCACCGCCGAGCCGGCGGGCTCTTCGAAGCGGTAATAGGCTATCGGCTGGTCGAATAGAATATCCGCCGCGTAAGTGACCGGCTGGTACGAGAACGAGATGGACGTGCCTGGAGCGACGGCGTTGCCGGCGAGGTCCATGACGTTACTAATGGCCAGCGTGATGAGCGTGCTGCGCGGCAGCGCCGCAGCGGTCGTCAGGGTCAGGTTCGTGCCCGTGCCATCCAATGACCCGGACACGGGAACGATGTTGCCGGGCGAGAACAAATAGTTTTGCGTCGTTTGCGCTGATGCGCTGCTCAACGGTTCGGAGAACGCCACAGTAACAGCGGTGCCGCCAGGGTCGACCGATTGGATGACGACTGGCCGCGGCGGCGTCGTATCGCGCACGACGCTTAATCTGGCGCTGGCACTGTTGGTAGCCACGCCCGCGGTAGCAACCAGGGCGCGGAACTGCGCGCCATCCTGCGCCAGCGTCAGCGGCCCGGTGGTGTAAGGGCTCCCGGTAGCATTTGGGATGTTGGTGAATGTCGAGGAACCGCGCGGCGCTGATTGCCACTGGTAAATGATCGCGGGCCCGGGCGCTCCCGGATCGCCTCCCAGGTAACCGGAAATGGCGCTAACGCTGAAAGTGACCGTGGCCCCTTGCACGCCGACGGCATCCCGCGGCGAAGCGGTCACCGTGAGGTAGGCGTTGTTGTAAGCATACGTGGCGATTACGTTTCCGGCCAGGTTGGGCGGATCGCCATCGATCGGATCGGGCGTGCCGGCCACTATGAAAGTCGCAGCAAAATTGTCGCCGACCTGACCCTCGTGGTGGACTCCCTCGATGTAATACGTCGTCCCGCTCAGCAGATGGATGGTGTTGCCGCCCGGCCAGGTTGTGCCCGAAAATTGATCCGAGCGCTTGTCTGAAACTGGGCTGTCTCCACTGACCCACTTGCGGCTGTCGGACCAATTGGCCTCGCTGGCGATGAGGTGTTTGTTGGCCGGCGTGCTGTCGGTGCTCAGAAATAGATCCGAATCGTCATCCGAACAAACAAAGAACACGTAATCAGCCGTCTGCGATGGGATAAAATAGCCGCTAACGCGTTCGGCGAAATTGTCTCCTTGGTCAAGCGGAACTTCGAACGCAGCCAGGTAATTGATAAAAGTCGGCGCGGTGCTGAAACCGGGATCTTCCAGGTTCGCCCGGGTGGCGCCCGAGTAGAACTCCTGTTTCGCAAAGCCGGGAGCAAACACCAGCGAAGCGCTGTTGAGGAAGGTGGCGGCTGCGACCTGGCTGGGCGCTGACCCCGGCTTGAACGCCACGGCTTTGACGGTGGTGGTGTTTGTCAGAACAAATGAACTGCTATAAAGGGTCGAGTTCGTCGTGGGATTGGAGTTGTCGAGCGTGTAATGGAGGGTCACCCCCGGCGTGGCATCCGCCAAAGTCACAGTAACCGAGTTGGTGAAGACGCCGCCGGGCGGGCTAATTGTGGGGACGGCAACGAATGATCCATTGGCGAATACGGCCAGCGATTTCTGCGCGCCGACGAATACTTTGCCGTCGGCGATGGTGGGGACAGTGTACTTGACCGCCTTGGCCAGCGCATCACGCGCGCCCGCCTGCGCGCTGTTGTAAAGTTCCTGGGTCAGGTTATAAGCGTTATACGCATGCAACACCGCCGAACTGCCGGGGTAGCCGTCGGTTTGAATGACCCAGGCGATGGCGCTATTCGTGCCGTTGGCCGAGATGGACGGGGTGGCCCCAGGGTAACCGAAAGGGGTCGAGGATTGCGAGACCGGGCTGGTCGAGAGCGCCGCGTTAGAAATGCTGTACGCCTTCAGCGCATCGCCCGACCCTTGATAATAGACTCGAGAATTGAAGTACGCCGGTGAACTCCAGGTGCCTCCGACGGCATTGGGGATCTCCTGAACGATCTGGGTGTCGCCCGCTGCCATGAAATGGCCCAGGTCATCGCGGTCCAACAGAAAAATTTTGCCTTCCTTGCCACAACCTACCAGCAGGTGCTGGTGAGCTCCACTTCCCACCGAATCAGGCAGCAGCAACAGGCCACCCGAGCCGAGATCGGTGTCGCCATTCGCCAGACTATCCTGGTTAAACGGGCTGAAGTAATCCGCCACCGCCAACTGGCCAGAGGTGGACAGTTTCACGAAACTATCTCCGTATTCGGTGCCGCCAAAATCCGCTGCATTAAATATCCCGTTCCCGGTCATAAAATACAGGTTGTGGTTCGAATCCGCAGCCGGGCCGTTGCCACTCATCCAGATGCCGCCTTCGCCCGCATTCCCGCCGTAATTGGCGGTGGTGCTGTTGGGCGTGGTGTTAAAAACGTAGTTGGCTAGTAGCTGAAGATTGGTCGGGTTGTATCCGAGGACCCAGCCGTGGTATGGGTTGGTATCTGCATAGCCCGTATAAGAGACATACAGAACGCCGTTGACCAGCGCCAGCGCGGGTCGTTGCAGATTGAAAGTCGCGCTGAATGACAGTACCCCATTGGCGCTGCCCACGCCGGTCCCGGGCACCGACGCGTTGACCACTACCGGGCTGAACGGCTGTTCGGTTCCGTCCGTGAGGTTCAAGGCGTGGACCCGGTGAAGATACGAGGCTCCCTCGTGCGTAAAGGTATCCAGAAAAATCGTCCCCGAACCCAGGTCAATCACAGGCGTGCCGATAATGCCGACCTCGGGATTGATGTCGTGATAGGCTCCATAGCGATTCCCGAAGTCGTTGTTGGGAGTCGCCGCGGAAGGCCCGAGGTTGACTTGCCAAATCAAACCGTTGTTGGTTCCGAGGTTGCTGTCCGCGTCGAAGGCATAAACGCTGTTGTGCGCTGTGGCGACAAACACGACGTCATGGGCGCCTTGTCCGGGAATTGTCAACCCGTGAGCGTAGAGCGGTTGGGCCCACACGTAACCATCTACCGGATAGGAAAACATTTGGCCAAAGGAGTTAACACTGACAGTGGCCGGGCTGAGGGCGATCTCGTTGGTGTTTTGGCCGGTGCGGGCCAGGTCATTGTGATAGGTGAGCACATTGACCTGGCCTGAAACCGGCATCAGCATGAACAGCCAACAGGCCGGAAAGATCAGACGGCCCAGCGTGGATATTTCATGGCCTCCGTAGTCGCCGACATCAGTCGGCGCTGATTTCCGAGGAAAGGAAGTCAGCGCCGACTGACGTCGGCGGCTACACCCTGAGACCGTTTTCGCCGCAGTGTCAAATATCCGGCCCAGCGTGTGCGCAATGGTAACTCGTCCGGAAACCGCATAGGAGGGTTGCATGGTCAATAAAATAATCTCGCCAATGATCTCTTGCAACTGCAAACTTGCCGCTGTTGCAAAACGCCGCGCGCATGACAGATTTATTCTGGGATGCCCTCCTGCCGCATTTATGCCGCAGCGAAGAATCTTGCCCTGCGCGCGCCAACCGCCGCGCCCCGAGTCCTTCCCTCTCCCATCCGATGGGAGAGGGCCAGGGTGAGGGTCCCTCGATCAAAAACTGCCGCGCGCGCCATTTGGACTGGCGTTGACGACTGACCAACGCAACACAACGAACCCGTTTGGCTCAAAGAATGGACCGAGGATTTCTGACGCTTTGTTTCATTCTGGCCGGCAGCTTGGGATGTCTTCGTTGCGCGGGCCAGCAAACCTGGCACCAGGAAAGCGGGTTCAGATGGGCTGAGTTGAGCGTGCCTCGAGAAGGCAAAACCGGATTCAGCCTGCTGTCCCCGGAGCAGACCGGCATCACTTTTACCAACACCCTGGATACCTATACCGGCGAGGCCAATCGCGTTCTGTTTAATGGCTCCGGCGTCGCAGTCGGAGACTATGACAATGACGGGCTGCCCGATCTTTACTTCTGCAGCCTTAACGGCAGAAACGCTCTCTACAGGAATCTCGGCGGCATGAAGTTCAAGGATGTCACCCAGGAGTCCGGTATCGTTTGTTCGAACCGGTTTTGCCGTGGAGCGGTTTTCGCCGACGTTAACGGAGACGGTTTTTTGGATCTGCTGGTGGCTACCACCGGAAGCGGGGTGCTCTGCTTTCTGAACGACGGGCATGGAAAGTTTTCTGATGTCACCGGATCTGCGGGGACGGCCAGCAGTTATGGCAGCGTGACCCTGACCCTGGCGGATATTGATGGCAACCGCACGCTGGACCTTTACGTGGCCAACAACCGGACCGACGATATCAGGGACCATGGCCAGGTAGATCTTCAAATGATCAATGGAAAATTGACCATTCCACCCTCGCTCCGGGGACGATTGGTTCTAATCAACGGCAAGCTCTTCGAGTACGGCGAGCCCGATTTCCTATATCTGAACGATGGCCAGGGACATTTTACCCCCGTTTCCTGGACCCAAGGCGCCTTCCTGGATGAGGCCGGAAAACCACTTACCAACGCCCCCTTGGATTGGGGACTCACCGCAACCTTCCGCGACATCAACGGTGATGGCTGGCCCGACCTTTACGTCTGCAATGATTATTGGACCCTGGACCGAATCTGGATAAACGATGGTCATGGCCATTTTCGGGCGGCGGACAACCTGGCCTTCCGCCATACCAGCGCCAGCTCCATGGGTGTGGATATGGCGGACCTCAACCGCTCAGGCAGCCTCGATATTTTGGTCGTGGATATGCTCAGCCGCGACCTGCGTCTCCGCAAACGCCAGATGTTCGCCCAAAATCCCATGGCATCGCCCCTCGGGGAAATTGAAAATCGGCCCCAAATAATGCGCAACACGCTGTTCAAGAATCGCGCTGACGGCACCTTTGCCGAAATCGCCGATTACGCGGGTGTATCGGCTTCAGAGTGGTCGTGGTCACCGCTGTTCCTCGATGTCAATTTGGACGGGTATGAAGATCTGTTGATCCCGGCGGGCCACACCAAAGATGTCCAAGACCTCGATGCGGAGGCCCAAACTCGTGTTCATTCACAAAATCGCGGCAAACTCACGCGCACTCTGGCTCCGAGGGCGCGCCTGGAAGCCTTCATTCAAACCAAGATTGAAAATTCGCATTTTTTAGCCGTCGGCGATCTGGACGGAGACGGTGATTTGGATCTGGTGGTGAATAATCTTGGTAGCGCGGCCGGGATTTATCGAAATGAAACCTCGGCACCCCGCATCGCCGTGCGCCTGAAAGGGACTCCGCCCAATACCCAGGCCATTGGCGCTAAGATCAAACTTCTCGGCGCCACAGTACCGATGCAAAACCAGGAGGTCGTCTCCGGCGGTCGCTATATGGCCGGCTCGGACACGTTGGCGGTATTCGCCGCAGGAAAAATCGCCGAGGGCATGACCATCGAAGTCACCTGGCGGAACGGCAGACGAAGTATCGTCGGCGCAGTAAAGGCCAACCGCCTCTATGAAATTGATGAGACGTCGGCTCAAGACTTCGCCCAACCGCCCCTTCAAGGAAGAAGGAAGCCAGAGACCCAACTCCTCCCTCTGCCCTCTCCTCTCTCCGCTCTTCGCTCTTCCTCGGCAGCGCCGCTCTTTGAAGATGTTAGCCAGCTCATCAGCCATGAACATCACGACGAGGAGTTTAATGATTTTGAACGCCAACCGCTGTTGCCGCGCAAACTCAGCCAATTAGGTCCAGGGTTAGCCTGGGCCGATCTGAATGGGGACGGCTGGGACGACCTCATTATCGGAAGCGGCAAGGGCGGGCGTATGGCGATTTATCAGAATAATCATCACGGCGGTTTCAACCTGCTCACCAACGCGCCCTCCAATCAGCCAGTCGCGCAGGACCAGACAGGAATTGTCGTATGGCACGACGACGCCCAAGGCTTGCCCTCCGAAGGCTCTGCGAAGGAGGGAGCTTGCGTATTGGCCGGCTCTGCCAATTATGAAGACGCGCCTCCCGCCCAAGGCGCGGTGGTCGGCTATCGCCTCAGAGAACGGAGGTCGGAGGTCGGAGGTCGGACGAGCCTCCGTTCTCCGACTTCCGACTTCCGACTTCCGTTCTCTGACGCCAGCACCGGCCCACTCGCCTTAACCGACCTCGCAGGCGACGGAAATCTGGAGTTGTTCGTCGGGGGCAGGGTTGTGCCCGGCCACTACCCCGAAGCCGCCTCTTCCCGCCTTTATCGGCACAAGGCAAACCAGTGGCTCCTGGATGAACAGAACACAGCCCTCCTGCAAAAGGTCGGATTGGTCAGCGCAGCCCTTTGGAGTGATCTCGACGGCGATGGCTTTCCGGACCTAGTGCTGGCTTGTGAATGGGGGCCCATTCGGGTATTCAAGAATGAAGCGGGTAAATTACGCGAGATCACCGCTGAGCTCGGCCTCAGCCAATATGTTGGCTGGTGGAATGGTGTCGCCACCGGGGACATGGACCGAAGCGGGCGGATGGCCATCATCGCCAGCAATTGGGGATTGAACACCCCCTACCATGCCACACCGGAACACCCGGCCCTGTTGATCTACGGCGATTTCACCAGCCGCGGGGCATTAGATCTGATCGAAGCCCAGTACGACCCCGCGCTCCAGGCCAACGTCCCGCTGCGGATGCGCGACCGGGTTGCCGCTGCGATCCCCGACTTGTTGGTTCGGTTCCCCACGCAGAAAGCGTTTAGCGAAGCCACGATGGCGCAGGTGCTTGGGGATCATCAGTCAGTGGCCCATGAGGTTCAAGCCAGCACCCTCAGTTCAATGATCTTTTGGAACCGTGGCAGACGCTTCGAACCCCAGGCCCTCACAACCGAAGCGCAATTGGCTCCCGCTTTTAGCGTCGTGATCGCCGATTTCGATGGGGATGGGTACGAGGACATTTTTTTGAGTCAGAACTTTTTTGCCAATCAACCGGAGGTGCCTCGATACGACGCCGGACGGGGTTTGTTATTACGCGGTGAGGCAGGCGGCAGTCTTAAACCTGTTCCCGGGCAGGAATCGGGGATACGTATCTATGGAGAACAGCGTGGGGCGGCGGTCGCGGACTACGATAAAGACGGCAGGGTAGATTTGGCCGTGAGTCAAAATGGAGCGGCGACGAAGCTGTTCCATAACCTCGGAGCCAAGCCAGGGTTGCGGGTTGGCTTGGTGGGACCAGCAGGCAATCCGGGCGGCCTGGGGGCGCAAATAAAGCTGCTGTTTGGATCACGCTCCTTCGCAGAGCCTTCGGAGGGCACGCGCTCCGGCCCGATCCGGGAGATTCATGCCGGGAGCGGCTATTGGTCGCAAGACAGCGCGGTGGCCGTGTTGGCGACTCCAGAGCTCCCGACACGGATCTGGGTCCGATGGCCGGGTGGAAAAGTAACCACGACCGAGCTGGTGGGTAATCCGAAAGAGATTTCAGTGGATTACGAAGGAAAACTGGCGCGGTGAGCAGGGGCGAAATCCTCCAATCAGCAGGGCGCGCCCGAGAATCTTTCCAACGTAGCAGCCGAGGTAACGAGGCTCTGATCCGGCTCTGATCCATCTTTTGACGGACGTCAATCCTGGAAAGAATGCTCGAACGAACGACCAATCCTGCAAAGTATTTGAGCTCGTTACCTCGGCTGCTACGTTCCTGGGCGTCCCCTGCCCTAATCAGGCAGCCCCGTCCCTCCCTCCCGGACGGGCGCTGCGGGGGACAAATGGCCTGAATGCAGGGACCAACGGCAGGGGCCGAGGGCTGGCTTGCATTTTTTTTCATTTTTCCCTTGCGTTGGACCGGGAGCGGTGTTTTATTATCAGCGTTAAGCCATGAATCTGTTGCGAAGTCGCATATCGCCTCTAACCCATTGTGGCCGGGTAGTGGATACATGGGCGACGAACTCAACTCAAAAAGCAGCCTAGCCCTCCGTCGCAGAGCCTATGGAGGGCAAGCAGGCAAACTCAGCGAACCTATGAAAACACTCAAGATGGCCGGCCTTCTGGCCGTTATCGCAATTCTTAGCGGGACTCCAGCGAGAGCCGGGACTACGATCAGCGTCAATTTCCAGGGAAGAGGCAACGACCAATTGCCTACCGCCCCCTTGGACTATAACCAGGTCGCGGGTGTAATCGCCGTCACTAACTGGAACAACGTGGACGATGCGAGCGTTAGCGAGCACGGCGTGGTGGACTTCCTGACGGACAGTGTCGGGAACCAGACAACGGTGTCGGTCGAGTTTGTGGGCAATGATAGCTGGAACAATGATACGCCTCCGGCGTCAATTACGTCAGGGAACGCTCGGATGATGAATGGCATCATCAAAGCCAACGGGAATCCAGGCCTCACGCAGACCGTCACCTTTACCAACGTCCCGGAAGGCCAATATGACGTTTACGTTTACAACGGTATTGACGCGGATGGTGTGACCGCGAACGAATCGGATTGGGACCACTTGACGACCTATTACATTGGCGAGACTCACCAGTTTACTGACACCAGCACATTCGTCCAGGGTCACAATACCGATCCCAACGGCACTCGTGACAGGTGCAGCTATGTGAAATTCAGCAACCTCGGCACGTATGGCCGCGGGAAAATCGGCGTGATCGTGACTCGCATCGCTGGCGGTAACGGCTGTGGTATTGCGGGGGTGCAACTGGTGAATATCGGCCCGCCGGCGCAGGGAGTAGCCCCTGTAATCACCAACCTGCCAAACCAAACCGCCGTGGAGGGTACGGCGGCCACCTTCACGGTGGGATTCACCGGCACTCCGCCTTTGACCTTCGAGTGGTCTCGAAACGGCACACCGATCCCGGGCGCCATTTTCAGTTCCTCCAACTCAACCACTTTCAATTCCTACACCACACCCATTCTTAAGATTGCGGATAACAGCGCTCAGTACAGCGTGAAGGTGACTAACCCGGTCTCTTCGACCAATGCCACCGCGACCCTAACGGTCACCCCGTATCTTACACCGCCCAGTGTCGTGAGCGTGGGGGCAGTCCAAAACGGTGCAGGTTTCCAGGTCGGGGTCACCTTTGACCACTTTTTGGATCCGGCTTCGGCAACGAATGTGGCTTATTACACGCTGGCGTCCGGCGCCGTTTCCGGCGCAGTTTACGATCCCAATGTGTACAGTAACGATATTCCGGGGGTGATCCTTACCGTCAGCGGGTTGACCCCCGGCGTTACAAACACCCTCACCGTCAACAATGTTAAAAACGACTCCGGCTTAGCGATGACCGGGCCTCAAAGCGTGCAATTCGCGCTCAGGACACCAGTTACCTTGAGCCATCAGGACGTTGGCTCGCCCGCCCTGCCTGGAACCTTCTCACAAATCGGGGTCGATCCGTTCCTGGGATCTCCCATCTGGCAGGAGACCGGCGGCGGCAGCGATATCTATGGTACCGCGGACAGTTGCCATTATGCCTTCACGCGGGTGAAGGGCGATTTTGATGTCATAGCGAATATTCGGAGCCTGACAGGGGAGAGTTGGAGTAAGGCTGGACTGATGGCCCGGCAGGATGACGGCTCGGGAATTCCGGCCGGCGGCGACCCCGAGGATTGCATCATCACTACGCCGGCAGATCAACAAAACACGATCAATTTTCAATATCGGGACACCCGTGATCTCGCGACCACCACCGGAGGAGCGGCGACGCCGACCTACCCGCACACCTGGCTGCGGTTGACACGCGTGCACAATACTTTCACAGTCAATGAGAGTCCGGACGCAAAGACTTGGACTCTTATTAACAGCCACACGATTCTCCCCGCCCAATGGACGAACAATATCCTGGTTGGCCTCGCGGTGACGAGACATGACGATGCAACCAACGTCCCAGCGGTTGCAACGTTCAGCATCGTCTTCCCGTACGTGCCACTGGCCTTCACCAAACCACTTCCAGCCACGTTCGCCGCGCTCCTCGGTCGTACCGTCACCTTCAGTATCTCGGCAACGGGCAACCCACTGGCTTATCAGTGGAGCAAGGGCGGAGTGGATATCCCGGGCGCCATCAGGCCAACCCTGACACTCAACAACATTCAACCCAGTGACGCCGGTAATTATTCGGTGCGGATATCTGATCTCTCCGGCAGTCTCCATTCCGACATGGCGGTGACTGTGACGGCGTACCCGCCAATACCTTCTGCGAGCGGTATCACCAGAAACGATGGCGTGGTTGAAGTCGGCGTTACCTTTGATGAGGCGATCACCGTATCCACTCTCGTCGCCGGTAACTTTACTCTCAACAGTGGCACTATGACTGGTTTCAAGGTTGGGACAAATTCCTACATGAACTACCAGTCCGCCGTGCTCCAGACCACTGGCTTGACTCCGGGCGGCAGTTATACGCTCACGGTGAAGAACATCTCCGATGGGAACGGCCAAACCCTTTCGTCAACGAACATTAACTTCACCGTAGGCAACCTCTCATGGGCTGAGAGTGGCACCCCGATTACCCCGGGCCAGGTCATTCCCGTCGGCGCGGACGGTGTCGATATCCTCAATGGTGGCCGTCAAGAGTGGAACGTCTATGACGAAATCACCTTCGCCTATGTCAAAAAGACCAATGACTTCGACGTCAAGGTGCAGGTCGTCTATGCTGAACCCGGCAGCGAATGGACTCGCGTCGGTCTCCAGGCGCGCAACGCGCTTAACGTCGGCGAGCCGGCCTACGACCACACTAACTTAACAGCTTCAGCAACAGCTACAGCCAGCGCCTACGCTCAAACTCATGTCAATCCTAACGACACCTTGGGCAGCTTCGGGCAATGGGATCCTGCTGATCCGGTCCAACCCGGCAACACGACTCCCAACAATGGTCACGAGCAGAACTGCCGCCTGGCAGAGGGCGCACTTAGTACGGGCTGGGGTAGTGTGAGCGGCATTCCGGCATACCCGGACGTTTGGCTCCGCCTCCAACGTTCTTCCACCGTTCTCCACGGCTATCGCAGCGACGATGGTGTCAATTGGACCGACCAGGGTACAGTAACGCTTACGGACCAACAGCCGGATATGTATGTTGGAGCCTTCCTGGCTGTGGAAACCGGCAATATTTGGGGGGGTACGGATTGCGGCCTAACCGGCTTTGATGTCTGGAATTGTCCCTACACGAGTAAGTTTGATCGGTTGTTTGTTGCCCAATTCCGCAACTTCGCGGACGTGGCACCGTCGCTTGCGCGCGCGCCGATCGCCATCAAGCGTGTGGGTGCCTCGATCGTCCTCAGTTGGGGAGTGGCGGGCACACTCCAGTCGTCGCCGGTTCTTGGCCCGAGCGCCGCATGGCTGCCGGTGGCGGGCGCGCCTAACACGCCTACCGGCGGCAGTTACACCAATACGCCCAGCGGCCCGGCGTTGTTCTATCGGTTGCTACAACTCTAGCTTGACCACGCATAACAGAGACCGGATGCAAGTCCGGTCTCTTTTCTTGTACGCCGACGGAAACCAAAAGCGGAGTTGACCACGGACGACACGGATAACGCGGATTTTCCTATCCGTGTCATGCTGAAATCTGTGGTGAAAATCTTCTGCGGCCTGTGTATCTGTTTTTAGTCAATCTGGGCGAACTCTTCCTGGTTTGTCGGGCGCACGCAGATAGGGGATGTAATAGGCATAAAGTGATGGCAGAAAAATGGGGGCAGAAAAATCAAAAGGAAATTCATTTTTCTGCCCTCATATTTCTGCCTCTTCGGCTTCTTCTGCTGTGAACACTTCCGCGCCATTCATTCGCCGCCCAGTGGGCTCCCCCTTGCGTCGCGGCTTACGTGGAAGTTGCCCACGAATGCTGCGGCTCGTAAGCGCCCTCTTGAGCTTGACCTCGGTGGTGAAGGCCCAGACCAATTCATTTCCGGAGTTTCGGGTCGAGAACGCTCGAGAGTATTTAGGGTCAGTTTCCCAAGCCGTTTGGGCTGAAATGGGCACCAATGCGCAAACCTGTCTCATGCTCGCTCGTCTTCAAAGCCAGCTTGGCCGCAAAGACTTGGCCGAGCGTCTCGCCCGGCAAGGCCTGAGCCTGGACCCGAGTCGGGCCGATATCGAGATTTTTCTGGCGGACCTCTTCATCCGCCAGGATCGCCTGCAAGACGCCGCGCAAGACCTCCGCCGGGCAACCCAACTCGAGCCTGGAATCAAAGGCGGCTACCGCCGGCTCGGAATGGTTCTGGATCGGCTGGGGGATCGGCCAGGGGCCGAAGATGCCTTCAATGCGGCAATCCGCTTGGTTCCGGAGGATGCTACCGCTCGACTCTTACTCGGGCGCTTATTACTCGACCAAGGCCAGTCTCGGGAAGCCATCGCACAGTTAGAGCGAGCCACCCAGCTCGATCCCGGAATGGCCAATGCCTACTATGCCTTATCTGAGGCACAAAATCAGGCTGGTCAGCACCAAGCCTCCAAGAAAACGTTGGAAACCTTCCAGCAATTGAAACGGAAGGAAAAGACCGCCATGGACAACGAAAACTCAGCCTATGACAATGACCAGACGATGCGCGCATTCACGGCGAGTTTTCACTCAGAAGCCGCCAGCCTGCTGGCCCGGCAAGGAAAAGCAGCGCTGGCCGAGGCGCACCTGCGCCAGGCCATTCAAGTCGCTCCCCAAGAGCCGCAAGGATACGAAATGCTGGGCGAGTTCTATATCAAACAAGACCGGCTGAGCCAGGCACGGCAGGTTTTTTTGGACTTGGTCCGTTTGCGGCCGGAGCAGGTCGCTTACCGAATCAATCTGAGCACACTCCTCTTACAGCTCAAGGAGTATCCCGCGGCGGTGAAGGAATTGAAGCGGATTTTGGAGCTCGACCCTAATCAACCGCTGGCGCTCAATAATCTGACCCGATTCTACCTCAGCACCCGCCACGAACTGCCCGAAGCCTTGGCGCTGTCCCAACGCCTGGCAGCCTGTGAGCCGAACGCCGCGAACTATGACTTGTTAAGTTGGGCCTTTTATGCCAACGGTCGCACCAACGAAGCGCTGGCGACAATTGCCAAAGCGGTGGATAAAGAACCCAACAATGCCGTTTACCGCGAACGTTATCAGCGCCTCCAGAAGACCGCGGGAGGCCACCAATGACTTCTTGTAGCTGCCGACGTCAGTCGGCGCTGATTTCCGAGGAAAAGATAAGTTTCGTTACGTCGTGCAGAGCGCGGGTAGGGCGCGTCACTCCGTGCGCGCCGCGGTCCGCAGACAGCTTTCCGAACGGCGCGCACGGAGTGACGCGCCCTACCACGTCTCGAAATTTGTTTGTCACAGTACTAGGCGCGCTTGCGGTTTGGAGCGTCTCCCTCTACGCCGCGACGCCCATCCGTTTTCGGGATGCTACGGAGGCCAGCGGCATACGCTTCGTACATACCGATGGCAGTTCCGGCAAGCGCTACATAGTGGAAACGGTGGCCTCAGGTCTAGGTCTCATGGATTTCGACGGAGATGGTTATTTGGATATCCTCTTCCTCAATGGTGAACCACTGCCGGGCACACCCAAACCGGCTCGCCTCCCGACCAATGCCCTCTACCACAACAACCGCGATGGGACTTTTACCGATGTAACCGCGGGCAGCGGTCTGGATGCTCCTGGCTACGCCTTGGGCTGCGCCGTCGCCGACTATGACAACGACGGATATGAAGATATCCTCATCACCTATTACGGAAGGCCCCGGCTATTCCACAATAATGGCAATGGGACGTTTACCGATGTCACCGAGAAAGCCGGTTTGGCAAGCGGAGGTCAGAGGTCAGAGGTCGGAGCGGGTTGCGTTTTTCTGGACTACGATCGCGACGGGTATCTCGACCTGTTCATTGGAAGTTATCTCGAGTTTGACATAACCAAGCACAAACCCAAGATGCGGAATAACGTGCCCATCTATGTCAATCCGAGGTCTTATCCGGCGGTGGCCAACCGCTTGTACCACAACAATCACGACGGCACTTTCCAGGATGTCTCGGAGCCTTCGGGCATCGCCCGCTACAAAGGTTACGCCATGGGGGTGGTGAGCGCGGATTTCGACGGCGATGGCTGGCCGGACATCTATGTCGGTAACGATGTCATGGAAAATTTTCTCTTTCACAACAAGGCCAATGGAACCTTCGAGGAGATTGGCATCCCGGCTGGCGTTGCCTACGACCTATACGGCGACCCCCAAGCCACCATGGGCGTTAATGTGGGAGATTATGATGGCGATGGCCGGTTCGATATCCTCGTCACTGATTATCAGGACCAGTTCAACACGCTCTACCGTAATCTGGGCAAGCTCCAGTTCAAGGACGTGACCGTCGAGACCGGCGCCGGCATCGGCTCTTTTGCATTGGTGAAATGGGGATGCGGTTTGGTCGATTTCGACAATGACGGGGTGCCGGAGCTGTTCACCGCGGCGGGTCATCTGCAAGATACCGTCGAGCAGTACGATAACACCACCACTTATAAACAACGCAGTCTGCTCCTCCAACAGGTGGCGGGGCGCTTCACCGACATCACCTCCGGCAGTGGCGCCCTGGCGCGCCTGGTCCAGAGCAGCCGCGGGGCGGTGTTCGGCGACCTCAATAACGACGGCAAAATCGATATCGTAGTGCTCAACGCCCGGGCGCGCCCGGCCTTGCTGCTCAATGAAACGGCCACGCGCAACCACTGGGCCCTCCTGAAACTGGTCGGCACGCGCAGCAACCGATCCGCGGTGGGCGCCCTGGCCCGTCTCACTGCCGGAGGCCGCACCCAGGTGGATGAAGTGCGAGCCGGTCGCGGCTACCAGAGCGCGGAGGATCTTCGGCTTCACTTCGGCCTCGGCGCCAACTCAGTCATCGATCGATTGGAGGTCAGGTGGCCCAGTGGAATCACCAATCTATGGACCAACCTCCCGGCCGATCAGATCCTGCGTTTGACTGAACGGCCCTCTTCACCTCGCCCTTAGGGCTCGTGCAAAAACAACTTCCGATTTTAGCGCCTCTTCTCCCTCTCCCCGTGAGGAACGAACGGGGAGAGGGGCGCCTACTAAAATGTTTGAATTACGCCCCCGGCTCGGTACTTATTTTTGGACAGACCCTTAACCAAGTCACGATGTTTCCGAGATTTCTTGGCGCGGCCCCTCGGTTGGCATATCCGCAATTGATGCTGGCATTCTTTTACTCCATGGCATGCGCATCGGCGGCGGCAGAGTGGGAGCAAGGCCCAGGATACCGAAGGGCCAAGGTCCAGCCGTTGGGCACTGGTAAGGACGGCTTCACTCTGCTGGCACCTGAAGAGACGGGAATTCTTTTCACCAACGCGTTGTCTGAGCAACGGGCGCTGGCCAGCCAGATCTTGCCCAGCGGGTCCGGTGTCGCCGCCGGGGATATCGATGGAGACGGTCTGTGCGATCTTTTCTTCTGCGGGCTCAAGTGCGGCTGCCGTCTTTACCGCAACCTCGGCAACTGGAAATTCCAAGACATCACCGACCAAGCCGGTGTTGCTTGCGCGAACCTGGATGCCACCGGGGCGGCCTTGGTTGATATTGATGACGACGGGGACCTGGATCTGATTGTGAACTCGTTGGGCGACGGCACGCACATTTTTTTCAATAATCGCAAGGGGCATTTCACCGTCTCGGGACAGGTTTTGAACCAAGGCCTTGGCGGGATGTCGCTGGCCCTGGCGGACTACGACGGCGATGGCCGGCTCGACCTGTACATAGCGAATTACCGGGTCAATACTGTCACCGACAACCCGGACATTCGCTATAACTTGAGAACTATCAACGGACAGTTAGCGGTGGCTTCGATCAACGGCAAACCACTGACCGACCCGGAATGGACCAACCGGTTTGTGTTCCACATCACCCCGGATGACCAAGGCAGGGCAAAGTTCTCGCATGAAGAATTGGGCGAACCCGACGCCCTCTACCGCAACCTGGGTGGCGGCCGGTTCGAGTTAGTTCCGTTCACTGGCGGCGCGTTCCTGGACCAGGACGGCAAACCTCTCACCCAGGCGCCGCTGGACTGGGGACTGAGCGTAATGTTCCGCGACCTCAACCAGGATGGCAAACCCGATCTCTATGTGTGCAACGATTTCAACACGCCGGACCGGATTTGGCTCAATGACGGCCACGGCCGATTTCGGGCGATTAACCCCCTGGCGATCCGGCAGATTCCCCTTTCTTCGATGGCGCTCGACCTCGCGGATATCAATCGTGATGGCTGCGACGAGTTGTTTGTCGGTGATATGCTCAGCCGGGAGCACCGGCGCCGCTTAGCGCAACGAACCAACCTCAGGCCCGAGGTCTTGCTTCCGGGCCAAATTGATAATCGGCCGCAGTATTCTCGAAACATGTTGTTGCTCAATCGCGGTGACGGAACGTACGCCGAAATCGCTCAATACGCCGGGCTTGAAGCGTCCGAGTGGTCGTGGACGCCGATCTTCCTGGATGTGGATCTGGATGGTTACGAGGACCTGCTGGTCGCCAATGGGTTTGTTCGGGACAACATGAACCTCGATGCGCTGGAGGCCGTGCAGCGGGCGCAACCAGGACAGCGCCCCGCCGGGATGGGCACACCACAACTGCGGCAGCTGTTCCCTCCGCTCGTGACCGCAAACCTGGCTTTTCGGAACCTGGGCGGGTTGAAGTTTGCGGAAGTCGGCCATCAATGGGGGTTCGATACGAAAACCATTTCGCAAGGCATGTGTCTGGCCGACCTGGACAATGACGGAGATATGGATGTGGTAATCAACAACCTCAACAGCGCTGCCGGGGTTTACCGTAACAACACAGCCAAGCCGCGCGTAGCGGTCAGACTCAAGGGCCTCCCTCACAATACGCACGGCATCGGCGCCAAAATCCGAATTTACGGCGGTGCCGTGCCGATGCAGAGCCAGGAGATCATTAGCGGTGGCCGCTATCTTTCCTGCGATCAGGCGATGCGCGTCTTCGCCGCAGGGTCTGTTACCAATGTGATGCGGATAGAAGTGGACTGGCCAAGGGGCCGGCGCAGCGTCGTCACCGACGTGCCAGCCAACTACATTTACGAGATTGACGAGGCGGGTGCCGGGCCCGCACCCGCGCCTGCAGGCGCCAAAGAACAGCCCGCTCCTTTTTTCCAGGATGTTAGCCCTCTGCTCAGGCACACACACCATGAAGATCCCTTCGATGATTTTACCCGCCAGCCGACCCTGCCGAAACGACTCAGCCAGCTTGGTCCCGGGCTCTGCTGGTGCGATGTCAACAACGATGGTTGGGATGACCTGGTGATCGGCGGTGGCAAAGGAGGAGCGCTCGCCGTATTTTTGAACGACGGCAAGGGCGGCTTCCGCTCCGGCCTGGGATCGCGGGCGGGCCAGCCAGCGATGCGCGACCAGACGTCGGTGGTTGCTTGCCCGCGAGTCGGGCGTCAACCAATCCTCCTGGTAGGTTCCGCCAACTACGAGGATGGGCAGCGCGCGAGTTGTAGCGTCCAAGCCTACGATTTGAGCGCGGACGAAATCACCGACGCTATTCCAGCCAACGACGCCAGCGTCGGCGCGCTGGCTTTGGGTGATATCGATGGCGACGGCAACCTGGACCTTTTCGTCGGCGGGCGAGTCAAAGCTGGGAGATATCCCGAGGCGGTCAGTTCTCGCGTGTTCCGCCAGGAGAATGGAAGCTTTGTGCTCGACCAAGCCAATAGCAAGCTCTTGGAGAACGTCGGATTGGTCAGCAGCGCCCTCTGGAGCGATCTGGATGGGGATGGATTTCCCGAGCTGATCCTGGCGTGCGAGTGGGGCCCCATCCGCGTCTTCCACAACGATCGTGGCCGCCTTACCCCGTGGGATCTGTCTCTGACCCTGGTATCGCCCTCCCTCACCCCTCACCCCTCCGCGATCACTGATCAACGTCCCTCCACCCTCAAACAACTGACCGGTTGGTGGAACGGCGTGACCACCGGCGACTTGGACGGCGACGGCCGGCTCGATATCATCGCCAGCAACTGGGGCCAGAACTCCAAATATCAGAGCCATCGCGCCGCCCCGCTGCGGGTTTATTATGGCGATTTCGACCAGAGCGGGACGCTGGCCTTGATCGAATCGTACCTCGAACCGGAAATGGGAAAGTATGTTCCAGAGCGACGCTTGGATGTCACGGCGCGTGCCATGCCGTTCCTCAGAGCGCGCTTCTCCACCTACCAGGCGTACGCGGATGCAGGCGTGGAGGAGATCCTGGGCGAAGTCCTGTCCAAAGCGCATTCTTTGGAGGCCAACTGGCTCGAATCGACTGTCTTTCTCAATCGTGGCGAGAGTCTCGAAGCACATGCCATGCCCGCCGAGGCGCAGTTCGCTCCGGCGTTTGCGGTGGTGGTGGCGGACTACGATGGCGATGGTAACGAGGATATATTCTTGAGCCAAAACTTCTTTGCGGTGGAACCGGAGACGTCGCGGTATGATGGGGGCCGGGGGCTCTGGCTCAAAGGTGACGGCCATGGTGGATTGCGCGCGGTGCCAGGTCCAGAGAGCGGTATTATGGTTTATGGGGAGCAACGCGGCGCGGCCGTGGCGGACTTCGACGGGGATGGCCGAGTGGACCTGGTCGTGACCCAAAACGCCGCAGAAACCCGCTTGTTCAAAAACCTGAAAGCCAAACCGGGTTTGCGTGTGCGGCTCAAAGGTCCAGCCGGCAATCCCTGGGGCATTGGCGCGCAGGTCCGGCTTAAACACGGGGATCGGCTCGGACCCGTGCGCGAGGTGCATGGCGGAGGCGGTTACTGGTCGCAGGACTCCCCGGTGCAAGTACTCGCGGGCACCGAACCGCCGGCGCAATTGTGGGTTCGCTGGCCGGGTGGCAAGAGCTTCACGATCGATGTTCCTGCGGGCGCGGCTGAGATCCAGGTTGACATCGATGGAACTGTCACCGCATCGAAGCACCAGTAGGCACTATGAACCGATCGTTCCGCTACCGTGGCCGTCCCGTGATGCTTTGGCTATCGCTTGGGCTTGTCCTGGCCGCGCACACGGTCAGGGCGGAAAAATTCGAGTTCGAGCGGGTACGGGCTCTGGCGACAAATATTTGCGCGCAATGTCATCTGTTCCCCGAACCGGCTTTGCTGGACCGGGCCACCTGGAGGGATCAGGTTAAGCCCTTAATGCGCAAAATAATGGGGGTAGCCGCGCTCGAAAATGATCCTTCTCCCAATACGCGCATCTTGCTCGAGGAGTGGAATGCCATCTGGAGTGATTACTACCTGGTCGCGGCTCCGCAAAAACCGTTGCCGCAGGATCCCCGCCCGCCCATCGTGCCCGATTTGACTTTGTTTAAGGTCGAGGACCCCCACTACCAGGTGACCAACGGCTACGCGACCCTTATTCACATCGACCCCGACGCTCACCAGATCTATGTGGGAAACGCGCTGACCAAATCGTTAGACGTCCTGGATGCGAAGGGAAAATTGCTCTCTAGTTCCCCAGTGGACAGCACGCTCGTACACCTGCTCAAGCGGCCTGAGGGTTGGATCGGCACTCAAATCGGCTTCGTCCCGCCAAGCGATGTTCCCCTTGGTTTGGTCACACTTTACGACAAGAAAGAGAATCGGTTCGAGAAGCGTTCCGATTTACTCACGGGTCTGGTGCGGCCGGTGCACACCGCGGCGGCTGAATTGACCGAGCCGGGTCGCCGGGATCTGGTTGTGTGCTCCTTCGGCAATATCCTCGGACGGATGTCCTGGTACGCGCCTGAAGGCCCGGGCAAGTACCACGAGGGAATCATTCTGGATCGACCGGGCGCTCTGCTTTCTCGGATCGTTGATTGCGACCACGATGGCAAACCGGATATCGTCGTGCTCACCGCCCAATCCAAGGAAGGCGTTTTCCTTTACCGCAACCTGGGCCACGGGCAGTTCGTTGAGAAGCCCCTCATACAACAGCCACCCGTCTGGGGCTATGTCTATTTCGAGCTCGCCGATTTTAACGGAGATGGTCAGTTGGACATTCTCACCGCCAATGGTGACCTGGGTGACTTTGCCTGTCCGCCGAAAAAGTATCACGGGATTCGCATTTACCTCAATGATGGGAACTGGAACTTCAAAGAGGCCTTTTTCTATCCCTTGAATGGCGCTTTCAAATGCATCGCCGCCGACTTTGATGGCGACGGCGACCTCGATATCGCTGCCATCTCCTTTTTCCCGGATTACGACAAGTCGCCAGAGGAGAGTTTCGTTTTCCTGCAGAACCTGGGCGCTAAAAGTGGTCTCAAATTCAGCGCCCATACCTTTCCCGATAGCTTTCGCGGGCGCTGGCTCACGATGGACGCCGGTGATTTGGACGGTGATGGCGACCTGGACATCGTCCTGGGCGGGGCCTATAAAGTGCCATTCAAAGCGCCGCAGCCATTGCTGTACCGCTGGCAAAAAGAAGGGCCTTCGATTCTGATTCTGCGCAACCAACTGAGCGAAAGGAAAGCCAAGGCCGCTCGCTCTCGATGAGGCAAGAGGGTCAGAACATAGTATTTTGACATCACGCATTTCTAATCCGCTTCCGTTTCTTGCCCTGCCAATACAGCAGGTGCGCCAGATGCGCCGAGGTTCCCATCCGCAGCCGCTCCGCAATCCAAGCCAGTGTCATCGTGGTCTCCCGCCGCAGTCGCGCGGCGATCCTCACTTTCTGCGGGTCGCCCTTGCGCCGGCGCTCCAACTCTTCCCGCTCCCAACCCAGCCGTTTCAGCTCCTCCCGCGCCAAGCGTTCGGCTTTGGCCTCCGCCGACTGGCGAACTTCCTCTCCCACATGCCTCGGACCGGCAGTACGGCTGACCTGCTCCAAGAGTTCGCGCCTGAATTCCTCGCCGCCCAAACACCAACCCCGCTCCACCGCCTTGAATTCCCGGCTCAAATCTCCTTGCCGCCGCCGCTCCATGCTTTCAGAAAAGGCGCGCCGTCCCCCCGGGCTGTCCTTGGGGATGCGCCACTCCCCCAGCAGCCGGTCCACACGCAGCCAGACGGGCCGGGAGTTCGGCGCCGCCAGATAGACCGGATAGCTGCTCCACGCAAACGTTTCCAGCGGCTGCTGCGGCTTGAGCAGCTTGGCCCGCACGGGATTCAAATGCACGTAATCGCAAACCGTCTTGAGGTAGCCATTGCCGCTGCCGTCCACAATCAGCGCCTTGTATCTGCCGCTGAACAGGTGTCCGAATTCCTTCTGCCGGCGGTTGTAGCGCATCGTGTAGGTGCCCAGCAGCCATTTCATGCCCGCCACCAAATTGGCCCGGGGCGTCTCGACCACCAGGTGAAAATGATTGCGCATCAGGCAATAGCCATGCACCTGCCAGTCAGTCTTCCGGCAAGCCTGCCCAAGGGTCTCCAAAAACAGCCGCCGGTCATCGTCGCTCTCGAAAATGGCGTCGCGCCGGTCGCCCCGGCTCATCACATGATAAATGGCTCCCGGATATTGCACTCTGAGTTTCCTGGCCATAGCCCCCTCATCCTCCCAAAAGCCGGCTAAATGTCAATACTTAATATACTATGTTCTGACCCCTTTGACCCCTTTTTCTTTTGGCATTGCCCGGCGGAATGGTTCACAGTAATTTGCGCCGCGTGTCGAGATTTCTTGCGCGCAGCAGCCTTCGTTCTCTGACCACGCTTTGGGACCGCCGACTGATGACAGTCCCACTCGCAAATGCCACTCGCCGCCGCCGCAGGAGCGCGGAACTTCAGCTCGGCGCGAATCTTCGTCGGCTGTGCATTTTCACCACGCTCAACTGCAGTTCGGGTACCTGCTTAGCGGAGCGCGGACATACTTGTCCGCAGCAATTTTCGAACGCCAGCACAGGCGGCTTCCCAGCGCACTATCCGCAAAGACCATTGCTGCGGGCAGGAATGTCCGCGCTCCGCGCTAGACGGATACGCAGGCCGGCGCTGCGGCTTTATTTGTTGGTTTTGGCATTGCCGGCGACGACCGCGGTTTGCCAGGCGCCGTACACCTTGACCAATGAATGGAAGACGCCTATCGGCTCTACCAGCGACAGTTCGCCGGCCCTGGGCGCAGATGGGACGATTTATTTCGCCACCTGGGAGGGCAAACTATGGGCGCTGAACCCGGATGGCTCGCGCAAGTGGGTCTTCCGCGCTGGGCTTGACATCAAGTCTTCCCCTGCTGTTGGCGCCGATGGCACCGTCTATTTCGGCTGCCGTGACCGCCAGTTTTACGCACTCAACGCAAACGGCAAGAAGAAGTGGCAGTTCAAGACCCGGGGCTGGGTGGATTCGACGCCTGCGCTGGGGCAGGACGGGACGATTTACTTCGGCTCGTGGGACAAGACCTTTTACGCGCTGAACCCGGACGGGACGCTGAAGTGGCAATACCAAAGCGAGGGTGAGATCGTCTCCTCGCCTGCCATCGGCGGCGACGGGACGATTTACTTCGGGTCGCATGATCGGAAGTTCTACGCTCTAGGGCCTGATGGAAAAAAGAAATGGGCCTTTGCCACTGGCGGCCCGATCATCTCCTCAGCCGCTCTCAATCGGGACCAATGCCTGTACTTTACTTCCGTGGATGGCTGCCTCTACTCGCTGAACTACGACGGCAGTTTGCGGTGGCGATTGCGGACGGGCGGCATCAGCGAGTCGTCGCCTGTCATCGGGTTGGAGGGCAGGATCTATGTCGGAGTCAACCAGGATTTATGGGCGATCACTCCCGATGGAAAGAAGTTATGGAACCGCTGGAATGAAGGCGTCATTGAATCGGCTCCATTGGCCTTGGCGGACGGCTCGATCAGTTACGTTGACCGATGGGGTGTGTTGACGGGGTTGGACCTGGAGCGGAACACCAAATGGGGCTTCTATCTGGACACGCGCGGTTACGGCGGGCTGACGGTTGGCGCCACGGGCATGATTTACGCCCCCGGAGATTCGACCGGTTTTTCGGCGTTGCGAGCCAATGTCCGGCTGGCGCCCACGCCGTGGCCGAAGTTCCAGGGTAACCTCAGGAACACAGGCAACCTCAACGACAACGGCCATTGATAAGCACAGCTAAATCACATCGTA